>Ga0181537_10005393_pt1 | contig 10346 bp, 5 predicted proteins | sample PEATcosm2014_Bin_39_FD_119765 | JGI IMG/M metagenome (GOLD analysis project Ga0181537, IMG submission 119765) | Peatland microbial communities from MTU Mesocosm Facility, Houghton, MI, USA - PEATcosm2014_Bin23_10_metaG | ecosystem: Environmental > Terrestrial > Soil > Wetlands > Peat | place... | reverse complement strand
GGCAGTACGGCGAGCAGATTGCGCAGCAGCGGGGCCGGCCCGTAGGTTTCAACGACGATCTGTGACATGAGCGGCCATAGCGGATGTTCCGTGTTGGCGCGTACCAGCCTGTTATTGCCTTCGCGTCGATCGCGCAGCACGTCAGCCTCAACGAGGCGGCTGACCTCACGGTGAGCCACGGCTGGGAGCACGCCTGCACGACGGGCGATCTCTGAGATCGTAAGCTCAGTCGTTGGATCGAGCAGTGTCTCCGCCAGCACGGCACCCTGCGCGTCAGAGCGCAGGAAAGGCGTCAGCATGGACGGACCGACTTTCACAAAACATGATAGTATCTTCAACCTATATGATAGGCAAGGCCGCGATCGCTCCCACCATCCAGCGGATCGAAGACGCCCTCAACGCGGGCACAGGCAGTTCCCTTCCGTTGCAATGCGTGAAAGCCAGCGGTTACACGCACCGTCGGCTCCCCCGTGACCCTGTCCGCTATGTGTCCGTGAATCTCCGTCACCGGCCCGCGTCTAGCCCACGGGCTCCTGCCGGGGCACGCTAGGAACGAGGCCGCCTAGCATCCCGCAGGCCGACTATTTCCGCAGCTCATACGCTATCATTCGGGTCTACATGCGACTGAGGGGACGGCCGGTTCTGGCGCCGGCGCCGACAATACAGGCCGCCGATCCGGCGAGCGAGCGGGGGGCGGGCTTTCCCCATCGGCCGGGCTCGAAGCCCCTCGGGGCCTCCGCGAGGCGACGCGCTAGCGCGAGGAGGAGGGCCACGGCGTGAGCGCCGCACCATAGACCCTGGCCGCGCCCCTGCTGACCAGCTCCCGGGCCTGCGGGTCTCGTGTCCTCGGCTGAGACGGATTGGCCTCGTTTGGCCGGCCCTCCGTTCGGTGCTTTCCATCGGGTTCTGGCAGCAGTCGCGGCAACACGGCGGGCGCCAGGTCAGGTGGAGGCGATGAACCTGCTAATAGCCGCGGCGACCTTGGCTGGTTGCTCTTCCGCAACCCAGTGTCCGCTGTCCGCGATGATGCTGGTAGCCACATACCGGCTCCCGACATCACCCAGACCGGCTGCCACCTCGGGCAACACGGTGGCGTGACAGTACTCGGCAAACGCGAGCTGGATCGGGGCGTCCACGGTGCCGGTGTGGCGCTCGTTGCTGGCGATGTCGAGCGGGATCGCCCGGTACAAAGCGAAGCCCGCGGCCAGGCGCTGCGGCCCTTCGTATCCATGTGCATAAATCGCCACGTCGGCATCGCTAATCGCGTCTGGATGCGCGGCGAAGCGGTCAATATGGCTGCGGAAGTAGCGGTGCTCCCGGCCGGCGATCAGCAGCTCCGCCAGGCCGGTGTCGCCGGACATGGTCTGGTGGAATCCGATGTGCCAGAACGCCGATGATGGAACCCGGTCCTCGCAACCGCCGACTCCTGCGATCGGGGTATCCAGCAGCATCACACCGCGTACCTGTGTGGGGTAGCGGCGCAGGTAGGCGTATGCGACTTGAGCCCCCATGCCATGGCCCACGAGCAATGGGCGCTGAACGCCGCGCTGATCCAGGCTGGCATGCAGATCCCCGCTGATCGACCACTTATCGAACCGGTCGATCGCTGGCTCAGAGGAGCCGATGCCGGGCAGGTCGTAGGCGAGCGTGTGGCAGTCCGAGGCGACCAGAGGTGTCACGTGCCGCCACGCGTACGAGGTCTGCGGCCACCCGTGCAGCAGGACCAGCGGGACCCTCCCGCTGCCATGCTCGACCACGCCAAGCCGCCGAGCTGACGCCAGCCGGTGGTTGGCATCGTCCCTGTCGGCGCCGCTCGGGCCGTGATCGCTGACCACATTGCCGACTGTAGCCATGTCGCCGCGTCGGACGCGCTCACCTATTCAGGTGAGAATTGACGTCTGAGCAGGCTGCACGATCGAGTAGGCTCACGGCAACCCATTGCCGCCGTCGAGTGCTTCCAAAGCGTCGAGGAAGTGGCTATCGCCATGCCGCGTCTGGCCGGGTGGCGCTCGTCGATGAGCACCTGGCGACCGTCCGCAGATTAAGCATCGCACGAACAGGTGATACGCCGGTGCCGCGCACGGCACCAACGGGCGATGCATGGCGGCACGGCACCTGTCACCGTTGCCAGGAGAAATGTTGCCAGGAGAAATGCCGTTCCTTAAGGGGTGCCTTGCGGACAATACCGTTGCGAGGTCGTAGCGAGCCGATGGCCACCGCGCTGTCTGCGTTGCGCAGTTCCTGCCAGCACGGAACCAGTGCCAGCGTGCTGATCTCCGGCCCGGCCGGTATCGGCAAGACCGCCCTCCTCGCGGAGATCTGTGAGCAGGCCACCCGCATGAAGATCCGGGTCGGCTGGAGTAAGTGCGACCCGATCGAGCAGGTCTGGCCCGGCGCCCCGGTGATCGCGGCGCTACGCGCCGGGCGGGACCCGGTCACCACTGCGGAACAGTACGAGCAGATCGCCGCGTTGGCCAGCGAACCGCTGCTGCTCGCCGACCGCATTGCGTCCCGCCTGGAGGAAATCGCCGCCGCACAGCCGTTGCTTATCGCGATCGATGACCTCCAGTGGGCCGACCGGGTCAGCCGGTTCCTCGTGCGCAGCCTGGTGTCCCGGCTGGCCGGGCAGGCCGTGGTGTGGGTGTTTGCCAGTCGCGATGACCTCACGGGGGTCGATCTGGCCGGCCATGACGTCGTCCGCCGTGAGTACCTTCAGCTTGTGCCGCTGACCACGTCAGACCTGGCGGCGATGGCCCTGGACCGGCTCGGGCGGGTCCCGGACGAGCGGACCCGGCGCTACCTAGATGCCACCGGCGGCAACCCGTTCCTGGCCACTCAGATCATCGACAGCCTGGCTCGCTCGGCCGCAGGAGGGGAACGCGACGCCGTGGCGGGCGAGTTCGTGACGGCGATGGCGCGTAGGCTCGCCGGGCTTTCCAGTTCCGCAGGCGAACTGGTGGAGCTGGTCGCGGCCGCCGGACGGCCGTTGCCGGTACGCGACGCATTCGCGCTGCTGCCCGGCCTTGGCAGCTGTGACGGTGCGGACGGTCTCGCGGGCGCCCTCGAGTCCGGGCTGATCACCGTGGCGGGAGATGCCCTGATCTTCCGCCATGACCTGGTCCGGGAGACGATCTACGCCATCCTCGCCACCGATCGCGCCCGTCAGCTGCACGCTCACCTGGGCGACTACCACCTCAGAGTGCTCGGTGAGCCCCTGGTCGCGGCCGCCCACGCCCGCGCTGCCGCGACGACGGGAGACGTTGCCAGTGCCCTGATCCTGGTTTCGGCTGCCGAAACCCTGGCCAGCACCAGTGCCGATGACGCGGGTGAACTCGCTGCGCTCGCCTTCGCTACAGTGCGCCCTGCTCAGCAGGAGTGGCTGGACCTGAGCCGTCGCTGCGTGGCCGTATTGTGCGGCGCGCAGCACGCCGCCCAGGCGATCACCGTCGCCGACCAGATCCTCGCCCGCGTCGACGACGCTAACCTCGCGGCGCAGCTTGAGACCGGGGCCGCCCGTGCGCTGTGGCTGAGCGGACGCGTCCATGACGTGATCTCCAGGATCGAGCGGACCTTGCGCAGTAGCGACCTCGACGCGGTAGTCACCGTGCGGCTGCAGGCGGCATACGCGCTGGCCCGCACCCGGACGCTGCCCGGCGAGCTAGCCGCCAAAGAAGCGGCCAACGCGGTCGCGCAGGCCCGCGCCAGTGGCGACCGGGAAGCGCTTACGCTGGCGGTGCAGGCCGCTGGCGAGGCATCCCGTAACCAAGGATGCCACCAAGTGGCCTTGCGGCATTTCCGTGAGCTGCGTGCGCTCACTGGCGTACCGTACCTCGCCGAGGAGATCACCGCGCTGCAGTTCGTGGACCGTTACGAACACGCCCAGGCCCTGCTCGATCAAGCTTGCGCCAGCTGCGCCACGACCGGGGCTCTGCTGCCTGGCATCTCCTGCGCGCAGATGTGGCAGGACTTCAATCTTGGCCGCCTCGATGACGCCGACGCTGGCGCTCGCGCACTGATCGAGCTTGGCCGCCAGCTGGGCACCAGTTTGCATCTTCTGGACGCGATCACTATCCGCACCGCGGTCGCGCTGCTGCGCGGCGAGACTGAGATCGCCGCGGCCCAGCTGCGGCTCGCCGATAGGCTCACCAACGCCGATGAGGCCATTCGCAACCCCGGCATCGCCGTGATGCGCGGCTGGCTCGCCGCAAGCCGCGGCGATCTGCCTGCAGCACGCGACACACTGCGACCGGTCCTGCGGGGCGCAGGACAGGGCCGCAGCTACTGGCCGCTGTGGCCGTGCTGGAACGGGCTGTTCTACCAAATCGGCATCGCTGCCGGCGATGACACCTTCACCGCCTCCTGCCTCGACGTCGCCGAAGCGAACGCCGTCCGCAATCCCGGCGTGGCCAGCTTCGAAGGCGTCGCCCTCAACCTGCGCGGACTGCGCAAACAGGACCTCAACATTCTCGCCCAGGCCGTAGAAGTCCTCGACCGCAGCCCCCGGCCAGTCCTGCGCGCCGTTGGCGCCGAGTCCTACGGACGCGCCCTGCTCGCCGCCGGCCGCCGCTCCGAAGCGCTTACACAACTTGACCGAGCCTGGGACGAATATCACCACATGGGAGCCCGGGCCTTCCGCAGCGAGGTGCAGCGCGCCATGCGCCAGGCCGGCGCCCGCCGCACCAAATGGTCCGCCGCAGCTGCCGCCCCGGCGACCGGATGGGCTTCCCTCACCGAGGCCGAACGGCGCGTCGCCACCCTGATCGGTGAGGGAAACACAAACAAGTCCGCAGCATCCGCCCTAGGCGTGTCCATTAACACCGTGAGCACCCACCTCCGCGCCGTATTCGCCAAACTCGGCGTGCAATCTCGCGTGCAACTGGCTAATTTCCTGGCTGGCCACGTCAGCCAGACGCCGCCTGCGCATGATGACGGCCACGAACGCACGCCGCTGACCCCCGATCGAAAAGGCCGAAAAGGCACGGATATGGTGTTTCGCGTTGGCACCAACGGCCACCGGATTGCTGGTATGCCCGCTCCTCAGCCGGGCTGACTGTACGTCTGCTGCGCTGAGCCGCTATGCCTATCAGCCTGATCAGTCATCCAGCGGGCGCCTGACGTAAACGGTCGGCGTGCGGATCACTTGGCGATTCGGGCGATCGGTCCGCAGCAAGCCTCGTCAGGTGAACACGGGAATTGATTCCGAGTTTCTCGAAGACGTGGCGAACATGAGAATGCACAGTGTGCGGGGAGATGAAGAGCTTGTCGGCGATCTCCCGGTTGGTGCATCCGCGTGCGGCAAGGTTGGCGACCACAGCCTCGGCTTCGGTCAGTGCCTCCCACCCGGTCTTCGGCCGGTCGATCTTGACGGTTCGCCGTCGCACGCCCAGGCGGCGAAGCCGGCCCCGAACACGCGCAGCGTCCCAGCTCGCCCCTACGCGTGTCGATATCGTCAGCGCCTCGTCGAGCGCTGCGATTGCGGACGCCTTGCCGCCGTGTTGCGCGAGCACTCGGCCGAGGTCTTCGAGCGCGGACGCGTGGGCAAGAGGGCGAGGTCCGCCTCGATAGAGCGAAACCGCGCGCCCGAGATCCTCTGCGGATTCGCTCCAGATGCCTCGCGCATGCGCCGCTACTGCAGCGCACGAAGGGACATCTGGATTCAGGCTCGCGCGCCGTTCGGCGATCGATATTCCGTGTTCTGCGAGTTCCTCGTCACCGACCGCCGAGGCGATGCGCACCCGTTCGGCATCGTAGGCGACCTCGTGCGGGTAAAGCGGGTACATCGACAGCCGCTCCTCGTATCCGTGTGAGCAGAGCCACCCGTGCGCCTGCATCGGGTCTCCCTGGGAGAGTGCGAGAAACGCGAGATACCACATCGCATGATGCCGGACGCCAGGTGCCTTGGCCTGCAACATGATCTTCGCGATCTCGGCAACCTCCAGCGCGCCGGACTTGTCTCCGGTGTGGATCTTCAGTGCGCCAAGCGCGACAACCGAGGGCGCATGGAGAGCTCCGGCAACGAGATGGGCCTCCTCACGACTGAATCTGCCTTCAAGTGCGAGCGCAGCCTCGGCGAAGTTCCCCATCTGCAGCATCTGCCGGCCGCGTGTCGTCTCGAAGACGCGAAGCGCCCAGTGCTGCCGGTCCCGCTGAGCGGCGATCACCCCGGCGTCGATCGCCTGAAGCGCATCCTCGTACCGGTCAGTTGCGGCAAGAACCCAAGCTCGGAGCATGTGAGCGAGACGAGCTCGCGGGTCGCCTTGGCCGTCGAGCTGACGGCGTTCTGCCGTCACGAGAATCTCGAGCGAGCGCCCGAAGTCGAGCAGCTGATACGCCAGTCCCGACTCCGGGACCTCAAACGCGAACCGGCACAGCTCGCTGGTGCTCGCGTACACGGCCTCGCGCGCACTCGGCTCGATTTCGAGCGCCTCCTGCTTCCGCCCGGCCACGCTGACGCTGTGGTACAGCGCAGCCCAGAGCTCGGCACGCAGATCCGTGGACAAGGACGAAAGAGCAAGGCCAGCGCGTGCGCTCTCCGCTCGGACCTCCGGAGAGAGATCGAACATGCCGGTGACGCTGAGACGTACCCTCGCCTCCTCCTCGGCGGGCATCGCCTGCCGGAGTGCAGAATCAGCGAACCGCTTTCCCTCTTCTGCAAGGCCGGCGGCGAAAAGTGACACGACCCGCTGGGCGACCAGCGGACCTCGGAGGGCGTGGCGGTGCGGAGTGAGATCGAGCGCCTTCGCAGCGAGTTCAGCTGCCGCCGCGGGATCGGAAACGCTCAGAGCCTGAGTTGCCTTTAGCGCCGTCTCGATCGCGATGCCATCGCCGGGTTCTGCGCTCTCAACGAGCTGCGTAGCCACCTCTACCGGGAGCGCGCCGCGGGCAAGCAACACCTCCGCCGCCTGCCGGTCGACCGCACGTCGGATTGGCGGCAACAAGCTGCCGCGAACAGCCTCGCGGAGGATGTCGTGCCGGAACGCCAGCTGGCCGCCGTCGTCGGCGAATATATCGGCCTGAACGAGCAAGCTGACCGGGTCGATCAGCTCCGTGACCGACATCTCGGTCATCGCGGCCAAGTCATGAATGCTGAACCTGCGTCCGAGTCCCGACGCAAACGTCGCAGCCCGTTCCGACGCCGGCGACATGCGCGCCAGGCGCCCGCGCATGCGGTCACTCACACGACGGGGAAGCCGGTCCTCTACGAGCGTGGCGCGCCCTGAATCGAACGAAACGAGGTGGTCGTCCTGGAGCCCGCGGAAGAACTCAACGAGCAGGAACGGATTGCCCTGGACCCGGTCCGCCTTCTGCAGGAGTTCCTCGTCCGCATCGACGCCGAGCACGTCGGTCGCGACCTGCGCGACCGCTTCGCGATTGAGCGGCCTCAGCCGAATTAGTTCCGCCCCGGACTTGATGAGCTCGGCCTTCGCCTGCTGCATCTGATGTAGACCCTGGCTAGGCCGAAAGGCCATGACCCACGCCACAGGAAACGACGAAAGGCGCAACGGGAGCTGCCGCATTGCGAACCAGAGACTGTTCCCGCCCCAGTGCAGATCATCGAGGCAGATGAGCACGGGGTTCTTGAGCGCAGCCGCCTCAATGAGCGACTGCACGTCCTGGAGGAGCCAGAACAAGAACTCCGAAGAAGCATGGACGTCATTAAGCGCGCGCCGATCCGCAAGCGGCGAGTTCCCTTCGAACAACGCGTCGAACAGAGCACCCAGCTCAATTGGGCGCCCCGGCTCGGCCGCTCCTCGCCCCACCCGAAACGAGAGCTGTCGAGCCATCGATACGCACTCGTCCAGCAGCCTCGTCTTTCCGAGCCCGGCGCTCCCCTCCACCACCACCACGCAGCCGGTCCCAGCCCGGACCTGGTTGAACCTCCGCCGGATGACCGCGAGCTCCTGCTCACGTCCGCGGAGATCGGCGTCCTGCTGGCGGAAACGCCTCACTGGCGACGGGTCCGCTCTCGCCGCGGATATCACAGTTCGGTGCTGCCGTTCCTCGGCCGGCCGGTAGTGCTCAGGTCCAGTCATTGCTCTTCTCTCCGGCCGACCGCGGATCGACGACACCGGATATGACCGGGACCTCGACGACGAGTGTGCACGGTTCCTCGACCACTGGTATACCCCTCTGCGCGGTCCGGTGCACGGGCTGCAGATGCTCGCCGCCTGCATCGCGCAAATGGCGCCCGCTTTCCGAGTCGCCAAATCGCGCCGCGTTCCAGTCGGCCGGCGAGCTGCGCCGTGTCCAGCGGATCGCGTACTGCACTGTGCAGCTCAGCGGCCCGCTGCTGGAGTCAGCGGCGGCGCGGCGACAGCAGCCGAAGTGGAGGACGCCGAGGCGTTCCAGCCACTGCGCGAACCTGTTGAACGGGCACTGGTCGCCTATGACGGGGGCGAGGCATTCGCGGTGACTAACCTGGTCATCAAGCGCCGGATCGGCCGCCTCGTGAACCAACAGGTCGCGGGAACCCTCGCCACAGCGAACGGCGACCCGATCCTGACCAGCATCCACTTCTCGCTCGACGAGGACGCACGCTGGCATCGCGCGTGGACCAGAGCGCTGGTGCGGCACCTCATAGACGACACCCCGGCGAACGCCGAGGTGGTTTCCGGCTGGATCGAGAAGTGGAGCCCGCTCGATGCGAGCTCAGCGGCCAGCCGGATCGCCGATGACGTATCACGGGAAACAGATTCAATGCTGACGGCGCCGCCGGCTTCCACCGCACCGTGAGGTGGCCCCATTGCCTTCGCGGGAACCCACGCCGTCAGACCAAACGAGCAGGTCGGCGGTCCGAGGACTGTCCGGCACGTCGAGCATGATCGTCCGGACCGGCGCGTTCTCGCCGGAAACCGCGCTCACCTTGCGACCTGCCGTGTCAGTCGCCTGCGTAGCGCTGTTCCCGCCATGGGTCTCCGTAGATGTGGTAGCCGTAGTTCTCCCAGAACCCGGGATCGTTGGTGTCGCGCAGTTCCAGACTGCGGACCCACTTGGCGCTCTTCCAGAAGTACAGGTGCGGGACGAGCAGCCGAGCCGGGCCGCCGTGCTCTGGCGCCAGCGGCCGCCCGTCATAGGCGTAGGCCACCCAGGCCTTGCCGCCGGTAAGGTCTTCCACCGGCAGGTTGGTCGTATACCCGCCGTCACAGTGAGCCATCGCGAACGGGCCATCGTGCCCGGCCAGATCCAGCAGCGTGTCCACCGACACGCCCTGCCACGAAGTGTCCAGCTTGGACCACTTGGTGACACAGTGGATGTCGACAGTAACGTCCTGGCTCGGCAGAGCCCGGAACTCGTCCCAGCTCCAGGACCTCTGCCTACCCTCCCGCCCGACGGAGAAGCTCCACCGATCAAGCGCCGTATGCGGCGTCGGGCCTGCGGACAGAACCGGGAAATCCTTGGTCAGGTACTGGCCCGGCGGAATCCGGCCCGCGTTCTCCCCCGGGTCCTGACGCCTGCGGTGGAATCCGCGCGATACAGGGCTCTTACCTGTCATGATGTGCTCCCCCCCGCGCCGACTTCGGTCAGCGGCCTGGCGACGGTTTCCAGGGACTTGCCTTCGGCGTTGATGCCGAGGGCTACCTCGACGAGCCCGCCGATGATCATGATTCCGCCGCCGATCAGGTATCCAATGGTCAGGCCGGACCTGTTGGCACCGTTGCCGATCAGGGAGCCATACAGGATCGGGCCGACTGCGCCGAAGCACTGCGCGATGGCGAAGAAGACCGCGATCGCCTCAGCCCTGATCTCGATCGGGAAGATCTCGCTGACGGTCAGGTAGCCTGCGCTGGCTCCTGCGGAGGCGAAGAAGAACACGACGATCCAGATGGCAGTCTGGCCGGCGGCGTCCAGCAACCGCGAGCTGAACAACCAGGCGCTGAAAGCCAGCACACTGCCGGAGATCAGGTACGTGCCGGAGATCATCTTCTTCCGGCCCATGGTGTCGAACAGGTGACCGAGCAGCAGCGGGCCGGCCAGGTTCCCAACCGCGAACACCAGTCCGTAGATGGGTACCGCGTCGTTGCTGACGTGGTAGAACTTCGTCAGCACGAGGGCGTAGGTGAAGAAGATCGCGTTGTACAGGAACGACTGAGTGATCATCAGCGTGCCGCCCAGCACCGCACGCTCGGGATAGGTGTGAATGATCACCCGCAGCAGCGTGAGGTACCCGTACTCCTTCTCCGGCCGGACGGTGATAGCGGCGCTGTCCGGAACGTCAGAGATTTGCTGCCCGTCCCTGATTGAGGCTGCCTCGATGCCGCGCATCGAGGCCTCGGCCTCGTGTTCCTGGCCATGGGTGAGCAGCCACCGCGGGCTCTCCGGCAGATTGCGTCGGATGAACAGGATCG
>Ga0181537_10005392_pt1 | contig 10346 bp, 12 predicted proteins | sample PEATcosm2014_Bin_39_FD_119765 | JGI IMG/M metagenome (GOLD analysis project Ga0181537, IMG submission 119765) | Peatland microbial communities from MTU Mesocosm Facility, Houghton, MI, USA - PEATcosm2014_Bin23_10_metaG | ecosystem: Environmental > Terrestrial > Soil > Wetlands > Peat | place... | reverse complement strand
CGATGCGCTATGGCCGCCGACGCAAATGAACGAGCGGGGTAGTGTGAGCTTGGTCGCCTTCGCCAAATCGACGATTTCCGGTACGTTGGCCAGGTAGTTGCAGGAGAAGGCGATAAAATCCGGCCGCCAATCCGCGATCAAGCGGCGGTAGTCGGCGTGGCTTTCGACTTGCAAGTCGATGAGCCGAACGGCGTGTTTGGCAAGCCGGGCGGCTTCGGCCACCAGTTCGAGGCCTAACGGTTCAAGCCGCAGGAACACATTGGTATAAAGCAACGGTCCTGGGTGAACGAAAAGAACCTTCATGAGGACCTTCGATCCTAGAGGCCGCCTGCTACCATCGTATGCGCCGCTTCGTTGGCGGGCAATACTCGCTCGGGAAAACAAGGCTGGTGACACCAACGCCAACGCGTCACGATGCAATATTTGGGCTACACGACCGTTTAGCCGACCCCCGGCGACGGCTTAACGGCGCCTTTTGCCGTCCAGATATCCCGCCTGGCGAAACCAACGAACCGCATCCTCCAGCGCTTCGCGGTACGGCCGCGCCCGAAAGCCGAGTTCGCGCTCCGCCTTGGCTGCAGTGAAAAACATGCGGTGCTCGGCCATTCTGATGCCATCCACGGTCGCGAACGGCTCTCGTCCGGTAATCCAGGCCATCGCCTCCGACGCATAGGCCACCGGGAAGGCAACGGCGCGAGGCACGCGAAGCCGCGGCGGCGCGCGGCCGACCAGGCGGGAAATGTCGGCCAGCATGTCGGCCAAAGTGACGTTTTCGCCCCCGAGAATGTAGCGCTCGCCGACGACGCCGCGCCGCAGTGCCGCCAAGTGGCCGTCCGCAACATCGTCGACGTGGACCAGATTAAGGCCGGTGTCGAGAAAGCCCGGCATGCGGCCGCTCGCCGCCTCGACGATAATGCGGCCGGTCGGGGTCGGCCGCACATCGCGAGGCCCGATCGGGGTCGATGGATTGACGATGACGGCGGGGAGTTGGTCGTTCGCGACCATCGCCTCTACGAGCCGTTCGGCGGCGATCTTACTGCGCTTGTAGGCGCCGATGCCCTCGGCCTCGGACAGTGCGATGGTTTCGTCGCCCGGGACCCCTTCGGCGGGCCAGCCGAGCGTGGCGACACTGCTGGTGTAGACCACGCGCTTAACCCCGGCGCGTAGCGCCTCCTGCATGACCGTGCGCGTACCGCCGACATTGGCGGCGAATATCTCTTCGCGGTCACGTGCCCAAAGCCGGTAATCCGCAGCGACATGAAACACATAGTGACTGCCCTGCATGGCCCGCTGCACTGAGGCGGCGTCGCGGATGTCCCCTTCGACGAATTCCACTTTGACGCCGTCGAGTTGGGTGCGGGGGCTGCCTGGCCGCACCAAGGCGCGCACGGGGAAGCCGGCTCCAACCAAGGTCCGGGCGACGGCCGACCCGACTAAACCCGTTGCGCCGGTGATTAAGGCTTGTGCAGGGCCGCTCATTACATTTCTCGGAGAGGCTTTCGAGCCGCCTTGGCATTTGCGTCTTGCCCTGGAATCAATCATCTTTCTTGCCCTGACACTAGGCTGGTCTCATGTGGCCCCACGCGGGACTGGATTTTGGGCCGGGATCGGGGTTTTGGGCGTCCGCGTGGGCGTCTGTTGGCGTCGGGCAGTCAAGCACGGACACGGGGCAAGGCCTTTTATGACGTCGCAAATGGCATCCCAATTGCATCGCGTTGGGGCAAGTCTTGCAGAAGGGCTGGTCAACAATCGCGACGGCGGCGGTTTTACTGACCAGGGGGCCGGTTTCACCATCGAACATCATCGTCAGATCGTTATCGCATTTGTCGGCATGGCCTTCGAAGCCAAGATCGCCGCTGGGCCGGGCGTGCTGGTCGTCTGCCGCAACGAACGGCATGAGCTCGAGGCCGTGGCCGAGAGCGCCAGTCGGCAAGGCTACCGCGGCATCATCAGCTTCGGGGTTGCCGGCGGCCTGGCCTCCGACCTTCGCGCCGGCGACTGGGTGGTCGCGTCGGCCGTGCGCGAATCGCAAACTGTTCGCGAGACCGATGTGGCCTGGTCGAGACGGCTGCTCGAAGCCATTGACGGGGCAAGCTACGCGCCGATCGTCGGCGTCGACGAACCGGTCGCCGCGCCGGCGGTAAAGCGCGAGTTGCACCGGACCACCGGCGCCGCCGCGGTCGATATGGAATCCCATGTCGTGGCCCGTCTCGCTGCCGCCCACGGGCTCGCTTTTGCGGCGCTACGCGTCATCGTCGATCCGGCGCACCGGACGATTCCGCCCGCGGCGTTGCTCGGCATGGCAACGAACGGCCGCGCCGATGTCATGGCGGTCTTGCGCGATCTCATGGTTCGCCCGGCGCAGCTCGCGCAACTGCTGCACGTCGCCTTCGATGCCTTCGCCGCCCGCGCCGAACTGCTCCGCGTTCGGCGATTGCTCGGACCGCATTTCGGCCTCGTCAATCTAGCCTCGCCGGAGGTGGCGATTTCGCCGGACGTCGCGATGAATCGCGTGGCCGTGTGACGCGGCGCAATGCCGATCTACGTTCTCGAACCGCCGGCCCGCTATAACTACCCTTATCCGGGACCGACGATCGAACGGGTTCTGCCGCTCGATCAGGCGAGACAGGCCTGCGCCCACATGGGTGTCAGCGCCGACGCGTGCTCGTGGATTGCCAAGCACAAATGTTACTTGGTGATCCCGCGCAATGGACCCGTGTCGGACCTCAATGCCTACCGCCGCCACGAGCGCGCCCATTGTAACGGCTGGGCCGAAGATCATCCGCAGTGAGCGAAGTGCAGACTCCGGTTCGGCGCCATCGTGTCAAAATTCGATAACGCTTGCGTTAGCGCGCGATGGCTTCGAGCCGGCGATCGGTGACCGAGGGGCCGAAGCCGCCGATGACGACGCTCACCACAACCATGGCGGCGGCGATGAAGCTGAATACGCCCGCGGTGCCGTAATGCTCCAGAAAGAAGGCAATGACGAAGCCGGAGAAAATGGCGCTAAAGCGGCTCCATGAGTAGACGAAACCCACGGCGCGGGCGCGAATCCGGGTTGGATAGAGTTCGGCCTGGTAGGCATGGAAGGAAAACGACATCCAGTTATTGCACAGCGTGATCAAGACGCCGCACACGATAACGCCCGCAGCCGAGGTCTGCCGCGCAAACAACAGACCGAAACCGGCGATGCCGAGCGCCGCCCAAGTGATCTGCCATTTGCGTTCGAAACGGTCGGCGAACACGACGCCGACGAGCGGTCCGATCGGTGCCGCCAACGCAATGATGAACGTGTAAGCCAGCGATCGCGTCACCTCGATGCCCTGGGAGATGAGAAGCGCCGGAACCCAGCTCGAAAAACCGTAATAGCCGATGGTCTGGAACAAATTATAGACGATCAGCATGACGGTGCGGCCGCGGTAGGCTTTATTCCAGATCTCGCTCCAGGCGCCGGTCTTGTGCACGGCTTCGCCCGCGACGATTTCCACCGGCGGCAGCTCCGCCCCGGTTTCGGCGCGGATGCGCCGTTCCATGTCGGCGACGATGCGTTCGGCTTCGGCCGTGCGTCCGTGTTGCTCGAGCCAACGCGGAGATTCGGGCAGGTTGCGGCGAATCCACCAGACGACGACGGCCCCGATCGAACCGATGACGACCACGCAGCGCCAGCCGTCCACGCCCAAGATCGTCAGCGGCACGATTTGCCAGGCGAGAAACGCGACCGCCGGCACCGCCGTGAACATAATGAACGCGTTGTAGGCGAAAGCGGGCCCGCGCTGCGTTTTGGGCACCAACTCCGAGACATAGGTGTCGATGTTCACCAGTTCGACGCCAAGTCCGATGCTGGCAACCAGCCGCCAAAAATCTATGGTCTCCGGCGTGCTCTGCAACGCCATGATCAGTGCCCCGATCGAGTACCACAGCAGCGCGAAGGTGAAGATCGAGCGGCGGCCAAAGCGATCGGACAGCCAGCTGAAAGCCAGCGTGCCGATGAACAGACCGAGGAACAGCGCGGCGACGAAGCTGGCAAAGCCCTGCAAGTCGAACAAGGCTTGCGTTGTCGGCTTAAAAATCCCGGCCTTGAACAATCCGATGGCGATGTAGGCGGTGAAGAAGAGATCGTAGTATTCGAACCAGCCGCCGAGCGACAACAGCGTGATTAATCCGCGCGTGGAGCGCGAGGCCGGCAAGCGATCGAGCCGCGCCGGCACCGTGACCGCCGCATCGGTCGCCATCGCTCCCCCCTATGGCCGCGCCCCGGCTATACAACAGAATATGGCCCCGGTATCGAAGCGGCATTGGCGGCGCGTCGCGGCCGGCAGCGTAGCGATGCATCGAAAAAGTCCGGCCGCCGCCCGGTGCAACGGGGACTGCACCAAGCGGGGCCGAACGTCAGCGGCGGCCTTAGGCGGCCTTCCGCGCCTGCTTGCTTTGGATAAAAGCAAGCAGATCGGCGTTGATCGTTTCGGCTTGCGTGGTCGGCATGCCGTGCGGGAAGTCCTTATAAGTCTTCAGCGTGCCGTTTTTCAAAAGCTTCGCCGACAACGGTCCGGCGGCCACGTAGGGCACGATCTGGTCGTCTTCGCTGTGCATCACCAGCACCGGCACGTTGATCTTCTTGAGGTCCTCGGTGAAATCGGTCTGCGAGAAGGCGACGATGCCGTCGTAATGCGCCTTGGCGCCGCCCATCATGCCCTGGCGCCACCAGTTGGCGATGACAGCCTCGGACGACTTCACGCCCGGACGGTTGAAGCCATAAAAAGGGCCCTCGGGCAGGTCGCGATAAAATTTCGAACGGTTGGCCGCGAGCGTGGCCTGAAATCCGTCGAACACTTCCTTGGGCAGGCCGTTCGGATTGGCGGGCGTCTTCACCATCAGCGGCGGCACCGCGCTGATCAGCGCCGCCATCGCCACGCGGCTTTCGCCATGCCGTCCCAGATAACGCGTGACCTCGCCGCCGCCGGTGGAATGGCCGACATGAATGGCATTCTTCAGATCGAGATGCGCGGTCAGCGCGGCAAGATCGTCGGCGTAATGATCCATGTCGTGGCCGTCGGCCACCTGACTCGAGCGGCCGTGGCCGCGGCGGTCATGGGCGATGACGCGAAAGCCTTGATTGAGGAAGAACATCAGCTGCGCGTCCCAGTCGTCGGCCGACAGCGGCCAACCGTGGCTGAACACCATGGGCTGACCTTTGCCCCAGTCCTTGTAGAAGATCTCAACGCCGTCCTTGGTTTTGATGGTGCTCATTGCCGTACTCCGCTGTTTTCGGGGGACCCTTGGCTTGTCCGGGACGATGGCCAATCGACCGCCATGACCCAATTGTACGTTTGGCTGCGCAACTCATCTTTAGGTATGAAGGATGGCCAGTTGAGGGCGCCCGCCGCCCGGCATTCGCCGCGATGGGACAATGGTGTATGACATCGCCGTTGCTTCTTCATCGCCACTCTGGATGGGCGCTCCTTTAGGCGCGCGTTGCTGGGACGGTCACGATCATGGACGTGTTCGAAGCGGTCGAGGGCCGCATGTCTTGCCGTTGGTTTCTCGATAAACCGGTCGAGCCGATACTTTTGCGCGACCTCATCGCGCGCGCCGCGCGCGCGGCGTCCGGCGGCAATTTGCAGCCGTGGCATGTCTATGCGCTGACCGGCGCGCCGCTCGCCGAGGTCAAGCGGCAGGCGATCGAGTTCGCCATGCAACACGATCCGCGTCACGCCGAGGCCGAATATCCGATTTATCCGGAGACCATGTGGGAGCCTTATAAAGGGCGCCGCGAGTATCACGGAGTGCAACTCTACGGCGCGCTCGCCATCGACCGCGACGACGCCGAAGCCCGGCTCAACCAATACAAACGCAATCTGGAATTCTTCAATGCGCCGGTGGCGCTGTTCGTCGCCATCGAACGCAAATTCGGTCCCGGCCAATGGGCCGATCTCGGCGGCTATATCCATGCGCTGATGTTGCTGGCGCGCGGCTACGGCCTCGACAGCTGCGCGCAGGAATCCTGGGCGCGCATGCATCGCATCGTCCGGCCGCTGGTCAAAATGCCGGCGGACCAGATGCTGTTCTGCGCGGTGGCGCTCGGCTACGGCGATCATCGGCATCCGGCAAATAATTTTCGCGCGCCGCGTGCCGAGCTTGAAGAGTTCTGCACGTTTTTCGGGTTTGAATGAGTCACTTCCCCGCTCCGCGGGCGCGGAAAGCACTACCCCAACCTCATAAAAATCGACCGGCATGTATTGCCACGCTTTGAATTCGGGCGCGCCGAAATTGCAACCGCGCTTCGCCCCAACGATAACTGCGGGGTGGCAGTGGCCGCTCTCAAGGTCGCCAAATGCTTCAGCGCCTAATCTGCGGCTGGTCGCGCAGAACGACATTCAACAATGAACTGTGGATTTCGATATTGCCGTTATAATCAATCAATCCCAGTTTTCGAAATTTGTTCATGAAGAAACTCACGCGGGACCGGGTCGTTCCGATCATCTCCGCAAGCGTCTCCTGGCTGATCTTTGCAATGATCGGCTCAGGCCGGCCTTCCTTGCCAAAATTCGCCAGAAGCAGAAGAGTCCGCGCTAGGCGCTTCTCGCTCGAATTGAACAGTTGATCGACCAGATCCTCTTCGACCCGATTGTTGCGGGACAAAAGGTGTGAAATAAACAGCTCGGCAAATACCGGCTCTTCGTGGATCACGCGGGTAATGTCCGCCTTTCTCATTCGCACGATTACGTGTGCCAGCCGATGCCTCGAATCGTCCTTTGCCGGGTCCGCCATGAACGTTCAATTCATGCCCTGAACTAAACTACGCGCCGATTGTGCCAACGCATAAAACCAGAGGAGACTGACCATGGATAAAACCAAGACTTTCGAACACATCAACCTTCATCGCCGCCGTCTTTTCGGCACTGCTGTGCTCACCCTTGCCGCGGCTCAGCTTGGCATGATCGGTTCGGCGAGCGCGGAAACAAGAGTGGCGCCGCCACGCACGCTCAAGCCGGGGACGCACACGTCGTTCGGCGCATTAAAACAGATCGATGCCGGCCTCCTGAATATCGGTTACGCCGAAGCGGGTCCGGCCGATGGTCCCGCGGTTCTTCTTCTGCACGGCTGGCCCTACGACATTCACAGCTTTGTCGAGGTCACGCCGCTCCTGGCCTCGGCCGGCTACCGTGTGATCGTACCCTATACGCGCGGCTACGGTTCGACGCGATTTCTTTCCAATGAAACCATGCGCAACGCCCAGCCGTCCGCGGTCGCGCTCGATGCCATTGCGCTCATGGATGCGTTGAAGATCGAGAAGGCGACGATCGGCGGCTTCGATTGGGGCGCGCGGACGGCCGACATCATCGCGTCGCTGTGGCCCGAACGCTGCAAGGCGCTGGTCTCGGTGAGCGGCTATCTGATCGGCAGCCAGGCCTCCGGCAAAATTCCGCTGCCGGCCCAGGCCGAACTCGCATGGTGGTACCAATTTTATTTCGCCACCGACCGCGGCGAACTCGGCTACCGCGAAAATACCCATGAATTTAACAAGTTCATCTGGCACCAAGCTTCGCCGAAGTGGAACTTCGACGATGCCACATACGATCGCACGGCGGCATCCTTCGATAATCCGGATCACGTCGCCATCGTCATCCATGATTATCGCTGGCGGCTCGGAATCGCTGCCGGCGAGGCGAAATACGACGATCTGGAAAAGCGGCTTGCGGCGGCGCCGGTCATCGCCGTGCCCACCATCACCATGGAAAGCGACGCCAATGGCGCGGCGCATCCGGATCCCAGCGCCTATCGCGGCAAGTTCTCCGGCAAATATGCGCACCGGCTCATCACGGGGGGCATCGGGCACAATCTGCCGCAAGAAGCCCCGCGTGCCTTTGCCGAGGCGATCGTCGACGTCGCCGAAGTCTGATCGGCACCACGTGTGACCCTGCGGACCGACATATCGGTCCGCAGGGACGACGTCCGGTCCCTGGCGCCGCTGGCGCCGTGAACAACAGGAAACGAGATAAGGAACGCACGATGGCGCCCCAAGTTGGTAAAGTAGTTTACACCGCCAAGACCCACACCACCGGCGGCCGCGATAACGGCGCGTCGCGCAGCTCCGACGGCCGCCTCGATATCAGGCTTGCGGCGCCGGGCGCCACGCGCATCGGCACCAATCCGGAACAGTTGTTCGCCGCCGGTTGGTCAGCCTGTTTCGAAAGCGCGATCGGGCTGGTGGCGCACAAAATGAAGGTCGCGCTGCCGGCCGATCTGGCCATCGATGCCGAAGTGGATCTGAATTCGGCGGACGGCGGTTACTTCCTCGGCGCTCGGCTCAACGTCAGCCTGCCGGGCGTCGAGCGCGACGTCGCCCAAGCTTTGGTGGATGAAGCGCACCAGATTTGCCCGTACTCCAAGGCAACGCGCGGCAACATCGCCGTCAAGATCAGTCTTGTGTGAGCAGGACCTTGCCGTCGGGTTGAAGATCGAAACGCCTTGACGCTGACCGACGCCGTCCTCAAATTCTTGTAGCCGATAAGCGATCAGCTGAACGCTGAAAGGAAAAGGACATGAAATGGCTCGCTATCGTGGTGCTTGTGATTGTTGTCGCCTTGACCATTCTCGCCGCGGTGCCGTTCTCCGCCAGAAGCGCGGATGACGAAAGCCCCCCGATCTTCGGTAAAATTCCTAGCGGATACCGCGACTGGAAGCTGGTTTCCGTGGCCCACGAAGAAGGCAACCTCAACGATTTGCGCGCCGTTCTCGGCAACGACATTGCGATCAAGGCCTATCGGGAAGGGACGCTTCCGTTCCCGGACGGCGCGATCATTGCCCGGCTCGCCTGGAGTTATGTGCCGTCGGAGGAAAACAACAAAGTTTTCGGTCGCCCCCAATCTTTCGTGGCCGGGCCTCCGACGAATGTTCAGTTCATGATCAAGGACTCGGGAAAATACGCCGCGACCGGCGGCTGGGGGTACGCTCAATTTGACGACGGCCAACCCACCCATGTGGCGGTGCAAGATTGCTTTTCTTGCCACGTACCCGCCAAAGCTCGCGACTATATCTTCACCCGCTACGCGCCTTAAAGGCCGAGCATCGCTCCGGGCTATCATCCGGTCCGCGCGAACAAGATCGCCGATATATTAACGTTCCTGATGAGCAGCCGGCCAACACACCTAGACAAGGAAGACCGTTATGGTTCGTTCTCACCAGCCGGGTGAAGCCGTTTTCAGATCGATCCTGCCGGAAGACATCGACTGGAAGCCTTTCCCGGCGTTCCCGCCTTCGGTTCGCCTCGCCATTCTGGTCGGTCATCCCGCCGAGCCCGGCCCCTACGTGATCAGGGTCAAAGCGCCGCACGGCGTCAAGCTGATGCCGCACCGGCATCCGGAGGATCGCATCTACACCGTCATGTCCGGGGTTTTCTACATTGGGCTGGGCGAACAATTCGACGGCGACAAGGTTGTGGCCTATCCGCCGGCAGCGTCATCGTTCTGCCCGGAGACACCTGGCACTTCCACTGGGCGAAATCCGGCGAATACGTCACCCAGGTCTCGGCCATCGGTCCGTTGGGTCTGGAATATTTGAATCCGAGCGACGATCCGCGCCGATAAAATCTCCGACACCCGGTTCAACATGTCGTGGCCACGCAATAAAGCGCGTTGCGAGGCGGGTACCCGCCCCGCGACAGCCCGCTTTCTTTACATTGGCGGCCACCACGCGCTCAAAAATGAATGAAGGCGGTCCCGGAGCCAATCCGGGACCGCGCTTTCATCACTTACTTCGTATCCGGCTTGTAATAGTCGCCTTCCTTGATCTGTTGCTTTTGCGCCGGGTCGGCGTGCTGCGGCGTGGTCTGGCCGGCGGGGTAATAGTCGCCCTGCTTAATCTTTTGTTCCTGCCCGGGGCTGGCCTGTTGCGGGGCCGTCTGGCCGGGCGGATAGTAGTCGCCCTGTTTCGGGTTCTGCGCCAAGGCCGGCGTTGCGACTGAGAGCGCAAGAAGCGAGGCCAGGGTCAATTTCGTGGTGATGTTCATCTTAGTTCTCCGTTGGTTATCAGATCCGCACCCTTGCGCCGCCCGCGCGCCATGGTTCTCGGCATCCCGTGATTACAATCGAGCCGATCGAATCTTTGGGCGTTTGCTGAAGGGAACTCGGCCGGTCGCCCGAGGTGAGCGGCATGTGAACGCCGTGGGATCCGAACCGGTTCCAACTCGGTAATTCGCAATTGCTGAGAAAATGCCCCCGCCACAGCAATTTTGCTGCTTCTCCGCCCTGTGGTATGTCTTCCGGAAGAGCGCGCGCCCCTCTATGTGTCAAAGACGCGCCGACGGAAACGAGAGCAGCGATGCTGAATGCCCTGGGCTATGTCGG
>Ga0181537_10005391_pt1 | contig 10347 bp, 13 predicted proteins | sample PEATcosm2014_Bin_39_FD_119765 | JGI IMG/M metagenome (GOLD analysis project Ga0181537, IMG submission 119765) | Peatland microbial communities from MTU Mesocosm Facility, Houghton, MI, USA - PEATcosm2014_Bin23_10_metaG | ecosystem: Environmental > Terrestrial > Soil > Wetlands > Peat | place... | reverse complement strand
GCGAACGACAATCCGCCGCTCGACGGCGCGATCAAGGAAAAGCTGATCGCCGCCAAGCAGCGCTGGGCCAAGGAGGGGCGGCTGCTGACCGGCGTGACCGATCCCGGGCGCAGTAAGCGCCTGCCGCCGGGACAGCGCCTGGTCAATGATTGGCCGGTGGTCGATCTCGGCACGGTGCCGAAGCTCGAAGGCCGCGAATGGTCGCTGACCGTCGACGGGCTGGTCGCGCATCCGCTGCGCTGGAGCTGGCAGGAGTTCCTGGCCCAGCCCCAGGTGACGCTGAAAGTCGACATGCATTGCGTGACCGCCTGGAGCCGCTACGACAACAGCTTCGTGGGCGTGCCGGCGCTGCATCTGCTGGATCTGACGATGCCCCGTCCCGAGGCGCGGTTCCTGATGCTGCATTCCTACGACGGCTACACCACCAACCTGCCGCTGGCCGATTTCGCCGACGACGACGTCCTGCTGGCCCATAGCTGGGAAGGCAAGCCGATCACCCGCGATCATGGCGGCCCGATGCGCCTGATTCTGCCCAAGCTCTATCTGTGGAAGAGCGCCAAATGGCTGCGCGCCATCACTTTCATGGAGCAGGACCAGGGCGGATACTGGGAACGGCGCGGCTACCACATGCGCGGCGACCCATGGCGCGAGGAGCGCTACGACACCGACTGACACCGGAAGGAGACAGGCCCATGAGCGACACCGAGTCGGCCTGGGATTTCTCGTTCGAGACGCTGGACGGCAAACCGCTGCCGCTGGCCGGGTTCAAGGGCAAGGCCGTGCTGGTGGTCAACACCGCCTCGCAATGCGGCTTCACGCCCCAATACAAGGGGCTCGAGGCGCTCAACAAGAAGTATCGCGACCGGGGCCTGGTCGTGCTGGGCGTGCCGTGCAACGATTTCGGCGGCCAGGAGCCGGGATCGGCTACCGAGATCCAAGCCTTCTGCGACAACAGCTTCAGCGTCACCTTTCCGCTGACCGCCAAGACCCGCGTGAAGGGTAGCGACGCCCACCCCTTCTATACATGGGCGCGCCAGAAGGTCGGCATGCTGGGGTCGCCGAAGTGGAACTTCCACAAATATCTGATCGCGCCCGACGGCAGCCTGGCCGATTGGTTCTCGACGCCGACCGCGCCCGACGCCCCGCGCATGCTCAAGGCGATCGAGAAGGTGCTGCCGGGGAAGGCGTGAACGCGCCTTGAAAGGCGGCTCTGGCTAGCCGGCGAGCGTCTCGACGCCATATTTGGCGATCACCGGATCGGCGGTTGCCACGGTCAAGCCTTCGACGAGCGCTTGGGCGACCAGCATCCGGTCAAAAGGGTCGGAATGGTGCGGCGGCAGTCCTCCCGCGGTGACCGCGTGCATCGAATCGATCGCCAGGGGCAGATAGCCTTTTTCGTCGAGGATCGAAACGAACTGGTCGATCGGAAAATCGATCTTCCCGGCGGCCCGCTTGATCGCGATTTCCCAGGCCGTAGCGGCACTGACGAAGACTTCGGATTCTGCCGATATGATCGCATTGCGTGCGCCGGCCGAAATGGCGCGCGGTCGCATCAAGCTCCAGATGAAAACGTGGGTGTCGAGCAGAAGTCTCACTCGGTCTCGCCCGCGAATACGCGCGTCACATCGACGGGCAAGGAGTCGAAGCCTTTGCGCATTTTGATTTTTCCCTCGTAGCCGCCAAGGGTGCGGGGCTTGGTCCGGCTCCGATACGCGACCAGCCGCGCCATCGGGCGTCCCGACTTGGCGATCACGATCTCCTCGCCGGCGGCGGCGCGGTCGACAAGACGGGACAATTGCGTCTTTGCCGTGTATAGGCTCACCGGAGCGGCCATCGCACATCCTTGGTCAAGTTTGACCAATTATTGCGCGGCACGGCTCGTTGGTCAAGATTGGTCAAAATGGGTCGGCACCCGTGGAATATTGTTCATGTTAGAAATTCGCGGTAATTCCTTTGCCGATTTCGACCACGCGAACGAGCCATAGCCTATCGCTAGCCTCGCCCCTTATGCAGTTATCCAGTCCGTGTGATGTGATATGCTTCCTCCCTATTGAAGTAGGGGGAGATAAAATGCGCGAGCGTATACTGGCTTTATTGAGCCTCTTGCTGCTTGGCGGGTGCAGCGTGGCTATGTCAGCGAATCGACAGTCTTTCAAATGCGATCCTGCGGTTATTCAAGCTGGTGCTGACCGCTTGGTGATCGAGAAGACCTGCGGTCCTCCTGATTTGAAGACCGATCTTGATAATGGCAAAGTCAAAGCGATCTATAAAATCGATCCGAATGCCGTAACCAGTGGTACGAAGACGGCAGAAACAGCGGGCAATGTCGCCGCCGACGTTTTGACTCTCGGACTCTGGGAAATCGTGGCGACTCCCATCGAAATAGGCTCAGCCGACAAGATCACGACTTACATCGTTGTCTATGGTTCAGACGGAAGGATTTCCACCGTCGAAATCGTCAAGTAAAGCTGGCCGCCTTGGCCTTGGCCATCACGTCCATGAACATTGTCTCGGTCAGCCGCCCGGTGTTGGTATTGAGCCGCGACGAATGATAGGTGTCGATCATCGCCAGCCCGTCGGGCAAGGGGTGGGCGGCGGCGTGGGCGAACTTATAGCGGCTTTTGGTCAGGCCCTTGGCCGCCAGCACCGCGTTGTGGGCAATGCCGCCTAGCGCGAGAACCGCTTTCAGGTTCGGCATGGCCGCCATCTCGGTAGCGAGGAAGGGCCGGCAGGCGTCGATCTCGGCCGGGGTCGGGCGGTTGGCGGGCGGCACGCAGCGCACCGCGTTGGTGATGCGGCAGCCGACCAGTTCGAGCCCATCGTCGGGCCGCTCGTCATAGGTGCCGCGCGCCATCCCGAGCGCTAGCAGGGTTCCATAGAGCAGGTCGCCGGCCCAGTCGCCGGTGAACGGCCTGCCAGTGGCGTTGGCGCCGCGCAGCCCCGGCCCCAACCCGACGATCAGAAGCGGCGCGTCGAGCGCGCCGAACGAGGTTACCGGCGCATTGTGCCAGGCGGGGAATTTGGCGCGATTGGTCTCGCGGAAGGCCGCCAGCCGCGGGCAGAAGTTGCAGTTCCGGTCGGGCTGGTGGCGCTCGACCGCGCGGTCACTCGACATCGTCGTCGACCGTCGCGCGGTCGTCGCGGACGGGCGCATTGGCGCGCGCGATCTGCGGCGCCATATCCTGCAACTCCATGAAATTGTCGCATTCCCGGCGCAACTCGTCGGCCACCATCGGGGGCTGCGAGCGGATCGTGCTGACCACGGTGACGCGGACGCCCTTGCGCTGCACCGCCTCGACCAGGCGGCGGAAATCGCCGTCGCCCGAGAACAGCACGACGTGGTCGAGATGGGGCGCCATCTCCATCACGTCGATGGCGAGTTCGATGTCCATGTTGCCCTTGATGCGCCGCCGCCCGAAGGAATCGGTGAATTCCTTGGTCGGCTTGGTGACCATCGTGTAGCCGTTATAGTCGAGCCAATCGATCAGCGGGCGGATCGGCGAGTATTCCTGGTCGTCCATCAGCGCCGTGTAGTAGAAGGCGCGCACCAGCCGCCCCTTGCTGGCGAACAGGTCGCGCAGCCGCTTGTAATCGATGTCGAATCCGAGCGCGCGCGCGGCGTTGTAGAGGTTGGCGCCATCGATGAACAGGCCGATGCGCTCCTCGGGATAAAAATTGACTGGCATGGCAATTCCTTCGCGATCAATGAGCTAGCGTATAATCGGCTGAGCCTAGGTCGCCTTCCGCCCGGGGGCAACCGTCGGCAACCCGGGGCAGACCAGGGTTGCGCGCGGAAAACCCGGGCCGGAGTTAGAGTGCTTGTATTCGGCGCCCTAATATCCATATATTCTGGGCGCTTGGACGATGGCATTGGGAGTCGATAGGAATGGCGCGCGTTACGGTTGAAGACTGTGTATTGCAGGTGCCGAACCGGTTCGAGCTGGTCCTCGTGGCCAGCCAGCGGGCGCGCAACATTTCGGCTGGCGGCAAGATCACGGTCGAGCGCGACAACGACAAGAACCCGGTGGTCGCGCTGCGCGAGATCGCCGACAAGACCGTTCCGCTCGAAGCGCTGCGCAACGAGTTGGTTCTCGGGTTGCAGAAGCATGTCGAGCCCGACGAGCCGGAGGAGGAGGAGATCGACGTCCTCGCCGGTCGCGAACTCGAGCTCAAGGGCGCGGTGGTCAACGAAGGCGAACTCAGCGATGCCGGCATGAGCATCGAAGGCGACGAAGAAGGCGACGAGGAACCGGAAGCGGATCCCGAGCCGGGCGCCGCCGAAGCCGAGTGACCCGGGGGCGCGCCATGGGCCGCCCCGATTTCAGCACCTGCCTAAGCCGCCGCGCGGGAGGTAACCCGCGATGATGCGCCAGTTCGAACTGGTCGAGCAGGTCAAGTCCTACGACCCCACGGCGGACGAGGACGCGCTCAATCGCGCCTATGTCTACACGATGAAGCAGCACGGGGCGCAGCGTCGCGCCTCGGGCGATCCCTATTTTTCGCATCCGATCGAGGTGGCGGGCATCCTGACCCGTTACAAGCTCGACACGGCTTCGATCATCAGCGCGCTGCTGCACGACACGATCGAGGATACCGACGCCACCCAGGCCGAGATCGAAAAGATGTTCGGGCCCGATGTCGCGCGCCTGGTCGACGGCGTGACCAAGCTCAGCCGCATCGAACTCCAGTCCGACCGCAGCAAGCAGGCCGAGAATTTCCGCAAGCTGGTTCTCGCCATGAGCGAGGACATCCGCGTCCTGCTGATCAAGCTGGCCGACCGGCTGCACAACATGCGGACGCTCAAATACATCGCCAGCGACGAGAAGCGCCGCCGCATCGCGCTCGAGACGATGGAGATCTACGCGCCGCTGGCCGAACGCATCGGCATGTCGGAGATCAAGAACGAGCTCGAGGATCTGGCCTTCGCCGAGCTTCACCCCGAAGTCCGCGATTCGATCGTCGCGCGGCTGAATTTCTTGCGCGAGCAGGGCACCCACCTGATCGAACGGATCATCGGCGAGCTCGAGCGCCGCTTGAAAGAGTCCGGCGTCGAGGCCGAGGTCACCGGACGCGAGAAGATGCCCTATTCGATCTGGCGCAAGATGCAGACCAAGAACGTCGCCTTCGAGCAGCTGTCCGACATCATGGCGTTCCGGGTGATCGTCAAGGACGTCAACGACTGCTACCACGCGCTGGGCGTGATCCACAGCCGCTACCCGATGGTGCCCGGCCGCTTCAAGGACTACATATCGACGCCCAAGCCCAACGGCTATCGCAGCCTGCACACAGGCGTGCTGGGGCCCGAGAGCCATCGCATCGAGATCCAGATCCGCTCGCAGGAAATGCACGACGTGGCCGAGCTGGGCGTCGCCGCGCACTGGACCTACAAGACCGGCCATCACCCTGCCGACGGCACCCAATACCGCTGGCTGCGCGAGTTGCTCGACGCGATGGAGCATGCCGCGAGCCCCGAGGAATTCCTCGAGCACACCAAGCTCGAGATGTTCCAGGACCAGGTGTTTTGCTTCACGCCCAAGGGCGATTTGATCGCGTTGCCGCGCGGCGCCTGCCCGGTCGACTTCGCCTACGCAGTGCACTCCAAGGTGGGCGACACCTGCGTCGGCGCCAAGATCAACGGCCGGATCATGCCGCTGCGCACGCCGCTCAACAACGGCGACCAGGTCGAGATCGTCACCTCGAAGGCGCAGTCGCCCAACCCGACCTGGGAGCGTTTCGTCGTCACCGCCAAGGCGCGCGCCCGCATCCGCCGCTTTGTCCGCACCCAGCAGCGCAACCAGTATCTCGATCTCGGCCGCGCCATGCTCGGCCGCGCCTTCAAGCAGGAAGGCTACGAGATGACGGAGAAAGCGATCGAGGGCGTGCTGAAGATCTTCAAGGAGGATTCGGTCGAAGATCTGACCGTCCTGGTGGGGCAGGGCACGATTCCCGCCCGCGACGTGGTGGTGGCCATCTATCCCGAACTCAAAACGACGGCCAAGCCCGACAACGTGGTGTCGCTGCGCCGCAGAACCCAGAAATCGCGCGGGCCGGCGATGCCGATCCGCGGCCTGATCCCGGGCATGGCGATGCATTTCGCCGCCTGCTGCCATCCGCTGCCGGGCGACCGCATCGTCGGCATCGTCACCACCGGCAAGGGCGTCACCATCCACACCATCGACTGCGAGATGTTGGAGCAGTATGCCGAGACGCCCGAGCGATGGCTCGACATCGCCTGGAACGAGGACCCCAAGCAGGACGAGGCCCATGTCGGGCGGATCAACCTGGTGGTGCAGAACGAGCCCGGCAGCCTCGGCAGCCTGTCCACCGTGATCGCCAAGAACCTTGGCAACATCACCAATCTCAAGATCACCAACCGCAGCGCCGACTTCTTCGAGATGCTGCTCGACATCGAGGTGCGCGACGTCAAGCACCTCACCAACATCATCGCGGCGCTGCGCGCGACCCCGGCCATCAATTCCGTCGAGCGCGCACGGAAGTAGCGCCGCCCACCCCCTCAACCGGCGAGACCATGCCCCAGAAACTGCGCCTTGGCGTCAACATCGATCACGTCGCGACCATCCGCAACGCGCGCGGCGGCGAGCTTCCCGATCCGGTGCGCGCCGCCCGTCTGGCCGAGCAGGCCGGCGCCGACGGCATCACCGCGCATCTGCGCGAGGACCGAAGGCACATCTCGGACCGCGACATCGTGCGCCTGCTCGAGGCGATTGAGGTGCCGCTCAATCTCGAGATGGCCGCCACCGAAGAGATGCTGAAGATTGCTCTCACCCACCGGCCGCATGCCGCGTGCATCGTGCCCGAGCGGCGCGAAGAGGTAACGACCGAGGGAGGACTCGATGTCGTGCGCGGCCACAACGAATTGGCGCCCATCGTACGCCAACTGAGTGAAGCCGGCATCCGCGTGTCGATGTTCATCAATCCGGATCCGCGCCAACTCGACATGTCCAAGCGCATCGGCGCGCCGGTGGTCGAGCTGCATACCGGCGCTTATTGCGATGCCCACGGCGCCGCGCGCGAGCGCGAACTGGCGCGCATCGTCGCGGCCGCCGCCCATGCCGCCGCCATCGGACTGGAATGCCATGCCGGACATGGGCTCGCCTACGACACGGTCGGGCCTGTGGCGGCGATTCCCACCATCGCCGAGTTGAACATCGGACACTTCCTGGTGGGTGAGGCGATCTTCATCGGCTTCGAGGCTTCGATCCGGCGGATGCGGACGCAGATGGATTTGGCGCGCGCCGAGCGCTCGGCATGATTCTCGGCATCGGCTCGGACATGGTCGACATCAGGCGAGTCGAAAAGACGCTGGCGCGGTTCGGTGAGCGCTTCGTCGCGCGCGTTTTCACCGCCGAAGAAAAGCGCAAGGCCGAGCGCCGCGCCGGGACCGCGAGCGGCCTGGCGGCTACCTATGCCAAGCGCTTCGCGGCCAAGGAGGCGTGCTCCAAGGCGCTGGGGACCGGTTTTCGCCGCAGCGTATTCATGAAGGATCTCGGCGTCGTCAACCTGCCCTCGGGCCAGCCGACCATGCGACTGGCCGGCGGCGCGGCGGCGCGGCTTGCCCACCTCGTGCCCGCCGGAATGACGGCGCGCATCGACCTCACCATGACCGACGATTATCCATGGGCGCAGGCCTTCGTGATCATCTCGGCCGAGGCTGAAACGGGCGGCTAGCTACACATCCGGCAGCGCGTAATCGGGTAGGGTGGCGCCGCTGTCGGGCAGCGGCTCGGCGGCATAGGTGAGCGGGCGTGAGATCGTCTTGCCCGACGGCGTGACCAGAGGCTGCGGCCCCTTTTTGGTCCACAGCGTCATATGGACGATGCCGAGCGGCTCGTAGGGCGCGACCGGCTCCAGCAAGGTGGCGCCGTCCTCCGACACCATCGGCGGCGAGGTGTGGCAGATCCAATTGAAGCGCGCGGGCAGGAATTCGGTCGCCAACCGATCGGCATGCACGACCATGTTGAACGCCGTCTGGTCGGCGTTGAAATCGATCTGCTGGCTGGTCGATGCGCCCAACCAGCGATCGACCCGCCGGCGCCACACACTCCAGTGCGGCGCGCCGGCCGCGCCGGCGAACACGCCCAAATTGATCGGCGCGGTGCCATCGAGCGCGCTGACCGTTTCCGGTCCGAACCAGCCGTGGATACGCCTGCGTGCCGCACCCAACTCGCGCGCATTGTAGGTGGGGTGGATTTCGGGCGTGACCGCGAAACCCTTCGCCAGCGCCGCGCGACGATAGGTTTCAACCGCTTTGACTTGCTGCGGCCAGGCGTCGGCATCGATCCAGAAGTAGGCGCCGTGACCGGGGAAAGATTCCGGAATCCGGGGCCGCGTCGCCAGCATGGCGATGAACCCGGGCACCGCGCGGCCGAACTCCCAGCGCGGCTGGGCGATGGTGGCGCCTTGGCGGGTCAGCCAATCGCGCTGCTGCTGGACCAGCCCGGCATCGAAGACATAGAGCGGGGTATCGGCGAGCGCCGGCATCGCACGGATGGCGCGGACCAACCCGCGCAGCAATCCGAAATAGACCGAATCGGACCCGGTGACGATGGCCAAATCCTCATTCATGGCCCGACCTTAGCCCGGTCGCGCAATGCCGTCACCCGCGCCGGGCGCTTGACAGGCGGCGACGGCTCGGTCTTTGATCTGCCCCGTCTCGCCGCCATTTGCCCGGCGACGCTTCCTCTGCCTGGACCAATGGCTTTAGCGCGCAAGAAATCAAACGCGACCTGGGAAACCGTTCGAACCATCGTCTACGCGATCGTGATCGCGTTCGTGGTGCGCACCGTCGCGTTCGAGCCGTTCACCATTCCCTCGGGCTCGATGAAGCCGACGCTGCTGATCGGCGACTATCTGTTCGTCTCGAAATACTCCTACGGCTACAGCCGCTATTCGCTGCCGCTCGGGCTACCGCCCTTCCATGGACGGCTGTTCAAGCAGGAACCGCATCGCGGCGACGTCATCGTGTTCAAAAAGCCGACCGGCGCGCACGAGGACTACATCAAACGCCTGATCGGCCTGCCGGGCGACCATGTGCAGGTGATCCACGGCGAGCTCTACATCAACGGCCAGGAAGTGCCCCGCAAACAGGCCGACGATTATGTCGAGCGCGAGTCCGACGGCAGCACCACACGCACCGCCGAATACATCGAGTCTCTGCCGGGCGGGGTCGACCATCCGATCCTGCGTCTGCCCGGCACCGACGAGAATGCCGCCAATAACACGCCCGAATATGTCGTGCCGCCCGATCGCTATTTCATGATGGGCGACAACCGCGACAATTCGCAGGACAGCCGCTTCGACGATGTCGGCTTCGTGCCCGCCGAAAACCTGGTTGGCCGGGCCGAGTTCCTGTTCTTCTCCGCCGACGGAGCCGCGCTCTGGGAAATCTGGCGGTGGCCCTGGCATCTGCGCTGGCGCCGCCTGCTCAGCGGCATCCACTGAAGCCATGTCAGGTTGAGGTGGATCGCGGTATGGACGAGCGGCTGGAAGACCTCTCCCATGCGCTCGATCATCGCTTCGACCGGATTGCCCTTCTGCGACAAGCCGTGACCCATCCCAGCGCCGATGGTGAGCGCGGCCGCGCTTCCGCGTTCGAGCGATTGGAATTCCTGGGCGATCGCGTGCTCGGATTGGTGGTCGCCGAAATGCTGCTGGAAAGATATCCCGACGAAGCCGAAGGCGATCTGGCGCGACGGCAGGCCGCGCTGGTCAACCGCGACCAGGTGGCGCGGGTCGCGTTGGCTCTCGGAATCGACCGCGTGCTGGTCCTGTCCAAGGGTGAGCAGGAGGCCGGCGGCCACGCCAATCCCGCGATGCTGGCCGATGCCTGCGAGGCCGTCCTCGGCGCGCTGTTCCAGGACGGCGGCTTCCAGGCCGCGGCCCGCATCGTGCGCGCGTGTTGGCAGCCGCTGATGGAGGAAAGCGCCGCGCCGCCGCGCGACGCCAAGACCGCGTTGCAGGAATGGGCCCAGGCGCGGGGCCGGCCGCTGCCCAGCTACGCGGTGCTAAGCCGCGAAGGCCCGGCCCATGGTCCCAAGTTCCACGTTACCGTCAGCGTGACGGGCGAGGCGCAGGCGGAAGGCCGCGGCGCATCGAAGCGGGCGGCCGAACAGGCCGCCGCGGCCGCGCTCCTGGAACGGGTGACGCGATGAGCGAGACCGAGACCGCGAGGCGTTGCGGCCTGGTGGCCGTGGTGGGCGCGCCCAATGTCGGCAAATCGACGCTCGTCAACCGCCTGGTCGGGTCGAAGGTGTCGATCGTGTCGCCGCGGGTGCAGACCACCCGCACCCGCATCATGGGCATCGCGATGCAGGGCCAGACGCAGAT
>Ga0181537_10005390_pt1 | contig 10347 bp, 4 predicted proteins | sample PEATcosm2014_Bin_39_FD_119765 | JGI IMG/M metagenome (GOLD analysis project Ga0181537, IMG submission 119765) | Peatland microbial communities from MTU Mesocosm Facility, Houghton, MI, USA - PEATcosm2014_Bin23_10_metaG | ecosystem: Environmental > Terrestrial > Soil > Wetlands > Peat | place... | reverse complement strand
TCTGGACTTTATCCAGGACGGGCCGACCTCTGAAACCGGCGTCCCGATCAGCTTGATTCCCGGCGCAGGCCAACATCTGCAAGCCCCTTACGAGCGGCGGTATCGCGAGCTCTACACGGGGTTCTTTGTCCAGGATGACTGGAAGGTAAGGCCGACCTTAACCGTGAATCTCGGCGTTCGCTTCGATGAAATGGGCGATCTGTTTTCCATCATCAGTCCACAATTGGCCAACTTCAAGCCGGGCTCCGGGTCCGGCCTGAATGCCATGGTCACCAGCGGAGTCGTGGGGCTTAATCCCAACGATCATGTGCTGGACCATAACGTGTGGGGCTTAACACCTCGCGTGGGATTCGCCTGGGATGTATTCGGAAAGGGCAAGACTTCCTTGAGAGGCGGTATTGGCGAGTTTTCAGATCAGCCGCCGTACCTGCACATCACGGACATCACCTCCGGCAACCTTCCCAACACATACACGCCCAGCCTGAACGTGCAGACGCCAGGGCAGGCCACTTCACTTTCGTACCAGCTTTGCAATGCTCCATCGGGCTTTACGATCGCCTGCCCGCTGCTTGTGTTGCCTACAAACAACGTAACCATCAACTCGACGACCGGCGCACTCTATATCAACGGCGTCCTCAATAACGGTGTCGGCCTGGGAGGGTATACAACGAACTACAAGATGACCCAGGTCTTCGACTGGACCATCAGTTTGCAGCAAGAAATCAAGAACGACCTCGTAGTCGAGGTCAACTACTCCGCATCGGCGGCGCACCACCTGCCGATTTACAACCAGGATCTCAATCGCTTCTCGGGCGACTTGCTTAAGTACAATGCAACCGGCTCGGCTCCCCCGTCTCTGTCGCGTCTGAATCCCAACTTCGGCGGCATTAACTACGCCACCTCTGACGGCAATTCCATCGGCAACTATTTCACTGCGATGGTGACGAAGCGCAACTCCCACGGGTTTGCGGCGCGTGGCATCTATACCTTTGGACACGCCATGGATGCTCTCAGCACTTCGGCATCTTTGGACTCAGGAGCGATCACTTCAACCAATCAGAGCGGTCCAATCGTGCAGAATGGCAACCTGCCTGCGCAGCGCGGTCGGTCGGACTTTGATATTCGCCAGCAGTTCTCGGCCGATGCCACCTGGACGGTTCCCAACAACTACCCCAATCTCATGGAGAGAAGCCTGTTGGGCGGCTGGCAGTTCGGCACCGTGTATATCGTTCAGACCGGCTTGCCCTTCTGGGTTACGCAGAACCTCGGCTTTTCACCCACCTGTGCCGGCAATGCAGCAGTGACGGTCGGTACAACAACCTATCCCGCGGGCGATTGCTACGACGCGGCCGGCGGCGCCTGGAAGGCCGGCAGCATTATCACCAGCACTTCAGGCGACTACAACGCGGACGGAAGTAACGTCGATTCCCCAATGACTCCCTCGTTCGGCAGTCACCTGACCGGCCAAAAGAAAGCGAATTTCCTGAGTGGAGTTTTCCCCGGCGGGGCTTCGGCATTTCCAGCCCCGGCTCTAGGGTCTGAAGGAAATCTCGGCCGCAACACCTACGACAATGATGGGTATAACAATGTCGCCTTCAACTTTGCCAAGTTCTTCTCGACTCCATGGTTCTTTGGAGAAAGATTGAAATTCGAGGCAAGAGGCGAAGTCTTCAACCTTTTCAATCGCTCCAATCTTACCGGTGTCGATGCCAATCTTGGCGACGGAAATTTTGGCAAAGCAACCAATCAACTGCCGGCACGCAGTCTCCAATTGCACCTGCGTGCCAGCTTCTAAACTAGTTTCATCTCGAGGAGAAGCGCGGGACAGTGGCGTGTCGCTCTTTGTCGACCGCGCCTGTTCCATCGCTTCTCCTCTCCTCGTTCGAAATGAATATGTGGCGGAAAGCCCGCTCGGCCAGCGGCGTCTTATCCATGCTGTATCGGAGCGGCGGGGTCTGTGTGCGCGCCGGAAAGGAATCGGAAGATGATCCCATTCGTTCGCCGGCGCTGTATGCTTCTTCTTGCCGCCGCCATCCCTCTTGCATGCTTGGTCCTTCGAGCTCAACAGGGTGAACTTGTGCTGGCGCGAGATGGCAGCACCATTGTGCTTGAACCCTATGCGGATAACATTCTTCGCGTCACTCTCAGCCTGAAGCGGGAAACTGCCCTGACCGCGCCGGGATACGGTTTTGTGGCTGTGCCGGCGGCCGCCGGCTGGAGAGCAAGCCAAACTGCGCAGACCGATGTGTACCAATCTGGGCGGATTGTGGCCGTCGTCGACAAAGAACTGCCTCCCGCCGTTCCGCCGCCTCAGACCCAGATCGACATAGGCAAATACTTTAGTTCCTCTGCGCCTGGAACGCACATCACGCTGCGCACGCCCGACGGTAAAACGCTGCTGGAACTTACCGGATGGTCGCAGTCAGTGCCCAACCACAAGGATGGCACGGCGGATGTGGCCAGGGATCGCCGCGCAACGGACGCAGAGTTTTACGAGGTAAGTGCGACCTTTGCATCGCCAGAAGACGAGCACTACTACGGACTGGGCCAGAACCACGAAGGGTTTCTCGACCATCGCGGTCATCCCGTGCATTGCTGGGCCAATTACACCGCTCCGGCCGCTCCCAGCTACTGTGTGCCGTTCGTGGTCACCAACAAAGGCTACGGGCTGGTGTGGGACAATCCCTCCCAAACCACCATCGAGCCGGGCTTCAACGAACAAACCCGGTGGGTATCGCAAGTCGGAGACCGGGTTTCATTCTTTGTGATTGCGGGCGCGACCGCAGACGAGATCTACGCCGGCTACCGGCTTCTCACCGGCCCCACGCATCTCCTGCCCAAGGCCGCTTATGGGTACATCCAGTGCAAGCAGCGCTACGCAAGCCAGAAAGAAGTGCTGGACGTTGCGCAGGGCTATCGCGACCGGCATCTACCCGCCGACATGATCATCGTGGATTGGTTCTACTACACCATGATGGGACAGATGGACCTGGATCCAAAGTTCTGGCCCGATCCCGCAGCCATGAACAAGCAACTCCACGCCATGGGCTTTGAGACCATGATCAGCGTCTGGCCGAGGTTCATGCCCGGCGATCGCTATTACGACGAGTTGCGCCAGAAGGGTTGGCTGATCCACCTGGCCGACGGAACGCCCATCGATGGACTACCCTACGACCGGGCCGGATCGGACATCGATACCACCAATCCTGAAGCTGCGGCGTGGTATTGGAGCACGATCCGGGACAACATTTTGAGCAAGGGCTTCGACTCCCTTTGGGCCGACGAGACCGAGCCCGACCTGCCGCCCAATGGCGCCTACTTCAACATTGGCCCGGGCACACAGTTCTTCAACGTCTATCCGCTCTTCCACACCGCTGCGCTTTATGACGGTTTCCGCAAGGACGAACCGGGCCGGCGGGCGTTGATTCTCTCCCGCGACGCTTACCTGGGCGCTCAGCGGAACGGCACCATCTTCTGGTCCTCCGACATCTATCCCACCTGGGACACGCTGCGCCGCCAGATTCCCACCGGGTTGAATCTGGCGGCCTCGGGGCTCACCTACTGGTCCAACGATACCGGCGGATGGCAGTATCTTCCCGCGCAGCACCATCCGCTTCACAAACCATTGCTTGACCCCTCTGACGCACGCGCCAATGTGGGCGGCTACGACGATTATCCTGAGCTTTACACACGCTGGTTCCAGTACGCCACGTTTCTTCCCATCTTCCGCACCCACGGCAGCCGTATGGCAAACGAGGTGTGGTCCTACGGAAGCCAGGCCGAGCCGATTCTCGAGAAGTATCTGCGCCTGCGTTACCAACTCATGCCCTACATCTATTCACTCGGCTACCAGACATGGCTCACCGGAGCCCCCTTCATGCGCGCATTACCGCTGGATTTCCCCAACGACCCGAAGGTGGCCGACCTTCGCGATGAATACATGTTCGGTCCGGCGTTTCTTGTGGCGCCGGTCACCGAACAAGGCGCAACCAGCCGGGAAGTTTACCTCCCGGCCGGGTCCGACTGGTACAACTACTGGACCAATAAACGGATCAGGGGCGGCCAGACCATCACGGTGGCCGCGCCCATTGACACCATGCCGCTATTCGTCCGCGCCGGCTCGATCGTTCCGCTGGGAGCGCCGGTAGAGAGCACGCATCAAGCGCAGGCCATTGCCAAGATTCGCGTCTATCCAGGCGCGGAGGCCAGTTTTACGCTGTTCTCCGACGATGGCACGACCTATGCCTATGAGCAAGGCGCAGGCTCCATCACCCGGATGCACTGGGATGACGCAGCAGGTAAGTTCACCCACCACGGTGCTGAAGCTTGGAGCGGCGCCGATAGCGCAATAGTCGAAGTGGTCGGGCACTAGCTGTCCTTCGCATGAATTCCATCCCGCGAGCAAAGCAGGCAGTATTCGTACGCATGACTCCCTGCTGAAGGCCCCGTCTTTATTGGGTTTCCTGATTCGTCCGGAGACTTGAAGCGCGCACCACAAGCTGAGGCGCGACCAAAGTACTTTTGGGGCTTACCGGCGTCTTGCTTTGGGCAAGTTTCAGCGCGAGCGCCGCTGCGGTTTCTCCAATCTTCCTGCTGTTCTGGTCCACCGACGAAAGCGGCACGCGAAGAAAATCCGAGTACGACAGGTTTCCGCAGCCTACTACCGCGATATCGTTCGGGACCCGCAGCCCCGCCTCGAGAATGGCGCGCATGGTTCCCAGAGCAACAGGATCGTTGAAACAGAAGATTCCATCCGGACGGTTCTTGCCGGCAAGCAAATTCACCGTCGCAGCGTGGCCGGCCTTGTCGCCCAGGTGGTCTCCAGATGGACCGATCGAAACCACATGATCCGGCAGAGGGGCCATCTGGTGCGCGGCAAGCGCTTGCCTGTATCCTTCGAGGCGTCCCACGGCGGTGCTGATCTCTGGACCGCGGATGTGCGCAATGCGCTTGCAGCCCTGCTCAATCAGGTGTTGCGTGGCCAAAGCGCCGACCGCCACGTCGTCGACTCCGATAAAGTTGCATTCAAATCCCGCAAATTGACGGTCCAGCAAAACGTAAGGAATCTTTTGTTCCTCGATCCGGCGAAAGCTCTCGACCGTCCACTGTGATGAAGCAATCAGCACTACATCCACGCGGCGGGCCATCAGTTGTGCAATTTCTTCCTGCTCCAATGCCGGATCTTCATCGGAAGATGAGATGAATAAGTGATAGCCCTTCTTTCGAACTTCAACCGAGATTTCCTTGGCAATTTGCGCAAAAAATGGATGCAGCAAATCGGGTACAACCAGCCCGATGGTCCAGCTGCGGCCGGTGATGAGCGAACGGGCAGCAAAATTCGGCTGGTAGTTCAGTTCCTTCATCCGTTTCAGGACACGCTTACGGGTTTCCTCGCCGATGTCCGGATGATTGCGGAGAACTTTCGATATGGTGACGACGGATAGACCGAGATCCTCGGCGATATCCTTCAACCGTGCAACCATTTCTTGAGCGCCTCCCCAGGTAAACTGGCTTTTGACCGAATCCGAGCTATGCCCTCATTTCAATTCACATCAGAGCCCAAATGAGACACCATTAGGATCAATGGAACGAAGAAGGGAGCGATGAGCAATTTGGCGGTATTCGAATTGTGCGCTGAAACCGTTGCAGCATGCGCTGCTGGGCAGCAAGGCGGCGCAGACCGCATCGAGCTTTGCACCGCCCTTGAGGTGGACGGCCTTACACCGTCGCACGCGCTCATCGAGCAGGCCGTCAGTCAATGCAGAATTCCAGTCCACGTGATGGTGCGCCCCCATGCCGCGGGCTTTCATTACGATGCCGCTGCCTTTTCCACGATGTGCGAGGAGATTCGCTACGTGCGGAGTGTTGGCGCCGCCGGTGTGGTTCTCGGCGTGCTTCTCGCTGACCGCGCGGTCGACATTGAGCGCACTCGCACACTCGTTCAGTTGGCCGATCCCCTCGAAGTCACTTTTCACCGAGCCTTTGATGCCACGCCGGATCTGGAGCAGGCTTTGGAAAACGTGATTGCTGCCGGTTGTCATCGCGTTCTCACCTCCGGGGGCGCTGCCGACGTTGTCGCCGGCTCTGCGATGCTTGCTCGACTTGTAATCCGCGCTTCCGACCGCATTGTTGTTGCTGCGGGGGGCGGTCTTCGGCTTCATAATGCGCGGCAAGTTGCCCAGCGCACCCGCGCGCGGCATTTTCATGGATCCCTTCCTCCTGAAGACGCGGCGCCGGCCTCGCTCGCGGAGCGCGTACGCCTCATCACAGGTCTTCTCCGCTGTGAATAGTACTCACGAATTCACGATCAGCCAGGTGCGGCTCTGGGCTGCAATGTGGACCGGGACCACCGCGGCATAATCGCGATCCAGTTGATATGCTCTGGCTTCTCCGTCCTCCTGCCGAATAAGTGCCCTTTCAGAGAGCCCCGTGTAATAAAGCGGCAATCGTATCTGCCGCGTGATTGCCTCATCGCGCGGGTTATAAATCATCGCCAGGCCACGGGTCTCTAACTTAGGATTCACATGCAAAATGCCGTCCCAATCCCTTCCATCCGGTCTGCGCAAATGAATAATGTCGCTATTCAAAATCGCCCGATAGCTCTTATAAAAGTCCACCCACTTCTTGACCGCCAGCCGCGTCTCTTCCGTGTCATACAGGCGAGTGCCGCGCCATGTCGCCTGTACGCCGGCTCCCAGCAAATCGGCAAATCGCGTCTCGTAGTGCGCAAGGTTTTGGTTCAGCGGCTCAACCGTCGCTGCTTCTCCGCCGCCGTGATATTCAACCAGCGGGACATGCATCCAACCCATGCTCGGCGTTTTTTCCCACGTGCCGTCGTAAATATCCTGACGTTCAATCACCGGCTGATATTGTCTTGGCAGTGACCAATCGAGTTCGTTGTAGCCCATGCCGGTCTTGCTCGAACCGTTGAGGAAGTACCAATCCGGAACCTTGAGATAAAAGCCCTGCTCTCGGCACCAACGATAGAGTTTGATAATTTCCTGCCACTGCCGCCACTGCGAATCCAGATACCCTTTGTGGCCGGGATGACGCGTCGACGCGCATAAGTCTCCCGGATAAGACCCGTCGTTCAAGAAGACATTCATTCCTGTCGCGTCTAGAAAGGTATGCACGTTCTTGAAATAGTTCTCGGCCCATTCGCTGCAAAGGCACGGTGAGGGCCCGAATCTTCCACCGCCGGGCAGCCCGGTCTTCACATCGATAATCAAGTCCTTCGGATCGCCGCCCCGACTCGCCAGCAGCGTATAACCTCCGATGGCGATACCCTTGGCGCGCGCATAATCGGCCAGAGCCTTCATCTCATTCAAGTAGTCGGCGTTCTTATTCTCAATATCGAAGCCGCTGCCATAACTCAGCATCACCATCTCGAAGCCGACTTCCGCGCACTGGTCGATGGCAAATTTCACTTTCTCGGGCTCCGCGTAACGGATGTGCATGTAGAGCGGGTTTTCCTGGATCCAGGGCGCCAGCTTGGTCATCATCTTTCGCATTGCCAGGCCGCGACGTTCCGGATCGCTGCTGTCGTGAAGCAACTCAAAGACACTAAACGATCGCCACGTTTCCTTAGTGCCAATCTCCAGCTCCGGCCCTAAGGGCGGCGCGCACTCCAGCAGAGTAATTGTGTCGGGATGGTAAAGCGTGTCCGTCACCCAGCGAACCGCCAAATTGTCCTTTGCGGATTGCATGTTGCCCCCGAAGGCGTAGTCGGTTTCGATATGCATCGGAGCTAACATATCGAGCAGACCCACGCGAGTGAGCGGGGCGGTCTTGGTGGCATTCGATTCGACCAGCGCGAGGATCTCGGCCTTGAACGAATTCAGGATGATTGCGCTTTCTCCGGAGTTCTCTATCTCGAGCCGCTTCGCAATAAGTGGAATGCCGTCATAAAGCTCGTAGTGCACGCGCAGCTTCAAATCTTTGACCGGGGTCTGCGGGCCACTTTGATAGTGAAACGTCAGGGTCACACCCGGCGGCGGCCAGGGTAGTTCTTCGGTTGACCACTCCGCGACGCGCTTCCATGGGAAACGCTCTACCGGCTTGCCTTCTTCAACGTGCACAAATTGAAAGGCGCGTGCACTGCAGGTCATTTTCTCCAACCACTCTGGAAGAAAAAAATTCTGCGCGGGCTGGCCGTCCAGACCGCCGACGTCGATGTCAAAATCGTCAATCGTTACCTGCGCTTCCGGCCGCACCGCGCGCAGTACGCTCTCGCCAGTTATCAAGTTATCGATTGCGATGGTCGCAGCGTTGGGCGTCAGTTGGAATACTCGCCGGACGAGGCCGTTCTCGATCGTTACCTGCCGGCCATCGGGGGAGTGCGTCACTTTCGCGGGAAAAACCGAAGGATCAATCAGCCAATCGGTGCGCGTCGAGTTCGGCGGTGCGGGACTGCCTTCTTGAGCGCGCACTCTCCCGACAGTCGCGTTCAGCGCTCCGGCGCCAAGCGCGCCCACCAGAAAACCACGCCGATCAAATCGCATAGCGGTTATTCCCTCGCAACGGAGCAGTTCTTTTCATAGCCGTTCTACATAAACGTAATAGGCTCCGCGCTCGTTCAATACTTCGTCGTAAAACGCGGTGAGAAGGCTGGTGGGGCCCTTCTCCAACTGCACTTCGAACTCCACCCACTTGGCCTCGGCGGACACAGGCTTCATCTGGTTGAATTCACCAATGATGATGCTCGCTTGTCTTGCTCCAATCGAGACCCCCGGCGTCTTATCCCGGTTCGGCTTCGGGTCGCGGAATTCAGCGTTGATGGGCAAATCGAGTTCGCGCGGCCAGCGCCGTAACTCAAATCGGTACCGGCCCGCTCGGCTCACATCAAGCGCCCAGAAGCCGTTTGCAATCGGGCCACTGCGAATCTGGCTCTGGTTATTGGCGAGGTCCGAGCCATCACCGTGCCAATCCATGCAGTTAAGCCGGGTTGGGCTTTCGAAATCGCTGCCGATCACGATCCTCACATATTCATCTCCGTCTGCCGACACCTGCTTCCACCAGGACTCGTAGGCGGCCTTCAGTTCATTCACAACATCCGGGTGTTGAGCGGCGATATCCTCCTGCTGGCCCGGATCCTTCAGAATGTCGTAAAGCTCCAATCGATTCGGATTCCCGTGCGGAGTCGGATTCACCAGTCTCCACTGCTGCGTCATCACCACGGTATCCTTCCACTTCACCAGCTTCTCTTCGCGCTGTGAATCGATAACAATGCTGCGATCAGGCCACCCATCGCCATCGCCATAAAGCAGCGGCCGCCACGATTTGCCTTCGATGTCGTGGCCGCGATTCGTGAGCTCGCAAAGGTCCACCAGTGTTGGAAGTAGATCGATGTGCGCCGTAAGCGTGGCGATATCTCTTCCCTTTCCAATCCCGCCGCCCGGCCAATGAAAGAAAAGCGGCACTCGATGGCCGCCTTCGTATGGCGCTGCTTTTGCGCCGCGCATCCCTGCGTTGAAGACCTGATCCCCTTCACCCGTGCCATTGTCGCTTGAAAAAATCAGGATGGTATCCTCCAACAGCTGTTGATCCTCCAAAAATCGAATCAAACGGCCGAGGTTTTCATCGATATTCGCGATCATCCCATAGAACCCGGCGTGCGGCAGACCGGCGACGCCCTCGTAGGGCGCCGCGTCTTTCTCCTTCGCCCACACCGGCTCGTGCGCGGCCGGCGTTGCAAGATAGCAAAAGAACGGTTCGTCGTTCTTCCTCGCATCCAGAATAAAGTCCATCGTCAGCTGAAAGAAGATATCCGTACTGAAGCCGGAATACTTTTGGAACCTGCCGTTGTGAATGTAGCTATCGTCCACATCGTCATTTCCGAAGTAATCGGGCGCCTGCCAGATTCCTCCCCCGCCGCACACCACGGCATCGTCGAAGCCGCGATCCTGCGGTCTACACGGGTAGTTATCGCCTAAGTGCCACTTACCATAGTTAGCGGTTCTGTATCCCGACGACTTGAAGCACTCCGCCATGGTGACTGCATCTGGACTCAGCAAGTTCCTGCCATGAATCGTGTGCCATACGCCGACCTCGTTGCAGTATCTTCCCGTCATCAGCGAACAGCGCGAGGGGGAGCAGGTAGGGCTCACATGATAGTCAGTAAAGCGCGCGGACTTTCCCCAGAGCGCGTCCATGTTGGGCGTCTTGATCACGGGATTCCCCAGGCATGCGAGATCGCCGTAACCAACATCGTCCATCAGAATGAAGATTACGTTGGGCCTTTTGCCAGGCTTTGCGGCCGAAGGAAAAGCGCCGCGAGCAGAGGAGGCGGCAATGCCGCCGGCCAGCAGGCCGAGCGCATCGCGGCGCGTCATCTTGCGGTTCGACTTC
>Ga0181537_10005389_pt1 | contig 10347 bp, 8 predicted proteins | sample PEATcosm2014_Bin_39_FD_119765 | JGI IMG/M metagenome (GOLD analysis project Ga0181537, IMG submission 119765) | Peatland microbial communities from MTU Mesocosm Facility, Houghton, MI, USA - PEATcosm2014_Bin23_10_metaG | ecosystem: Environmental > Terrestrial > Soil > Wetlands > Peat | place... | reverse complement strand
CAGCGGCTTCTACAACACGGACTACGGCGGCTGGCCCATATTCGCCCCGCTCTGGATGCTCTTTCTGAGCAGTCTGTGCTGCTGCACGGGCTCGACCGGCGGGGGCATCAGAATGTTCCGCTCCCTGATCCTGATCAAGCAGTCGTTGCGCGAGATGTTCACGCTCGTGCACCCGCGGGCTGTCGTGCCGTTGAAGATTGCCGGGCGGGTTATACCTTACGGCGTCGTGAGCTCGGTACTGGCTTTTATCTTTCTGTATTTCATGACCATCGTGATGCTGACCTTCGTGCTGCTGGGCAGCGGCATGGACTTCGTATCGGCTCTTTCAGCCATCGTGGCCTGCGTCAACAACGCCGGCCCGGGGCTCAATCAGGTCGGGCCCGCGGGCCATTACAGTGTGCTCACGGATTTCCAGAGCTGGACCTGCGTGGCCGCAATGTTCCTCGGCCGTGTCCAGATCATCACCTTCGCCGTCTTGTTTACGCCGACCTTCTGGCGCAAGTGAGCGCAACTTCAGGCGACGCGCGCGCCACGCCGCCGCAGGTGCACCAGCAGAATGGAGACCGCGGCGGGCGTGACGCCTTGCACGCGTGCAGCCTGGCCGATCGTAAGCGGGCGGATCTGCGTGAGTGTCTGGCGCACCTCGTGCGAGAGCCCGGCCAATGCGCTGTAATCCAGGTCGGCCGGCAGCGCCGTGTCCTGCTGCGCGCGAGCGCGTTCGATCTCCTCGTGCGCGCGCTCGATGTAGCCGGCGTAGCTGGCACGCACCTCCAGATCGCGCTGCACCTGCGCGGCCAGGCGCTCATCACCATGCGCGCCCGCTGTGGGGCGAGTCTGCCCCGCATCGAACAATTCCAGCAGCGCCTCGTAACTGACCTCCGGACGGCGTAACAGATCGAAGGCGCTGACTTCACGCTCCGGCGGCGCAGCCCCGAGCACGCGCGCCGCCCACTGCGCCGGTATCTGTCCAGGCCGGAAGCGCGAGCGCTCCAGGCGCTCGAGCTCGGCAGCGATCAGGTGGCGCTTGCGCTCGAAGAATTCCCAGCACTCATCGTCCACGAGCCCGAGCTCGCGCCCGATCGGCGTGAGCCGCGCATCGGCATTGTCCTCGCGCAGCAGCAGCCGGTACTCGGCCCGGCTGGTGAACATGCGATAGGGCTCGCTGGTGCCGCGCGTGACCAGGTCATCGACGAGGACGCCGAGGTAGGCCTCGCTGCGTCGCGGTGTCCAGGCCGAGGCCTCGCGCCGGTAGCGCGCGGCGTTGATGCCGGCGAGCAGACCCTGGGCCGCCGCCTCCTCATAGCCGGTGGTGCCGTTGATCTGTCCGGCGAAGAAGAGGCCTGCGAGCGCTTTGGTCTCGAGCGAGGCCTTGAGCTCGCGCGGGTCGAAGAAGTCATATTCGATCGCATAGCCGGGGCGCGTCAGGTGCGCGCGCTCGAAGCCGCGAATGCTGCGTACAAACTCGCATTGCACGTCGAACGGCAGGCTGGTCGAGATGCCGTTTGGGTATACCTCGCGGCTATCGAGTCCTTCGGGCTCGATGAAGATCTGGTGCGAGCCCCTGTCCGCAAAGCGATGCACCTTGTCTTCAACCGAAGGACAGTAGCGTGGCCCGGTGCCCTCGATGCGTCCGGTGAACATCGGCGAGCGGTCAAAGGCGGCGCGGATGATCGCGTGCGTACGCTCATTGGTGGCGGTGATGTGGCAGGGCAGCTGCCGCGGGTGCTCGCTCACGCGGCCGAGGAAGGAGAAGACCGGCAGCGGCTCCTCGCTGTATTGCACGGCCAGACTCGTGTAGTCGATCGTGCGCCCGTCGATGCGCGGCGGTGTGCCGGTCTTGAGCCGGCCGACCTTCGGGGCAATCTCGCGCAATTGCGCGGCGAGGCGCAATGAAGGCGGATCTCCGGCGCGCCCGGCCGCGTAATGCTCCAGTCCCAGGTGAATGCGACCAGCCAGGAACGTACCCACGGTCAGCACGAGCGTCGGGGCCTCAAAGACGATGCCGCTGAGCGTCGCGACACCGCGCACGCGCGTGCCCTCGATCAGCAGTTCGGCCGCCTCCTGCTGGAACAGGCAAAGCCCGGGCTGATTCTCGAGCAGGCTGCGCACCGCCCGGCGGTACAAGGCTCGGTCGGCCTGCGCCCGCGTCGCGCGCACGGCTGGTCCCTTGCTCGAGTTCAGGGTCCGAAACTGGATTCCAGCGCGATCCGCCGCGCGCGCCATGGCCCCGCCGAGCGCGTCGATCTCGCGCACCAGGTGGCCCTTGCCGATGCCGCCGATCGCGGGATTGCAGCTCATCGCCCCGAGGGTCTCGATATTCTGGGTCAGCAGCAGCGTCTGACATCCCATGCGGGCAGCCGCCAGCGCGGCCTCGGTACCGGCATGACCGCCGCCGACCACGATGACATCATAGGTGTGCGCGAAACGCATGCCGACAGTCTAGCGAGTATCGGCTGGGATCACTTGCCGATGCAGAAGGCGGCAAAGATACGGCCGAGCAATTCATCCGAGCTCTCGGCCCCGATGATCTGCTCGAGCGCGCGCTGGGCGCAGCGCAGCTCCTCGGCGACGAGCTCGCGCGCACCGCGCTGCGCGAGCTGCTGCCCGGCTGCCTGCAGGTGCCTAGCCGCGCGCTCCAGGGCCTCGAGGTGGCGGCCCCTGGCCGAGAGCGTGCTGCCCGCATCGCGCTGCTCGAGGCCGGCGCAGGCTTGCAGATGCGAGCGCAGTTGCTCGAGCCCCTCGCCGGTGTGCGCGCTGATCCGGACGGCCTCGCTCCCCGGCTCCGGCAGGGAGGCCCCCGGCGCGATCAGATCGATCTTGTTAAAGACCAGTGTGACGGGCACGGCGTCGGGCAGTCGCGCGCGTTCGGCCAGATACGCGCTGCCCATCGGATCGGCGGCGCTGTCGATCACGAACAAAATCCGGTCGGCCTGCGCCATTGCGGCCTGGGCGCGGCGTATACCCTCGGCCTCGATGGCATCGGCGGGAAGCTCGCGCAGGCCTGCCGTGTCCAGGATATGAACCGGCATGCCCCCGATGTTGATGCGCTCGCGCAGCACATCGCGCGTCGTGCCGGGGATGGCGGTCACGATCGCTGCATCCGTGCCCGCGAGTCGATTGAGCAGGGATGATTTGCCGCTATTCGGGCGACCTGCGATCACCAGCGTGATGCCCTCGGTGATCAGCCGCCCCTGGATACCCGCCTTGCGCAAGCTCGCGAGCTCATCGGCAGCCAGCCTCAGGCGCCCGGCAAGCGCCTCATCGGCCAGCACATCGATCTCCTCGTCCGCAAAATCGATGGCCGCTTCCACGTGGGCGCGCAAATCGCGCAGCCGCTCGCCCAGCGCGCGCACGCGGACTGAGAACTCACCCTCGAGCGAGCGCAGCGCGGCGCGGGCGCTGGCCTCGGAGGCGGCGTTGATCAGATCGGCGACCGCCTCGGCCTGCGCCAGATCGAGCTTGCCATTCAGATACGCGCGCTGCGTGAATTCTCCGGGCTGCGCGCGTCGCGCGCCGAGCTCAAGGGCTCGTGCAATCAGCGCCTCGACCACGACCGGACCGCCGTGACCCTGCAGTTCCAGTACGTGCTCGCCGGTATAGGAATGCGGCGCCGGGAAATAAAGCGCCAGTCCCGTATCAATCGCGTGCGCATCGGCCGCGCGAAAGCTCGCGCGCGTGGCGAGCCGCGGCGCGGGCAGCGCGCCGAGCAGCCGCGCACCGAGCGCAGGCACGGCCGGGCCCGACACGCGTACGACGGCGATGCCGCCGTAGCCCGCCGGAGTCGCAGCCGCGACGATCGTGTCGCCTTGCGCGAGCCCCGGGGCGGCGCTCACCGCTTCGAGCGCGCCAGTTCCCCGATGCGACGATTGATGTTCCACTGCTGCAGGATCGACAGCACTGTATTGGTAACCCAGTAGAGCACCAGGCCTGCCGGAAAGAACGCGAAGGTGACCGACATTGCCAGGGGCATGAACATGAAGACCTTCTGCTGCATCGGATCGCCGACCTGGGGATTGAGCTTGTACTGCACGAACATCGCCGCCGCCATGAGCGCCGGCAGCACGAAAAACGGATCGCGCGCGGACAAATCATTGATCCAGAAGATAAAGGGTGCCTGCCGGATCTCTACACTGTCGCGCAATACCCAGTAGAACGACAGAAATACGGGAATCTGGATCAGCATCGGCAGGCAGCCGGCGAGCGGATTGATCTTCTCGCGCTGATACAGCTCCATCATGCCGCGGTTGAGCTTCTCGCGATCGTCCTTGTAGCTCTCGCGCAAGGCATTGAGCCTGGGCGCAAGCGCCTTCATCTTGGCCATTGAGCGCCCGCTCGCCTCCGACAGCGGATAGAACAACAGCTTGAGCAACAACGTGACGATGATGATCGCGAAGCCCCAGTTTCCGACCAACGAGTGCACGTGATCGAGCAACCAGAACAGCGGCTGCGCGAGCACGCTGAACCACTTGCCATAGTCGGTCGCCAGACTGAGCTTGGGGCCCACCTGATCGAGCCGCGATTGCAACTTCGGGCCGACCCAGACCGTGGAGGCCAGCGTCGCACTGGCACTGGCGGCTACGGTCTGGCTGGGACCGGTCGCCGTGAGCAGAAATTCATTGCCCTGGTGCTTGAGCGAGAAGCGGTACAGGGCATCGGCCGGCGGCACGATCGCCACGACAAAGTGCTGCTGCAAGGCGGCGATCCAGCCATCGGACACGGTCTGATCGAGTGTGGCTGCCTTGGTGATGTCGAGCTTTTCGTACTTTTTACCATCGAAGATCGCCGGGCCCTTGAACGCATAGCTGTCGACACGGAAATAGGAGCGCTCCACCGGCACGTTGTAGCGCAGGATTTGCGCATAGGGGGCGAAGGTCCACGGTGAGCTCGAGCCGTTATGAATCTCGTACTCGACACCGATGCGGTAATCAGCACGATAAAAGATCAGCGTCTTGGTGACCGCCACGCCCTGTCCATCGCTCCAGCTCAGCGGCAAGCGCAAGGTCTGCTCGCCGGGCGCGAGCCGCAGCTGCGTGGCCGCCGAGCTGTAGATCGCCCGATGCGTCGGGGCTTGCTCACCATTGGTACCGGCCAGACCACCCTGGACCACGAACAGCGACTCGGCGCTGTCGCGATTGAGCAGCCGCACTGGCACATCGGGCTTGTCCTTGATCTGCGGATAGGCGCGCAGGTCCGCGCGCTCGAGCTCGCCACCTTCCAGCCCGACCTGCACATCGAGCACGTCCGTCACGACGTGCACGCTGCCGGCGGCTGGCGCTGCGAGCGAGGGCAGCTCCGCGCTCGTGGCCGGTGCGGCTGCGACGGGCGCGCTGGCCGGGGCACTCTGAGCAGGCTCGGTGACGGCGGCGCCGGTGGCAGCGGGTGCGCTCGCCGTGGGCGCGTTGGCGTCAAGGTTCGCCGGAGCGCTCGCCGCGTTCGGACTCAATGGCAGCGCGAAACGCCCATAGTCGTGCTGCCAGGTCTGGTAATTCAGGAACAGCGCCGCGCCGGCGATCGCCCAGAGTGCTACGCGCAGATTAGCGGTCATGGAGGTCAGAGGCCTGCTCAAGGGAAGTCAGCGCATGGGCCTGGACCGGCACCGGATCGTAGCCACCGGCACATCCGGGGTGGCAGCGGGCCAGGCGGTAGAGCGCCAGCAAGGCGCCGCGCGCCAAGCCGTGGTGCTCGAGCGCCTCGAGCGCGTAATGCGAGCAGCTCGGGTAGAAACGGCAGCGCGGCCCAAGCCAGGGGCTGATCAACAACTGATAGGCGCGTATCAGGGCTCTCATGAGCGCGCCGATTGAACCGCTAGCTTTTGCCATAGTTGCTCGAGGCTCGCTCGCAATTGCGCCGGATCAGCAGCGCGCACCGTGCTGCGCACGCCCACGACGAGGTCGAGGGCTGGCAGCCTGTAGCGCTGCAGCCGGAAGCTCTCCCGGATCAATCGCCGCACGCGATTGCGCTCGACCGCGCTGCCCATCGTACGCACCGCCACGGACATGCCCAGTCGCGCGCCGCCCGAGGCGCTCGGTTGCGCGCTGAGCGTGAAGAATTCAGTGCCCAGCCGGCGCCCGCTCGCATAAACGAGCTTGAATTCGCGTGGTTTGCGCAAGCGGCAGCTCGGCGGAAAGCGCATGTCTGGCGCCGCGTGAGCGCGCGCGCGCGCGGCCATCACCACCGCGCTTACGGGCTCAGCCGCTTGCGCCCCTTGGCGCGCCGACGACTCAGTACTCTGCGCCCGGTCTTGGTGGCCATACGGGCCCGAAATCCGTGCGTGCGTGCGCGGCGCACTTTGCTTGGCTGGTAGGTGCGTTTCATGATTTCAAGGCCCTGAAAACAGAACGAAAAATGGACCGGCAGGCTACGCAGCGCGGCATCGCGTGTCAATACAAGCGCTTCCTCGCGATCACCGGGTCGGTATAGACTTCCGCCCCTTTTTCCCGGAAAGCTCGCCGTTGGAAGCGTCGCTGTGGTCGCGCTGTGTAAGCGTGCTGGAAAATGAGCTGCCCGAACAGCAGTTCAACGTCTGGGTGCGGCCACTGCAGTCGGTGCAGGCCGAGGGTGCACTGCGCCTGCTCGCCCCTAATCGCTTCGTGGTGGACTGGGTGCGCAGCAACCTGCTCGAGCGCATCATACAGCTGGTGCGCGAGCTCGGTGGCGCCGAGGCGCTCTCGGTCACGCTCGAGGTCGGATCCCGGCCCCCCCTGCGCAGTGAGCCGATTGCGAGCGAGCGCCCTGTCAAGAGCGGGCCCAATGCGGTGGGCGGGCCTCTGAACCGCGATTTCACCTTCGACAGCTTCGTCGAAGGCAAGAGCAACCACTTCGCCAAGGCTGCGGCACTGCAGGTCGCTGGCAATCCCGGTCGGGCCTATAACCCATTGTTTATCTATGGGGGAGTCGGCCTGGGAAAGACCCATCTGATGCACGCGATCGGCCATCTGATCACGGACCGCGACGCCGAAGCGCGGGTCGCCTACGTGCATTCCGAGCGTTTCGTCAGCGACATGGTGCGAGCCCTGCAGCACAACCGTATCAATGACTTCAAGAGCTCGTACCGCACCCTGCACGCCCTGCTGATCGACGATATCCAGTTCTTTGCCGGCAAGGAGCATTCGCAGGAGGAGTTCTTCCACACCTTCAACGCGCTGCTGGAGGGCCAGCATCAGGTGATACTGACCTGCGATCGCTACCCGCGCGAGGTCAATGGCCTCGAAGAGCGGCTGAAATCGCGCTTCGGCTGGGGTCTGACGGTCGCCATCGAGCCCCCTGAGCTCGAGACCAGCGTCGCAATCCTGATCGGCAAGGCCCAAGCGGTGGGCGTCGAGCTGCCCGAAGAGGTCGCCTTCTTCATCGCCAAGCGCATTCGCTCCAATGTACGCGAGCTGGAGGGTGCCTTGCGCCGCGTGATCGCTAACTCACGCTTCACCGGCCATCCGATCACGCTGGAATTCACCAAGGAAGCCTTGCGCGATCTGCTCTCGCTGCAGGCGCGTCTGATTACGGTCGAGAACATCCAGAAAACCGTGGCCGATTACTACAAGGTGCGCGTCGGGGATCTGCTCTCCAAACGGCGCAGCCGCTCGGTCGCGCGCCCACGCCAGGTCGCGATGGCACTGGCCAAAGAGCTCACCACTCACAGCCTGCCGGAGATCGGGGACGCCTTCGGTGGTCGCGACCACACTACCGTCATGCACGCCTGCAAGCGCATCAAGGAATTACGCGACCTCGAGCAGCGTATTCAGGAGGATTACTCAAACCTGTTGAGAACCCTGACGGGTTGAGGTGCATTTGCTGTGGAGAATAGGGAGGATGAGCTTACCCACATTCGGCACACAGGCATTGGGCCCGGTTATGCGTCGCGCTATGGCTCATGAAAGGGCGCTCGCAGAGCCACGAGAGTCCGCGGTGCGCGGTTGTGCGCGCAGTTCACAGGCTTTATATCTATCATTAGCCTTTCTCAAGAAAGAACACTAAGAGACAAAGGACCTGCAGATACCATGAAAGTCTCCGCGACACGCGAACATCTGCTTGAAGCCTTGCAGAGCGTGATTGGCGTGGTCGAGCGACGTCAGACCATGCCGATACTGTCCAACGTGCTGCTCAGTGCGCGCGATTCGCGCTTACGCATGGTCGGCACGGATCTGGAAGTGGAACTGGTGGCCGCGGCTGAAGTGAACGTGCAGCAGCCCGGTGATATCACTGTGCCCGGTCGCAAGCTGCTGGACATCATTCGCACCCTGCCCGACAAGATGACCCTCACGCTCACGCGTGAGGGCGATAAGGTTTTGCTTCGCGGCGGGCGCAGCCGCTTCAGCCTCTCGAGCCTGCCGGCCAGTGAGTTTCCGGTCATCGATGAAATCAACGCGCAGCACACCCTGTCGGTACGTGCGGCCGATTGCCGGCGCCTCATCGACAAGACGCATTTCGCGATGGCGCAGCAGGATGTGCGCTACTACCTCAACGGCACCTTACTCGAGACCGACGGGCAGAAGCTGCGCGCGGTGGCGACGGATGGGCATCGACTGTCCTGGTGCGAGCTCGAGCTTGCGGGCAAGAGCCGCGAGCCCCAGCAGATCATCGTGCCGCGTAAGGGCGTACTGGAGCTGCAGCGTTTGCTCGACGGCGAGGGATTGATCGAGATGACGATCGGGTCCAATCACATTCGCATACAGATCGGAGAAGTTCGCTTCACTTCCAAGCTCATTGACGGCAAATTCCCGGAATATGGGCGCGTTATTCCTGCCGACCCTCCGCGCATTATGACAGCGGGTCGCGAAGCACTTCGTGCTGCACTGCAGCGTACTGCAATCCTCTCGAATGAGAAGTACCGCGGTGTGCGCATGACCTTTGCCCCCAGCCTGTTGACAGTCCAGGCTCATAACCCGGAACAGGAAGAGGCCGAGGATCAGTTAGAGGTCGGCTTCACCGGTGAGGCGATCGAGATCGGCTTCAACGTAAGCTACCTGCTCGACGCCCTCGCCTCGCTCGAGGCCGACACGGTCGAGGTTGGGCTCACGGATGCCCACAGCAGCTGCCTGATCCGCGCGCCCGGGGATGCCAGCGTAAAATACGTCGTCATGCCAATGCGGCTCTGAGCCGCTCGCGCATGAGCCTGGCCGAATTGCGGCTGCAGGACTTGCGCTGTCTGCACAGCGCGGAGCTGCAGCTCGACGCTGGCCTCAATCTGATCAGTGGCGACAATGGCTCGGGCAAGACCTCGCTGCTGGAGGCTATTTATCTTCTGGGCCGCGGCCGTTCGTTCCGGACCCGCCACACGGAACAACTTATTCGGCGCGCCGCGCGACGTCTGTGGGTGCATGGGCGCACCCGACCCGATCCAAGCCACGAGATCGCGCTCGAGTGGGACCGGGAATCAGGCTCCCAGATCCATCTGGATCATCGCCCGGTGAGCTCCCGGGTGGAGCTGTCCGAGGTTTTCCCCGTGCTGGTCATTGATCCGGGTATCCATCGGCTCATCGAAGAGGGCCCCGCCCAGCGCCGGCGCTGGTTGGACTGGGCGGTGTTCCACGTGGAACCGGCCTTCCTGCGAGACTGGCAGGACTACGCGCGAGCGCTCAAGCAGCGCAATGCTGCGCTCCAGAGCGGCGCTGACACCGCTCCCTGGGACGGCGCGCTGGTGCAGTTCGGGGACGCGCTGACGGCCGCTCGCACGCGCCTCATCGATGCCCTGCAACCGCACTGGCAGGCCATCACGCAGCAACTGGGGGCCGTGCAGGCGACACTAGGCTTTGCCCAGGGGTGGAGTCGCGAGAGCAGCCTGGCTGAGGCATTGCAGATGCAGGCCCAGCGAGATCGGGAGCGCGGTGCGACCTCGGTCGGTCCGCATCGCTTCGATGTCTCACTGCGATTCGAAGGTAGAGCGGCGCGCGAAGTGATTTCTCGAGGCCAGCAGAAAATCCTCGGCGTGGCTATGGCTCTGGGCATGGCTCGCTACCTCAGCAGCGCTGCCGGACGCGCGCCCACCTTGTTGCTCGATGATCCCGCAGCGGAGCTCGATTGCGCACACACGCAGGCTTTATTGCAGAGCGTGCTGCGGTTGGACACACAGCTCGTGGTGACGACATTGCATGCGGATGACAGGCTGCTGGGTGTGCCCGACGCCGTGTTTCACGTGCAACGCGGCGGCGTCAAACGGCTATAATGTCGGGATGAAATACCGAGTCAGGGCATGAGCACGACGGACGTCTACGATTCCAGTAAAATCAAGGTCTTACGTGGTCTTGATGCAGTGCGGAAAAGGCCTGGCATGTTCATCGGTGACACCGATGACGGCACCGGCCTGCACCACATGGTTTTTGAGGTCGTCGACAACTCCGTGGATGAGTCGCT
>Ga0181537_10005387_pt1 | contig 10349 bp, 11 predicted proteins | sample PEATcosm2014_Bin_39_FD_119765 | JGI IMG/M metagenome (GOLD analysis project Ga0181537, IMG submission 119765) | Peatland microbial communities from MTU Mesocosm Facility, Houghton, MI, USA - PEATcosm2014_Bin23_10_metaG | ecosystem: Environmental > Terrestrial > Soil > Wetlands > Peat | place... | reverse complement strand
CTTCGCATTGCGAACGCGACGCTCTCCCAACTGAGCTACCGCCCCACGAGGCGCGCGATTCTAGCATCCGCCCAACTGCTCGCAACCCGTCTGAGCCGGACGCTGTACTGCGCCCTTCTCCGGCTGCGGCTAGGTTGTCAACGAATCGGCGCGCTGCAGATCCGCTGCCGCGTTGAACTGCAGCGCCGCGAGCCGGGCATAGAGTGGGCTCTCGCGCATCAATTGCACATGACTGCCCACCGCCACCAAACGTCCAGCATCGAGCACCGCAATACGGTCGGCCTTCAGTACCGTGGCCAGTCGATGCGCAATCACGAGCGTGGTGCGCCCGCGCATGAGCTCGCCGAGCGCAGCCTGCACGAGACGCTCGGATTCGGCGTCCAGCGCGCTGGTCGCCTCATCGAGCAGCAGAATAGGCGGATCCTTCAGAACCGCGCGTGCAATCGCGATACGCTGGCGCTGGCCGCCGGACAGGCGTGTACCGCGCTCGCCCAGAAACGTGTCGTAACCGGCCGGCAGGCCAGTTATAAATTCATCCGCCGCCGCGGCGCGCGCGGCCGCCTCGATTTGTGCGTCACTCGCGCCAGGGCGTCCGTAGCCGATGTTCTCGCGCGCACTGGCGCCAAACAGCACGGTGTCCTGCGGCACGAAGCCGATCTGGCGGCGCAAATCCTCTGGCCGCAGCCGGGAGATGTCGTTGCCGTCGATGCGAATGACGCCACTTTCCGGATCGTAGAAGCGCAGCAGCAGTTGAAAGCTGGTGCTCTTGCCCGCCCCTGAGGGCCCCACCACGGCCACGGTCTCACCACGGCGCACGTCGAGCGTAAGGTCAGACAGAGCGAGGACCTGCTGACGCGAGGGGTAACGAAAGCACACGTGCTCGAATTCGATGTCCCCGCGAACCCGTGCCGGCAGGATGATCGGCTCTGCCGGGGCCACGATTGCGGGCGCCGCCTCCAATAGCTCAGCCAAGCGCTCCATGGCACCGGCCGCGCGCTGCATCTCTCCCCACATTTCGGTCAGCGCGGCCGCGGACGTGGCCACGATGGCCGCATACACGAGGAATTGGCTGAGCTGACCCGAGGTCAACTGGTGCGCAAGCACCGCTTGTGCGCCGAGCCAGAGCACATAGGTGATACCGCTGAAAACCAGCATGGTACCGATCGCCGTCAGCGCGGCGCGTACACGGCTGCGGCGAATCGCGGCGTCAAAACTGCGCTCGACCGCCTCGGCATAGCGCTGGCTCTGCAACTTCTCGAGCGTGAAGGCCTGCACGGTCTGGATCGCATTGAGGCTCTCATCGACGAGGCTGCTGGTATCGGCGATGCGGTCCTGCGCCGTGCGCGACAGTCGCCGCACCCGCCGTCCGACGATGATCATCGGCCCGATCACGAGGGGAATGAGCACCAGTATCACTGCCATGAGCTTGGCGCTCGTCAAGGCCAGCAAGGCCAGGGCGCCGATCAGATTGAGCACCGAGCGCAGGGTGATCGACAGATTGACCCCGGCAATCGCCTGCACCAGGGTCGTATCGGCGGTCAGGCGCGAGAGCACCTCCCCGGTGCGCGTAATCTCGAAAAAGGTCGGATCCATGCGCACGACGCGCCGATAGACGGCCTCGCGCAGGTCCGCGACCACGCGCTCGCCGAGCCAGGTGACCAGATAAAAGCGCAGTGCCGCAAAAACCCCAAATACCACCGCGGCGGCCAGAAAACCCACGAAATAGCGGTCGATGACCCCGATGTTGTTGGCCGCCAGCCCGTGGTCGATCAATTGCCGCAGTGCCAGAGGCAAAGCCAGCATTGCGGCCGCCGCAACCAACAGCGCCGCCATCGCCCCCGCAAGCAGCCAGCCATGCGGAGCCAGAAACGGCAGCAGCGCACGCAATGGCCGCAATGATTTGGACTTCGGCCGGTCCTTGGGTCTTTCTGTCACAGCGGCCATGCATACTCATTTCGTGACAGGCCGCCCAATGCACTTGCTATATTCATCTTGTTTCCAGCCTCGGACAGTGGTCTTCTATAGGTGGTTTAGAGCTATGGTTTGTAATTACGCATTTTGCTTGCTAACTGGAGGATCCGCTCATGGCTTTATGGAAAGATTCCGGCTCGACCCCGAGCCCCACCGCGAGCGGCACCCCAGCCGCCCCTACCACGCCCGCGAGCGTGACTGAATTACACGGCAAGAGCGAGCGCGCCCCCGTGGAAGCGACCGCCGACAGCACCCGGCAACGCGCACCGGCCGTTCGCGCGCCCGGCGCCGAATCCGTGATTGCGGCAGAACTGACCATCGAAGGCAAGATCGTCGGCGGCGGCGATGTGCGCATCGCGGGCCGTTTCAAGGGCGATGTGCAGGTGGACGGGAATTTTCGCATCGACCCGGGCGCACGGCTCGAGGGCCAGGTTCGCGCCGGCCTCGTCGTGGTCGGGGGTGAGCTCCAGGGTAACGTGGAGGCCGCCAAGCAGGTCGACGTGCTGGCAACCGGCGTGGTCGTTGGGGACGTCAAGGCCGCCTCGATCACCGTAGCTGCCGGCGCACGCATGCGCGGCCATGTCGAATTCGGTTGGGGCGAGGAAAAGCAGCACGCTGCACATGAGTTCAAGGGGACCACGCGCTCGATATGAGCAGCGCGCGCACAGGCACTCCGGGCGCAACGAGGGTTTGTCCGCACTGTAAGGCGACGGTGCTCGAAAGCGCCGCGGTGTGCCCGGCCTGCCGGCACCATCTGCGCTTCAGTCGCAATGGCATGGCGCTGCAGGCTGGGGAAGGGTATTGCGCATTGAGCGTCGACGGCACCATCGTGCATACGGCATCGACTGAGCCATGCGAATACTGCGTGGTCCTGGACGTTCGTAACGACCGGGGCGAGCAGTTGACGCGCCAGGTCGTCGGCGTCGGGGTACTGCGTAGCGGGGAGCTGCGGCGGCTGAACGTCTCGGTCGAGATGATGCCCGTGGGATCGCAGGTCGCCGCCAAGAGTGAATCCGCGCCGAGCGTGTCGGGCCCCGCCGCGAGCTCGAGGCCGTCCGGGGCTTCGATTAGTGCGCCGGCTCCGGCTGCAACGCCGGCGGCGGCACCGGCTGCTGCGCGCGCTCAGAGCGCGGCCACGCCGGCCGCGCGCAGCGGGGTGGCCCAGCCGCTGGCGCGGGCGATGCCCGCCTCGATACTGCGCCTGGGTATCATTCGCAGACCGCGATAGCGCGCACTGCCTCGATTGCCTCAAGTCCGCGGCTTGCGGAACTTGAACAGGAACTTGTCGCTCTTGCCGGGCTGGTCGAACACCTTGGCCTGGTGTGGATCATCCGGGTTGTGCAGCAGGTCGCTCGCGCCGACAAACACAAAACCGGCGCTGATCACCTCCTGCTTGACCAGCTCCGGGTCAATGCGGTGCAAGGTGTTGGTATCGCGCGCTCCTGATCCGGCCTCGGCCACATGATCTTCGATCATGAAGACGCCGCCGGGCTTCAGCGCCTTGAAAATCGCGGTGTCGAAGGCCTTCATATCCGGTTGTCCGAAACTCGGATTGTGCAGGTCGTGGTAGTTCTCTGAAGTCCAGACCACATCCAGCCCAGCGGGCAACGTCAATTCCGCCGCCTGTTGGCTTTGTTCGGTCACGTTGCTGCAAGGCACCGGGGGCGGCGCGGGCTGATTGCGAGGCACGGCCGGGATCATTTTGACCGTATAGACGTGACCCTTGGGTCCGACGATCTCGCAGAAAATGCGCGTGAAATAGCCCCCGCCCGGCATCAATTCGCCGACCTGATCGCCGGGCTTGATGCCGGCGAAAGCGATGACCAGCGCTGGCTTGCGATTCACATCGCGGGCGCGGTCGGCCTCGGGCCGCGCCGGATTGTCGATTGCAGTCTGGATGTACGCCGGCACGCTGGGTGGCGAGGCGCTAAGAGCAGTTCCCATCGCGCACAGTAGCAGCACGGCACCGAATCGCACTGTATTCATAAGACCCCCGATGTTGCACAGCCACGGCCGACGTGCCGCCTTAACCCGGCGGCATCTGGCCACCCAATGCCAGCAGCAATTCTACCGTATCTGTGTAGCGCTGCCCTTGGGCTCGCACCAGACCCAGACGCGCCTGCTGACTTTGCCGCTGTGCCTCGAGCACCTGCAACACGCCCGTGTTGCCCGCGGCATAGCTCTCGCGCGTCAGCGCGAGGTTCTCGCCCGAGATGCTCACCGCGGCCTGCTCGCTCTGTACGAGCTCAGCATCGTGATCGAGCGACTCAAGCGCATCGGCGACCTGGCCGAAAGCTCTGAGCACTACCTGCTCATAGCTCGCGAGCGAGGCTTGCAGCGCATCGCGCGCGGCGCGTTCTCGGTCGCGCAGCGCGCCATGGTTGAACAACGGCGCCGTGAGACTGCCCGTGAGCCCGCCGGCGCTGGCGCTCGCATCGAACAGTGCGTGCAACATCGTGGCCTGCAGCCCGGCCGTCGCCGAGAGGCTGACCTGAGGGTACAGATTGGCGGCTGCAACCCCGACTGCGGCCGTGGCGGCATGCAATTGCGCCTCAGCCGCCAGAATGTCAGGCCGCTGATGTGCGAGCTCCGAGGGCAGCGTCAGATTCAGGTGCGAGGGCAGCACAAATTCCTCGAGCGTGAAATCCGGGGCGCTCCACTCGCCCGGAGCGTGACCGATGAGCAGCGCGAGAGCGTGCTGCGCCGTACTGAGCTCGCGTCGCAACGGCGGCAGCAGCGTCGCATCATTGGCGCGCTGGCTCTGCGCGGTCAGCACGTCGACGCGATTGGCACTGCCAGCCTCGAAGGCATCCTGCACCAGGCGCAGATCCGTCTGATCATCGGCCAGCAGCGCCTCGAGGCTTTCAATCTGCACGCGCACCGAGGCCAGCCTCAACGCCTGTACCGCGACACTGCCGCTCAGACTCAGGGCGGCCGCCTGCACTTCGTGCTGCTGATAGCTCAGATTGGCGCGCTGCTGCTCGATCGAGCGGCGCACGCCGCCCGCGAAATCGAAGGTATAGCTGACCGATGCGCCCACCGCATAGAAAGTGAATGGTGGAAAGTGCTCGGGCCCGAGGAATGCGGCACCGTATTTCTCTCGCCCAGCGCTCGCATTCAGATCCACCTGAGGATACAGCGGCGCCTCGCTGGCGGCCGCGAGCTCGCGCGCCTGGGCCAAGGTGGCGCGCGCGGCGAGCAGATCATGATTGCGCTCGAGTGCCTCGCGAATCAGCTGATCCAGGCGCGTCGACTGCAGCGGCGTCCACCATGGCGCATCGGCATCCTGCGCACCGGCTGCGTCGGCCTGCTGCACCGAGCTGCCCAGAGCGTCCAGCGCCGCATTGGTAAAGCGCGGCGCAGCGCTGACCGGTGGCCGCTCGAAATTCGGGCCGGACACGCAGGCGCTCAATAGCAGTGCCAGCCCGAGCAGGCAGGCTGCACGATGGCGGCGCGCGAGCCTACTCGAGCACGACATCTTTGTCCTGCATGGGGCGAACCGGCGGCTTGCGTACCAAAAACAGCAACGGCAACGCGAGCAACGTCAGCAACAGCATGAAATAGAAATCATCGAGATAGGCGATCATTAGCGCCTGGGCCGTGATCTGCTCATTGAGCGCTGCGCACGCCGCCTGGCTGGCGAGGCGGCCCGCGGAGTGCTGCGCCATGACAAAGGGCGTGATGTGCTGCGCGAGGGAGGCGTGCACGAGCTGGGCATTGCGTACCAGCAGGCCCTGCACGGTGGAGATGCCGACGCTGCTGCCGATGTTGCGCACCAGATTGAACAGCGCCGTGCCCTCGTTGCGCAGCGTGGCCGGCAGGGTGGCGAAGGTCAGTGCCGCCATCGGCACGTAGACGATGCCTGTGCCCAGGCCCTGAATCGCGCCCGACCAGACGATGGAGGACATGGGCAATTGCATCGAGAAGTGACACATCTGCCACAGCGACCACGCGGTCAGAACCAGTCCCGTGGCGATGATGAGGCGCGCATCAAGGCGACCCACCGCACGCCCGACGATCAGCATGGCGATCAAGGTACCGGCGCCGCGCGGCGCCGTGACCAGGCCGGACTGGAACACGGAATAGCCGAGCAGACTCTGCAGCAGTGGCGATAAGAGTGCGAGGGTTGCGAACAATGTGACGCCGACGACAAAGATCAGAATGTTGCCGGTCAGGAAGTTTCGATCCTTATACAGCGCCAGTCGGATGAACGGCTGCCGTGCCGTGAGCGTATGCGTGATGAACATATAAAACGCGAGCGCACAGATCGCCGCCTCGAGCCGGATCTCTCCGGCATTGAACCAATCCTTGATCGGTCCGCGATCCAGCAGCAACTGCAGCGCGCCAATCGCTACGCTGAGCATCGCGAAGCCGAAGAAATCAAAGCGCTTGCGCGCGTGCGTCGTATCCGGGAAATAGGCCAGCACGCCAAGCACGGCCAGAATGCCGAAGGGCACATTGATATAGAACACCCAGCGCCAGCTGTAGTTGTCCGTGAGCCAGCCCCCGAGCACGGGTCCGAGCGTCGGACCGAGCACGACCCCGATCCCCCAGAGCGCCATAGCCCGCCCATGCTGCGAGGGCGGATAGACATCAAAGAGCACGGCCTGCGACATCGGGATCAGGGCGGCACCGAACACACCCTGCAACAGACGAAAGATGACGATCTGATCCAGCGACTGCGCCATGCCGCAGAGCGCGGAAGCCAGTGTGAAGCCCACGATCGAGACCAGGAACAGGGGCTTGCGGCCAAAGCGATCGGCCAACCATCCGGTCAGCGGCGTCATGATCGCCGCGGCGATGATGTAGGAGGTCAGGACCCAGGTCATCTGATCCTGCGTGGCCGAAAGACTTCCCTGCATCCGTGGCAGCGCGACGTTGGCAATCGTGTTGTCGAGTGCCTGCAGAATCGAGGCGACCATGACCGTGCCGGTAATCATGCCTCGATGCAACGGCACACCGGCGCCGCCCGGTGCGTGCGCGCCAGGACTCATCAGCGCTGCGCGAGCCGCGTCGCCTCGGCGGCGAACAGATGGCGCTGATGCTGGGTGTCGATGGTGGCCTCGACGCTCAATCCGGCGTGCCAGGGCACAGCGTCGAGCTCATCGGGCTCCAGCTGCAGGCGCACGGGCACGCGCTGCACCACCTTGACCCAGTTGCCGGTCGCATTCTCCGGCGGCAAGAGCGAGAACTGCGCCCCAGTGCCCGGACTTAAGCTGGCAACCCGCGCCTTGAAGCGCCGTCCCGGATACGCATCGATGCGAATCTCGGCCGATTGACCCGGCCGCATGTAGGTCAGCTCATCTTCCTTGAAATTGGCCTCGATCCAGATATCGCTGCTCGAGATCAGCGAGAACACCGGGACCGCGGCGTTGATGTAATCGCCCACCTGCAACTGCTCGACCCTGGCGACGATGCCCGAATCGGGTGCACGCACCTCGGTGTAGGACAGCTCGAGCAACGCACGATCCAGCGCGGCCTGCGCTTCCTGCACCACCGGGTGCTGATCGAGCGGCAGCTCGGGGTTGCCGCCGAGCAGCGCGAGCACGCTGCCGAGCTGCTGCTGAGCCGCGTTGAGCTGCGCGCGCGCGACTTCGGTCGCATGCTGCGTTTGCTCGAATTGGGAGCGCGAACTGATGCCTGACTGCAGCAGATGCTGCTGGCGCTCGAGTTCGTGCTGCTGATAGCTCAGCGTGTCGCGTGTGGCCGCAAGGCTCGCGAGCTGCTGGCGATAGGTGGCCTTCGCAGCCCCGATCTGCATGCGCGCGACCCACAGCTTGGCCCGTGCGTCCTCCACAGCGATTCGAAAGGGTCGCTCATCGAGGCGATAGAGCACCGCGCCGCGCTGTACGCTCTGATTGTCGTGCACGTCAAGCTCGATGACGCGCCCGGCGACATTGGAGCTGATGGCCGTCTGCGCGGCCTGCACCGAGGCGTCGTCGGTCGACACGTAGCGACCCGTCTCGAGGTAGTACCAGAGCCCGCCGACCACTGCGAGCAAGACCCCGCCGATCATGAGCAGCCAGCGCAGTCGCTCGCGCCGCTCCTCCGGGCTGCGCGCCGGCTGTGCCGGTGCCTTGGTGCGCTGCTCTTCGGCCATCGCATCCATCAACGTGCTCCCGGGTCATCAAGCGTCGAGAGGGTTCGGTGCACGCGCTCGAGCAGCCCGATGAGCTGCTCGCGCTCCGCCGCGCTCAGATCCGCCAGCACTTCGTTGCGCGCCTGATCCGCGATCTTCCAGATGCGCTGCAAAACCGGCTTTGCGGCCTCGCGCAAATACAACTGGTGCGCGCGGCGGTCGGCTGGATCGGGCCGACGCTCGATCCAGCCGTCCTGCTCCATGCGGTCGAGCGTTCGCACCAGCGTCATCGGGTCGGTTTCGGTCAATTCGGCCAGCCGCGCCTGGCTGATGCCCTCGTTGCGCGAGAGGTGGGCCAGAACTTTGCATTGCGGCAGCGACAGCTCAAGCTCGCGCGCGTTGCGCTGGAAATGCTTCGCGGACAGTCGCGAGACATCTCGAACCAGGAAGCCGAAATTTCTGAGCCGATCCGTTGCCATCGAGCCGCGCGCGCCAGATATTAGGCAACGGAAACTATATCAATAGTTATTATATTAATCAATACGAGATCAACCGCCCAGTACGCAAGACTACGCCTTGCTCTGGTAGCGCCGGATGCCGGACCCGATCTCGGTTTTCGCGGCTGCGGCGTCGCCCCAGCCCTCCACCTTGACCCACTTGCCGGGCTCCAGGTCCTTGTAGTGCTCGAAGAAATGCTGAATCTGCTGCAGCCGATGCGTATTGATGTCCGTGTGCTCGCGCCAGTGGCTGTAGATCGGCAGCACCTTGTCGTCGGGCACCGCGAGCACCTTGGCATCATCGCCCTTCTCATCGCTCATCTTCAGCAGGCCCAATGGGCGGCAGCGCACGACCACGCCGGGTATGAGCGCAAAGGGTGTGATGACCAGCACATCCACCGGATCCCCATCGCCCGCCACCGTGCGCGGAACATAGCCATAGTTGCACGGATAGCGCATCGCCGTGCCCATGAAGCGGTCGACGAAGATGGCGCCGGTATCCTTGTCCACTTCGTATTTGATCGGATCCGCGTTCATCGGAATCTCGATGATGACATTGAAAAGTGCCGGGGCTTGATTGCCCGGGGTGACCAGATCCAGACTCATGTAAACCTCCGCTGCACGCATCCTAACCGCGCCGGCTCATACCGGCATCTGGCGGCGATTGCGGGCCGCTCACAATGTGATGCGGTCATCCGAATCGGGCCTGCTGCGTTTGATAGACTCAGTTGAGCTAGACTCATGTGCAACGCCTTACGGAGAGTAGATATGACAACCTCTCGAGTCTTTCAGGCTGGATTGGCAGCGCTGATGCTCGCCTCAGTGACAATGACTGGCTGTGTGGTCACGGCCCGGCCCGCCTATTACGGTGGTGCCGTGGTCACAGTGGCTCCGCCAGCGCCGCAGGTCGAGGTCATGGGCGTAGCGCCCGCACCGGGTTATGTCTGGATGGGTGGTTACTGGGACTGGGTCGGTGGGCGTCATGTATGGGTCGGGGGCCACTGGATGGCGGGTCGGCCCGGGTATCATTGGGTGCCGCATCATTGGGTCGCCGTCGGCGGCGGTTATCGTCTGTCTGCCGGTCATTGGGAGCGCTAGCGCGCCGAGGTGAGCGATAAAGACGCCAGAGCCGCTGACTATGAGCGGCTCGATGCCAGCCTGCGAACCCTGATTCGGGGTCAAAGCGATTTCCTCGCCAACATCTCGAATTTTGCGGCGTTGCTGTTCACGACATTGCCGGACTTGAATTGGGCCGGGTTCTATCTGTTGCGCGGCAATGATCTGGTGCTGGGGCCCTTTCAGGGCAAGCCAGCGTGCGCGTGCATCGCGGTCGGAGATGGCGTGTGCGGGACCGCGGCGCTGCAACGCGCTTCGATCATCGTACCGGATGTGCATGCGTTTCCGGGCCACATCGTCTGCGACGAAGCCTCGCAATCCGAAATGGTACTGCCGGTATTCAAGCATGGCCGACTGGTGGGCGTGCTCGATCTCGACAGCCCGGTGCCGGAGCGTTTCGATGAGCTCGATCGCGATCGCATCCAGTACTTGCTGCACGTATTGATGGACGGCACGCTGGTGCCGGAGTTTCGGCTCGCGCCAAGCTGATCAGAGCTGGTTGAGCTCCTTCAGGAACTGCTCGAGGGCGGGCCGCCCGTCGCGCCACAATGAGAACGCAGCGTCGGCTGGCTCCTGCGGCAGGCGGATGTTCAGATCGTGGCTGCTGGCAATCAAGCGCATGGTCGCAAAATCGGTGGCGTAGGCGCGCGTTATCGCATCCTGGCTGTAGGGCATGAACAATTGCT
>Ga0181537_10005386_pt1 | contig 10349 bp, 9 predicted proteins | sample PEATcosm2014_Bin_39_FD_119765 | JGI IMG/M metagenome (GOLD analysis project Ga0181537, IMG submission 119765) | Peatland microbial communities from MTU Mesocosm Facility, Houghton, MI, USA - PEATcosm2014_Bin23_10_metaG | ecosystem: Environmental > Terrestrial > Soil > Wetlands > Peat | place... | reverse complement strand
CTCGTGGTACGGGGCCAGCAGCTCTGAGAGCTTGACTTTGCGCTGCGAGAGCTCCTCGAGGATCAGCAGAGCCGGGATCGTGCCGGAGTCGGCGCAGTAGAAGTCTCGAAAGTAGTAGTGCCCCGAGACCTCGCCGCCGAAAACGCCACCCTCGCGCCGCATACGGGACTTGAAGAAAGCGTGGCCAACCCGGTTCATGAGCGGTGTTCCACCGGCGGCGTTGACCACATCAGCGACGCTTCGGCTCGCGCGAACGTCATAGAGAATCGTCTCACCCGGGTACTTGCGCAGTAGCGACTGCGCCAGAACGGCGGTCAGAAAATCACCGTCGACAAAGGCGCCGGTGTCGTCGATGAAGAAGCAGCGGTCGGCGTCGCCGTCCCAGGCGATACCGAGGTCGGCGCCCTGGCGTGCGACCTCGGCCATGATGAACTCGCGGTTCTCCGGGAGCAGCGGGTTGGGCTCATGGTCGGGGAACTCTCCGTTCGGGACCCAGTAGGCTTCGGCCAGGTTCAGTCCCAGCTCCCGCAGCAGTGGCCCGAGCATCTGGCCGGCCATGCCGTTGCCGCCGTCGACCACGACCTTCAGCGGCGCCACTGTCGTGGGGTCGATGAACTTCAGCACCTGCGTGCGGAACTCATCGGTGATGTCCACCTGCTCGACCGTCCCGGGCTGTTCGGTGGCCGGCTCACCCAAGCCGGCCAGGACCAAATCCTTGATGTCACCGATGCCCTCGTCACCGGAGAGCGCCTCGGCGCCACGCTTGATCAGCTTGGCTCCGGTGTAAGCCTTCGGGTTATGGGAGGCGGTGCACATCACGCCACCGTCGAGGTCACGCGAACCGACCAGGCAGTACAGCATCTCGGTCCCGACCATGCCGGCATCTAGGACGCGCGCTCCCTCCAGCGCCATCCCGGCACCGTACGCAGCGGCCATCTCCGGGGCGGTGAGACGCATGTCGCGCCCGAGGCCCAAGCGCAGCTCCGACACGGGCTTGCCGGCGAGCTCGGCGATTACGCGGGCAAAGGCGCGGCCGATCTCGTGGGCGCCACCGGCGTCGAGGTCACGGCCGTGGACGCCGCGAATGTCGTACGCCTTGAAGATTTCGGGGTTGACCTTGCTCATGGCGGGCTGATCGTAGCTTTTTGGGGTCCCTTGGCGAGGCCCGATTACACTCGCAGGAGATGTCTGGTCACTCAAAATGGGCTTCGATCAAGCACAAGAAGGCGATTGTCGACGCGCGCCGCGGACAGCACTTCACCAAGCTGGCGCGTGCCATCACTGTCGCCGCCAAGGAGGGCGGGGGGGACCCCACAGGCAATCCGGGGCTCGCCCTCGCGATCCAGAAGGCACGCGACGCGTCGATGCCGAAGGACAACATCGAACGCGCGATCCAGAAGGGCAGCGGCGCCGGCGTCGACGCGGAGAGCTTTGAAACGGTGACCTACGAGGGCTACGCCCACGGCGGCGTCGCGATCCTGATCGAGGCGCTTACCGACAATCGCAACCGCACAGCGGCCGACGTGCGCCACATCGTCGGCAAGTACGGTGCCAGCCTCGGTGAGCCCGGCTCCGTCGCCTACCTCTTTGAGAAGCAGGGAGTGATCGTGGTCGAGGCTGAGCGGTACAGCGAGGATGATCTGATCGTCGCGATCGATGCCGGCGCCCAGGACATCGTGCTCGATGACGATGTCTTTGAGGTGATCACATCGCCGGCCGACTTTGCGGTCGTGCGTGACGCGCTCACCCAGGCCGGAATCGAGATCGAGAGTTCCGACGTCACCCAGCGCCCCAAGTCCCGGGTGCTCCTCCAGGAGGAGGAGGCGACGAAACTTATGAAACTCATCGACGCGCTGGAGGAGTCCGATGACGTCGGGGCTGTGCACGCCAACTATGACGTCGACGCCGATGTCCTGGAGCGGATTCTGGGCTGACGGCGCGGCGCGGTCGCGCCGCGCTCGCTACCCTCGCCAGCGATGAACTTCAAGGCAGCCACCACGGCCCTCGCGGCCGCTTCGATCGGTCTTGGCCTGGCGGGCTGCGGTAGCAGCACGGCGCCGGGCGTCATGCTGGCTCCCGGTAAGGGCCTGACAGAGGCGCCGGCGAGCTCCACCACGACCGCGACTACTACCACCACCACCACAACCACCACCACCGCGGTCAGCACGCCCAAGACCGGGCCGCTGTCCAAGGAACCGGTCGTCAAGATTCCGAAGGGCGCTGCGCCCAAGAAGCTCGTGGTCAAGAATCTGATCACCGGCACGGGGGCCACCGCCGCCGACGGTGATGAGTTGGAGGTCAACTACGTCGGCAAGCTCTACAGCAACGGCAAGACCTTCGACGCATCCTGGACCGACACGCCAGGTAAGGCGTTTGGCCCATTCGAACTCGGCGTGGGTGCTGTGATCAAGGGTTGGGACCAGGGTCTCGTCGGCATGAAGGTCGGCGGCCGTCGCGAGCTGATCATCCCGCCGAGCCTCGCTTACGGCGCGGCCGGCGAGTCGCCATCGATCCCGAAGAATGCGACGCTCGTGTTCGTCGTGGATCTCCTGTCGGTCAAGAAGTAACACGTGCTGAAGGTGGCGACGCTGCGTGGCGGGCTCGTCCGCTCGTCGCTGCCGCCCTTCGGCTCTTGCGCGCTTGCGCAGCGTCCTCTGCTGACGGCTCTCGATCGCCGGCCATTTATGGGACAGACCACTAGAGTGTCTTTCCCTAGCGGGCTCAACGTTGCGCGCATGTAGATCTCTCATAAGCCTGTAGGAGTCTCCCGTTGACGCTGTCTGTCCTCATGCCGGTTTACAACGAGCGCCCGCGCGTAGAGCAGGCGATCGCAGATGTTCTCGCGACCGAGCTGCCGACCGACATCGAGTTGATCGTCGTCGACGATGGCTCAACCGATGGGACACGCGAGCTTCTACGCAACGGCAGCTGGGACGCGCGCCTGCGGTACTTCGAGCACGATCGCAACCAGGGCAAAGGCGCCGCGATACAAACGGCACTGTCACAGGCGAGCGGTGAGTTCACCGCGATTTTCGATGCCGATCTGGAGTACGACCCGGCGGACCTTGGTGTCCTGTTGGGGCCTCTGCTTCAGGGCAAGTCAAACGCCGCGTTCGGCGTTCGGGTGTTCGATGGGTACAGCGCCCACTCGTTCTGGTTCGTGCTCGGTAACCGTGGCGTCACCCTGGCGTGCAACATTCTCTTCAATGTCTACCTGCACGACATCATGACCTGCCACAAGGTCCTGCGCACAGAGCTCTTCAAGAGCCTCGACCTGAGCGCGACCGGCTTTGCCATCGAGCCTGAGATCACGGCGCGGCTCCTCAACATGGGTGAGCGCATCTATGAGGTCCCGGTCCAGTACCGCGCGCGCTCGAATGAAGAGGGCAAGAAGCTGACCGCATATGACGGCGTCCGGACGGTTGCGATGTTGCTCCGCTGCCGCTTCTCCTGAGCGGGATGAGGTCCGCGCGCGAGTGGGTCAGTCGTCGCCCGCGCAGGGCGATGTTGATCGGGGTCACGCTGCTTGCCCTGCTGGCACGCGTGCTCTGGGTGGCGGTGGACTCCAACTACACCCCGATCCTCGACGCGGAGAGCTACTACCTCCAGGGGATCTACCTCTACCACCACCATCACCTGCTGCGGCTGCAGCCGCCCGTCACTGCGTTTGGGCACCACAGCCGGCGCTGGCCGAGCGCATACTGGCCGCCGCTTTACACGATGTTTCAGGCGACCGGTCAGGAGCTTCACCACTGGCTGAGCTTCACCGGGATCAGCGCGATTGCGCTGATCCGCCTGGTGCAAGCGGCGATCGGCGCCGTGGCGGCGGGCCTGATGGCCTTGGTCGCGCTACGGCTGTTCGGCCGGCGGGTGGCCGCGGTGACCGGCATCTTCGTGGCGCTCTTTCCCCCGAGCATCTTTGTTTGCGAGTCCTTCTATTCGGAGTCGCTGTGGGTGCCGCTGTTCATCGCCGCCGTCGCCGCCGCGGTCGAGTACCGCCGGACGCGAAAGCTCTGGTGGGTCGCCGCGGCGGGGCTACTGACCGGCCTGGGCACGCTCACGCATAGCAACGGCGTCTACCTGCTACCGCCCGTGATCGTCGCGGTCTGGCCGCGCGGGGGGCTGCGACTGCGCACACGTGGCGGTCAGCATCCGCGGCGGTTCGCGCCACGAGCCTTCCTCCCGCTCGCGGCATACCTCGCGGTTGTTGCGGTCACGCTCACCCCGTGGACGATCCGCAACTGGGTGGAGCTGCACCATTTCGTGCCGATCAGCACGTCGTTCGGCAACACGATCGCCGGTGTCTACAACGACCAGGCACGACTCTCAAAGAAGAATCCGGGTGCTTGGGTACTCGTGCGTGACGTGAAGCTCTACGCCTCGATCAACCAGGAGGACCACAGCAATCCGAACCCCGCGGTGGCGGACGAGCAGCTGACCGTCCGAGCGTTCCACTACATCGAACAGCACCCGACGTATCCGTTCGTGGTCGCCTTCTGGAACACCGCGCGTCTGCTGCAGGTCATGGGCTTCGGGCTCAGCGAGTGGTACTCACGTGAGGTTGGAATCGACAGCAAGTGGAGCGACCTCGCGGTGCTGAGCTTCTGGCTGATGGCTCTCGGCGCTCTCTACGGCTGCTTTACACGACAGGTGCGGCTGGGCGAGAAGTGGATCTGGCTCGTGCCACTGGTGATGTACCTGGGGATCGTCTTCATCCAGAGCGAGGTGCCGCGCTTCCGCTCGCCGATAGATCCGTTTCTCTGCATGCTTGCGGCCTGCGCCGCGGTCTCCGTGTGGGAGCGGATTGAGCAACATGGCGTCATACGGAGGCGTCCGGGGTTCCGCGGAGAATATGCGAACACATGATCGTGCTCGGAGTCGACCCAGGGATAGCGAACACGGGCTACGGGATCGTGCGAAGCGAGGGCTCGCGACTCGACGCGATCCAGTACGGCGTGATCGAGACTCACGCCGCTGCTCCGCTTGAGCAGCGGCTGACCGAGGTGTTCTCTGACATCGGCGACCTGATCGATCGCTTTCAGGTTGAGGCCGTTGCAGTGGAAGACCTCTACTTCGGTGCCAACGTCTCCAGTGTCCTCGCGGTCGGGCAGGCCAGGGGGGTCGTGCTGCTCGCCGCGGGCCAGCACGGCGTGCCGGTTCGCGCCTACACGCCGCAGCAGGTGAAGTCCGCGGTCTGTGGCTCGGGCCGAGCAGACAAGCGGCAGGTTGCGAGCATGGTCGCCCGACTGCTCGGCCTAGCCGCGGCGGTAAGCCCGGACCATGCTGCCGATGCGCTCGCCGTGGCGGTCTGTGACACGAACCGGGGCCCATTGGCGCAGGCAGTCGCTTACGCGACGGGCGCACCAGCATGATCGCGCTGGTATCCGGCAAGGTTGCGGTACGCCGCCAGGATCATGTGATCGTCGACTGCGGCGGCGTCGGATATCGCCTCTCCGTCTCAAGTGAGACCCTGCGCCAGGTCCCGGCGGTCGGGAACTCCGTGACGCTGCACTCGCACCTGATCCCGCGTGACGACGCGCTGACCTTGTACGGCTTCGCCACCGAGGACGAGCGTGACCTCTTCCTGATGCTGCTGAGCGTGCAGTCTGTCGGGCCGAAGGTCGCCCTTGAGGTGCTTTCCGGCGGACCGGTGCGGGAGCTGCTGCTCGCATTGGCCGCCGGTGACATCGCGCGGCTGCAGGCCGTCAAGGGTGTGGGCAAGCGGACGGCAGAGCGCATCGTCGTCGAGCTGCGTGAGAAGGTCGGCGTGAGCGTGCCCGAGTCGACGATCACAGCCAGCCGCTCCAATGACCCACGGACGGTTGCGCGAGAGGGTCTGATCGGTTTGGGCTACTCCTCGCAGGAGGTGGAGAGCCTGCTTGACGGACTGGTGGGCGAAACACCGGAGGAACTCATCTCTGAGGCTTTGCGGGCGGCGCGACAATGACGATCCTGACCGCGCAACAACTCCCTGACGACGACCTCGATCGCTCGCTGCGCCCGCGCCGGCTGGAGGACTTCATCGGTCAGGATGCGCTCAAGCAGCAGCTGGCCGTATCGATCAGCGCCGCGACCAGCAGAAACGAGGCCCTGGACCATGTGCTGCTCGCCGGCCCACCCGGGCTCGGCAAGACGTCGCTCGCTCAGATCGTGGCCGCTGAGCTGGATGTGCCGTTCATCCAGACCGCCGGACCCGCGCTCGAACGCAAGGCTGACATAGCGGCGTTCCTCACGGCGCTCGAGCCGCGGTCGGTCTTCTTCGTGGATGAGATCCACCGCCTTCCGCGTGCGCTCGAGGAGACCTTCTACCCGGCCATGGAGGACCACTGCCTGCCGATCACGGTCGGTCAGGGTGCAGGGGCCAGAGTGGTGACGATAGATCTGCCGCAGTTCACTCTGATCGGAGCCACCACACGCACCGGCCTGCTCAGCACCCCGCTGCGGGACCGCTTCGGGATCCAGCACCGCTTGGACCACTATGATCCGGTCGAGCTGAGCCGGATCGTGCGCCGGTCCGCGCGGCTGCTGGGAGTTGAGATTGAGGATGCGGGCGCGGTGGCGATCGCCGAACGCAGCCGCGGCACGCCCCGCGTCGCCAACCGGCTGCTCAAGCGGGTGCGCGACTACGCGGAGGTCCACGGCGATGGGACCGTCGCGGCAGGGCTGGCCCGCTCGGCGCTGGACCTGCTGGAGGTCGACCATCTCGGCCTCGATCGCCTCGACCGTGAGATCCTGCGCACGATCTGCGACAAGTTCAGCGGCGGGCCTGTCGGTCTGTCGACACTCGCCGCCGCGGTGGGGGAGGAACAGGACACGATCGAGGATGTCTACGAGCCGTATCTGCTGCAGCGTGCGCTGATCGAGCGCACACCGCGTGGACGCGCTGCTACACGTAGAGCGTTCGAACACCTCGGGCTTGAACCACCCCCGGCTCCGCTGACCCTGCTCTAGTGAGCGAGGTCGCAGTGGCGCCACCAGTGCCACGACATGAAGGCCTCCACACAAGCAACGCTTCGATTCTGCGCGGAATCATGCCGCCCCTACCGGGGGCGCCTGATCGCGAGCGCGTTGTGCGTGATCGCCGGCGTTCTGATCGGCGATGTGGCCACACCGCTCGTCTTCGCCGACGCGCTTCTGCGGATCACCAAGCTGACATCTAGGTCGAGTCTCTGGGAGACGTTCGGTCCGCTCGTGATCCTCTACGCGGTGCTGCTGCTGCTCGGCACGGCTTTCTGGCGGCTGGCCGGCTGGTTTGAGTGGGAAGCGGCTACCCGCTCGTTCACCCGCTCGGTCTCGCTGGCGTTCGAGCGGCTGATCGGTCTCGGATACCGCTGGCACGTGGATCATCCATCGGGCGAGGTCTCCTCGACCCTGTCGACCTTCTCTTGGGCGCTCATGGAGTCGATCGACCAGGTCACCTGGGGGCTGCTGCGGATCGTCGCCGCGACGCTCTGCGCGATCATCGTGCTGCTGGTCGTCGCCTGGCCCGTCGGCCTCACGCTGGCGGTCTTCTCGGTCCTCTTCATCGCCCTGATGGTCCGTCGATCGAAGGCCGTGGCCGAGGCTTCCACGCGGTTCTCGGCCGCTCACACCGCTGCTGAGGGCGCCGCCTTTGACGTGATCCGCAACGTCCTCACGGTCATGGCCCACACCGGTGAGCCGCTTGAGCAGGCCAACGTCGACAGGCGGCTCGAGGCGTCCGTGGAGGCCGACCTGGGCGCTCGACGGGTGTTCACGATCACCCGCACCTGGATGTCAACCGTGGTCAACACGATGAGCTGGGTCGCGCTGTTCGTGGGCGTGATCCTGGCGCTGCACCACGACATCTCCGCCGGGGTTGTCTATCTGGTGCTCTTCTACTCGGCGGCCGTGTCGCAGCAGATCATCGAGAGCTTCCAGGTGGTCAGGTCGCTCTCCCGCGCTCTGGGTCGCGGGTCGAAGCTCGTGGAACTGATCGGTGCCGAGCCGGAGGTGGTGGACGCTGCCGACGCGCCGGCGCTCACGGTGCCGGATGGTGAAGTCGCCTTCAAGGCGGTGTCGTTCCGATACACCGCAGATAAGCCGCTGATCGAAGATCTCAACCTGACCATCGCGCCGGGCGAACATGTCGGTGTGGTGGGTCCGTCCGGGGGTGGCAAGTCGACCCTGGCGCGGTTGGTGCTTCGCTTCATGGACGTGACCGCGGGCGAGATCCAGATCGACGGCCAGGCGTTGACCGCGGTGACCCAGCGGTCGCTCCGCAGTCAGATCTCCTACGTGCCGCAGGATCCGCAGATGCTGCACCGCTCCGTGGCCGAGAACATCTGGCTCGGCAGGGAGGGGGCGCCCGATCTGGATCGGATCATCGAGGTCAGCCGTGCGGCGCGCGTGCATGATTTCGTCTCCGAGCTCCCCCACGGTTACGACACCGTCGTCGGCGAACGCGGGCTGAAGCTGTCAGGCGGCCAGCGCCAGCGGGTGGCGATCGCCCAGGCGATGCTGAAGAACGCTCCGATCCTGATCCTCGACGAAGCGACGAGCGCCCTGGACTCCGAATCCGAGTCGCTGGTTCAGGAGGCGCTCTGGAAGCTGATGGCGACCTCCACCTCAATGGTCGTGGCCCACCGGCTCTCGACGATATCGCGGCTCGACCGGATCGTCGTGGTCGAAGACGGCGCCGTCACCGACTCCGGCACCCACGCTGAGCTGCTGTCGCGCCAGGGGACCTACCACAAGCTATGGCAGCACCAGTCGGGTGGATTTATTCACTAAAGCTCTCAGCCGCGTCTGATGGGCGCGCGCGCTCCCCGAGGGACGGGGCCTTAGGGAGTCCGACTATCCTCCCCGCGATGGCGCACGAGCACTACTTCATCTGTCCCCACTGCGGCAACCGTTCCATGGGTACGGATCGCAACGCCGGCTTCCGCCGCGAGGCCCGTGGCTGCGAGAAGTGCGGCTTCGCCTACCTCTTTGAACTGCTCGACGACTACTACCCGGCACCGGGAGCGGCATTCTTTGCCTGCGACTCCGAGGGGCGGGTGGTTGACTGCGGCCGTGGCTCCTTTGAGCTGACCGGTCTGAAGACCGAGGCGTCGATCGGGCAGCCGCTGGCGCAGCTGCTCAGCCTCAGCTTCGCTGACGGTCTCGACCACATCGCGACGGCGCTCGAGTGGGAGGTGCGGGTGACCGGCAAGCCGGTCGCGCTCAGCACCCGTGCTGAGCGCCTGAACGCGCTGGCCGACATCTTTCCGGCGTACGATGATGAGGAAGGCGGCGTCCTTGTAGTCCTGACGCCGTCGAACCAACATTGATTTATCGCCGCAAGGCGCTCACTTCCTACGTCTTCTAGCATCACGCCCAGCAATGACTGACCGCCGCCGCCACGGACTCATCCTGCTCCTTGTGGCGGGCCTCATCGCCGCCTCCGTCGCCGTGATCGCGACCAAGAAGACGGTGCTCGGACTCGACCTCAAGGGCGGTGTCGAGCTCGTCTATGAGGGCAAGCCGACGCCGCAGCAGCCAGTCGTCAACCAGGCCGCGCTGCAGCGCGCCGTTGACGTGATGGAGAACCGTGTCAACCAGCTCGGCGTGACGCAGCCCCAGATCCAGACAGAGGGCCACAACCTGATCGATGTGCAGCTGCCGGATGTCAAGAACGTCGCACAGGCTGAGTCCGAGGTCGGCACCACGGCTCAGCTGTACTTCTACGACTGGGAAGCCAACGCGCTGACGACCAGCGGCAAGCCGGCGGCGTCGGGGCTGATCACACAGGACTCGGACTCGCTCCTGATCAGCCAGGCGGACGGGGGCGCACCGGGCAGCAATACCTCGACGGCCGGCGCCATGAGTTTTTACGGGGCTGTGAAGCTTGCGGCCAAGCAGCCCTATCAGACGTTCACGTCGAAGGTGAAGGGGTCGCGGCTCGGTAGCGAGTACTTCATGTTCGGCGCGCCCGGTAGCTCGGCCTGCAAGGCCTTGGCCGCCGCCAACAGCAAGAAGGTGCAGGCCGGGGTCCACTGTCTGGTCTCTGGACCGCTGCAGCTCCCCACCGACACCTCGTTGGCAAAAGTCATGGGGCAGCTGAAACAGGGGCTATCAAAGGCTGAAACGACTGGTACGCAGGTCCTGGAGGTAAAGCAGGGCACGGCTGTGCTCGAGGCGTCGCCGTCCAGCTTCAACAAGTGGCCGGCCTTCGGCTCCCCCGATATCGGCTACTACGTGCTGCGCGACCATGTGGCGCTGACCGGCGCTGAGATCACGAACCCCGAGGCGAGCACTGACTCGACAACCGGCGAGCCGGACGTAACGTTTGGATTCACCGGGCAGGGCGCCACCGCGTTCCAGAACGTCACCGCAACGATCGCGCACCG
>Ga0181537_10005385_pt1 | contig 10351 bp, 7 predicted proteins | sample PEATcosm2014_Bin_39_FD_119765 | JGI IMG/M metagenome (GOLD analysis project Ga0181537, IMG submission 119765) | Peatland microbial communities from MTU Mesocosm Facility, Houghton, MI, USA - PEATcosm2014_Bin23_10_metaG | ecosystem: Environmental > Terrestrial > Soil > Wetlands > Peat | place... | reverse complement strand
TTGTGCTCTTTGAACAGTTGCAATCCCTGCGCGATAAGTTCATCGGGCGAGGCTTGCGGTGCCTGAGCCGAATTGGTCGTCGATCGCGGTCTGATCGCCGCGTAGGCAGTGGCGGCGAGCGCCGCACAAACAGCGAGCAGGGCCGTGGCGGTGACAAGCGTGGCGCCCAGCGTTCCTAGGGGTGGCTGCGTAAAAATCCACAATGCCGCGGCAAAGCAGGAAAATCCCGCCAGGCCGAGCCACACGGCAAGAACCGAACACACCGCCGCCACGATTGTGCGGACCGAGATCGCCCGTACACCGACAGCAGGGCGGCCATAGGCGGCAAGCCCGGCGGCCGCCAGACGGGCGATAGACCCGATCGAAGCCGTCACGACGAGCGGGATAATAGCTTGCTGGCGACGAAGCCGACCGCGAACGCGACCAGCAGGCTGACCAGCGGCTGTTCCTCGACCTGATCGCTGATCGCGCCAACGGCGCGCTTGCCTTGCGCGGACACGTTCTTGTAGAGGTTTGTCGCGCGTTCGCTCAGATCATCGGCGGTATCGCGAACAAGATCAGAGGCGCCGTTTCCGGCGTTGGTCGAAAATCGCGCAGCGATCGCGGCAATGTCATGCTTCATGGCCGCGAAATCCTTGGCGAGAGCCTCGACGTCGAATGCAACGTCGCCATTCGAATGCGCTTTCGATGAGTTCGTCATGTCCTCAATCTCCTTGGCTAAAAGCGGTGAGCCAGACGATTGCCCGACCGGGACGACGGTCACTTTCACTAGTGCCGGAATATGGCGACATTAAGTGTGCGAGTGTGCCGACTTTGCCTAGGCGTCGTCCGAGGAAAGGCAGGTCCACTCGCACGATGACGCTGACACCTGTTCCGGATCAATCGGACGACCCGACGGAGGCCAGGATTGTCTGGACGCAAAGGTCTGCGGCGCCCGCGACCGGTTCGGTTCGGCCGGGAAGGGCGAGCCATCCCGCTTGCCTGATGAAATCGCCGCGCTGCCAGGTTTCGGCGGCTTTGAGACGCGCCGCCTGGGCGCCGGCATCCGGGCTTGTGATAAATCTGTCAACGCAGATGGAAGCAGCCAGCTTAGCCTGGCCGGCGATCGCGGCCCGGTCGGCCATCGCCGCGGCCGTGGTGTTGGTGACCCAACCGCCCCATGTGAAACCGATCACAACTGTAGCGACGACGCAGGCGGCGCAGGACCAAACGACGACCGATTTCGGTGCCCGGTACGATCTCGCGCGCATCACCAGGCTGTTGGTATTGCCGAATTCCAAAGTCGTCGTCATTTCCACTCTCCCACATTTCCCACGATGCGAAGCCGACACTCCGTCGCTGCTGGAGTGCACCTTAATGGTCGTAGGTCCGGGCGGAACAGACTCGGAATCTACCAACGCGACGCACAAAAAAACACCGGCCGCGCGCTGCGGCCGGTGCTCTCGAGACGGGTTGGTTTATTGGATCGTCAGTTCGATGGTCGCGCGGCGGTTCTTCGGTTCACGCACTTCGTCGCCGGTCTGCACGAGCAAGTCGCTCTTGCCCTTGCCGTCGACGGCGATCATGCCCGCTGGTACGCCGTCCCTGATCAATTCCTGTTCGACCGCGTCGCCGCGACGGTCCGACAGTTTGATGTTGTAAGGCACGGTGCCCATCGTATCGGTGAAGCCATCGATCTGGATCCGGACTCCGTTGCCGGCATTGATGGCCTTTACCGCACCGGCGATGATCCGGCGCGCTTCAGGCTTCAGATCCGACTTGTCGAAATCGAAGAACACGACGTAGGCCGCCGGAGCCATCTTCACGACGGCTGAAGTGGTCGCCATTGTGGGCGCCGCCGCGGCTTGCTTGGCGGGCGTGTTGATCAGCAACATGGCGTCTTCGAAACCCTTGCGACAGGCGGCGAGAGTCTGGGCTTCCCATGCCTCATGAGTCGCCTCGAGCCAGCAATCGAACTTGGTCTGAGCGGTCGCGGCCCAATTGGGGAACCGCGCCGGCGCGTCGCCGGCCAGCATCACCACCAGTCGCCCGCGCGCCTCTTCCAAGGGTACGGCAGCCGCCGGATCGGGATGGAAGAAGGTGCCGTTGACGCCGCCGATCTGCAGCGGATTGTAGCTCCAGTCCGCGACGACTTCCGGGGCGACGGCATTGTTATTCTCGGCCTGCAGCCCCTTGTGCGCCCACAACGACATCAGCGGCCAGTTGTAGTCGGACTTGTTGGTCTCGGCGAGGTCGAGATAGTCCTTGCTGAGGTCCTGGTTGAAGGTCGTGCCGGACGGCGCATTGGCGTTCAGCGTGTCCAGTTCATGAGGCGAACCCATGAAGGAATCCTGCGAGCAGGCTGCCATCGACAGTGGCAGGGCCAAGCAGGTGAGCGCCTGGATTATTCTTTTGTTGTTCATGATCGTTCTCCTGCCGAGCTCATCACATCGATGCGCATCGTGCGTTTTTCGGCGTTATTCATGAGGCTTATGTCGCTTGCGCGACAGACTCGGAATCTACCTAGCTGGCCGATCAGGGAGCCGTCACAGGAACCAGGACGCCACCATCATGACCACCGTCACCGCCATCGCCGCCGTGGCCAGCCAGCCGACCACCCGCAGCAGCCGTGGCAGGGTGAACGCGCCCATGATCGCCGGCCGCATGGTCAGCCGCATCATGACGAACATGACCGGGACCGCGGCGACGCCATTCAATACCGCGCTCCAGTAGAGCGCCTTGATCGGATTGATCGAGGTGAAATTCAAAGCCACGCCGATCGCCGTAGCCGCGGCGATGGTGACGTAGAATGCCTTGGCGCGGGCGGGTTTGCGGGCCAGTCCGACTCGCCACGAGAACAGCTCTCCGGCGGCATAGGCCGCGGAACCGGCCAGGACCGGGATCGCGAGCAGACCGGTGCCGATGATACCGGCGGCGAAGATCGCGAAGGTGAATGGGCCGGCAAGCGAGCGCAGGGCCTCGGCCGCCTGGGCGGCGCTTTGGATGTCGGTCACCCCTTTGACATTCAACGTTGCCGCCGTTGTGATAACGATGAACAGGGCGACGATGTTCGAAAGCGCCATTCCGATATAGGTGTCGATACGCATGCGGGCGAACTCGGAATGTGCTTGCTCGGGCGCGCGAACCAGCGGGCGGGCTCCGTCGCGCTCCTGCTGGTCTTCGACCTCGGTTTCGGCCTGCCAGAAGAATAGGTAGGGGCTGATCGTCGTGCCGAGCACGGCGACGACGGCCATCGCGTAATCGGCGTTAAGCGCGATCGGCGGCCATAGGATGCTCCACGCCACCTGGGTCCAGGAAACCTTCACCACGAACGCGCAGACGACATAGCTGAGCAGCGAGAAGCAGAGCCATTTGAGCACGGAGACGTAGCGGGCGTACTTCATGAAGATTTGCAGCACCGCGCACAACAGTCCGAACAGTAGGACGTAGAGATGCGCGGGACCGTCGATCAGGAGCTTGAGCGCGGCTCCCATGGCGCCGAGATCGGCGCCGAGATTGACGATATTGGCCACCAACAGCAGGCCGACAATCCCGCTCGACAGCCATTTGGGGTAGTGGCGCCGCAAATTGCCGGCGATGCCAAAGCCCGTGACCCGGCCGATGCGCGCGCTGATCATCTGGATTGCGACCATCAGCGGATAGCTGAAGATCAAGGTCCATGCCAGGCCATAGCCGAATTGCGCACCGACCTGCGAATAGGTGGCGATACCACTGGGATCGTCGTCCGACGCCCCGGTGATCAGTCCAGGACCGAGGATTCGAAGCAGCTTGAGTCGCGAGGGTCGCGGGGTGCTTTTTGGTTCCATGGCGACCATTGCGACGACCTTAAATGGAAGTGTGCCGCTCGGGGCAGATTCGGCAATTACTCATTGGCCGTTCCAAATTGTTCGCCACCTCCCGTGGCTCCGCGAGACACTGGACCGTGGCTTTGCCTGCGTATATTCCGAACCTACCGACGGCATCGAGCGCAGGAATACTGTAACGCTCGTCCCGGCGCGGACAAAATAATCGGGTTCGAGACGAGCAAGCGCTTCGTTCAGAATCAAGAAACCAAACGTCGATTCGACAGCACAGACGGTCGCGCGCGCTACAAACCGGACATTTCAGTCATGAGCATCGGAACAATCCTTCTGATCGTCCTTGTCCTCTTTCTGGTCGGCGCGCTGCCGACATGGCCGCACAGCGCCAATTGGGGATACTTCCCGAGCGGGGGCCTGGGCGTCGTCCTGATCATCGTCATCGTACTGCTGCTGACCGGCCGCCTTTAGCGGGCCACTGGCCGCACGCTCGAGCCGCCGCAGGCCCCACCCCTCCGACCGAAGGAGAAATCGAATGTTCAAACTACCGCGAATCTGCGCGATGGCGCTGGCCGGCGCGATCGCGCTCGGCGCCGTCACGGCGCATGCGGCGTCGGACGCCGCCAATCTGGTCGACAAGGCGCGCATCACCATCGACGATCTGAAGAAGGACAAGGAGTTCGGCAATGCGACCGACCTCTTGCATCACGCCAAGGCAGTCATGATCGTTCCGTCCTTGATCAAGGGTGGGTTCTTCCTCGGTGGCGAAGGCGGAGAAGGTGTGTTGCTGACTAAGGCGGCCGGAGACGATTGGAGCTATCCGGCTTTCTACACACTCGCGTCCGCTTCGTTCGGATTGCAGATCGGCCTCGAGCAGTCGGAACTCATCCTCTTCGTGATGAGCGACAAGGCCCTCGGCGCCTTCATGAAGGACGAGTTCAAGGTCGGTGCCGAAGCCGGCCTGGCGGTCGTCACGCTCGGCTCCAGCGCCGAGGTTGCCACCACCAGCGCCGGGCAAGCCGACATCGTCGTGTGGGCCTCGTCCAGCGGCGCCTATGCCGGAATTTCGCTGAATGGGTCCCTGGTGAAGCCGCGGAAGACTTGGAACGACTCCTATTACGGCCGTACCGTGTCGGTCAAAGACATCGTCATCCGCCGTACCGCAGCCAATCCCGGTGCCGATCGCCTCAGGCTAACTCTGGCAACCGTTCGCTGAATCGCCAGATCGACCGCCGGACCTCATGCAGGTCCAGCGATCGGCTGGCCGCATATGCCGACCGTGATACCGGGCGCCCTTGGCGCCCGGTTCTGCTTTTTGGGGTTGGACTTCGACGCCGCCGGGCGGTTGTTCGGGAGCTGATCGATAGGTCGGTCATCGGACAGAGGCAGAGTGGCCGCCAAACGAAGGAAGCCTCGTCCAGCGGGGGGCACTGGACGAGGCTTGGTCGGACCGGTCAGGGTTGGGGAACCACAGTGTTCCGGTCGACGTTAGTTTTGCTTGCAAAAGATGGAACCGGCGCTTGAGTGCGCTCCATCCATTGACTGAGGTTACCTTCCAGCGATGCCCACCCGGCAGACTCGGAATCTACCTATATCCCGCTGCGGAAAAGCCGCGAGAACGGCCGACTCGCCATCGGCTGGGCGGTGTTCCGGCCGCTGGCAATGGTGGCCTTCCGCCAGCCCCGATGGGCCTCGAGAAGGCAAAGCGAAGCTATGGAAAAGAACACCGCCAAGGCGCAAATCGACGGCAAATCGGGAGGCGTCACAATCCTCATCGATTCGCCAAAAACCGTGGAATCACCAATGTCTAGAACCCGGATTCCGCAGTACCCCGCCAGCACGGCGCTGAGCAACATCACCAGCGCATGGACGCGAAGATCGATGTAATGCCGTGCCAGCTCGGTCTTTGCATCCGGGTGCAAATCGACCGAATTGTCGAGGCGGATCGTCTGTGGACGGCTAATGGCGTTCATGATCTTCAGCCTTTCTGCCGCGGCCTGCGCGCCGCCGGATCTCGCCAATACGAAACCCGAAGCCCGACGCTAATTTGAAGAATACGGGCCGAAGACGCAGTGACGGCAGACTCGGAATTTACCTAGCGGCCGTGGATCGAAACGCCGGACGGAATACACACCCCGATGTGCAGATGTCACTGGCCTCCAGCCGCAGCAAGCGCCAACCGGGCCAGCGCAGGCAGCGACTTAGAGCCCGTCCGTTTCATGATCGAAGCGCGGTGATTCTCGACGGTTCTTTGGCTGATCCCAAGATCGGCAGCGATGTTCTTGCTGGGATGCCCGGCAAGGACGAGTTCCATGATCTCGCGTTGCCGTTGGGTCAAGCCCACCAGATGCCTAGCCGCGTCCTCTTGCCAGGCCGCCTGCTTGGCCGAGTCGCGCGAATGTTCGAGCGCGCGTTCGATGCCGGCCAGCAACTCGTCGCGGCCCACCGGTTTCTCGATGAAATCCGACGCACCCGCCTTCATGGCATTGACGGCCATCGCGACGTCGCTGTCGCCGGTGATCATAATAGTCGGCAACTGATCGCTTTGGCCGCGCAGTCGAGTCAGCAGCTCGAGACCGCTCATTCCCGGCAGATAGGCGTCCAGCAGGAGGCAGCCGTCGCGCCCCGCCCGATAGGCCGCGAGGAATGCATCGCACGAGGCAAAATCCTCCACCGCCCGTCCGGCGTCCTCGAGCACCTCGCGCAACGTCAAGCGCAGGTCGTCGTCGTCGTCGACCAGGAAAATCGTGGATGAAGTCGATCCAACTGCCGTCGGTGCGTCGCGGGCTGCCGCCGTCGCGTTGCGTGCCGTCGTCGGTGCATTGCGGGGAGCGGCCGGTGCGGTGCGTGGCGCGACCGGGACTTGCGCCGGCGCGAGCAACCGCTGGATCGTCAGCACCATCTCCCTCGGCTTGACCGGTTTGTTGAGCTGGATGCAATCGTGCCCGGCGATCGCGCGCAGAGTTTCGGTGGAAATGTCCCCGGTCAGGATGATGACGGGTACCGGCCGGTGAAGAACTTCCCGCAATTTCGTGGCGAGCTGTAGCCCATCCATGCCGTGTGGCAGATTGTAGTCGGCCAAAATCAGGTCGGGCCGGGCCGTTCCCCGCACCACCAGCTCCAGTGCCGCAACGCCGTTCGCCGCCGCCGCCACGCGATAACCCTCTTCCGTGAGCAGTAGATCGAGCATTTCGCGCACATCGGGATCGTCGTCGACAACCAGGATGGTGCCGGGTGCGTGATCCTTTCCGGCAACGCCATCGGCAATCCAGGAGCGATCGTGCTCGGCCCGCTGCGCGTTTTCGCTTACCGGCAGATCCGCTTCGATCGCGAAGACCGAGCCCTTGCCGGGATGCGAGGTGACCCTGACCCGGTGGCCCATCAATTTGCCGAGGCGCCGGACGATCGACAGACCGAGGCCGAGGCCGAGGCTTCGTTCGCGCGCGACGTTGTCGAGTTGATGGTATTCCTCGAAGATCGCTTCGAGCTCGTCGGTGGGAATGCCGACCCCGGTATCCCAGATCTCGATGCTCAGCATTCCTGCGCGCCGGCGGCAACCGAGCAGCACTTTGCCGTGCTTGGTGTATTTCAACGCGTTGGACAAAAGGTTGCGGACCATCTGCTCGAGCAGACGCGGATCGCTTTGGATCGAGAGGCCGCACGGAACCACGTGCATTTCAAGCTTTTGTGCCTGCGCGTGCATCGAGAATTCGTCGCGCATCCGGGAAAGCAGATCGTTGATCGGGAAGTTGACGATCTCGGGACGCACGGTACCGGCTTCGATCTGGTTGATGTCGAGCAAAGTGTTCAGCATGCCCGCCATCGCGTTCAAAGTGTCGTCGAGGCGCGCGACGAGCTTCTTCGCGCGCTCGCCCTCGACGACCCGCGCCAGCAATCCGTGCAGTAGAACCAGCGTTTGCAGGGGCTGGCGTAGATCGTGGCTGGCGGCGGCGAGAAAGCGCGATTTCGCCACATTGGCCAGCTGGGCCTTCCGCTCGGTCGCCTCGAGTGCGTCGGCCGAATGCCGCCGTTCCGTGATATCCGCGAAGGTGATGACGACACCCTCGACGCCCTTGTCGTCGGTGCGGTAGGGCAGGATGCGGCGGATGTACCAGGCGCCCGTCTTCGCTTCGATCTCGCGTTCGATCGGGGCGAAGGATTTCAACACCGCTCTAGCGTCGGCGATCAGCGCGACATCGAGCGCCAGGGAGCTGAGATCGGCCAGCGGTCGGCCGACATCGCTGGCAATGACATTGAACAGCAACCGGGTGGCCGGCGTGAAAAAGCGAATATTGAGATCGGAGTCCAGGAACAGGGTCGCGACATCCGTGCTGTACAGCACGTTTTGCAGGTCGTTCGAGGTCCTGCGCTGCCGCTCGAGCGTTTCCTGAAGCTGGGTATTGAGCGCCGTCAATTCCTCGTTGAGCGACTGCAATTCCTCTTTCGAGGTCAACAGTTCCTCGTTGGTGGACTGGTATTCCTCGCTGACCGACAGGGCTTCTTCGTGAATCGCCCGCTGCTCCTCGTTCGACAGTTCGAGATTGCGGATCGCGCCCTCCAACTGGGTGCGGGTGATTTCGAGTTCTTGTTGCAGTTCCGTGATGCGCGTTTGGTCGCCGGGCAGGGCGGGACGACTCTGACCCGCGTCCTGCTTGGACTCGTCGACGAAGCAAATCATCAGAAGCGGTTCGCCTTCGCTCTGCACTGGCAGGACGACGATGGCGAACGACACCGGAACGCCTTGGTGCGTGGTCTTGCCGCCGGGAATGGAAACGCGCGCATTGGCCTGAATCGCTTGCTGAAGCGCCGAGCGAAGCTTGGTCCGTAGGTCGGGGCGGGCCATCGCCAGCAACTCGTGCGTCGGTTGGCCCGGCGCGACGCGCAGATAACGGTCGGTCGGTCCCATCGAGAACAGGCACTCGAATTTGCGGTTCACCAGCACCGTCGCCGGCGCATAGATTTCGGTCATCAGCCGTTGGCAAAGCTCGGCATAAGCGGATTGCCGGACCAGCGGAAGACGCGCCCTGGCGCTACGGTCAGATTGACGCACGCTGTCGCCCGCATTTGAAGACAAGGCGTACTCATCGGGCCGGCCGCGGCCGATGCGGCGAAAGAGTCTCTCGGGTTTGGAAATCACTTCGAACCGGCCTTCCGTGTTGGCAATCGTCTCGGAGCTGCCGAGCAGAAGGATGCCGCTGTCGCGCAGCGCGAAATGGAACAGCGAAAGCACTTTGGCTTGGGCCTCTGGCAGGAGGTAGATCAGCAGGTTCCGGCAGGAAATCAGATCGAGGCGTGAGAACGGCGGATCGCCCAACACGTCTTGGACCGTGAAGATCACCGCTTCGCGCAGTTCCGGCAGCACCTTGTAACCCTGTTCCTCTTTGGTGAAGAAACGGGCCAGGCGCGCTTTCGACACGTCGGCCTCGATCGTCGGAGGGTAGAAACCCTCTCGCGCGATCGCCACCGCATCGGCATCGACATCGCTGGCGAAGACTTGAAGCTTTACGTTTCTCTTTGCCGCGGCAATCCGTTCCTGAAAGAGCATCGCCAGGGAATAGGCTTCTTCGCCGCTGCTGCAGCCCGCGATCCAGATGCGGAGCGGATGGTCCGGCGACTGCTTCTGGACCAGGTCGGGAATGATCTTCTCGGCCAGAAAATCGTACATTGCAGGATCGCGGAAGAAACTGGTGACGTTGATGAGCAAGTCCTTGGCGAGAAGATCGAGTTCGTCGGAGCCGGCCCGCAACAGGTCGAGATACCGATTCATGTCGTCGGTGTCGATCGCCGCCATCGCCATTCGCCGTTCGACGCGGCGCTGCAGCGTGCCCTGCTTGTATTGGCTGAAATCGTGGGCGGTCTTGGTACGAAGCAGCGCGATGATCTCGGGCAGCCACTCGCGCGCCTGGTCGTCGGGGTCGCCGGCGGATTGCTCCCGAAGCAGGCCCATTCGCCTGACATATTTGACCAGCGCATCGGGAATCCTGTCGACGCGGAGCACCAGATCGACCGCGCCCGTGGCGATCGCGCTCTTCGGCATGCCATCGAAGCTGGCGTCGGCCGGGTCCTGCGCGATGACCAGGCCGGACTTTTCCTTGATGGCCTTGAGGCCGATGCTGCCGTCGGCTCCAGTGCCCGAGAGAATGACGCAGACGGCGCGCGAGCCCAGATCTTCCGCCATGGAATGCAGCAAGAAGTCAAACGGCATGCGCGCGCCGTGACGCGCACCGGGTTTCGACAGGTGAAGAGCGCCCGCGGCGACGGAAAGATAGGTTCCGGGTGGAATGATGTAGAGATGGTCCGGTTCTAGCTTCATCCCGTCGGTTGCCTGCAACACGGTCATCGCCGTGTGGTTGGCAAGCAAGTTGACCATCATGCTTTCGTGGGTGGGATCGAGGTGCTGGACCAGGATAAAGGCCATGCCGCATCCGGCTGGCAGGGCGTCGACGAGCTTGCGGCAGGCTTCGAGACCGCCCGCCGAAGCGCCGATCCCGACGACGGGAAAGTCTACGGTACCCACGGGAGGGCCGCGCGCCAGCACAGTTCGTCGGCCCGAC
>Ga0181537_10005383_pt1 | contig 10355 bp, 8 predicted proteins | sample PEATcosm2014_Bin_39_FD_119765 | JGI IMG/M metagenome (GOLD analysis project Ga0181537, IMG submission 119765) | Peatland microbial communities from MTU Mesocosm Facility, Houghton, MI, USA - PEATcosm2014_Bin23_10_metaG | ecosystem: Environmental > Terrestrial > Soil > Wetlands > Peat | place... | reverse complement strand
CTGGCGTACGCTCTTCCTGGCATTCGGCATCGGCGCGCTGGTCTGGATCGCGCCGTGGTATTTCGCCATGCCGCGCGGCGAAGCGGCGCAAAGCCGGAGCGCGAGCGAGCGGGAGCAGGAAGAGCCGAGCGACGGCGCGAAGCCATCGCTCCTGAAGATGGTGCGGTTGCGCTGCGCCTGGGGCGCGCTCATCGGCCACTTTTGCGGCAACTATTTTTACTACCTGGTGCTGGCGTGGCTGCCCACGTATCTCGTGCAGGAGGAACACCTCTCCATTCGAGCCATGTCGCGGCTCACCGCCGCGATTTTTCTGTTGATTGCCTCGACCACAGTGCTTTCGGGCTGGATCTCCGATCGCCTGATCGCGCGCGGATCTTCGCCGACGGCGGTGCGCCTCACGTTTGTCGCGGGCGGCCAGGGTTTGACATCTATTCTGCTTCTGCTCACCGTAGTGCACGGCCATCCCTTGATCGCTCTGGGACTGCTCGCCATCGCGTGCATCGGCAACGGCGGCTACGCCTCGAACCATTGGGCAATTGCACAAACCCTCGCGGGACCGAAGATGGCCGGCCGCTGGTCGAGCCTGCAGAACGGCTTTGCCAACTTCTCCGGGATCGTCGCGCCCTGGCTTACGGGGTTGATCGTCGAAACGCGCGGCAGCGCCCGCCTGGCCTTCGCCGTCTCCGGCGCCGTTGCGCTGGTCGGTGCATGTTCGTGGGTGTTCCTGGTGCGGCGCGTGGAGCCGGTGCAGTGGGACGTTCTGCCATCGGGCTGGCCTCGCGCCTGAGAAACCGAAGTTGCGGTAGAATCCACGCAAGCACGCTTGCCCCATCTCGCTATCGGGTGAACATCGCCATGAAGCAGTTTCAACGTTTCCGTCTCCTGACGACGCGGGGAAGCCTTGCGGCTCTTGCCGCGGCAGCACTCTCCACGCCTCAGTCCTTCGCGCAGACCACCCTCAAAGGCGGCGCCTCGCAAACCGAGTACACCGATCAGTACTCGCAGAATTGCGAACAGCAAAATGCGAACAATCCCTTTGCGGGTATGAATCCGCTGACTTGCCATGGCGAGTCAGCGCCGACCGATTCGCTCGGGGGATGCAGCCTGAATATCGGCTCGGTGTGGAAGAAGGTCGGCAACACCTGCTACTACTGCTCGCCCATCAATCCGCCCATTCAGGGCATCATTATTCCTCTCGATGAAGTGGGCGCGGCGGAGCAGCAGGGCTACCGCTGCGGCGCCGATCAGGCCGATGCCTGCATGGCCGTCTGCAGCGGCGGCACCGGCTTCGTTCAGCCCTCGGGAACTCCGCAGACCGGTGGCGCTCAGGGTGGGCCGCCGCGCGCTTCTAATTCGCAGCCCGGTCCTGGTCCCGGACCGCCGCCGGGATACGTGCCAATGCCGGGGCCGGCGGGCGGCGTCGGCTACAAGCCGGGCCCCAACCCATGCCTGCCGCAAGGGCCAGGCGGCTACGACTATTGCCAAAATGGGCCAGGGGCGCGGCTGCCCGCGGGATGTGTCTGCAGCAGTTCGACGCCCGATCCGGACCGGCTCAAGAATCCGGAATCGCCCGGCGCGCTGCCGCTGCCGCCGGGTGTGCGTGAGGCGCTGGAAAGCGGGGCAGCGCAGATGGACAAGATGCTTGACGACAATGAGGAGTACGCCCTGGCAGGCACGAACCGCTTTTTCAAATGCCTGTCAGAAGAGATTGACGCCGATATGAAGTTCCTGGGCCAGCCTTCACATGTTCCCGCCGCTCAGGTCATGTCGGCCTTGCATTTCGCCGCGTGGCAATACATGCAAACGCCTCCTTACACCAATAATTTGCGGATGTTTCAAGCTGCCCAGCAGGAGCTGAACAGCTTTAAGCAGGATCCGGCCTGCGCAATGGCGAAGATTGTGCCGGCCGCAGTCGCGGTGGCCGTTACGCACGTGGCCGGAGCTGCTGCCGAAGCCACCGCGGTGCAGAAGGCGGGCAACGAGGCAATTCTTCTGGCGAGGACGGAACAGGAGGCGGTGGCCGGGGTGGGAAAGGAGGCAGGGAGCGGCTTGCAGGGGAAGTCGATCGGGGCAACCCCCGGACTCGTCCTGGTGACAGAAGCTGAATTGAATGCGGCATGTGGGGAAAATCTATGCGTGGCTCAGGCGATCGCGAAAGATGTGAGTGCGGCCACGGGAGAGCCGCTGGCTGGGGTAGCGCCGTATCAGGGCAATGCGGCGCTCCAGATTCTCGAAGCCGGAGGTACCGTGAGTCCTCCGATCAGCTTCAATACGCTGCAGCCGCTGCTTGAAAGTCTCTACCGGAACGTGAAGTTAAAGGGCCCGGCATTGAGCCAGAAGATGATCGAGAACCAGGCAAGGGGAATTCCAACCCAGATGAGTTCTGCCCAGGCAATAACGGATTCGATGAAAGGGATTCCAGGGGCGCGCGGCATCGTGATCGTCAACTACAAACCGACCGCATTAGTTCCCAAGCCAATCTCGCACGCCTTCAACGCAATTGTGGATGACGCGGGCATACCGCAGTTTATCGACACCGGGAATCCGGCTGTGACAGGTGCAGCGCTATTCGACCAGGTGAGTGAAGTCTTTCTTTACCGGACGCAATAGACGTGTGCAGGTCACCGTTCAGCTTGTGGAGATGCGCACGTTCCGCTGCCGGATAACAGGAGCCACGCGGGGGGCGGTGCCGGGTGCAAATGATAGGTTGGCTGCGCAGTTTTGAAGAGAGCGGGAGCTTAGAGCAACCTGGGAGCTTCTAACGCGCCACGGCGCGCGCCTCCAGCTTGCGGAGGGACTTGATCATCTCCGCGAGCGCGGCTTTGCCGATCTCGCTCTCGAACTCCTTTTGCATGCGGTCGAGGGCGGCAATCACGCGCAGAGCGCAGCGCTTGCCATGCGGCTTGAGCGCGAGAAGATACGCGCGTGCGTCGTCGGGGTCGATCCTGCGCAGCAGCAATCCCTTGGCCTCAAGCGAGGAAACGCAGTGGCTGAGATTGCCGCGCGTGGTGGAGAAGGTTTCTGCCAGTTGCGACGGCTTGACCGGTCGCGGCGCTTCGAAGAACAGTGCGGCCAGCACCAGCGCCTCGAGAAATCCCAGGTTGTCGGCGGCGAGCACGCGCGAGGCCAGGGACTCAAACCGGCGCGCCGCGCGGTTGACGGCGAACATGGGACTTTCCCGGAGAAAGGCGTCGATGCGCATGGCGTTCAGAAAGTAGTTAAGTGGTTCAACTATTCAAAATCATACCAAATCATGGTTGAAGGACACTCTGCGCGGCGGCGATGATCGAAGTGATGCGCCGTTTGCGACTCATCCCGTGGGCCCCAATGCTGCTGCTGGCTGCCCAGTTTTTGGCTGCGTCGCCGCGCGTGGCGTTGGCACAGGATGCAGGAACGCAGCCGAAAACGCCCGTCAAAGCGCCCGCAGAGACCATGGTCGTGCTGGGCTCGGCCACGCCGGTGCCGCTCACCGAGTCGCAGCGCTCGGTCGACGTTCTGCCGGTGCAGGGGCAGTCGCTGGCCGCCGAGTCGCCGCAGGACTTTCTCCGCGAGGATGCTTCGATTTTTCTTGAGGAGCGCGGCGCAGGCGGCGGCCAGGCCGACATCGTGATGCGCGGCGGCAGTTTCGAGCAGACGCTGGTGCTGCTCAACGGATTTCGCATCAACGATGCGCAGACCTCGCACCATAATCTCGATTTGCCGGCGCCTCTCGACGCCATCGATTCCATCCAGTCGCTCGAAGGCGCGGGATCGACACTTCATGGAGTCGACGCGTTGAGCGGAGTGGTGGACTTTCTTACTGCTGCGCCCGATCACGATTCGCTCTTGGTGCGCGCGGGGGAGGGAAGTTTCCAGTCCAATGAAGAAACGCTCGTAGCCGGAGCCGCGCGCGGCTCCTGGAGCGGACGCGTAGCCGCGGAGCGCAATTTTTCCACGGGATTCATGACCGATCGCGACTACCGCAACATGGACGCGTCGGCGGAGAGCTGGAGCGCTTCGCGCTTAGGTCTTTTGGACTTGCTGGTTGCTGTAAGTGATCGCTCCTTTGGCGCCAACCAGTTTTACGGCGACTACCCTTCGTGGGAGCGGACTAAGGGCTGGTTTGCCGCGGCGCGCCAGGAAATCGGCAGCCGCACCGTGGCGGCATTCGGCTATCGCCGCCACAGCGACGAGTTCGTGCTGTTTCGCGACGATCCCGCGATCTATGAGAACAATCATATTGATGGTTCGTGGCAGGGATCGCTGCGCGAGACACTCACGGTGCGCAAGGATTCGGTTCTCCTGATGGGCCTGGAGGCGGACGGCGACAGCATCCGCAGCAATAATCTTGGGCTTCACGCGCGCAATCGCGGCGCCGGTTATGTGGATCTCGACCTGCGGCCCGCGAAGCAGCGCTGGAGCCTGTCAATCGGCGCGCGCGAAGAGATTTTTTCGGGCGGCGCGCAGGCTGTGTTTTCGCCGGAGCTGGCCGGCAGCCTGCGCGTGGCAAAGAGTCTGAAGCTGCGCGCCAGCGGCGGCTACGGGTTCAGGATTCCCACCTACACCGATCTTTATTATTCCGATCCGTCGACGCTGGGCAATGCGCATCTCAAGCCGGAGTCGGCCTGGTCGAGCGATGCCGGCGCGGATTGGGCGCCGTCGGCAAAGCTGACGCTCTCGGCAACCGGATTCTTCTCGCAACAGCACGACACCATCGACTACGTGCAGAGCGCGACGGTTCCGAATCCGTATCTTCCCGCCGGCTGTCCGGCGAACATCTGGTGCGCGGCCAATCTGAATGGTCTCGGTTTTTCCGGCGTCGAAACCAGGCTCAACTGGATTCCGAAAAAATCGCAAATCGTGCGCATCGCCTGGACCGGAGTACACGGCGCGCAAAGCGCACTGCACGGGCTCGAGTCGGAGTACGTGTTCAATTACCCGGTCCAGAACATCCATGCTTCGTGGAGCGCCGCGTTGGGCCGCGACTTTGTGCTGACCAACGCTGTCCAGATTGCCCAGCGCTATCGGCAGACCGTGTATCCGGTGTGGAACGTGACACTCACCCACGACGCGGGCAAGCTGCGGCCCTATCTGCGGCTCACGAACCTGAGCAATACCGGCTACCAGGAGGTCACGGGCGTTGATATGCCGCCGCGCACCATCATGGGCGGGGTCGCGCTCGATCTGGGACATTAATCCGGCCGCACCAGACGAATTTCCTGCGCCTTGACTCAGCGAACTCTGCTACCTTTTACACGTGCCTCGGCAGCCGGCGCGCGGCAAAAAGGAGATGAACGATGAGCCTTGCAGAAAATCACCACAAGATTCACTACATTGAGTTCGCTGCCAGCGACGTGGCGCGCGCCAAGCAGTTCTATTCGACCGTTTTTGGCTGGGAGTTCAAGGACTGGGGGCCGGAGTACATCGACTTCGCCCCTGCAAGCGGCGGCATCGCCGGAGGCTTTCGCCTGCGCAAGCCGCAGGAAACCAGCGGGAGCGGCGCGCCGCTCGTTGTGCTTTACTCCAAAGATTTGCAAGCCACGGAAGCGGCCATTGTCGGGGCGGGCGGCGCCATCGTTGTGCCCACATTTGAGTTTCCCGGCGGACGGCGCTTTCACTTCTCCGACGGAGTGGGAAACGTGCTGGCAGTGTGGTCGGAATGAGAAAGTCGAAGCCCGCAAAGTAAATGCCTTAATGCTGTATCCGGGCCGTATCCCTCTGCCCCTCCCGTGAAGAAAGCGTGATGGCTCGCGCTTCGCTGGCGGAACAAACTCCCTGCGATGCAACACCTTAGGGAGCGTGCCGAACTTGAATTAAAAACTTCTTAGAATTACAGTACAATCCATACAAACATTCGCTAAAAAAGCGGAGTTGTTATCGGGACATTTTCCCATCTGCGGATGCGTACTACTTTCTTGGTGTTGCCGGTTGTGGCGGGCTGCATCGTGTTGCCACGCGCCTGTACGGCGCAAACGCCGGGACAGAATGGGGCACAGACTCAGCCGGCCAATCCCAAGGCTACATCGCCGGGCGCGATCAAACTACCCAATGCGCCGGAGAATGCCGGTACGCTCGGTAGTGGTATGCAGCCGGCCGTTTCGGCGATCGCGATCAACCCGAAAAACGCGCCCGTAATGATTAACGGGCGGCCGTATGTGCGCCCCACGCCACGGGAACAGTTTGACGACTACGCGAAGAACACCTACGGCTGGCCAGCGCTTGCATTTACCAGCGTGCGTGCCTCCGTGGCGCAAGGCCGGGGCAAGCCCGATGAGTGGGGGCAGGACTGGCCGGGCTTCGGGCAGCGATTCGGCAGCGCCAGCGCTACGACGGTGATTGATGGCAACGTGCGCTATGGCTTTGAAATGCTCTTCAAGGAAGACATGCGTTACATTCCCTGCCACGGCTGCTCAATCCACAAGAAATTCGAAAACGCGTTGCTCGCCGAGATCACGGCGCGGCACAATACGAACGGACACAGATTTTTTACCATCACGCCCACCCTCGCCGACATGTCTGGACCGATGATCGCCAACAGTGTCTGGATTCCCGGTCACACCACGATCGATGGTTTCATCGGTTCGCGGATGACGGTTGCCTATCGGATCGGCGGGCACTTGTTCACCGAGTTTGTGCTGGAACGACGCCACCACGATCCCAAGCTGCCGGATTAGCGAGTGGCCTCGGCCCGGGATAACAACCCTCAATTCACCGGCGGCGGAAGCTGTAGCGGCTTGCGCGGCCCAAGTTCCTGGCGAACCAAAGTGAGCCCCAGAAGCCAGCGCTCAAAGTTGTCGGAAAGGCGCGCAAAGAGCGGCGCATCCTTCTCGTACTCGCAGAGATTGAACTGGCTGACGATGAAATAGCTCTCCTTGCCCGCGCGGATGAGCTCGGCAAGGCTCGGGGAATGATGGCGAAGGCGGCGCCTGGATCCCGCGGCCTCAGGATACATGCCGGCCACGAAGAGCGCGTAGTCGCCGATGTGTTTGCGCAGCGCGCGTTCGGCGTCGAAGGACGGTGCGGCGCCGTTGACGGGGTCGGCGGCGCGCTCCATTTCCTCCAACTCCTCGATGCGGCGCCCCGACCCATCGCGCATGCAGTACAGATTGCCGGCATCGGAAAAATCGCACAGCAAACGCGCCACGTAGCTGGTCACGTCGGGATCGTGAAGACCCAGCTTTCCCTCGTAGCTGTTGCGGACCGCCTGCTGAAAGAAAGGTTCGAGCGGATGAGTCTGCGTCTGCATACACACCTCCCGTGCGCGGAATTGAAGAGTTCTTCCGTCTCCTGCTGCTGCGGTTGAGCGCGAACCGCCGCTTCTGCTTTTGGGGCCCCTGGCTGTTCCTGGTCGTGCTGCGCGGGGAAGTTGCCGGCCGCGGCCCGATCTACTTCGTTATGACACTGAGATTAGCCGAAGAGTTGTGAGGATCAAAGGGGGAAGGGTAAATTTGTTAGCAGACGCGTAACCCGATTGCAAACAGCGCGTGCCCAGACGCGTGCCAGGACGCCGCAGTTCTCCAGCGCGGAAAAAGAAAAGGCAGCCGCGTGGGCTGCCTTTTGTGCGGAATGAATCCGCCGGTGCGGCCGGCTTAGACGGCCGCCGGCGTGCGCGATTCGAGCTCCGCCAGGCGTTTTGCCAGAAGCGTCTCCAGCTTGACCAGCGCGGCCGAGAAGCCTTCGATGCCTTCCTTCAATTTGTCGCTGGCCATGCGATCGGCGGCGTGCATGCGGTCAAAGGTCGCTTTGTCCATGGTGATTCTTTCTATCTGCAGGCCCTTCGCGGTTTCAGGCGAGAGCTTGCGCGGCAGCGGGCCTTCGGTGGCAGCGAGCTCGGCCAGGAGCTGCGGCGAAATGGTGAGCAGGTCGCAGCCGGCCAGTTCCTCGATCTCGCCGATGTTGCGAAAACTCGCGCCCATCACCACGGTTTTGTAGCCGAATTTCTTGAGGTAGTTGTAAATGGTCGTTACCGACCGCACACCGGGATCGTCGGCACCCTGGTAGTCCTTGCCTGTTTCCTTTTTGTACCAGTCGAGGATGCGGCCCACGAAGGGCGACATGAGCGTGGCGCCCGCATCGGCGACGGCGATAGCCTGGTGCAGCCCGAAGAGCAGAGTCAGGTTGCAGTGGATGCCTTCCTTTTCCAGAACCTCGGCGGCGCGAATGCCCTCCCACGTGGACGCGATCTTGATCAGCACGTGATCGCGGCCAATGCCCGCGGCATCATATTGCTTGATAATGCTGCGAGCCTGCGCAATAGTGGCGTCGGTGTCGTAGGAGAGGCGTGCGTCGACTTCGGTTGACACGCGGCCGGGCACAATTTTAAGGATCTTCTTGCCAAACGCGATGGCCAGTTGTTGGAAGGCGAGATTGGCGACCGCCTGGTCGGTGGCGCCTTCGCCAAGTTGGTTGCGCGCATCCTTCAGCACTTCGTCCACAATGGGCTGATACTGCGGCATCTGCGCCGCGGCCGTGATCAGCGAGGGGTTGGTGGTTGCGTCCTGGGGATGGAATTTTTCCATCGCTTCCATGTCGCCGGTATCGGCGACGACGACGGTGTATTGGCGAAGCTGTTCAAGCAGATTCTGCGGCATAACTCCTCCTGCGGGGGCGGGCGATTGCGAGGGGGCACCCTAAGGCACCAGTGTACCTCTTTCATAGGATGCGATGCGTGAAAGCCGGTTGCATACCGGCGCGACGGCCCTAAACGGTCTCGGCCTCCACTGTATTTGCCAGCACACCGAGGCCGGCAACGGAAACCTCAACGCGATCCCCGGGCTTGAGCGGTCCCACGCCTGACGGGGTCCCGGTGAGCACCAGGTCGCCCGGCTCGAGCGTAAAAGCCGCGGAGATGTAGCGCAGAAGAACCGGCACAGAAAAAATGAAATCGTGCGTGGAAGCCTGCTGGCGCAGCTCGCCGTTAACGCGCGTCTCGATCGAGATCCCGGCATCGAGGTCCAGCTCATCGCTTACCACCGGGCCGACGGGACAAAACGTATCGAAGCCCTTGGCGCGCGCCCACTGCACGTCTTTCTTTTGCAGATCGCGGGCGGAGATGTCGTTGGCCAGCGTAAAGCCGCGCAGCACCTCGCGCCAATCGTCTTCGGGCTTGAGGTTGCGTGTACGCCTGTCGATGACGAGCGCCAGCTCGCCTTCGAAATCCACTCGCTCCGACACCGCAGGCAGCACCACCGCGCCGCCCGGCCGCAGAAGCGAGGATGGCGGCTTAAAGAAGAGCAGCGGCTCGGTGGGCATCTGATTGCCCAGCTCCTGCACGTGCTCGCGATAGTTGCGGCCCACGCAAATAATCTTTGACGGCGTGACCGGCGGCAGAAGATCTGCGGCTTTCAGTGGAATCGCCTCGAAACTGTGGCTGAACGAGGCCGCGCTTTTATTTTTGATGCGGAAGCGCAGATCTTCCGCGGGCGCATCCATCAAGCCCACGATCTGCAAACTCCCGCCGCGCATGTCCACGGCGCCGTACAGGATTTGCCCGCCATAAAGGAACCGGCAGTATTTCATTTTTCTCCTCGTCTCGGTCCTGATTTAGGGCCTTGGAATTTATGGTCCCGGAACCGTTTCCTCCGTCTCGGCCGAACGCGCACTTTCGTGTTCCTGCTGATCGACGGCGCTTATCGCATACAAATAGGTGTGGCCGGGTTGCACGTTCGCATCGTGATAGCCGGGTGCGGCCACCGGCTGCGCGGGGGAAATGCGCTGCCAGCTGCTTTCCGTTAGCTCTCTGTCGCGACGGTAGACGAAGTAACCCGCCAGATCGGTTTCGGTGTTCGGCTGCCAGTTCAGATCGATCGCGGGTCCCGCGCTCTCCGCGCCGGCGGTTGCCACCGCCGCCAAACCTTTGGGCACGGCCGGCGGAAGCACGTTGACGGCCGCAATGCGCACCGGCGCGGAAAGCGGCCCGGCGAGCTCGAGAGTTTCCTGGTTGACGGTGACGCGCGCCACGCGTTGCGCACGATATTCATAGGTCTCGCCAAACTGGATGCTGCTGTCGAGTGCCTGGTCGAGATACTGCCCGGGCTCGACGAGCAGAGTGCGCTCAGGCGGTTCGGGGCGCGAAGCAAGCGGACCCTGTGCGGACTTTGCAGGCGCGGGCGAAGAAACCAGCGTACGCACCAAGCGCACCGCCGTGGGTGCTGCCGCAGGCGGCGCCGGTATCCATTGCAGCAGAACTCCACCTCGGCGCATCTCCGCGGCCAGGCCGTTGACTGCGGTAGGCGCCTCGCCAGCGAGAACTTGCGCGCCATTTGAAAGCCCGGCCGTGCGGCCCTTGCGATTATCCAGCTCGACGAAATAGGTGAGCACGCGCGGCGCGTCCTCGGCCAGCGCCGGCGACAGCGTATCGGTGAATGTGCCACCGG
>Ga0181537_10005382_pt1 | contig 10355 bp, 9 predicted proteins | sample PEATcosm2014_Bin_39_FD_119765 | JGI IMG/M metagenome (GOLD analysis project Ga0181537, IMG submission 119765) | Peatland microbial communities from MTU Mesocosm Facility, Houghton, MI, USA - PEATcosm2014_Bin23_10_metaG | ecosystem: Environmental > Terrestrial > Soil > Wetlands > Peat | place... | reverse complement strand
ACAGTGGTGTGGGTTATGATGATTGCGGGTTTTATCGTCACGACGGGCGTTGCCGGTCAGATGCTCGATCCGTTCTCGCCGTCAAGGCTTGTGATTGTCTCGGGATGCGTCTCTGTTGCCGCGATGGCGCTGACCCTGATCGGTGTCTGGCGCATCGAACCGCGTGAAGCCGTCGCCATCCCCGAGCCGTTCGCGCAAAAAGTGCCTTCACAAGGAGGTTCATTCCGCTATGCCATCATGGAAGTCTGGGCTGAGCCGAAGGCGCGGCGGTTCGCGATTTTCGTGTTCGTCTCCATGCTGGCCTATAGCGCGCAGGATCTGATCCTCGAGCCTTTCGCCGGCGGCGTATTTGGCTTTACGCCGGGCGAGACCACAAAGCTCTCCGGCCTGCAGCACGGCGGCACGCTGATGGGAATGGCGTTAGTCCCGATCATTGGCGCGCTTTATCCGCGTTCGCGCGGCAATTTGCAGATTTGGACCTTCGGTGGCTGTCTGGCGTCTGCGGTCGCATTATTGTGTTTGGCAGCCGCAGCCGTGGTCGGGCCGTCCTGGCCGCTGCGGGAAACCGTGTTCATGCTTGGAGTGACCAACGGCGCCTACGCAGTTGCCGCGATTGGATCGATGATGGCGCTGGTCAGCGCGGGCGGTGAAAAGCGCGAAGGCGTTCGCATGGGCCTGTGGGGCGCGGCACAGGCGTTCGCGTTCGGCATTGGCGGCTTTCTCGGGACACTTGCCAGCGATATTGCGCGTTATCTTCTGTCATCCCCGGGCTTGTCATACGCCGTGGTCTTTGCGTCCGAGGCCGGGCTGTTCGTGGTTTCGGCTGTCATGGCGGTCTGGGTTCATCGTGCGCAAGGAAGTGCCGATAGGCTTGGGACGCTGGTCGTCGTGCCGGCTAACGCGATAGTGGGAGGAGCAAGATGACGACGGCTTCTGAAACGTTCGATGCGGTGGTCGTCGGCGGAGGCCCGTCCGGCGCAACCGCGGCCCACGACCTCGCCAGGCTCGGACGCAAGGTGCTGTTGCTTGATCGGGCCGGGCGCATCAAGCCCTGTGGCGGCGCAATTCCACCGCGACTGATCCGCGATTTCGAAATTCCCGATCATCTGCTGGTCGCCCGAGTCAATGCCGCGCGCATGGTGTCACCGTCGGACAAACAGGTGGACATGCCGATCGACGGCGGCTTCGTCGGGATGGTCGATCGCGATATGTTCGATGAATGGCTTCGCGTGCGTGCCGCGCGGGCCGGTGCAATCAGGCGAACCGGCCTGTTCAAACGTTTCGAACACGCCGCTGCTGGGCTCACTGTCGTGCATTATGACGAACGGGCAACCGTCGGAACAGTGACAGCAAAAGCTGTTCAAACGCGCGCGCTGATCGGTGCCGATGGTGCGCTATCGGCTGTCGCGCGACAGTGCTTTCCCGGTGCCGATCGGTTACCCTATGTGTTTGCCTATCACGAGATCGTCCGCTCTCCACCGGTCGATTCCAGCTTCGATGGCACACGCTGCGACGTCTACTATCGAGGTACCGTATCCCCGGATTTTTACGGCTGGGTATTCCCCCATGGCGACACTGTCAGCGTCGGCACCGGTTCAGCATGCAAAGGATTTTCCCTGCGTGACTCCGTTGGCGGGCTCCGTGCCGCGGCCGGGTTGAGCGGTTCCGAAACCATTCGCCGCGAAGGCGCACCGATCCCGCTGCATCCATTGCCGCGTTGGGACGATGGACATAGCGTTCTACTCGCCGGCGATGCTGCAGGCGTGGTCGCGCCGGCGTCCGGAGAAGGGATCTACTATGCCATGATCGGAGGGCGGCTGTCTGCCGAGGCAGTTCATGAGTTCCTGGAGACCGGCGACGCCAAAGCGCTGCGCTTAGCGCGCAAGCACTTCATGAGCATGCATGGCGTCGTGTTCTGGATACTGGGTGTCATGCAATGGTACTGGTATTCCAATGATCGCCGCCGCGAGCGCTTTGTCAGTATCTGCCGGGATCGCGACGTTCAAAGGCTGACCTGGGATGCCTACATGAACAAGGAACTCGTCCGCGCCAAGCCAATCGCGCACGTCAGGATATTCTTCAAGAATCTCGCACACATGGCCGGTTTGGCTTCGGCGTAATGGTCGCGCGGGGCAGTTTTTGGAAACCTGTCCTGACGGCAGCCGCCGTTGCTATTTTCGTCGGCGCTTTGGGCGGCACGCTGACAGATACCGGAATTTGGTATCAAAGCCTCCTGAAACCCTCATGGCAGCCGCCAGATTGGCTCTTCGGTCCCGCCTGGACAGTGATTTTCGCGCTGGCAACTGTGTCTGCAGTTTATGCCTGGCGTAATGCCGACATCCGTGCGCAACGCGAATGGGTCATCGGGTTGTTTGCGTTGAACGGATTTTTCAACGTGCTCTGGAGCTTGTTGTTCTTTGCGTTGAGGCGACCGGATTGGGCGCTGATAGAAGTCGCGTTTCTTTGGCTGTCGATACTGCTGCCGATCATTGTGTTCTGGCGCTTTGCGAAACCTGCGAGCCTATATCTGGTGCCTTACCTGCTTTGGGTCTCATTTGCCGCGTTTCTCAATCTGACGGTCGTTCGCTTGAACGGGCCATTTTCATAAGCCGAGGTATGGCTCCGATATCGCCCGCATTGATGGTGACCGATGGCTGAGTTGTTCACGAGCGGACGCCTTGTCGAATTGATCCTCGTGATCGTGGCGATCGAGGCGGCATTTTTGCTTATCTTTTGGCGGTCTAAGGGGCGCGGTGTTTCGCCAGGGGACCTGCTACCCAATCTATGCGCTGGTGCGTTTCTGTTGATCGCGTTGCGCCTGTCGCTGGGTGGCGCTAGCTGGGTGTTGTGTTGTGGCAGTCTGGCGGTCGCCGGCGTTTCACATTTGGTTGATCTCAATCGTCGCTGGCGCCGATAGCGCCAACGACGATGGAAACTTTCGTCAGCAGACTCTAGTTCTTCTTTTCGGAGAACGTGTCGATATAGGCGATCACGTCCTTGCGCTGTTGCTCGTCGGTCAGATGAAACGTCATTTTGGTGACGCCGGTGGCGAGTTCGGGTTTGCCTTTGTCGGTGAGAAATTTCTTCAGGAACGCGTTGGGATCCGGCAGATACTGCATGATCAGATCGTTCGTCCAAACGAGTCCGTTCTCCCCGGCAGCTTTGTTGAGCGCTGAATAGGCAAAACCAGGCGCAGTGCCGGACTGTCGGCCGATCACGCCAGTCAGTACCGGGCCGATCAGATTCTTGGCATCGGGGCCGATGCGGTGACAGGTCATGCACTGTTTGAAGATTTGTTCGCCCTTGGCGGCATCCTGGGCGGAGGCGCTCGAGAAGGTCACGGCCGTTGCAAGACACGCTATAACGAAGGAATGTTTGGTGATCACGTCATTCTCCCTGACTTTTCGCCGCATTCGGATTCGACCGTCAGGATACTTTGACAGTGAAAAATATCAAACCCAGTTGTCGTTTTTTAAGGATCTTTGGGCAAGGCCTGCCCGAATTTGCGCTGTCAAAGCCGAGCTGGCTCGTTATCAACGGTGGCCCCGCACCCCCCCGTTCCGGTTATTGTAAAGTTTATTTGACGGTTAAATCACTCAAAAGAAAGACATTTCTTGACTTTGGGGGATACCTCTGCGCAATCCTGTATATGGTAATCCGACAGTGTCAGGTTTGGTTGGCGTATTGCTTGCATAATCAGTGACAAGCCATCACATGCGGATGGCTCGATGTCCCGGCGAAAACAGACGAATATAGAAGGCTGAAATGGCCGCCCTACCGACAATTCAACCTGACGTCACCTTGCTTCTGGATATGGACGGTGTGATCCGCGAGGCGACCCTTTCGCCGGCCATGCAGGGCGAAAGCGTCGATGGCTGGCTCGGCCGTCCGTGGGTCGAAATCGCCGGCGATGGCGGTGGCGACAAGGTCAAGCGCATGGTTGAGGATGCACGCGCCAGCGGCATCTCTGCCTTCCGCCAGATCAATCAGCGTTTCCCGAGCGGTCTCGAAATACCGATCGAATTCACAACCGTTCTGCTTGGTGGCAGGGCTGGAATGCTTGCGATCGGCAAGAATCTGCAGGCGGTGGCCGAATTGCAATCGCGCCTGATTGCCGCCCAGCAGACCATGGAGCGAGATTACTGGAAGCTTCGCGAGATCGAGACTCGATATCGCCTGGTTTTCGACGCCTCCGACGAAGCCGTTGTGATCGTATCCCCTGCCAATTTGCGTATCGTCGAGGCCAATCGCTCCGCGGTGGAAGCGCTGAACTCGTCACGTCGTCGCAATGAAGATCTGGCCGGTCGTGAGTTTCTTCATGAAGTGGCATCGCAGGACCGTGAAGCCGTTCGAGAAATGCTCAATCGCGTGCGCGAACGCGGAAAGGCACTCAGCATCCTCGTTCATCTCGGACCGGACGCGAAATCCTGGATGCTTCGCGGGTCTTTGATCGCGTCCGATCCCGGGCACGTTTTTTTGCTGCAGTTTACCGCCGCCGCGAATGCGTCCGTCGAAAGCGAACGGGACGCCGGTTCGACCGTCGAGAAGTTGGTCGATCGATTGCCCGACGGCTTTGTGGCGTTGGACGAGACCGGCATTATTCAGCACGCCAACCGCGCTTTCCTCGATCTGGTTCAGATCGGATCGAAGGGCTCGGCCATCGGCGAGTCGCTGGGGCGTTGGCTCTGGCAGCCGGGCGCAGATTTGAACGCGCTGCTCGCCAATATCGAGCGGCATGGAACGGTGAGACTTTTCACGACGACGATTCGTGGCGAACTCGGGACCGATACCGAAATTGAGATTTCTGCAGCGCAAAATGATAACGAAGAACAAAAGCATATCGGCGTGCTGCTGCGGAATGTGGCACGCAGGCTGCCCGTTTCCGGGGAAAGCGGCATGCTGCGCAGCGCGTTCGGTTCTGTCGGCGAGCAAATCGGCAAGTCATCGCTGCGTAAACTGGTCAAGAACGCGGTCAGCATTGTCGAGCAGCATTATGTGAAACAGGCGCTCGAGTTGGCCGGGGGCAACCGGACTGCAACCGCCGAACTATTGGGATTGAGCCGACAGAGCCTTTATGCAAAGCTCAACCTATACGGCCTGGATGACAAAGGGCCGGATTCAGAGGAACCCACCGAGGACTGAATTGGCGTCCAATTCCCTCGCGACCCCAGCGTTCGGAAAAGCCGATCTTTCGAATTGCGAACGGGAAGAGATTCATCTCGCAGGCTCGATTCAGCCGCACGGTGCGCTGTTGGTTGTCAGCGAACCCGATCACAAGGTTATCCAGGCCAGCGCCAACGCAGCCGCGTTTCTGAACCTCAGGCAAGTTGTCGGAATGCGGTTGACCGATCTCGACGGCGATCTGTTGCTGCGTATCTTGCCGCATCTGGACCCGACCTCGCAGGGCATGCCGATCGCCGTGCGCTGCCGTATCGGAAATCCATCAGCCGAATTCGACGGATTGCTGCATCGGCCACCGGAAGGCGGCCTCGTCATCGAACTCGAGCGCGCGGGCCCTTCGGTCGATTTGTCGCGGCAGATTGCAAGCGCATTGGATAAAATTCGCGGGGCTTCGACGCTTCGCACGCTTTGCGACGACACTGCGACCCTGTTTCAGGAACGCACCGGTTACGACCGCGTAATGGTATATCGGTTCGACGACGAAGGTCACGGCGAGGTCTTTTCCGAGCGCCGCAAGCCGGAGCTGGAGGCCTATCTCGGCAATTGGTATCCAGCGTCCGATATTCCTCAGATGGCGCGCCGGCTGTATGAGCGGACGCGCGTTCGCGTACTCGTCGATGTCGGCTACGAGCCCGTGCCTCTGCAGCCGCGGCTTTCGCCGCTGACCGGGCGTGATCTCGACATGTCGCTTTGTTTCCTGCGCAGCATGTCGCCCATTCACCTGCAATATCTCAAGAATATGGGTGTAGGCGCCACGCTGGTGGTCTCGCTGGTGGTTGGCGGCAAGTTGTGGGGATTGGTGGCCTGCCATCACTATGAACCGCGTTTCATCCACTTCGAGCTGCGTGCGGTATGCGAGCTTCTCGCCGAAGCGATAGCCACTCGAATCACCGCCCTCGAAAGCTTTGCACAAAGCCAGTCGGAGTTGTTCGTTCAACGCCTTGAGCAGCGCATGATCGAGGCAATCTCGCGCGAAGGCGATTGGCGCGCTGCGATTTTTGACAGCTCGCAATCGATTCTGCAGCCGCTCGGCGCAAGCGGAAGCGCGTTGATCTACGAAGGTCAGGTGATTACCACCGGTGAGGTTCCCAGTACTCAGGAAATACGCGAGATCGGGGCTTGGCTGGATGCAAGGCCGCGGCAACCGGTCTTTTCCACCGCGTCGCTGGGAACCGATGTCCCGGAATTCGCTCCGATTATCAAGGAAGCAAGCGGAATCGTCGTTACACCTATTTCGGACAATCCCGGTGAGTTTCTCATCTGGTTTCGCCCGGAACGTATCCGGACGGTTACCTGGGGCGGCGATCCGCTGTCGCCGTTCGTGATCGGCGACAACCCGGCCGATCTGTCGCCGCGTCGCTCATTTGCGCAGTGGCACCAACTGGTTGAAGGCACGTCCGAACCTTGGACGCCACCGGATCTCGCAGCCGCTCGCCTGATCGGCCAGTCGGTCGCCGATATCGTCCTGCAGTCGCGCGCGGTCCGGACCTTGATCGCGCAGAATCAGCTCGAACAATTCAGCAGTCAGATCAGGATTTCAGAGCAGCCGGTCATCATTGCGGATATCGAAGGCAAGATTCTATTGATGAACGATGCTTTCAGGAGCCTGCTGCCGAAGGACGATCATGTACTCCCGCATTTGAAGGATCTTTCGGCGGCCTTTCGTGACCCTGATGATTTCACTCGGAATCTCAACGAACTCCTTATCCATCGCCGAGCCTGGCGCGGTGAACTGTTGTTACGCAGCGAAGGCAATCGCGAAAAACCGCTGATGGTCCGCGCCGAACCGGTAGAGCCTTCGCGAGATCGTGTGCTCGGCTTCGTGCTGATCTTTTCCGACATCACGGACCGCAAGACGGCCGAAGCGGCGCGTAGCCGGTTTCAGGAAGGAATCATCAATAGCCATCGCATCAATAGTGTTCGGCTCGATTCGAAGACGGACCTTGTCTATCAAAACCTGCTTTCGTCAGTGGTAGAGAACGCGCAGCTCGCGGCACTGGAAATCACCTATGGCGTCGAGACCGGCCGTATCGCGGAGATGCTTGAGAGCGTACGTAACTCGACTCTCAGGACGGCGGAGGTGTTGGAGCATTTAATTTGGCACTCGTCGCGCACTTCCGGCGCTGGCGATTCCAAGAAATAAATGGGCGCTGGCCTTCCGATCTATTCCGCGGCGTTGGCGGCGGGATGCAGCGTCGCCTGCACCGCGCAGGATAAATCGATGTTAAGCGTAAAGGCGAGTACACCTTCCTCAATAACGGTCGTCGGATCGCCCGCTAGCCTGCCGGCGCGGTCGAGAGATTCGCGATATGCGGCCTTGAGCGCCGCCAGGTCGGGATACTTCGGAAAATCATAGAACGACAGCTCGGCGGGCCGGAGCTTCAGCGATCGCGCCAGGAGCCGTTGCAGGATCAATCCGCCGCTGAGATCGCCGAGATATCGCGTATAGGCATGGGCGATCAGCCGCGCGCCGTTGCCTTTCGCGGCTTCCGTTACGCGACGGGCATAATTGTCGCCAGCGGGAAGGAGCGGAACTTCAATATGCCAGGCTTTGCCACAAAGGGCGACAAGATCCGACTCAATCGCGGGGGCGCGATCAAGTCGGTAACGCGCGACGGCTCCAACGCCCGGCGTTTTGATGTGGCGCGCAAGACCTTGTTCCATCGCTTGATAAGCGGGCAGAAGATTTCGCAGCAGCAAGATGTAGCCGTCGCGAGTTGCACCACCGCGCAGCAGTTCGCGGATGATCCCGGAGCGTTCGGCCTCGACATGAAGGGCTTTGGTACGGAGATATAGTCCTGTGACGACGCTGACTGGCAAGGAGCCGTCCGCCATGGCAACCGTCATGTCTGTATCTCCTAAGGTTTGCCCTTTAAGCTTCTTCTTGCCGACATCATCGCCGTGCCGTCTTTGAAAGCCAAGGGCTAACAGAACCCTCCGGCTATTTTTTCTTGTTTTCAATGAGGTCGCGCGCCTGTTGCGGTGCGGTCGTCGCGTCAAGCGACATCATATCGGCACCCATGGATGCCACGAGACCGGGATCGCGTGCCATCATCGGACCGCCGAGCATGATGCCGACGTTCTTGTTACGCGAGTTGCGGCGGATATCATGGATGTCCTGCGTCAGCTCTTCGAGCCGGCGATCGCTGCTGACGGAGAAGCCGACAACGTCGAACCAATGATTATGCACAAGCGAAATCAGCTCCTGGTGCGATGAAAACGGCCCGGTGCACAAATTCCAGCCGGCGCATCGAAAGAATTCAGCGACCATCGACAATCCGAAACTGTGTTGCTCGCCGGGAATCGTCGTCAACAGTGCCGATTCGCCGTGGTCGGACGGAATTCCCTGCTCCAAAAATGCCTCGCCAAGCTGATGCATGATGAGCTGCAAGCGGCCGACGCCGAGCGTCACGCTTGCAAAATCCGTCGCATCGGATTCCCAGAGTTCGCCGAAATGCCGCGCAGTTGGTGCCAGCAAATCGATAAACACCGATTCTACCGATGTACCCTGAGCCATCACCTCCTGCACAAAGGCGAACGCTGCGGCGTCTCTATCGCCCAATACCAGTGCTGCGAACTGTACGATTGCATTGGGACTTTCCTGCTTGGCGGGTTCTGGAGCTTTCGGCGTGCTGCGAAGCGCGAGCACGATCTTCGGAATGATCCGCGTTCGGAGGGTGCGAACGACGCTGATGGGCTGCAGTGTTGGCCGGAATCGCCAGATCGGTTCGGGAGGCTGGCTGCGTTGCGGACGGGCGGCTTGCGCAACGGCGCTGTCGGTATTGATGCCGGCTGAGAAGGATTGCTCGTTCACATCGGTCATTTTATCACTCCCCACACCATTAGGTCCTCGCGCTTTAAAACCGTCAAGATTTATTTACGTATGGTTTAGTTGACAGTTTTGAGAACCAAGTCTAGCCTTCGTGTCATCAGGCCCCGCACTTAGGGAGTGGCGCGGTGCATCTTCGAGTAGTCGCAAATCGAGATTTTGCCCATTTCGGCGTCCAATCGCCGGCAGCTGCTCGTTTTCCCCAAGCGATATCGCATCACTGCGACGAAAGACTGTCAAATAATCTTTACAGTCTGGAAGAGAAATCCGTCGCTGCGCCTGCGAACAGGATTCCGGCAGCGGGTCCCGGGGAATTCTCGGTCTTGACGCCGGCGCAACCACTTAAGGCGCTGTATACGCCAGAACAGCGCCGCCGCCGCGACGCAACAAAGTGGACCCTGGTGCAGGGGATCCTTGCTCCAATTCAGTTCGCGGTCTTCCTCGTCAGCCTGTGTCTGGTCGCGCGCTATCTCACAACCGGCGAAGGATTTGCGGCCGCGACGGCGTCCATCGTCCTCAAGACGGCTTTGCTTTACGCGATCATGGTCACCGGCTCGATTTGGGAGCGGAAGGTCTTCGGCTGCTACTTGTTTGCGCCGGCTTTCTTCTGGGAAGATGTCTTCAGTTTCCTCGTGCTGGCCTTGCACACGGCTTATCTGGTCGCACTGTTTGCAGGCTTCGGCACTCCGCGCCAGCAGATGCTGCTCGCGCTGGCCGCCTACGCATCGTACTTCATCAACGCGACGCAGTTCATCTTGAAGCTGCGCGCCGCACGCCGCGATGAGCGCATTGCTTTGTCGGTGGTTTCCTCCACTTCGGGGAGCCGGGCATGACCGCGCATCTGCATGGATGTGCGGTTGGCGCGGAGATCGCGCCCAAACCCGTCCGGCATGAGAGCGGCCAGCGTGAAGTATTCTGCGGGCTCACCGGTATCGTCTGGCTGCATCGCAAGATCCAGGACGCCTTCTTCCTTGTGGTGGGATCGCGCACCTGTGCTCACCTGATTCAGTCCGCCGCCGGCGTTATGATCTTCGCTGAGCCACGGTTTGCGACTGCCATCATGGAAGAGAAAGATCTTGCCGGGCTCGCCGACGCCAATGATGAACTCGACCGCATCGTGACCCAATTGATCGCACGGCGTCCGGACATCCGCTTGCTGTTCCTGGTCGGCTCGTGTCCGTCCGAGGTGATTAAGTTGGATTTGTCGCGAGCAGCGCTGCGGCTGTCGCAGAAGTTTTCACCAGGGGTACGCATCCTCAATTATTCCGGCAGTGGAATCGAGACAACATTCACGCAAGGCGAGGATGCATGTCTCGCCTCGCTCGTTCCCGCGGCCCCCCGCCTT
>Ga0181537_10005381_pt1 | contig 10355 bp, 11 predicted proteins | sample PEATcosm2014_Bin_39_FD_119765 | JGI IMG/M metagenome (GOLD analysis project Ga0181537, IMG submission 119765) | Peatland microbial communities from MTU Mesocosm Facility, Houghton, MI, USA - PEATcosm2014_Bin23_10_metaG | ecosystem: Environmental > Terrestrial > Soil > Wetlands > Peat | place... | reverse complement strand
CATTCCACTTCGCGGTTCCCGAGGTCGATTTGCCGGGACCACACTTCAGTGCGGGCGACCCTGGCCAGGCGTCCGCGAATGATGGTGTCGAGAATTTCGAAATCTATCGGCTTGACCACATAGTCGTCCGCGCCCAGCCGGCGACCCTTGAGTTGGTTATCGCGGTCCCCGAGCGCGGTGAGGAAAATGAACGGCACGGATGCGAAGCGCGGAGTGAGTTCGGTGAGCCGGTTGAGGACATCGAATCCGCTCATCAGCGGCATGCTGACGTCGCACAGCACGAGATCGGGCCGCAGCCTGAGCACCGCGGCGAAACCGGCCTGGCCGTCGTGAGCCAGCGCCATCTCGTAGCCGCGCTCCTCGAATTCCTCGGCGATCAATTCCGCGGTTTCGAGGTCATCTTCGACGCACAGGATTTTCTTACGCATTCGCTTTCCTCCCGCATGGTCGATGCGCGCGCAGCCCTCTGTCTACTGTGATCCATCACAGTGTCGGATCGCGGACTTCGCCCTACAATGGCGCCGATCTCGATGGCAACGGAGATTTGCGTGTCGAATCCCGCTGTCACTGGCGCGGCAACTCGCCGGCGGCGGCGGTTTTGGCGCGCCGTCAAATCATCCGCAGGCCTCGGTCAGCGGGGCTTTCCGGCCTTGTCGATTGCGGCCTTCTCCTCGGCGTCGAGTTTCCTCGGCCGCTTCCAGCCGGCGACCGTGGTTTGCGGGGCGCGCGTCAAAGTCAGCTCGCCGCCCGGGGCATCCTGGCTTACCGTCGATCCTGCGCCGATGGTTGCGCCGGCGCCGATACGCACCGGCGCGACCAGCATGCTGCCCGAACCGATGAACGCCCCGTCCTCGATGACCGTCGTCCATTTGTTCTGGCCGTCGTAATTGCAGGTGATGCTGCCGGCGCCGACATTGACGCCGCTGCCCACGCTGGCATCGCCCACATAGCTCAGGTGATTCGCCTTGCTGCCGGCGCCGATTTCGCTGGCCTTTACTTCCACGAAATTGCCGATGTGCACGTCGCGATGCAGTACCGTCTCCGGACGAACCCTGGCGAACGGCCCGATCCGGCAATTCTCCGCGATGACGGCCCGATCGATGAGGCTGTTCGCAAACACCTCGGTGGCCGCACCGATGTGTGCGTGACTGATGACGCAATTGGGGCCGATTTTCACGCCCGCTGCGAGTTTTACCTCGCCGCTCAACACCACGTTGACGTCGATGAACACGTCGCGGCCGACCTCGATGTCCCCGCGTATGTCGATTCGCGCGGGATCCGCCAAAGTGGCGCCGGCGAGCATCAGCGCCTGCGCCCGCTCGCGCCGGTACGCGGCCTCGACCTCGGCAAGTTGTATCTTGTCGTTGACGCCCATCACCTCCGAGGCATGCGTCGCCGCGATGGCTTCGACTCGATCGCCCGACTGCACCGCGCCCGCGACCACATCGGTGAGGTAGTACTCGCGCTGTGAGTTGTTGCTGCCGAGCCCGAGCAGCCATTCGCGCAGCCGTCCCGCGGGGGCGGCCATGAGTCCTGAATTGAGCTCCCGGATCTGCAGCTGATCGGACGTGGCTTCCCGGTGCTCGACGATGGCGCTGACCTTCCCGTCCGCATCGCGGACGATGCGGCCGTACCCCGTCGCGTTGTCGAGAGCCACGGATAGGATGGCGAGCGCCCCTGCGTGGGCCGCGGCAACCAGCTTTTTGAGCGACGCAGCGCCGATCAGCGGCACGTCGCCGTACAAAACCAATACCGTATGCTCATCCGGTATGACGCACATGGCCTGCATGACCGCGTGACCCGTGCCGAGCTGATCCGCCTGCAAAATCCATTCGACCGGTTGCTCTGACAGCGCGGCCTGGACCAGGGCGCCGCCGTGGCCATAGACGACGAAGACGTCGGCCGGGTCGAGGCTGCGCGCGGTCCGCACCACGTGCTCGAGCAGCGGCCGCCCGGCGAGCGGCTGCAGCACTTTCGGTAAGTCGGAGTTCATCCGCTTGCCTTGACCTGCCGCCAGAATGACGACCGAAAGCTGCATGGGATGTCCGTGTGGCGCTAGTGTTTCTTACGCAGGCGTTCGATGGCGCGCAGCTGCGCGACGGCGCGCGCGACCTCGGCCTGCGCCGCCGCGATATCGAGCTTGTCGGTGCGATTGCGCACGGCATCCTCGGCGCGCTGCTTGGCGGCGAGCGCGGCGGCTTCGTCCAAATCCCGCGCCCGCACCGCCGTATCGGCCAGCACGGTGACGAGATTCGGTTGAATTTCGAGCGTTCCCCCGCCGACAAAAAATGACTGCTCCTCCGTGCCGTCCCTTTGCACCCGGACTTCGCCGGCCTTGAGGGTGGTGAGCAGCGGCGCGTGTCGCGGGTGGACGCCGAGTTCGCCCTGCGAACCCGGCACGAACACCATGTTCACTTCGCCCGAAAAGATCTGTCCTTCGGCGCTGACGATGTCGACATGGATGGTGTTGGCCATGATGCTTACGCCAGAGTCTTGGCTTTCTCGACCGCCTCTTCGATCGCGCCGATCATATAGAACGCCTGCTCGGGCAGGTGGTCATATTCGCCGGCGATGATCGCCTTGAAACCGCGGATCGTGTCCTTGAGCGCCACGATCTTGCCATCCTGGCCGGTGAACACCTTGGCCACGTTGAACGGCTGGGAAAGAAAGCGCTGGATCTTGCGGGCGCGGTACACGCTCAGCTTGTCCTCCTCGGACAACTCGTCCATGCCGAGAATCGCAATGATGTCCTGCAGCTCCTTGGCGCGTTGCAGAACCGCCTGCACGGCGCGCGCGGTATTGTAGTGATCATCGCCGACCACCAGCGGGTCGAGCTGGCGGCTGGTCGAATCCAGGGGGTCGACCGCGGGATAAATGCCGAGCGAGGCGATCTGCCGCGACAGCACCACGGTGGCATCCAGGTGGGCGAAGGTCGTCGCGGGGGACGGATCGGTCAAATCGTCCGCGGGGACGTACACGGCCTGGATCGAAGTGATGGAGCCGGTCTTGGTGGACGTGATGCGCTCCTGCAGCACGCCCATCTCCTCCGCCAGGGTCGGCTGATAACCCACCGCGGAGGGCATGCGGCCGAGCAGCGCGGACACTTCGGTTCCCGCGAGCGTGTAGCGGTAGATGTTGTCGACGAAGAACAATACGTCGCGCCCCTTGCCGGAGGCCTGTTTCTCGTCGCGGAAATATTCCGCCATGGTCAATCCGGTGAGCGCGACGCGCAGACGGTTGCCCGGCGGCTCGTTCATCTGGCCGTACACCATGGCGACTTTCGAATTGCCCAGGTTGTCCTTGTCGATGACGCCCGACTCGATCATCTCATGGTAGAAGTCGTTGCCCTCGCGGGTGCGCTCGCCGACGCCCGCGAACACGGACAGGCCGCTGTACTGCTTGGCGATGTTGTTGATGAGTTCGAGCATGTTGACCGTCTTGCCGACGCCGGCGCCGCCGAACAGCCCGACCTTGCCGCCCTTGGCAAACGGCACCAGCAAATCGATCACCTTGATGCCGGTGACCAGCAAATCCTGGCCGCCCGCCTGTTCGTCGTAGGCGGGAGCCGGACGATGGATCGGCAGGTATTCCTTGGTTTGCACCGGGCCTCTCTCGTCCTGCGGCCTGCCGAGCACGTCCATGATGCGGCCGAGCGTGCCCGCACCCACCGGTACGGAGATGCCCTTGCCGGTGCCGGTCACCGTGAGTCCGCGGCGCAGGCCCTCGGAAGCACCCATGGCGATGGTGCGCACGATGCCGTCGCCCAGCTGCTGCTGAACTTCGAGCGTCAGGTCCACATCATCGAGCTTGAGCGCGTCATAGACCTTCGGGATCTGATCGCGTGGAAATTCCACATCGATGACCGCGCCGATGATTTGTACGATTTTGCCGCTGGACATAACTGAAAACCCTCTGCTCTTAAACCGCTGCCGCGCCGCCGACGATCTCCGAAAGCTCTTTCGTGATCGTGGCCTGCCGGGCCTTGTTATAAATGAGTTGCAGCTCGTCGATGAGCTTGCCCGCGTTGTCGGTGGCGCTCTTCATGGCCACCATGCGCGCCGCCATTTCGCAGGCGACATTTTCGACCGCGCCCTGGAATATTTGCGACTCGATATAGCGCATCAGAATGGTGTCCAGAACCTCTTTGGAATCGGGCTCGTAGATATAGTCCCAGCGCTCCTGCAGCGCCTCCTTGTCGATGGTCTGCAGCGGCAGCAGCTGCGAGACGATGCCCCGCTGCGTCATCGTATTGACGAACACATTGTGCACCAGCAGCAGCTGATCGACCTTGGTGTCGCGGTAGAAATCGAGCATCACCTTGGTGGTGCCGATCAAATCCTTGACGTGCGGCTTGTCGCCGAGATGCGTGACCGAGGCGGCGATCTCCACGCCCGAGAGACGCCGGAAGAACTGCAGCGCCTTCGAGCCGATGATGCAAAGGTACACTTTGGCGTTCTTCGCCTGCGCCTCGCGGATGGCGCCGAGCGTCGCCTTGAACAGATTCAGATTGAGCGAGCCGCACAGGCCGCGATCGGTGCTGATGACGACGATGCCGACCGACCGGATCGGCCGCTCCAGCGTGAAGGGATGCTTGTAATCCAGGTTGACCTGCCGCAGGTGGCCGATGATCTTCCTGATCTTCTCCGCATACGGGCGCGCCGCGCGCATCCGCTCCTGCGCCTTGCGCATTTTGCTCGCGGCCACCATTTCCATGGCCTTGGTGATCTTTTGAGTATTCTTGATACTCGCAATCTTGCCGCGGATTTCTTTTGCGCCTGCCATTGCCTTGCCCTAATCTCCCTTCACAGCGTCGCGAAGAATTCAGTGCAGCACTTCTTCAGGGCCGCATCGACGTCGCTCGACAGGTCGGGCTTGCCGTTGATGCTCTTCAAGAGATCCGCATAGCTCGAGCGCGCGAACGATTGCAATGCCGCCTCGGTCTCCACCACCTTGAGGCGGTCGACCTTGTCGAAGAAGCCGTTGTTCGCCGCGTACAGCGACAGCGCCATTTCCGCGACCGACATCGGCGCATATTGCTTCTGCTTCATGAGCTCGGTGACGCGCTGGCCGCGCTCGAGCTGCTTGCGCGTCGCTTCGTCGAGGTCCGAGGCGAATTGCGAGAAGGCGGCGAGTTCGCGGTATTGCGCCAGCGCCAGCCGGATGCCGCCGCCGAGTTTCTTGATGATATTGGTCTGCGCGGCGCCGCCGACGCGTGACACCGAAATGCCGGCATTGATCGCCGGGCGCATGCCGGCGTTGAACAGGTCGGTTTCGAGGAAGATCTGGCCGTCGGTGATGGAAATGACGTTGGTCGGCACGAACGCCGTCACGTCGCCTGCCTGGGTTTCGATGATCGGTATCCCGGTCAACGATCCGGTCCTGCCCCTGATGCGCCCGTTGGTGAATTTCTCGACGTATTCCTCGTTGACCCGCGCCGAGCGCTCGAGCAGGCGCGAGTGCAGATAGAACACATCGCCCGGGTAGGCCTCGCGGCCCGGCGGCCGGCGCAGCAGCAGGGAAATCTGCCGGTAGGCAACCGCCTGCTTGGACAGATCGTCGTAGACGATGAGCGCGTCCTCGCCGTTGTCCATGAAGTACTCGCCCATGGCGCATCCGCCGTACGGCGCCAGATATTGCATCGCCGCCGGCATCGAGGCGGATGCCGCGACGATGACCGTGTGTCCCATGGCGCCGTGCTCCTCGAGCTTGCGCACCACGTTGGCGATCGAGCTCTGCTTCTGCCCGACGGCGACGTAGACGCACTTAACGCCGGTGCCCTTCTGATTGATGATGGTGTCGATGGCCACCGCCGTCTTGCCGGTCTGGCGGTCGCCGATGATGAGCTCGCGTTGGCCGCGGCCGATCGGCACCATCGAGTCGATGGCCTTGAGGCCGGTCTGCACCGGTTGCGACACGCTCTTGCGGAAAATGACGCCCGGCGCGACGCGTTCCAGCGGCGACTTGAGTTTTGCATTCACCGGGCCCTTGCCGTCGATGGGATTGCCGAGGGCATCGACGACGCGGCCGAGAAGTTCCGGTCCCACCGGCACTTCGAGGATGCGCCCCGTGGTTTTGACCTCGGAACCTTCGGAAATGTGCTTGTAGTCGCCGAGAACCACGGCACCGACCGAATCCTGCTCGAGGTTCAGCGCCAGGCCGAAGGTGTTGCCGACGAATTCCAGCATTTCGCCGTAACGCGCGTCGGCGAGGCCGTGGATGCGCACGATGCCGTCGGTGACGCTCACCACGGTGCCGACGTTGCGCGCCTCGGTGGCCGATTCGAACTTGTCGATGCGCGCCTTGATCAGGTCGCTGATTTCCGATGCCTTGATGGACATATCGATCCTCTTGCTGCGGGCCGTTGCGCCGCAGCTTAACTTGTTAACTCAGTAGCGAGTCGTTCCAGGCGGCCCTTGAGCGATCCGTCGATCACGAGGTCCCCGGCGCGCACCACGGCGCCGCCGAGCAGCGTCGCATCGACGGAATTCTGCATTCGCACCTTGCGCTTGAGGCGTGTGCCGAGAGCCCGTTCGAGTTTGGCCGCTTGATCGGCCGAAAGCGCAATCGCGGACACCACCTCCACGTCGACGGTGCCTTCCGCTTCCGCGCGCAATGCCTCGTAGTGCGCCGCAATTTCCGGCAGCAGCAGCAGGCGATGATTTTCCGCCAGCAAATGCACGAAGTTGCGGATGCCCGGGTCCGGTTTCGGGCCTTGGATTTCCGTGATCAACCCGACCAGCTCGTCCGCCGTCACCCGCGGACTCTTGGTAAGCTGGGCGACCCGCGGATCTGCGACCACCATTGCCGCGATTGCAAGTCCCTCCGACCACAGCGGATACGCATTCGCGTCGCGCGCGTATTCGAACGCGGCTTTCGCATACGGCCTGGCGATGGTGGCTCGCTCAGCCACGCGCCACCTCGGCGGCCAATTTATCCAGCAGCTCGGCGTGCGTCGCCGGATCCACTTCGCGCTCGAGCAGCCGGGACGCGCCCTCGACCGCGAGCCGGCCCACCTCGCGGGCGAGGCCTTCACGCGCGCGGGAACTCTCGCGCGCTGCTTCGTCGCGCGCCTGATCCAGCAGCCGCTTGGCCTCGCTCGCCGCGGTCCCCTTGGCGTCCTCGACGATCTCGCTCGAACGCTTGCCCGCCATGTCGACGATCTGCGCCGCGCGCTCGCGCGCTTCGCGAATGACGGCATTGGCGTTCTCCTGGGCCTTGGCCAAGTCGAGCTGTCCCTTGTCGGCAGCCTCCAGGCCCGCCTTGATCTTGCGCTCCCGCTCTTCCATCGGCCCCAGAATCATCGGCCACACGAATTTCATCGTGAACCAGATGAGGGCGATGAACACGAGCATCTGCACGATCAACGTGAGATTGATGTTCACTTAAACTCTCCTGACCAGCGTGATCGCCGGCTCAGCCGTTAGTGCGTCAGGCCGGATGTGAACGGATTCGCGAACGTAAAGAACAGCGCGAAGCCGATGCCGATCATTGCCACTGCGTCGACCAGGGCCGCGACGATGAACATCTTGACCTGCAGCATCGGCGCAAGCTCCGGCTGGCGTGCGGCGCCTTCGAGAAACCGGCCGCCGAGAATTCCGAAGCCGATGGCGGTGCCGAGTGCGCCCATGCCGAAGATGATTCCGACGGCGAGCACGGTCATGGCCTGGACGTGTGCGATATTTTCCATTCAATCCTCCTAGACGAAAACAGATGCGAAATTTGTGTGCTTATCCGACTCGAGAAATCAATGGTGCTCCTGCGCCATCGCCAGATAGACGATGGTCAGCACCATGAATATGAAGGCTTGCAGGGTGATCACAAGGAGGTGAAACACCCCCCATGCAAATGCCAGCAGGAGTTGCGCTACCAGGAGCACCCACCCGCCGGCGCTCGACAACTGCGAAATGCCATGCAGCGTCAATGCGGCGAGCAGAAGGAAAATCATTTCGCCGGCAAACAGGTTGCCGTACAAGCGCAGCGACAGTGAGATCGGCCGCGCCAGAAACGGCACGATCTCGAGCAGAAGGTTCACCGGGATCAACACGATCTTGAGCACGGGATTCGTTGTAGTGAACGGCTGCAGGGTCAGCTCGCCGATGAAGCCGCCCAAGCCCTTGACCTTGATGCTGTAATAAATGATCAGCACGAATACGGTCAACGACATCGCGAAAGTGGTGTTTAGATCGGTGGTGGGGACCACTTTCAAATGCTTGATCCCACCATGCGAGGCGGCCCAGGGCAGCAGATCGACCGGCAGAATGTCCATGGCGTTGAACAGCAACACCCAGCAGAAGATCGTCAACGCCAGGGGTGCGAGCAATTTATTGGTGCCGTGAAAGCTGTCGGTAACCTGTTCGTTCACCTTTTCGACCAACAATTCGACGAAATTCTGGAACTTGCCGGGTATGCCGGCCTTGGCGGTGCGCGCAGCAAAGTAGAACGAACCGCCAAACAGCAAAGCCAGCGCCACGGAGAAAAATATGGTGTCCCAGTGGATGACGGAAAAATCCACAACACCCGTCTGTTCCTTGTTCGAAAGGAACGTCAGGTGATGAAGAATATATTCGTTCGCCGTCGTCGGTTGTTCTGCTGCCATTTAACGTCTTCTGCGCCTCTTTGCCTCGAGTTCACTTGTCCGTGTCCGCGCGCCGCGCGACGCCGCCGCCCAAGGGCGGCAGCGCATTTGCCAGCGCAACCCAGAACACGAAGAAGGTTGCAACGTACGCGCCGAGCATGGCCAGCGGGACTACCTTCATCGTTTTCAAGACTGCCACGAACAGCACGATCATCACTGCGATCTTGGCGGCCTCGCCGACGAAGAACGTCCGGACCGCCCGTTGCGGATCGGCAGACCCGCCGCCGAATCCCAGCAACGCCATGGCCAGGCTCGCAACGGTACTGATCCCGCCTCCCAGCGCCGCGGAAAATGCCGCATGGGAGTCCGCAATCAGCCACGCCACAAGCGCGCAGATCAAGGTCACGGCCGCCTGGCCCAGCACGACGCTGAGAGCCAGCCGCCGCGCGAGGGCGAAGTCGGTCGCGATCACGTTATTTCCCGCTCGTGGGACGAGGCGTCCCATCCCAGCCGACTGGGAAGAGCGCCTTATTTACAATACTCAAGGCAGGTGGCTGATCCACTTGACCACACGGTCGCTTGGACCGAAACCTTAAGCCGCGCGCATTATAGAGACGCGGCACGGCCGCATCAAGGCGAACTGCCGGTATTTTCCGCGTTCATGTCACTGAATATGCCCGAGGATCCCCTCGAGTTCATCCAAGCTGTTGTAGCTCACGACCAGCTTTCCCTTGCCGGAGGCGTTGTGCTGGAACGCGACTCTGGCGCCCAATTTGTCGGCCAATTCGCGCTCCAGGCGCTGGATATCCGGATCGGGCTGCGAGTCCTTCGCGGTGCCGGCCTGCGGCGCAATGATGCGACGCACCAACGCCTCCGTGTCGCGCACCGACAGCGATTTTCTCTCGACCAGAGCCGCCACTTCGATCTGCTGGCGGCGCGAGCCCAAACCCAAGAGCGCGCGCGCATGGCCCATTTCGATCCGGCGCTGCTCGAGTAATTGCTTGACCTCGTCGGCGAGCTCGAGGAGACGCAACAAGTTGCTCACCGCGGCGCGCGAACGGCCGACCGCTTCGGCCGCGGATTGATGCGTCAACCCGAATTCGTCGACCAGACGCTGCAGGGCGCCCGCTTCTTCCAACGGGTTGAGATCCTCGCGCTGAATATTTTCGATGAGCGACATCGAGACCGCCGCCTCGTCGGGCACATCGCGAATCACAGCGGGAATCTCCGCGAGCCCCGCCATCTGCGCCGCGCGCCAGCGCCGCTCGCCGGCAATGATCTCGTAGCGCTGCGACTCGCCGGGATTGGCCCCGCCGATCGGCCGCACCAGGATGGGCTGCACCAGGCCTTGAGATTTGATCGAATCGGCGAGATCGCTCAGGGACTCGGTCCGCATGTCGATGCGCGGCTGGTACTTGCCCCGCTCCAAGAGGTCGAGCGGCAGGTTCGCCAGTCGTTCCCCGGCGAGCGCCGGCGGTGAAGGCGGCTGCGAAGCCGGCGGCGGCAGGGCGCCGGCCGCGCCGGCGCGCTTCGCGAGCAACGGCGAGAGCTCGGCGAGGCCACGACCCAGAGACGGCTTTTTGCCGGACATGAGGCTTCCCAATGAACGATGCGGATGGATGAACGATTATACGGGCGTAGACGGCAGATCGTCGCGCCGAATCATCTCGCCGGCGAGCGCAAGGTACGCGAGCGCGCCGCGCGACTCCTTGTCGTGAAACAGAACCGGCTTGCCGAAACTCGGCGCCTCGGCCAGGCGCACATTGCGCGGGATCACGGT
>Ga0181537_10005380_pt1 | contig 10357 bp, 10 predicted proteins | sample PEATcosm2014_Bin_39_FD_119765 | JGI IMG/M metagenome (GOLD analysis project Ga0181537, IMG submission 119765) | Peatland microbial communities from MTU Mesocosm Facility, Houghton, MI, USA - PEATcosm2014_Bin23_10_metaG | ecosystem: Environmental > Terrestrial > Soil > Wetlands > Peat | place... | reverse complement strand
CCCCACCGCCGGCGCGTGCGCTGGGCGAGGCAGAACTTGAGCTCGTGCTTGAGGCCCTGGGACTGCAGCGTGCGGATCTGGACCCGCGCTGCCCGAGCGCGATCGCCGGTCAGAGCGGCGTGCGCGTGTTGCTCGGGGTAGCGTCGCCGGGCGTGCTGGCGCGCGTGCGCCCGGATTTCGCGCGCCTGACGGCGCTGTCGGCGCGTATCGGTGCGCCCGGCTACTTCCTGTTCACGCTGCACAGCGCGCAGGCCGGCGTGTTCAGCGAGGCGCGCATGTTCTGCCCCGCGCTGGGCATTGAGGAGGATCCGGTCAGCGGCAATGCGCACGCGCTGCTCGGCGCCTATCTGTTGCAGCATGAGCTCATCGGCCTGAGCCCGCAGGAGGCGGCCGGTGCATCCGGCACCATCGAGTTCACCGGTGCGCAGGGTCATTACGTTAATCGACCCGGACGCGTCAGCGTCGCGCTGGCGCTCGAGCAGCGAGCGTTGCGCCGCGTCAGCATCATCGGCGAGGCCGTCATCGTCTTCCAGACCAGTCTCGAGTTCTAGCCGAGCCGCGCCATCTCCCTTAGCATTGCGGCCATGGCAAGCGTCGAGGAATGGGAACTGCCGCAGGCTTTGCAGCCGCGCCAGGACAACCTGCAATTCGACCTGCAGAGCGTTTATCGAGCGGTCGTTCTGCTGCATACCGAGACCAGTGAGGATGCCCACACAGCCTCGATTCTCGGCACCGATCGCATCGGCCATGGGGTCGTGATCCGCACGGCCGGACGCAAGATCGTACTCACGATCGGCTATCTGATCACCGAGGCCGAATCGATCTGGCTCACCGACTATGACGGCAGGGTCGTCGAGGCCTACCCGCTCGCATTCGATCAGGCCAGCGGCTTCGGGCTGGTGCAGCCGCTGGGCACGCTCGACACGCCGGTGATCGAGCGCGGCTCGGCCAGTGCGCTGGCGGTCGGGGATCGCGTGATTGTCGTCGGGCACGGCGGGGCTCGCCACTCGCTCGACGCGCGCCTGATTGCACGGCGCGAATTCGCCGGCTACTGGGAGTACCTGCTCGATGACGCGCTGTTCACCGCGCCGCCGCATCCGCAATGGGGCGGCACCGCACTGGTCGGCGAGGATGGACGATTGCTCGGCATCGGCTCGCTGTTTGTCGAGGAGTCGATGGCGCAGGAGCGCTTCGATGCCAACATGTTCGTGCCGGTGGACCTGCTCGCGCCTGTACTCGATGACATGATCGCATTCGGCCGACCGCGCAGTCAGCCGCGCCCGTGGCTGGGGATCTATACCGCCGAGCAGGCCGATCATGTCATCGTGGCCGGACTGACTCGCGACGGACCGGCGCATCGCGCGGGGCTGCGGCTGGGCGACATCATCGACGAGGTCAGCGGGCAGCGCGTCTCCTCGCTGCCGCAATTTCTGCGCGGGCTCTGGAACACCGGTGCGGCCGGCGCGCGCGTACCGCTGAAGCTCACGCGCGGGCGCGAATCCTTGCAGGTCGATGTGCAGTCAGCGGCGCGCGATGATTTCTTGAAGAAGCCGCTCAAGCACTAGGACGCGCGAGGCTTAGCTGCGCGCCGCTCTGCAATTCGCGCCGATAGCGCTGCATGCGTGAGCGGTAATGCGCCGCGGCCTGGGAGATTATCGCCAGGTCCGTCGCCGTCACAGTGCGCACCAGCTTCGCCGGTGTGCCCATGAGCACCGAGCCGTCGGGCACCTGCAGATCCGGCGGCACGAGGGCTCCGGCGGCAATGATGCAGTGCCGGCCGATATGCGCGCGATCGAGGATGATGGCGCCGTTGCCGATCAGCGATTCCTCTTCGATCACGCAGCTGTGCAGCAGCACCATATGCCCGACCGTGACCTCGCGCCCGATCAGCGTCGGCGAGCCTGCATCGGCATGGATCACGCTGCCATCCTGCACGTTGCTGCCGCTGCCGACCTCGATGCGCTCATCGTCGGCGCGCAGGACACAATTGAACCAGAGGCTCGCTCCGGCGTGCAGTATCACCGAGCCGATCACCTGCGCCCCCGGCGCGATGTAGAAGTCATCGCCCGCGGTCTGTAGCCGCCGCTCGCCCAGACTGTAGATGCCTGCATTCATGCGGGCCGCGATTGTGCACCTGTGGCTGGTCAGAGGCCAGCGCCGAGCCGCTTCAGTGACCCGGTACCAGTCGCTGCAACAGCGGTACATCGTTCTGCGGCGAGGGTCGATCGGCAGCCGCGCGGATCAGCAGATTGGGCAGGCGTGTTTCATCCCAGAGGCTGCGCGGACCGGACGCTGCCGGAGCGGCGGCGTCGAACAGGATCGCCAGACGCAACGGCGGCACGAGCCAGATGCGCCAGCGCCCGGCGCCCCGCAGCCAGAACACGCCGCCGGCGGCAAATGGCTCGGCTGGCTGCCCCGGGGGCGCGAGCTCCACGCCAAGACCGCGCTGGCCATCGATGGATATGGGACGCAGCATGTGCTGCACCCAGCCGCGCGGCACGACCTGCGTGCCCTCGAAGCGCCCATCCTCCAGCAACAGCGTCGCGACGCGCATCCAATCCAGCAGGCGCGCGTGAAAACAACAATCCGCCGGAGTCGCGGCGTCGCGCCGGGGCAGCGCAATCCAGGCCGGTGCAGCGTTGAGCCGGCGCCATAGTTTTCGCGACAGATAGGTCTCATAGCGCTCATGCGCGCCCGCCTCGATCCCTGCGCGCAGCCGATTGGGATCAAATCCATTCAAGGCCGGCGCGCTCAGCACTGCCTCCTGCATGGCCTGGCCCGCCAGCAGCGCCACGAGCACCTGTGCCAGCGGCCCGCTGTCAACGATGCTGTCAGCCTTCAGGCCCCCGCCGTAGCGTTCGAAGACGACATGATCGTCGCGCATGATCACCAGCGCGCGCAGTCCCTCGGCCGCAGGCTCATGCACCGCCCGCTCGAGCGCAGCCGGATCCAGCCGCTCCGATTCGGGCGTCGCGCGCGCCAGGCCGCCGGCGTCCCCGCCGTTGACCAGCACGCGCGCACCGGCCGCCCGATGCCATATGAGGGCAGCGCACAGGCCACCGGCGACGAGCACGAAGGCGCCGAGCGTCAGTGCCAGGGCTGCGCGGCGCCTCATGCGCTCTTCCTGATCGGGCCGCAATAGGCCGCGCGGCCGCCGCGAAGCTCGAGCTCATGCGTTGCCAGTAGCGGCCAGTCGTCCACTCGATGCGCCGTCATGATCGTGGTGACGCCGCCTCTCATGGCCTGCTCGACCAAAGCGCGCAACAGCGCGCAGGTGCGCGCATCCAGGCCGGCGTACGGCTCATCGAGCAGCAGAATATCGGGCGTGTGCACAAAGGCGCGCGCGAACAAAACGCGCCGCAACTGCCCATACGACAAGCTGCGCACCCGACGCTTGGCCAGGCTCAGGCCCCCGACGCGGCGCAAGGCGCGGCGCGCGAGCCGCAAGGCCCGCGCAGGCGCCGGCGCGTTGAGCCCAATGCTCGCGCTGAGCCCCGAGGCGACGAGTTCCTCGACCCGCAGATCGCGCGGATAGATCGCCTGCAGCTCCGGTGCGATCAGCCCGATGCGGCGCTGGAACAGTTGCAGCGGCACCCCCGGCTCGATACCGGCGCGCACCAGCGTGCCACCGCGTGCCACGCCCAGATCCCCGTAGAGCGTCTGAATCAGACTGGATTTGCCGCTGCCGTTCTCTCCGTGCACGAGCCAGCAATCCCCGCGACCTATCTCCAGCGACAGACCGCGCAGCACCAGCGCGCCTTCACGCCAGACATTCGAGCCCCGCAGGCTGATCAATACGCTGCGATCGGCGAGCGCGCGTACCGGCCTGCTCGTGCCGGCCGGCAATGCGGCCGCATGCAGCGCGATGGCTACGGCGCGCGCTCGCGAGCGCGCCGAGCGCGCGCTCAGACGCAGGCGCGCGGTGATCCGTCCGGCCTCGAGCTGGCACCAATGCGTAGCAATGGCGGGCACGTCTGCGGCCCGATGGGTTGAAAGCACCCACGGCAGGGCTGAAGCGCCCAGCCGCTGCAGGCAGTGCGCAGCGCGCTCGCGGTTGTGCGGGTCAAGACCGCTGAAGAGCTCATCCAGCAGCAGCAGTTTCGGTCGCCAGGCCAGCGCCCGCGCCAGCAACACCAGTCGTCGCTCGCCGTACGAGAGAGTCAGAAAACGGCGGCGTGCCAGCGCTGCGATATGCAACTGCGCGAGCAGTCGGCCGATGCGCGCGCGATCGAGCGCGCTGAGCGCTGCCAGCGGAATGTCGGTGCGATGCAAGCCGGTCGCGACGATGTGCTCAACGCGATAATTCCATTCATAGTGTTCGTAGCGGTCCTGCCGCTCGGCGCCCAGGTAGGCGATTTCCTCTTTGACGCCGTAGGGCTCATCGAAGCTCTCGCCGCGGTAGCGATAGCGCCGCAGGCTGCCGTGACCAGGGGTCGGCCACACATCTGCGGCCAGCAGTTTGAGCAGCTGCGTCTTACCGGCGCCATTCGGGCCACTGAGCAGCCAGCGTTGGCCCGGCCGGATGCGCCAGTCGACGCCGCGCAGCACCGCTCGTCCATCGAGGCTCAGAAACACCCGACGCAGCTCGACATCGATGAAACGCGCGCCCGCGGCCGCCCGATTCTGCAGCAATTGCACTACCCAGCAGTTGAGCCGAGCGCGACTCTAGCACCCAGGGTGCAGAGCAAAAAAAAACGCTGCCGGCATTCGGCGCCCACCGCGGGGGGTGTTGAGATGAGCGCTACTGCCGACAGCGTTGCCGTTGGGCCTAATAGGCCGCACCTGCAGACGAAATCGCCTTACCGTGTTGAATGCAACCGATATGCCAACGCCCGCACAGGTTTTACTTTTATTAGTCCGTTTAATGGCTTACCAGACATTTCTGAGGTCCGGTAGAGCAGCAGCCGGAGCCGGCGGCGCGGGACTTTGAACCGCAACAGCGCATTGCGGCGCCGTGACGCACCAGCGCAGGGACACCTGGGCGTCTGGCTGCCCTGGGGTCAGGGCGAGTTCGTCAGCCGGCCCTGGTGCATCATTTCGCCGCGCAACGTCGCCAGCTCATGAGTCTGTGCCTGCTCGTCGGCTAGGATCTGCTCGAACAGCCGGCGCGTGGCGTCGTCCCTGCTGCTCACGTATTGCAGAATGTCCTGGTATTCCTGGATGGCCACGCTCTCGGCGATCAGATCCTCCTCGAGCATATCGAGCAGGCTTTCCTCCTCGCTCGCGCTGGCCTCCTCATCGAGCAGGCCTTGCGCCCCCTCGTTGGCCGCACCGCCGAGCTGCGCGATGCGCTCTGCAATCTGATCGGCATGCTGTTGCTCTTCGCGCGCGCGTTTGACGAACTCGCCCTTGAGCGCCTCGGACAGCTGTCCATCCGACAGCGCGCTGAGGCGCCGGTAGCGCTGAACGCACATGCGCTGCGTGGTCAGCGCTGCATTGAGCACGCTGACGAGTGTAGCGCCATCGGCGGCCTGACTGGCAGCCGAGGCAGCCTCATTGATGTGCGCACGCGCGCGCTGGCGCATGGCCCCGACGTGCGTCAGAAACGGATAAATTTCCTGATCGCGCGCGTGATTGGTGATCGGCGTCGACATGAGTTCGCACTAGCTCAGAAATCGCTGCGCCAGATAGCGCAGTGCGAGCGGCTGCAGACGGGTCGCTAAACGCACGATGCCCCACAGCAGCCTCGGGCGAGCCAGCGCGAGACTCAACGCAACGCCCGACAGCAGCCATTTGCCCCCCTTACCGGTGGCGGCGCGCATCAGGCGGCTGCGCGGAAAGGTGCCGAGCGGCCCCTCGGCGGCCCGATCACGGGTAAGCTGTTGCATGAGCTCGAAGATCTCGGCACGCGAGCGCATGAGCCGCGCGCTGCTGTCTTCCGGCTCCACTTCCGCGAGCGAGGGATGCAGGGCGATGAGCTCGAGCCGATCCGCGTCCCATTCGGCGCGCAGGCGCTCGAATGGTCGCGGCTGACCCGGCGAGTGGTCTGCGCTCGCGTACCAGAAGCCCAGCAACGCAATCACGACGAAGCTTGCGCACAGCGCGATTATCGCCGAGAGGCGGTGCGGTCCATCCCAGGTCGCCGCGATCACCGCCACGCAGCCCAGCAGCAGCGCCAGGCCGCCGGCGATCGCACCCAGAGCGAGACCGAGAGCGCGCCGGCGCCATACGCGCAAGGCGTCCTCGGTCTCCTCGCACAGCAGGTCGCCGTACGCGACCACGTGCCGCACCATCGCTGGCACCAGGCGTGAAAGGGCTTCGAACACGGACTATCACCGGCCCGAGAGCGAGTGCCGGAGAGCTAGCGACGGCTGACGGCGCTCACACCGACGCCGACGATCAAACCAATCGCCGCGGCCAGGCCGATTGCGGTCCACGGACGCTCACGCACGTAGTCGTTGGCTTGGGCCGCGGCAACACGAGCACGCTCGCGCAAAGAGTCGACAGAAACCCCGGCCTGACGCTGCACCTCACCGAGCGCGTCGATCACGCGGCTGCGCACGCGCGCCACATCGTCATCGGCAACATTGCGCACGCGCTCGACCAATTCCTCTACGTCGCCCAGAAACGCGCGCAGCTCCTCCTGAGCATAGTCGCGCACTTTGCCGCTGCGCCGCTTCAGGTCGCTCGCAGCCTCTTCGCTCGCACGCCGGACACTTTCGGCTGAGTTATTCGCACTCGCGTTCATAAATTTCATCTCCTCGATAGGTTCAGTGGTGCAGCATCGCACGGGGTCTTGGGCTATATTGTCCGCTGCGTGCCGCAAGCGCTGTAGGATGAAGCCTCACACCGAAGCGTCATGATTCGCAGCAACAAAAACAGCCTCCCGCGTACTTTACCACTCGCGCTGGCCTTCGCGCTGCTGGCAGCGCTGGTCGTGATCGCCGAGATTGCACAGAACGGGCAGAAGCAGATCAACCAGCGTGTCGGCCAATCCCAGAAGCAGCAGATCGTGCTCGCGCAATTGCTCGAGCAGGTCTCGCAGGCAGAGGCCGGGCAGCGAGGCTATCTGCTGACGGGTGACCCGAAGTATCTGCAGCCTTACCAGAGCGCGCGCGACCGTATCGAGCCTTTGCTCGATCAGTTCAGCGATCTGTTCCGCGACAACGGCCAGCTGCTGGCGAACCCGGCGCAGCGCGATGCCATGCGACACCTGCGCGTGCTCATCGGCGCCAAGCTCGCGGAGCTCGGCGCCTCCCTCGCGCTCTACAACTCGCAGGGACCGGCGCAGGCCACCGCGCTGGTGCGCACGGATCTGGAAAGCAGCACGATGTCGCAGATCCGCAACGAGGCCGTCAAGCTGCGCGACGCCGACCAGAGCGCCATCAACGCCGAGATCGGCCGCGCCGAGCGCCTGCGCGTGGTTTCGCGCGCGCTCATGGGCGGCGTCGTACTGCTGAACGTCAGCCTGCTGATCATCGCCGCCACGCTGCTGGCGCGCCAGGCACGGCGGCGCGCCGAGTTCACCGAGCAGCTGGCCAGCCAGAACGAGGAGCTCGAGCGAGCCGTACGGCGCCGCACGGCCGAATTAACCGCGCTGTCGAGCCACCTGCAGCGTCTCTCGGAGAAGGAGAAAGCCGCGCTCGCGCGCGAATTGCACGATGAGCTCGGCGGCCTGCTGATCGCGGTCAAAATGGATATCTCCTGGCTGCAGAAGCACACGCCTGGTGCTGCGGAGCCGGACATGAAGACACGCTGGACGCGCGTGCTGCAGGCGCTCGATGAGGGCGTGGACTTCAAGCGCCGCGTGGTCGAGAACCTGCGCCCGACGCTGCTCGACAACATGGGGCTGCTGCCGGCCGTACGCTGGATCACGCAGGAAACCTGCACGCGCGCGGGGCTGCGCTACGTTGAGATCTATCCTGAGGAGGAGCCGCAGCTGATCGAGGATGCGGCCATCATGGTCTTCCGTTTGATGCAGGAATCGCTGACCAACATCGTCAAGCATGCGCACGCGACCGAAGTGCGTGTCGAGTTCACGATGGACGGGAGCGATCTGACGGTAACGGTCGCCGACAACGGTGTGGGCATCGACAGTGATCGACGCGAGGCCGTGGGCTCGCACGGTCTGGCCACGATGCGCCATCGCGTGCGCAGCTTCGGCGGCAGCATCGAGATCGGCACGCCGCCCGAGGGCGGTACGCGAGTGCGCGCACGGCTGCCATTGGCCCACATACTGCGCGCCCAGCGTGTAGTGCCGATGTGGGCGGCCGCAAATCCCTGAGGCGATCAGTTCAGCGGAGTCTCGGGCGGCGCGGACCCCTCGGTGCCGATCTGCTGCAATAGAAACGGCAGGCGATCCAGATCGCGCAGTTTGTCGAGAAAGTGCGTGGCTCCCAATGCCGCCGCGGCGCGCCGGTATTCGGCCAGATCGTAATTCGTCAGCACGATGACTACGACCTTCTTGGCCTGATCGACCGGGATCGATCGCAGCACACCGAAACCGGTGCCCTGGCGCAGATGCAGATCGAGCACCACCACGTCCACCGGTTGGCCCTGCAGAGCCGCAATGGCGTCGGCCTCGCAGTCCACGCTGGCGGTCAGCCGCACGCCCGGCACGCTCAGCAAGGTCTCGCGCAAGCGCTCGGCGAGCACGCGTGAGTCTTCGACCAGCAGCACAGAGATATTGCGCAAGCTGTTTGGATCACCACCCTCAAGGCCACCTGCTTTCATGTCATCGGCGGCGCTGGCTACTGGATGATCCCGTTGCGCAGCGCGTACGTAGTAATGTCCGCGTTGGAGGCCAGGCTCATCTTCTCCAGGATACGAGTACGGTAAGTACTCACCGTCTTGACGGACAGGCACAGCTCGTTGGCGATCGAGGAGACCGCGCGCCCGGTCGCCAGCTTGCAGAAGATCTGGAACTCGCGCTCCGAGAGGCGACGGTGCAATGGCTGATCGCTGTCGCCGTCCAGATCCGACAGCAGCAGCTCGGCCAGGTTCGCACTCACATAGCGGCGCCCCTGCATGACTACCCGTGTGGCCTTGAGCAGCTCCTCGGGCGCGCATTCCTTGGGCAGATAGCCGCCGGCGCCTGCTTTGAGCACATTGATTGCATACTGCTGCTCCGGAAAACCGCTGAGCACCAGCACTTTGGTATTCGGGTAGCTCGCGCGCACGTAACGCAGGATATCCAGGCCGCTGCGATCGGGCATGTTGATATCCAGAATGACGAGGTCCCAGTTTCCGGAGCGCAGCTGATCGAGCGTCTCGTTGCCCGACGCCGCCTCGCCGATCTCGGTGATGCTGCGGTCCTCGCAAAGAAACTGGCGCAAACCAGCCCGCACCATCGCATGATCGTCAGCTATCAGTATTCTTGACATGGTTCAGGAGCTCCGGTCGGGCCGTAGTAGTAGTTGATGCTCAAGCGTGCGCTGACGCATTGCAGCCACGAGCTTCCATACCCGCTCGCTCATAGATAGCGAGTTTGTTATACAACGTTTTAAGGCTGCAGCCCAGCGTCCTGGCCGCGCGGTTTTTATTACCGCCCCAGTGCGCCAGCGTGGCCTCGATGAGCCAGCGCTCGGTTTGCGCCAGCGAGGAACCGATCGGCACGCTAATGCCGGCGCCGCTGTTCTCAATCGAGCTGGGCTCGCCTGCCGCGGCTCGAAGGTGCAGCGGCTGCAGCTCGAGCTGCTGCTCGCACATTATGTACGCGCGCTCGATCGTGTTCTTCAGCTCGCGCACGTTGCCCGGCCAATGATATTCACGCAGTGTCTGGTGTGCGGCGTGACTGAACTCCCGATGGGTGCCGTTACGCACGTTGAGCTCGTTGAGGAAATGCCTGGCCAGCAGCAGCACGTCATCGCCGCGTGCACGCAGCGGCGCAAGCGTGATCGGGAAGACCGCCAGTCGATACAGCAGATCCTCGCGCATGGCGCCGTCGCGCACGGCCTGGATCGGCGAGCGGTTGGTAGCGGCGACCACGCGCACATCGGTCTGAATCTCGCGCGAGCCGCCAACGCGAAAGAAGCGCTGCGTCTCAAGGAAGCGCAGCAGCCGCGTCTGCATGTCGGCGCTCATCTCGGTGACTTCATCCAGGAACAGCGTGCCACCCGAGGCGCGCTCGACCATGCCGGTGTGAGTGCGCCCCGCGCCGGTGAAGCTGCCGCGCTCGAAGCCGAACAGTTCCGATTCAATCAGCGATGGGGGCAAAGCGCCGCAGTTGATGCCCAGGAACGGCCCCGCGCCACGGCTACTGCGGGCATGGATGGCCTGCGCGACCAGCTCTTTTCCCGAGCCGCTCTCGCCCGATATCAGCACGGTCGCATCGGTAGGGGCGACCTTTTCCACGAGCTCGCGAACCGCCTGCATGACGTTCGAGCGACCGACCATCCAACTTGACATATCCGTCATT
>Ga0181537_10005379_pt1 | contig 10358 bp, 7 predicted proteins | sample PEATcosm2014_Bin_39_FD_119765 | JGI IMG/M metagenome (GOLD analysis project Ga0181537, IMG submission 119765) | Peatland microbial communities from MTU Mesocosm Facility, Houghton, MI, USA - PEATcosm2014_Bin23_10_metaG | ecosystem: Environmental > Terrestrial > Soil > Wetlands > Peat | place... | reverse complement strand
TGCCGCATGCCGCTCTCCCCGCCGGCGAGATGGTAGATCAGATTCGTGCCCATCGCGGCCCAACGCAATCCCGGCCCATAAATGATGGAGTCGTCGAGTTCACCGGTGGTCGCGATGCCGTCGTTCACCAGGTGCAGGATTTCCCGCCACAGCGCTTCCTGCAACCGATCCGTCAGGTGGCCCGGCACTTCCCGGCGCACATGCAGCGGATGCATGCCGATGTAGCGCAGAAACTTGGCGGCCGCATCGATCGTGCCCTGTGCCGTTTTATCGCCGCCGACGAGTTCGACCAAGGGCAACAGATAAACCGGATTGAACGGGTGCGCGACGCAGAACCGCTCGGGCGCCGTCATGTCGCGCTGCAAATCGGTCGGCGTCAAACCGGAAGTGCTCGAGGCGATGATCACATCCGGCCCCGCGTGCCGGCTCACTTCGGCCAGCATTCGCTGCTTCAACGGCAATTGTTCCGGGATGTTCTCTTGGATGTAATCGGCCTGCTGCGCCATCACCCGCGGATCGGTCGTGAATGACAGCGTGCCCTTCGGCGGCAAGGGGGCGAAGGTGAGCCGCGAGAGAGCGGGCTCGGCGTTCGCGACCGCGCCGCGAATCCAGTCCTCCATTTCGGGCTTGACGTCGGCCGCGACCACATTGATGCCGAAATGCAGCGCGCGCGCCGCCCATCCCCCGCCGATGACGCCTGTTCCCAGCAGTCCGAGTGTCCTGACATTACGCATGGTGCAATCCTCGCCAACGCGGCAATCTTTGTAATGTTACGAGTATAATATAAAAAACGCGCTGAAGGAGCGCTTAAATCGGACCCAAAAAAGTCGCGCCGAGCAGATGGATTCTAGATGCGCGCCTCGAGGACCATGTTGAACGGTCCTTCCGTCGCCCGCCGAATCTTTGAGAACCCCGCGCCCCCGATGACTTCGGATAGCTTGGCCTGTCCCGCTTGAGCGCCGAGGCCTTCACCGACCTCCTGGTCGAGGGACGTGGGAACGCAGATCATGGTCGATGCGTTGTAGTACAGACGGCCCACGGGATTCATGTTCTGTTCGGGTTTATCGCCCGCGATCGGCTCAACTATCATCCACGTACCGTCCTTCTTGAGGATCTTGCGCATGTGGCCTGCACAGCCGCGCGGATCGCCCATGTCGTGCAGACAGTCATACATCGTGATCAAGTCGAAATCGCCTTCGGCGATCTCTTTGGCTTGAGCAACCTCGAATCGCACCCTGTCGCCCAATTGATGTGTCTTGGCATGTTTGCGCGCCTCGGCGATCGACGGTTCATGAAAATCGAATCCGACGAAGTGGCTCTTCGGATAGGCTTGCGCCATGAGGATGGTGGAAAATCCCACCCCGCAACCGATGTCCGCCACCTTTGCGCGCCCGGCGAGTTTCGGGATGACGCCATCCAACGCGGGGATCCAATTCTGTACGATATTATTGACATAGCCGGGCCGAAAGAAGGCGCCCGTCGCGCAGAAAAGACATCCTGCCGAGTCGCCCCAGCGTACGCCGGCGCCCGACTTGAAACCTTCCTCGACTTTCGATTCTCCTTCGATCATCGCGGCGGCCAACTCAAAGGCCCCCGCGAGGTACACCGGGCTATCCGTGTTGACGAAAATCATCTGTTGTTCCGGACCGATGCTGAACTTATCGGTGGCCGTGTCGAAATCGATGTACCCATTGGCCGCTTGCGCCAGCGCCCATTCTCGTACGTAACGCGGTGCCAGATTTCCCGCGCGTGCCGCCAGCTCAGCGGCGGTGGCCGGCCCACCCTCATGGAGCGCCTTGAATAATCCCAGTCGAAAGCCAATCCGGGTGGTCGGAACGCTGAACGCGCCGCCAAGGTCGCCCAACATCTTGCCGATGAAAGCATGGAACTTCTGTTCGTCTAATTGCGCCATGATCTTCTCCCCTGAGTGTTTTTTCAGACCGGTCTTTGCCCCGCGATTGATCGTCAGCGATTCGCTGAACGACGCGGCCCGAAAGCGCACTGCGACATTCTCATACGCATTTTGGCGCCGGCGAATTGTAAGATAACGCCAGCTCAAATTCGGCGCAAATGCCGAGCGGGCGCGAATGCCGCGGAACTACCGCTTATCGGGAGCGCCGAGGACCGCGGTGATCGGCCCCGCCGCCTTGGGGACGTCATGCGGGTAGTCCCGGCCGAGGAATGCGGCCACGGTCGCGGCGATTTGGGCCTGGGCGACCGGGGCGACGTTCACCCGCTCACCGAGCGGCGCCGTGTCGGGACCCAGCACCGCGATCCAAATATTCTCGGAGCCCTTCTCCTCGACGCCATGCTCCTTCCATTCGGTCAGGCCGCTGCCCCGCCCATGATCGGTGGTGATGATGAACGTCGTGGTACCGTGGTATTGGGGCATGGATTGCATCGTGTCCCACAATTGGTGCACGAAATGATCGAAGCGATGCGCGCTGTCGAGCACGAGATCGTATCTACCCTGGTGGGCCCAATTGTCCGTCTCACCGTAACCCACGAACAGCACCCGCGGATGCCCGGTCTGGACGTAGTCCAAGAGCGCTATTTGTAAGAACGAGTTGCCGACATCTTCCTCGTCGAACTGTGTCGTGGTCGCGTACAACTCGCGCAGCAAGGCGTCGCGCGGCGTGTCGTGCGCTTTTTTCTCCGGCGGAGTCCATCCGGTCAGCATGACGAGCCCGCTGCGCGCTTTGTTGAAGATATTGTCGTACACGTTCCAAGTGCCGTAGACGGCCACCTGGCCGCGAAACTCGTCGAAATGATTCAGCCATTCGAATACGGTTGCATTCGGATTCGGTCCGAACTCGTTGCTGTCGATGGCATCGTTCGGATAGCCCGTGGACATCTCGTTGTAGCCGGGGTAGGAGAACGCCTTGCCGTTGGTGACGTGCGCCACGCTGCCCTTCAACTGATTGCCGAAGATCTGCCCTTGCTTGGCCACTGTTCCCCACAGGAACGGGAACAATGCGGCGCGCCGGGCGTTGACGTCCTCGCGCCAGTAGCGTTTGCGCAGATCCGCTTCCGGGACCCAATTGCCGCCGTTCTTGTCCTTGAGCAGGCACGCGTCCGCGCCGGTGAAGATCTCCTGCCACCGCAAACCATCGCTCACGATCAGCACGACGTTCTGCGTCTTGCCGGCAAATACGGGACCGCAGAGCAACAACAGCGGTAGCAGCGCGGCCGCGGCAATCACGGCGGAAGCGCCGCGCCCTTTCGAATGGTTCATTGATGCAGCAGAACCGCGCAATTGGCGGTCCAACTCAGGTACACCTCGTCACTCCAATCGATGGTCCATTCGGACGTTCGCCGGTCGTTCTGCGCGAACACGGTGACGAGCTTGCCGGTCTCCGTCTTGATGCGATAGGTCGAGCGATTGCCGAGGTATCCCAATTCCCACACCGTCCCCTTGACCTGATTGAAGCGGTTGCCGGCGACGGGCTGCTTGCTCAGGCGGATCTTCTCGGGGCGCAACGCCACCCACACGCGCTGGCCGCTGCCGAAGCGGCCCAACTCATCGACGATCAGTTCGCAACCGGCCTCGGCGCTCTGCACGAGGATGTGGCCCGGCTCGCTGCCGCTCACCGTGCCTTCGAATAAATTGGTCGTACCGATGAAATCCGCCACGAAGCGGCTCTGCGGAAATTCATAGATCTCGGACGGTGTGCCCACTTGAACGACCTGGCCGCGATTCATGACCGCGATCCGGGTCGACAAGGCCATGGCCTCGTCCTGGTCGTGCGTCACGAACACGAAGGTGATGCCGACCTGCGATTGGATGTTCATCAGCTCGAATTGCGTCTGCTCCCGTAATTTCTTGTCGAGGGCGCTCAAGGGTTCGTCCAACAGCAAGACCTTCGGCCGGCGAATCAGCGCGCGGGCCAGGGCGACCCGTTGCCGCTGGCCGCCGGATAATTGGTGCGGCTTGCGCTTCGCCATGGCCCCGAGCTGCACCATGTCGAGCGCCTCTCGAACGCGGTTGAGTTTGGTAGGCGTGTCGAGAGTCGTCATGCGCCGCAAGCCGTAGCCGATGTTCTGTTCCACCGTCATGTGCGGAAACAGCGCGTAGGACTGGAACATCATGTTGACCGGGCGCTCATGCGGCGGCACCTTGGTCATATCGGCGTCCTCGATCAGGATGCGACCCCCGGTGGGTGTGGCGAAACCCGCCAACATGCGCAGCAGCGTGGTCTTGCCGCAGCCGGAGGCGCCGACCAGCGCGAACATCTCGCCCTTGTAGATGCGCAGGTTCACGCTGTCGACGGCGGTGAAGGCGCCGAACGTCTTGTTGACGCTCTCAATGACGATCTGCGGTTTCGCGTCCGGGTCGAGCCAGGGGCGGTCAGCGATGGATTTCGGCGCGGCGGCCACTAAAATTCCGCGGGCGGCGTGGCCCGACGCCGCTCGGGCGCGAAAAATGGACGCTCGACCACCTTCGCTCGCGACATTCGACGCTCCCAGACGAGTTCACGATTCAGATAGATTTCAGCCCACACCGTCGAGCCGATCCGGAAATGCGGAGCGTTCACCATAGCAAGGGCGATATTGCGCTTGCAAGTCGGTGACCAGATCGCGGAGGTCACGCTGCCGATCTCGCGCCTGCCGCTCTCGTCCGTATAGAGCAGTGAGTTATGGGCGGGCTTGTTGCCGGCGATGTCCAGTCCAATGAGTTGTCGCTGCGCGCCCCGGGCCTGCTCGCTCATGAGCGCGCGCCGTCCGGTAAAATGCCCCTTCTTGAAATCCACCAGCCAGCTCAATCCCAGCTCCAAGGGCGAACGATCGCGTCCGGTTCGAATCGTATGTTCGGCGGAGACGAAGTCCACGTTCGGGCTCAAGAATCCCGCCTCGATGCGCGCGATGTTGAGCGCCTGCGAACCGATCGCACGAATGCCCCGCGAGCGCCCTGCCGCCATCAGGGCATCCCAGATGGCTTCGGCTGCCGACGGGTCCATCCACACTTCGTAGCCAAGATCGCCCGTGAAACCGGTCCGCGACACCGTCACCCCGTGACCGCCCAGCTCAAAATGGCCGATGTCGAACGGCTTGAGCACGTCGACTCCGCGCAATCCCGCTGCTTTCAGCACCGCGCAGGACGTCGGCCCCTGCACCGCGAGCGCAGCGATCTCCTCGGTGACCTCGTTGATCTCGACGTCGAATCCGATCGCGGAATCGAGCAGCCAATCGAGTTGGCGCTCCGCCGTGCAGAGCCGATAGTCGGATTCACCCAACCGAAATATCGTGCCATCGTCGATGATGTGACCGGCGTCGTTGCACCACACGCAGTAGGCGACGCGGTTCGGCTTGAGCTTCGCGATGTCGCGCGTCACCAGACGATTGAGGTAGGGCAGCGCGTCGGCCCCGGCGACGCGGTATTTCACCATGGGCGTCAAGTCATACAGTGTCGTCGCATTGCGGATCGCAAAATATTCCTGCTCGACCGTGGTGAAGACGTCGATCGTCGTGTAGCCGGCCCAGGGGATGAAGCTGTCGACCTGGCTCAAGGCGCGGGCGCGCTCGTGAAACGGTGTCTTCAGCAACGGCTGCCGGAAGTGTGGCGCGAGGGATCCGGTCATGACGGCTGCACGCTCAGTTTGATGACTTCTTGCGCGGCATTGCGGCCGGCGAGGCCCATGACCCCGCCGCCCGGATGACAGCCCGCCCCGCACAGAAACAGCCCTTCCAAGGGCGTGCGGTACTGAGCCGCTCCCGGCACCGGACGCACCATCAAGAATTGATCGAAGGCCAGGTCTCCGTGATGCCAGTGCCCGCCGCTGATGTGGAATTCCCGTTCGATGTCGACCGGGGTGAGCAGCTCCGCGCCGATGATGCTCGCGCGCAAGCCGGGAGCGTGGCTCTCGAGCAAACTCAGCACGGTATCGAGGAGGCGTTGCCGCCCGCTCTGCCAGCCTTCCTTGAGCGCGTACGGGACATATTGAATGATCGCCGACAGCACGTGCCGGCCGGCCGGCGCCAACGCCGGATCGTTGATTGTCGGTACGGTGATCTCGAGCGCCGGCGCCGCCGAGAACTCGCCATACTTGGCGTGATTGTAGGCATGTTCGAGGTATTGCAACGACGGTGCGAGAAGCAATCGACCGCGCAAGCCCGACTCGGACAGGCCGCTGAAGCGAGGCGCCTGATCCAGCGCCAGGTGCAGTTTTGCGCACAAACCGCGGCTGCGGATATGGTTCACACGACGTACGAATCCCGTATCGAGATGACGCGGGCCGAGCAGGCGCAAGAACGTCGTCTTGGGGTCGGCACTCGATATCACGCGGCGTGCGTCAATACTCTCGCCGGATTCGAGCGTGACGCCGCAGGCCCGGTCGCCTTCCACGCGGATTTGCGCGACCGGTGCGCCGGTTCGAATCGCGGCCCCCGCGGCGAGCGCGGCTTTCGACAGCGCGTCGCAGAGCGCGCCCATGCCGCCCCGGGGTTGCGACAAGCCCGACGCACCGGCCGCGGCTTCCGCCGCCAACCGATACAGCAGCGTCAACACCGTGCCGGGCGAGCGCGGACCGAAGTTCGCACCGAGCACGGCATCGAAGCCGAGCGCCCCCTTGAGAGCCGCCGATTCGAAATTCTCCTCGAGCAGATCGAACACGTTCATGCCGCCGATCCGCAGCAGTTCGCGCATGTCCTGCCGCCCGAGTTTGCGGATCTGCCAGCCGATCTTGAGCATCGCCCATCGATCGGCCCAATCGCTCGTGCCGAGCCGCGGCGGTGTGCGCGCGAATATCGGCGCGAGCGCCGCGGCGAAGCGCCGCATACGAGCCGAGTACACGGAGTACGCCTGCGTGTCCGCTGCCGACAGCGATGCGCCGATCGGCACCGATGCGCCGCCGGGCAGCAGCGCCGTTGTCGGCATGCCCCGCGCCGCCCACTCGAGTCCTTGCGCCTCCAACTGCAATTCGCGCAACAGGTCCGCGGACATCATGTGCAACAGGTGTGCGCCGGCGGAGACCCGAAACCCCGGCGCGAACTCGCGCGTCAGAGCAGCGCCGCCGATCTGATTGGCCGCTTCGAGCACGAGGACCGACCGGCCCGCGCGCGCCAGCGTGGCCGCGCACACCAGCCCATTGTGTCCGGCGCCGATCACCAGACAGTCGTAGCGCGATGGCGCGGCAGAGGACGCCATGGTCAATGCGCCCGACCGAGATCGCGCAATACCGCCCGGGCGGCATTCGCCCCGGGGGCACCCATGACCCCGCCGCCCGGATGCGTGCTCGAGCCGCACATATAGACCCCGCGCACCGGCGCCCGATATTGCGCGTATCCCGGGACCGGCCGGTTGAACAGCAGCTGGTCCATCGTCAATTCGCCCTGAAAAATATTGCCCTCGGTGAGGCCGACTTCGTTTTCGATATCCCAGGGCGTGCGAATTTCCGCGTGCAGGATCAGCTCCTTGAAATTCGGGCTGTGCCGCGCAATGGTGTTGATTACGGTGTCGCCGAAGGCCTGCCGCTTGGCGGCGTCCCAGGGGCCGTCGGCCAATTCATAGGGGCAGTACTGCACGAACACCGACATGTAGTGCTTGCCGTCGGGAACCATGGTGGGATCGATCTGCGAGGGAATCAGCATGTCGATATAGGGGGCACGCGACCAGCGCCCGTCTTTCCAATCATCGTAGGCGCGCTCCATCATTTCGATGGTATCGGTGACGTGCATGTCGCCGCGCGTGGACGGTGAGCCTTCGGGGATGGCCGGAAATCGCGGCAGACCGTCGAGGGCGATGTTCAATTTGCCGGAGGAGCCGCGGATCTTGAAGTTGCGGACGCGGGTCAGGAACTCATCCGGCAAATCCTTCGGTTCCATGGTCTCGAGAAACGTGCGGCGCACGTCGAGGTTCGAGATGACGAGCGGCGCGCGAATCTCCTCCCCGTCCGCGAGCGCGACTCCGCAGGCGCGGCCATTGCGCACCAGGATCTTGGCAACCGGCGCGGCGCTGCGGATCGCCCCGCCGCTTGCCTGAAACGAGGCGCCGAGCGCGTTGCTGATCGCACCCATGCCGCCGCGCGCGAATCCCCAGGCGCCCACCGTGTCGTCGATGTCGCCCATGTAGTGATGCAGCAGCACGTAGGCCGTCCCCGGCGAGCGTGGCCCCAAGGCCGTGCCGATGATGGAGCTGCCGGCAAAGTGCGCCTTGACGATCTCGCTCTCGAAATATTCGTCGAGAAAATCCGCGGCGCTCATGGTCCAAAAGCGCAGCGTGTCGTACATACGCTCCTCGCCCAGGCCATGAAATCGCTTGCCCAGGTATAGCAGTTCTTGCAGGTCGCGGGGCTTGAATGACGTCGGATCCGGCGGCTCGCGCATCAACAGCGGCTTGATGAATTTGCACTGACGCATCACATCGCGCGAGTAGCGATCGTAGGCCTCCGCATCGCGCTTCGAATGGCGCGCGATTTCGCGCCGCAGCGCATCGTGGTTGTCATACAGCGCAAGATGTCCGCCGCCCTGCATCATGGTGCAGCCGCCCTCGTAGGGAATCACCTGCAGGCCATACTTCGGCAATTCCAGTGTGCGGATGATCTCCGGCCGGAGCAGGCTGCACACGTACGAGCAATTGGAGTAGGTGAAGTCTTTATACAGGCGGCGGCTGACCGCCGCGCCGCCGATGAAGGGTTGGCGTTCGAGCACCAGCACCTTGAGCCCGCTCCGGGCCAGATAGCATGCCGCGACGAGACCGTTATGGCCGGCCCCGACGATGATCGCGTCCAGGTCTTTGGGCGTCGCCACGGCGCCGCCGTTCAGGCCGGGACTTTGTGCGAGGCGCCGCTCGACTTCAACGTGGCGTCGACCGCGATCTCGAAGGCCTTCAAGGTATCGGCGAGGCAGGACGCGTCATGCGCCGCCGAGACGAACCATGGTTCGCGCGAATCAGGCTCGCACAACACCCCCTCGTCGTGCAGGACCTGCGCCATGGCGTCGTAGAACGAATAGTCGCTGCTTTTCCACGCCCGGTAGTTGCGCGGCGGTTCGTGCGCGAAATACAGGCCGCTCATGGACGGGTGACCGACGAAACTATGCGCGATGCCGCGGGCGGCGAGCACCGTACGCATGCCGCTGCGCAAGCGGGTGCCGTAGTCGGCGATCCGCTCGAGCGCATCGGTCTCATCGAGGATCTGCAGGGTCTTCTCCGCCGCGGCCAGCGAAATCGAATGGGCCGTGTAGGTGCCGCCATGCGCGACGCCGCGGCCGATCTTGCGCATGATGTCCTCACGCCCGGCGAGCACGGAAATCGGATAGCCGTTGCCCACCGCCTTGGCGAAGGTGCAGAGGTCCGCCTTGACCCCGTAGAGTTCCTGCACGCCGCCGCGGGCGACGCGAAACCCGGTCTTGACCTCATCGATGAGCAGCACCACCCCGTGCTTGTCGCACAGCGCCCGCGCCGCCCGCAGATACTCGGGCTCCGCCGCGATCCCCAGGCAGTTGCCCATGATGGGCTCGATCAGCATGCAGGCGATCCGATGCGCATGTCGCCTGAACACATCCTCGAGCTGATTCGCATCGTTGGCCTGCACGAAGTGCGCGAAACTGCGTGTGCTGATCGGCACGCCCTCGCTGTAGGGTTTCACCTCCGGATCCCCCACCTGCGACCATTTGTCCATGGGCGTGAACCACATTGCGGCATCGAACAGGCCGTGATAGCCGCCTTCGAGAATCACGTAATCGTCCTTGCCCGTGTAGGCTCTCGCCAGACGCAGCCCCGCCATCACCGCCTCGGTGCCGGAATTGGAGAAGCGCACCAGTTCGGCGGCAGGCACCATTTTGGAAATGCGCTCAGCCACTTTGAGTTCGCGCTCGGTGGAGAGCGCGAATACCCCGCCCACCTCCATGCCGTCGCGCGCCGCTTGGTCCACCTCGGGGTGTGCATAGCCCAGGATCGCCGGTCCATACCCCATGCGGTAGTCGACGTAGGTATTGTCGTCGAGATCGGTGATGCGCGCGCCCAGGCCGCGTTTCACATAGATGGTGCGGTCCTCGCCCCAGTAACGGAAGTTGGAAGCGACGCCGAGCGGCAGGCGTTTGACGGCGCGTTGAAAATGCGCGTTGTTCTTGGTCAGTTTTCTGGCCATGATGTCCCCTCAGGTTTTTGTCGGCTGATCGGGCGGTGGCGGTTCGCGCGTCATTCTCGATGAACCGCGCTCGTCCAAAATCATTATATGACCATATAATAACAGGGATTGACCGCGCCCTGCCAGCGCTGTTTGCGGCAGTGGCGAACCGGCAGTTCCAAGCCATAAAAATCGACATTAAATCGATTTTTTCGCTCAGATATCCGTGCTGCAGCGCTTCGACTTGCCAACATCACATCCCACAGCGTAAATTAAATGACCATATAATCCCTG
>Ga0181537_10005378_pt1 | contig 10358 bp, 9 predicted proteins | sample PEATcosm2014_Bin_39_FD_119765 | JGI IMG/M metagenome (GOLD analysis project Ga0181537, IMG submission 119765) | Peatland microbial communities from MTU Mesocosm Facility, Houghton, MI, USA - PEATcosm2014_Bin23_10_metaG | ecosystem: Environmental > Terrestrial > Soil > Wetlands > Peat | place... | reverse complement strand
CCCGAGTATCCGGTGGTCGATCACTACACCTGGGTGTTTGCCGGCGATGGCTGCCTGATGGAAGGCGTCTCGCATGAGGCCTGCTCGCTTGCCGGCACGCTCAAGCTCGGCAAGCTGATCGTGTTCTACGACAGCAACGGGATCTCGATCGACGGCGAGGTGCAGGGCTGGTTCGGTGATGACACGGCCGCACGTTTCCAGGCCTACGGCTGGCACGTGCAGAGCATCGATGGGATGGATGATGCGGCCATCGCGCGCGCCATTCGCGCCGCCCAGGCCGAGAGCGCGCGCCCGTCGCTGATCAAATGCGAGACCGTCATCGGCTGGGGCGCACCCACCAAGGCCGGCACCGCGGCCACGCATGGAGAGGCGCTGGGCGCGGAAGAGGTGGCCGGTGCTCGCAAGAAGCTGGGCTGGACGGCGCCGCCGTTCGAGGTGCCGGCCGAGCTGCGCGCGGCCTGGAATCATGAGAAGGCCGGCCGCGCCGCCGAGGCGCGCTGGCAGGAACTGTTCGCGCGCTATCGCAATGCGCATCCAGCGCTGGCGGCCGAGTTCGAGCGTCGCATGCGTGCTGAATTGCCTGCCAGCTGGCCCGACACGGTGCGTGCGACACTGGCGGCCGCCAAGGCGGTCAGCGGCAGCCAGGCGACGCGACAGTCATCGCAGGCCATGCTCAATGTGATCGGGCCGGCGCTGCCGGAGTTGCTCGGCGGTTCCGCCGACCTGACCACATCCAACAGCTCGCTGCGCAAAGGCGCTCATGTGATCACGCCGCAGGACGTCGAGGGCGACTATCTTCATTACGGCGTGCGCGAGTTCGGCATGACCGCCGCGCTGACCGGCCTGGCACTGCACGGTGGCCTGATTCCGTTCGGCGGTACCTTCCTGACGTTCTCCGACTACGCCCGCAATGCAGTGCGCATGGCGTCGCTGATGCACCAGCGCGTGATCCTGATCTACAGCCATGACTCGATCGCGCTGGGCGAGGATGGCCCGACGCACCAGCCGATCGAGCATCTGAACGCCCTGCGGCTGATCCCGAACCTGACGCTGTGGCGCCCGGCGGATGCGACCGAGACGGCGATCGCGTGGTGCGCTGCCATCGAGCACGACAGCGGTCCGAGCTGCCTGATCCTCACACGCCAGGGGCTGCCACAGCTGGCGCGCGATGCGGCCGGGCTCGACGGCATACGCCGCGGCGGCTATGTGCTGGCCGACTGTAAGGGCGCGCCCGAATGCGTGGTGATTGCCACCGGCTCGGAAGTCTCGATCGCGCTGGAAGCGGTGCAGCGTGCGCAGGCGGCCGGCAAGCGGGTGCGGCTGGTGTCGCTGCCGTGCACGCAGCTGTTCGATGCCCAGGATGCGGCCTACCGCGAAGCGGTACTGCCGGCGGCAGTGACCGCGCGCGTCGCGGTGGAAGCCGGGTCCACCGGCCTGTGGTGGCGCTATGTCGGACTGGCCGGACGCGTCATTGGCATCGATCACTACGGCGCCTCGGGCAAGGGCCCCGAGGTGATGAAGAAATTCGGTTTCACGACGGATAACGTAGAACGGGCAATACACGAATCGATCGAAGGGGAGCGCAAATGACACTGAAAGTCGGGATCAATGGCTACGGCCGCATCGGGCGCAACGTACTGCGCGCGCTGTACGAGAGCGGCAAGCGCTCGCAGATTCAGGTGGTGGCAATCAACGATCTGGGCGATGCCAAGATCAACGCGCACCTGACGCGCCACGACACCGCACACGGCCGCTTCGCCGGCGAGGTCAAGGTGGACGGCGACTCGATGGTGGTCAATGGCGATCGCATCAAGGTGCTGTCGGAGCGCGATCCGGCCAGGCTGCCCTGGGGCAGCCTCGGCGTGGATACGGTGTTCGAGTGCACCGGCCTGTTCACCAGCAAGGCCAAGGCTGGCAAGCACCTGGAAGGCGGCGCAAAGAAAGTCGTGATCTCGGCACCGGGCGGCGATGACGTCGACGCGACCATCGTCTATGGCGTCAACCACGGCGTGCTCAAGGCGAGCTACACGGTGATTTCGAACGCCTCCTGCACCACCAACTGCCTGGTGCCGCTGGCCAAGGTTCTCAACGACGGCATCGGCATCACCGCCGGTGTCATGACCACAATTCACTCCTATACCAACGACCAGGTGCTGACCGACGTCTATCACACCGACCTGCGCCGAGCGCGCTCGGCCACGCACTCGATGATCCCCACCAAGACCGGCGCCGCCGCCTCGGTCGGACTGGTATTGCCCGAACTCAAGGGCAAGCTCGACGGTTTCTCGATTCGCGTGCCGACCATCAACGTATCGCTGGTGGACCTGAGTTTCAGCGCCAAGCGCGCCACCAGCATCGAGGAGATCAACGGGCTGATGAAAACCGCGGCTGGCAGCGGGCCGCTGCAGGGCATCCTCGCCTACACCGAGGAGCAGCTGGTGTCGGTGGATTACAACCACGATGCCCACTCGTCGATCTACGACGCCACCATGACCAAGGTGATCGGCGGCGCACTGGTCAAGGTGTGCGCCTGGTACGACAACGAGTGGGGCTTCTCCAATCGCATGCTCGACACCACGCTCGCCTGGGCGCGCGCCGCTTAAGGCCGGCGGCGATGAAACTGCTGCGCATGGCGGACCTTGATCTTGCGGGCAAGCGCGTGCTGATCCGCGAGGACCTGAACGTACCGGTGCAGAACGGCGTGGTGACCAGCGATGCGCGCATCCGCGCCGCGTTGCCGACGGTGCGGCTGGCGCTGGAAAAAGGCGCGCGCGTGGTGCTGCTGTCGCACCTGGGACGGCCGCAAGAGGGCAAGTTCGACCCCGAGTACTCGCTCGCCCCGGTGGCCGCGAAGCTCTCCGAGTTGCTCGGCAAGCCGGTGGCGCTGGTGGCCGACTGGCTCGGCGGCGTCAGCGTTGCGGCCGGTTCGGTGGTGCTGTGCGAGAACGTGCGCTTCAACAAGGGCGAGAAGAAGGACGCCGAGGCGCTGGCGCGCCAGATGGCGGCATTGTGCGATGTGTTCGTGATGGATGCCTTCGGTACCGCGCACCGGGCCGAGGCCAGCACCCACGGCGTGGCGAAATTCGCGCCGCTGGCCTGCGCCGGCCCGCTGCTGGTGGTGGAGCTGGAAGCGCTCGAGCGCGCGCTGGCGAAGCCGGCGCGTCCGCTGGTGGCGATCGTCGCCGGCTCCAAGGTGTCCACCAAGCTCACTATCCTGGAGAGCCTGCTGAGCAAGGTGGACAAGCTGATCGTCGGCGGCGGCATCGCCAATACGTTCCTGGCCGCCACCGGCATCAAGGTCGGCAAGTCGCTGCACGAGAAGGACATGCTCGAGATTGCCAGCAAGTTGCTGCAGCAGGCGCGCGCGCGCGGGGCGGAAATCCCGCTGCCGGTGGACGTGGTCGTGGCACGCGAGTTTGCCGCCACCGCGCACGCCGATGTGCGCCCAGTGGGACAGGTCGGCGACGACGAGATGATTCTCGACATCGGTCCGGACACCGCCGAGCAGTTCGGCGAACTGCTCAAGTCCGCCGGTACCATCATCTGGAACGGCCCGGTGGGCGTGTTCGAATACGATCAGTTCGGCGAAGGCACGCAGGCGATCGCGCAGGCGATCGCGCGCAGCAAGGCGTTTTCGCTGGCCGGCGGCGGCGACACGCTGGCGGCGATCGAGAAGTATGGGGTCGAGGACGGCATCTCCTACATCTCCACGGGCGGCGGCGCATTCCTGGAATTCGTCGAGGGCAAGACCTTGCCGGCGGTCGCGGTGCTGGAGCAGCGCGCGGCCGATGCGCGCTCGCAGCCCACGGCCTGATCGCGGCGGCTTGAGTAAAGGCGACTATGGACACGATGCGCAGAACCAAGATCGTAGCGACCCTGGGACCGGCCACCGACGATCCGCTGGTGGTCTCCGGCATGGTGCGCGCCGGCCTGGATGTCGCCCGCATCAACTTCTCGCACGGCACGCGCGAGTCGCAGATCCGGCGGGTCGAGCTGGTGCGCCAGGCGGCGCGCGAGGCCGGACGCTACGTCGGCCTGCTGGCGGACCTTGCCGGGCCGAAGATCCGCATCGAGAGTTTCCGCGAGGGCAAGGTGCAGCTGGTCGAGGGCGCGCCGTTCACGCTCGACACCGCACTCGATCCGGAAGCCGGCAGCGTCACCGAGGTCGGCGTGGCGTACAAGAACCTGACCGCCGATGTGAAGCCCGGTGATTCGTTGCTGCTGGCCGACGGGCAGATCGTGATCGAAGTGGAGAAGGTGGCCGGTACCCGCATTTCCGGCGTGGTGCGCTCGGGCGGCGAGCTGTCGAACCGCAAGGGAGTGAACCGCCAGGGCGGCGGCATCTCGGCCCCGGCGGTGACCGAGAAGGACCTGGACGACATCCGGCTGGCAGCCGAGATCGGCATCGACTACCTGGCAGTGTCGTTTGCGCGCGATGCCGACGACATTCGCCGTGCACAGTCGGAACTGCGCAAGTGGAAGGGCGATGCGCGCGTGGTGGCGAAGATCGAACGCCATGAGGCGCTCGACAACCTGGCCGGAATCCTGGCGGTGACCGATGCGGTGATGGTGGCGCGCGGCGACCTCGGCGTGGAGATGGGTTACGCCGAGCTGACCGGACTGCAGAAGACCATCATCCGCCAGTCGCTGGCGAGCAATCGCGTGGTGATCACCGCGACGCAGATGATGGAATCGATGATCCAGAATCCGATTCCGACGCGCGCCGAGGTCAGCGACGTCGCCAATGCGGTGCTCGACGGCACCGACGCGGTGATGCTGTCGGCGGAATCCGCGGCCGGCAAGTTTCCGGTCAAGGCGGTGCAGGCGATGGCGGACGTGATCCGCGGCGCGGAGAAGTACCAGCTCGGCTCACCGCGCGCGCTCGGGCGCGCCGATGAGGAATTCGGCAATACCGAGGAGGCGATCGCGATGGCCGTCATCTATACGGCCAATCACATGCGGGTACGGGCGATCGTGGCGCTGACCGAATCCGGCATGACGCCGCTATGGATGTCGCGCATCCGCTCGGATATCCCGGTGTATGCCTTTACCCGGCACGAGGCCACGCGCCGCCGGGTGACGCTGTACCGCGGTGTCTACGCGGTACCGTTCGACATCGGATCCACCGACATCGAGACCCTGTACAGCTCGATCTTCGACCGACTGCTGGAGCTGGGGCTGGTGGAGATGAACGACCTGGTGATCCTCACCAAGGGCGAGCGGTCGGGGGTCTCCGGCGGCACCAACTCGATGCAGATCCTGCGCGTCACCGACCGCTAGCGGAGCGCCGTTCGTTGCGCTAATGCCACGGCTGGCGCGCATCCGGCGCTGGAGCGAGACGCGCTTGGCAGAACGAGACGCCGGTACATATGGCGTTCATCGGCGCTCCGCTATGCTTACCGTCCATGGCCGCCGACACGTTATCCAGAGGCCGCGCACCGATCGGTCCGACGGTCGGACTGGTATTGCCCGGCGGCGGGGCACGCGCGGCCTACCAGGTCGGCGTGCTCAAGGCGATCGCCGAGATCATGCCGCTGGCGCCCAATCCGTTTCCGATCATCGTCGGCACCTCGGCCGGCGCCGTGTCCGCCGCCGTGCTCGGTACCCAGGCCTGGCGCTGGCAGCGCGCGGTCGAGGGATTGGAGCACGTGTGGGCCAATTTCCACGTGCCGCAGGTCTTTCGGGTCGACGCCGGCAGCATGCTGCGCTCCGGCCTGCACTGGCTGCTGTCGCTGGTGTCCGGCGGCTTGCTGCTGCCGCCGCCGCTGGCGCTGTTCGACAACGCGCCGCTGCGCGAGCTGCTGGCAGGTCACCTCGACTGGCGTGGCGTGCAGCGCAGCATCGACGGCGGCCACCTGCGCTCGCTGGCGCTGTGTGCGACCAGTTATAGCTCCGCATCCTCGGTAGCATTCTTCCAGGCCACCGCGGACACGCATGAATGGGTGCGCCAGCAGCGCGTCGGCCGGCGTACCGAACTGCAGCTCGAGCATGTCATGGCGAGCCTCGGGGTGCCGTTGCTGTTCCCGCCGGTGCAGCTGGGGGATGAGTATTTCGGTGACGGCGCGCAGCGGCAGCTGTGGCCGCTCAGTCCGGCGATCCACATGGGCGCCGACCGCCTGCTGGTGATCGGCGTGCGCGCCGAACACGGTGCCGGCGTCAACGCGCGGCCGCGCACCGCGGTGCTGCCGCCGACCCCGGGGCAGCTGTTCGGCTACATGCTCGATACATTGTTCATGGACCAGATCTACGCCAACGTCGAGCACATACAGCGCCTCAACAGCGTGGTCGAGGTGTCACCGGCCGCGGTGCCGGGCATGCGCAAGGTGGCGACGCTGGTGATCGCACCGAGCGCCGACATGCGCGTCATTGCGACCCAGCACATGCGCAGCCTGCCGCGCGGGCTGCGCGCGCTGCTGCGCGTGATGGGGGCGCGCGGATCGGCCGGCGCACAGCTCGCCAGCTACCTGATGTTCGAATCGAGTTTCACGCGTGAGCTGATCGCGCTCGGCTACGCCGATACGATGCAGCAGCGCGATGCCGTGGTCGCATTCCTGGGCGGCGGGCCGCTGGCGACGACCACCGTGCTGCCGGCCCTGAAGCTGACGCCCGACGAGGCGGCCCGGGTCGAGGCCGGCTAGCTCACCACAGGTCGGGCTGCTCGATGAACTCGATCAGGTTGCCGCTGTTGTCGCGCAGGAAGATGTTCGGCGGCAGGCCCGGAAGTCCGCCCACGAATACGATATCGACGCCCTTGGCGCGCAGTTCCTGCTCGGCCTCGCGCACGCTCTTGATGCCGAAGCAGACGTGCTTGTTGCCGTGGGTCTGCAGATCGCGGTCGGGCAGGCGCCGATCCTGCGGCAGTGGCTTGGCATCCTGCACTTCGAACAGCTCCATGCGCAGCGGCCCGCGCCTGATCATCGCCACCCGGGCGCGTGCCTTCGGAATCTCGAAGCGCTGCTCGACTTCGAATCCGAGCGTATCGTGATACCAGAGGATCGACGCCTCCAGATCCGGGACGCTGATTCCGCCATGATGAAATTTGAGTTCGATCGGCACTGCATACCCTGCGAGTTGTGAATTTCGGAGCGCACGATGTCATCGCTGCGACAATTCCCGTGCTGGCGAAAATTGTCGCACAGCCGATGTGGGCGTGCGGTGCCTTTGCATGCGGAACAAATTTGTGCCGTCAAAGGAGTGGATCGATGGGGATTGTCTACAGCACCGGCGTGGGCCGCATATGTCCGGGCTGTCGCCGCCCGCAGGCACAGTGCGTCTGCAAGACCGCCGCAGCGGCCGCAGCGCGGGCAAACGCCGGCAAGGTGCGGGTCAGCCGCCAGACACAAAGTCGTGCCGGCAAAGCGGTGACGCTGATTACCGGCCTGCCGCTGGACGCCGCGCAGCTGGCGATGCTGGCACGCGAACTCAAGCGCCAGTGCGGCAGCGGCGGCACGGTCAAGGACGGTGCGATTGAAATCCAGGGCGAGCATCGCGATGTCGTGGTCGCGGAGCTGCAGCGCCGCGGCTTCGACGCCAGGCGTTCCGGCGGCTAATCGCTCGCCGCCAGAGCGCGCATGCTGCGCGCAGGCTCGGCCAGCCCGGAATGGCGCACCGCCACCTGCGGCCAGTACGCCGCGATACGCGCAGCCAGTTGCTCGGCGATATACACCGAACGATGCTGCCCGCCGGTGCAGCCGATCGCGACCGTCAGGTAGCGGCGGTTGGCGGCCTGGTGTTCGGGTATCCGGTTCTCGATGAAGCGCGCGACGTCGTCGATGAAGGTCGCGACGCTCGGCTGCGCCTCAAGAAATCGTATCACCGGCTCATCACGACCAGTGAGTGACCTCAAGCTCGGTTCCCAATAGGGATTGGGCAGTGAGCGCGCGTCGAAGACGAAGTCGGCATCGCCCGGGATGCCGTGCTTGAATCCGAAGGATTCCAGCAGCACCGACATGCGGTCGCGTGGCCGCTGGCCGACCCGCCGGTTGATGAGTTCGCGCAGCTCGTGTACCCCCATGCGTGAGGTGTCGACCACCAGATCCGCTGCATTCACCAGCGGCTCGAGCAGGCCGCGCTCGATCGCGATCGCCTCGTGCAGGTTTTCGCCGCGGCGAGTGAGCGGGTGCTTGCGGCGCGTCTCGGCGAAACGGCGCAGCAACTCCTCGTCGCTCGCCACCAGGAACACCAGCTCGCACTGGATACCGCTGCGCTTGAGCTCATCGAGCAGCATCGGCACGGTGGCGATCTCATCGCCCGGGTTGCGGGCGTCGATGCCGATGGCGGTGCGCTGATAGACGGTCGAGCTGCTGCGCACGGTATGGGAAATGAACGGCTTGAGCAGTGCCGCGGGGATGTTGTCGACACAATAGAAATCCAGGTCCTCGAGCATGTGCAGCGCCACGCTCTTGCCGGAACCCGACAGGCCGCTCAGGAAGATCAGGCGCACCGGCGCAACACCTGGCTGCGCGCCGGGCGCGCCGCCGCGGCCGCGCCGCCACCGCGGGTCCGGGCCGGACCCGCTGCAGCCACGCGGCTAGAGTCGGGCGCTTTTCTGCGCTTCCTGGGCATGGTGGTCCGTGAGCTTTTCCTTGTGCTTGCGCACGCGCCGCTCGAGCTTGTCGGCCAGGGCGTCTATGGCGGCATACATGTTGCCGTCGATCGCCAGGCAATGAATCGTCTCGCGGCGCACGCGCAGTGTCGCCTCCGCCTTGTGCTGCAGTTTTTCGACCGTCAGCACGAAATGATTGTCAATCAGCTGGTCGAAGTGACGCATGATGCGCCCGAGTTTTTTCTCGACGTAGCCTCGCAGGGCGGTGGTGATCTCGACGTGATGTCCGGTGACGTTCAATTGCATGGCCTGATCTCCTTGTGGATGTCATTTGCCGTTGACTCGCCTGCGTTCATTCGATGGCGCGAGGCCCATCGTTTCCCGGTATTTCGCTACTGTGCGGCGTGCAACCGGTATGCCTTCGCCGGACAGAATCTCCGCGATGCGGCTGTCGCTGAGCGGCGCCGCCGAATCCTCCTCGCGTATGAGCTTGCGTATCTTGGCCCGAATCGCGGTCGAGGAAGTGCCCGAGCCATCGTTGCCCTCGACCTGGCTGGAGAAAAAATAGCGCAGTTCGAATACGCCGCGCGGGGTGTGCATGTATTTGCCCGAGGTGACGCGCGATACCGTCGACTCGTGCATGCTGATGGCCTCGGCGATATCGCGCAGGATCATCGGCCGCATGAACTCCTCGCCCTGGTCGAGGAATTCGCACTGCCGCTCGACGATCGAGCGCGCCACCTTGGTCAGCGTGTCGTTCCTGATCTCCAGGCTCTTGAGCAGCCAGCGCGCTTCCTGCAGCTGCGCCCGCATGCTGGCATGGCTGGTGCCGCGGCCGACGAGACTCGCATACGATTGGTTCAGCCGCACGCGCGGCAGCGTTGCGGCGTTGATCTCCACCGACCAGCCGCGCGGCGTGCGACGCACGAACACATCCGGAACCACGTATTCCGGCGAGCTGCCGCTGACGATCGAGCCCGGCCGCGGATGACAGGCGCGCACCAGCGCCACGGCAGTTTCCAGGTCCTCATCCGAGGCGCGCAGCTCGCGCCGCAGTGCCGTCAGCTCGCGTTCGGCCAGCAGCTCAAGATGGTTGCGCGCGATGGCCTTGGCGCAGGCGAGGCCGGCGGTTGCCGGCTCCAGCTGGTCGAGCTGCAGCAGCAGGCACTCGCTCACTGAACGCGCGCCAATGCCGGGCGGGTCGAACATCTGCACGATCCCGAGCACGCGTTCCACCTCGGCCACGCTCGGGTCGAGTTCCGGCTTGAGGCTGGCCCCGATCACATCCAGCGGCTCGCTCAGGTAGCCGTCATCATTGATCGCATCGATCACCGCCCGGCCGATGGCGACATCGCGCGCGTTGAGGCGCGCGAGCTCGAGCTGCCACAGCAGGTGGTCGCGCAGCGACTGGCCGGTGGCATCGGCAAATTCCTGCTGCCGCTCCTCATCGCCGCTGCCGCCGCCGCTCCACGGGTTCTCAGCCGCGCCGACCGACTGGTCTGACCAGCCATCATCGACTACCTCGACCGGCGGCTCCTCGGCCGGTGCCGCGGTCTCCGGTGCGGTCTCGGCGCCCGACAGGGCCTCGTAGGTGCCGCTCTCGGTGTCCTCGTCCTGCTCCAGCATGACGTTCGATTCGAGCAGCTCGCGGATGTGCGCCTGCAGCTCGATGGTGGGCAATTGCAGCAATCGGATGGCCTGCTGCAACTGCGGCGTCATCGTCAGCTGCTGGCCGAGCTTGAGTTGCAGAGAGGGCTTAAGCATAAAACGTGCCGGCGCCGTTCACTGCCGGCCCCGGAGATCTCATAAGTGT
>Ga0181537_10005377_pt1 | contig 10359 bp, 5 predicted proteins | sample PEATcosm2014_Bin_39_FD_119765 | JGI IMG/M metagenome (GOLD analysis project Ga0181537, IMG submission 119765) | Peatland microbial communities from MTU Mesocosm Facility, Houghton, MI, USA - PEATcosm2014_Bin23_10_metaG | ecosystem: Environmental > Terrestrial > Soil > Wetlands > Peat | place... | reverse complement strand
TCGGCGGGGACCGCAATCATCGGCGAATGCCCGCCCCCGGTTTCAAGCTCAAGGCCAACGCAAACTCGCGTGTGCTCTCCGGCCACCCCTGGGTGTTCGCGAACGAGGTCGAGGCTCCGCTTCCGCCGGAATGCGACGGCGAGGTCGTCGAGTGCCGGGACCGCTCCGGACGCCTGCTTGGGACGGGAATCTGCAATGGCAGGTCGCAGATAGTGTGGCGCCGGCTCAGCAGGGACCGCGTCGCCCTCGACGCGGATTACATCCTCGGAGCCCTGGAGAGGGCGTTGGCCAGGCGGGCCCCGGGTGCCTACCGGCGCGTCGTGTGGTCCGAGTCGGACGACCTTCCGGGCGTCGTCGTGGACCAGTACGGCGACGCGGCGGTCGTCCAGCTTCAGACGCTCGCGATGGAGAGGAGGTCGGGCCTCATAGGGGACCTCGTCGACCGCGTCCTCGGCCCGGCCGAGGTGATCTTCCGCAACGACGCCCAGATCCGCAGGCTGGAGGGGCTCGCGCTCGAGACCCACACCCGCTCCGGCGCGCGCTGGGAGCCGCGGTGGGCGACGATCGACGGGGTCGACGTGTGGCTCGACCTCATGGGCGGGCAGAAAACCGGCTTCTACCTTGACCAGCGCGCTCAGCACGCCGCCGTCGCCAAGTACTGCGCCGGAGGGCGCGTGCTGGACGCCTTCTGCAACCAGGGCTCCTTCGCCGTGCATGCGGCGAAGGCGGGAGCCGCGCAGGTGCGCGGCCTGGACAGCGCTCCCGACGCCGTCGAGGCCGCCCGCCGCAACGCCGAGCGCAACGGGGTCGCGGCCCGTTTCGACATCGCGAACGTCTTCGACTGGCTCAACGACCCCGCGAACCGCGAGGCGCAGCCCTGGGACGTGGTCATCCTGGACCCGCCGCCGTTCGCAAAGTCGAAGTCGGCGCTCGAGGGCGCGCTCAGGGGATACAAGGAGATCAACCTGCGCGCGATGCAGCGGCTCGCCCCCGGCGGCGTTCTGGCGACCTACACCTGCTCCCACCACATGCAGGACGCCGAGCTGCGCTCGGTGCTCGCCGCCGCCGCCTCCGACGCCAGGAGACGCGTGAGGGTCCTTGAGTTCTGCCACCAGCCGCCCGACCACCCCGTGCTGATGGCGATGCCCGAGAGCGAGTATCTCAGGGGTTACATCCTGCGCGTGGACTAGGGGTCCGCGCCGCGGCGTTCGACGCAGGCTTGCAACGGGACGACTCATTCGGACACTTCGCTGGATGCCCCGCCCGGCCAACGCCCTGATCGTCGACGATGAAGCGCACGTGCGCATGCTGATCCGCATGCTTCTGAAGCAGCTCGGGATCGAGACCGTCTGGGACGCGGCCGATGGCAACGACGCGCTGGAGAAGGCGGCGGCGCACAAGCCCGACGTCGTCCTCCTCGACATCAACCTGCCCCAGGTCGGCGGGCTTGAGGTGCTGGCCAAGCTGAAGGCGGCGCACCCGACGATGCCCGTGATCATCGTGTCCTCGCAAAGCACGATGAAGACGGTCATTCAGACGCGGGAGCTGGGCGCCGAGGCCTACGTCCTGAAGCACGCGCCGAAGTCCGAGGTCCTTCAGATGCTCTCCGACGCCTTCGACAACATCGCCGAGGCGTCCGGGGGCGCGGCCGCCGCGGAGGGCGAGCCGAAGCCGGCCCCCCCGGCCTGACCTACAGCTTGCCGCCGTAGATGGCGGAGGCGCCGAGCTCCTCCTCGATTCTCAGCAGCTGGTTGTACTTGGCGACCCGGTCCGTGCGGCAGAGCGATCCCGTCTTGATCTGGCCCGCGTTCGTCGCGACGGCGATGTCCGCGATCGTCACGTCCTCGGTCTCGCCCGACCTGTGGGAGATGACGGCCGTGTAGCCGGCCTCCTTGGCCATCTCGACCACGTCCAGCGTCTCGGTGAGCGTCCCGATCTGGTTCACCTTTATGAGGATGGAATTGGCGGTCGCCGAACTGATGCCCTTCCTCAGGTACTCGGTGTTCGTCACGAAGAGGTCGTCGCCCACGAGCTGAACCTTGTCGCCGATGGCATCGGTCAGCTTCTTCCAGGTGTCCCAGTCGTTCTCGGCGCAGCCGTCCTCGATGGAGACGATGGGGTACTTGGCAACCAGGTCCTTGTAGAGATCCACCATCTGGCCTCCGCTCAGGGCCTTGCCGCTCGATTTCTTGAAGACGTAGCTCTTCCTCTCGGCCACGTAGAACTCGGAGGCCGCAGGGTCGAGCGCCAGCGCGATGTCCTTGCCGAGCTTGTACCCCGCCTGCTTCACCGCCAGGGCGATCGAGTCGAGCGCGGCCTCTATCGACTCGAGGTTCGGGGCAAATCCACCCTCGTCGCCGACGGTCGTCGTCAGGCCCTTCTCCTTGAGGACCTTCTTGAGCGAGTGGAAGACCTCGCAGCCCATGCGCAGCCCCTCGGCGAAGGTGGCCGCGCCAATCGGCATGATCATGAATTCCTGGAAGTCGATGGGCGCGTCGGAATGGGCGCCGCCGTTCATGATGTTCATCATCGGCACCGGAATCACCTTGGCGTTCGGTCCCCCGATGTACTTGTAGAGGGGCTGGCCGAGGGCCGCCGCCGCCGCCTTCGCGGTCGCAAGAGAGACGCCGAGGATCGCGTTTGCGCCGAGGGAGGACTTTGTCTTCGTGCCGTCGAGCGCGATCATCGTGCGGTCCACCGAGACCTGGTCGCAGGCGTCGAAGCCGATCAGGGCGGGCGCTATCTTGGACTTCACGTTCGCCACGGCCTTCTGGACTCCCTTCCCCGAATACCGCTTCTTGTCGCCGTCGCGCAGCTCAATGGCCTCGTGCTCTCCGGTCGAGGCGCCCGACGGGACCGCCGCGCGGCCGAACGCCCCCGAGGCCAGGCGGACGTCGACCTCGACGGTCGGGTTGCCGCGGGAGTCGATGATCTCGCGGGCTGTGATGAAGGCGATGGATGTGTTCATGGGAGGAAACCGGAAATGGGAGTCGCGATCAGAGTCGAGGCGCCGCCCCGGGGAAAGACCAAAAGTGGCCCTCCGGTCAGAACGGGGAGCGCGCCCTGCTCATCCGGCGCAGCAGCCGCGAGACGGGGCCGAGCGACTTTGGCCGCGAGGCGGGAGGGACCTGCGAGATGAAGCCGCGCTCGGCCGCGAGGGCGAACACGGAGAGGCCATCGTAGTTGCGCGCCGCGACGCGCTCCGGCGAGAGGATCTCCGGCGGGACCTGATCGAGGTGGCCCTCGTAGGCCGCCGCATGGAGCGGGCTGTCGCCGTTGTCGTTGCGGATCCCCATGAGCTCGGGCGTCAGCACCGAGGCCGGTATCTTGTGGAGCTGGCCTGTCTCCGCCGCGGCATGCGCCGGCGTGAAGCCCGTCTTACTTGCCATCGAAAGATTCTCGAAAACAAGGAGTTGCGACGGGACCTGTTCCAGATGCCCCGAGATGGCGGCGGCGTGGAAGACCGTGTCGCCCGCGAGGGTCACCTCCCGCATCGCTTCTGCCGTCAGGAAGGCGGCCGGGACCTGGTCCAGGTGCCCGTTGAAGGCCGCGACATGGAGCACGGTCTCGCCGCTCACATTGCGCCGCGCCATGAGCGCCGCCGTCAGGTATCCGGGCGGCACCTTGTCCAACGTGCCGTTCTCTGCGGCCTCGTGAAGGATCGTGTTGCCGGTCTCGTTCGTGCTCTGGAACATGTCCGGCGTGAGGAGGGCGGCGGGGATCTGGCCCAGATTGCCGTAGGCCGCCGCGGTGTGGAAGACCGTGTAGCCCGCGTTGCTCTTCAGCGAGAGGTTTTCCTGGGTCATCACCTCGGCCGGTATCTGGTCGAGGTGCCCGCCGATGGCCGCGTGGTGAAGGGGCGTGTACCCGGCGTCGTTCTTCAGGGTGAGGTATTTCGCCGTCAGGGCCTCGGGCGGCAGGCTCCGCAGCTCGCCGTACTTTGCCGCGGTGTGTATCCGCGTGTGGCCCGCTGAATTGCGAGCCCCGATTACCGCCGAGGAGCTGATTTGCGGATCCGACATTTGGTAGCGATAAAGGGAATCCGTTGCCGCCATCGTGGCAATTTAAATACCCCTGCGGCCGGGGAACGGGATTGGATTGCCAACCCACCGACGCGAAATCACCTTAGTGCCGCATGTATCCAGCTGATTCGAACGCGGCGGCCAGGGAGCCGATCCTAGTGGTGGATGACGAGCCGCCCATCCTCGAGGCCTTCTCGGCCGCCCTGACACCGTACTTTGACGTGACCACCGCGTCCTCGGCAAGGGAAGCGGACTTCATCCTGCGCAAGAAGGAGTTCAAGGTGGTCGTCAGCGACCATCTGATGCCGGGAGGCAACGGAATGAGCTTCCTCGTCCGCGCCCGGGAGGAATACCCGAAGATGCAGAGGATCCTGGTCACCGGATACATGAAGCCCGAGATGCTGATCCGGAGCGTCAACGAGGCCGCCCTCTTCCGCTATCTCCTGAAGCCGGTGACCCTTTCCGAGCTCGTCAAGGTGGTGCAGGACGCGGTGCGCGCGGGCGGCTCGACGGAGGTCTAGGCGCCGTGGCCGAGCAGGGCACGCGATTCCCGGGGCTGCCGGTCGTGCTGCTCGTCGACGACGAGCCGCTCCTCCTCGATTCACTGGGCCAGGAGCTGCGCGACGCCTGCAGGCTGTACACCGCGGCTTCCGCCGCGGACGCGGACCTCAAGCTCGCGGCTCGGCGCTACGACGTGATCGTTTGCGACCACATGCTGCCCGGCGAGCAGGGGCTCGATTTCCTCACCCGGGCCATGGAGATGGTGCCGTCGACGAAGCGCATACTGATCACGGGGTACACGAGCCCGGAGTTCATCTCTCGCAGCACGGCGATCGCGGGCCTCTCCGCGTGCCTCGTGAAGCCGGTCAGGGCGTCCGAGATCGCCGCGGCGATCAGGGCCGCGCTCGGTTCCTGAGGCCCCGGGCCGCGGCCCGCCGGGTCCTTGACCGGAGGAACGGGGCCGTCGCGCTGCGGCTTGCGGCCAACAGCCCGGCGAGCGGCCCCTGGTAGACGATCTCCCCGCCGTCGGGGCCGCCTCCAGGCCCGAGCTCCACGACGTAGTCGGCCTCGCGGATGAGGTCCAGGTTGTGCTCGATGACCGCGACCGTGTGGCCCTGGTCCACGAGCGCGTGCAGGACCCCTATGAGGCGCTCGCAATCGCTCAGGTGCAGGCCGATCGTGGGCTCCTCGAGGATGTAAAGGTTCCTAGGGACGGACCCGCGGCTTCGCTCGCGGTACGTGGCCAGGCCCTTGGACAGCTCGGTCACCAGCTTCAGCCGCTGGGCCTCGCCGCCGGAGAGGGTCGACGAGCTCTGGCCGAGGGTCAGGTAGCCGAGGCCGCAGTCCGCCATGAGGCGGCACACCGAGGCGAGCTCGGTGTGGAAGCTGAAGAAGTCCGCGGCCTCCTCGAACGTGAGCTGGAGGACGGCCCCGATCGAGCGGCCCTTCCAGGTGACGTCCGACAGCTCGGGTCCGTACCTCAGGCCCTGGCAGTCGTCGCACGGAAGGTACGTGTCGGGCATGAACGCCATCTCGAGGCGTATGCGCCCCGCGCCCTTGCACGCGGGGCAGCGACCGCCCTCGGTGTTGAAGGAGAACCGCGACGCGGTGTAGCCCCGGATCTTCGCCTCCGGGATCGACGCGAAGAACTTCCGGATGGTGTCGAACACACCGAGGTAGGTGGCGGGCGTCGACCTCGGGGTCTTGCCTATGGGGGACTGGTCCACCTCGATCACGGAGCGGAAGGAGTCCGCGTTGCGCAGCTCCGCGAACTTGGGCGCGGCGTCGCCCGCGTGCCTCGCGAAGTCGCGGCCGCTGAGCCGCGCGTTGCTCGTCTTGATCGCCCATGCCGCCGCCGGCCCCAGGATGTCCCGGAACAGCGTGGACTTTCCCGCGCCGCTCGGGCCGGCGACCATGGTGAGGCGACCCTCCGGGACCCGCAGGTTTCCGCCCCTCAGGTTCCGGTGGCGCGCGCCCCTGAGCTCGATCCACCGCACCGCCGAGGGCGCGACGTCCCGGTACTCCCCCCGCAGAGGGTGCCTGATCCCCTTCGCCAGGAACACGCCCGTCAGGGACGAGCCGTCGCGCTTGATCTGCAGCGGCGTCCCTCGAGCGAGAAGCTCGCCGCCGTGGACGCCGGCGCCGGGGCCGAGGTCGACGATGAGGTCGGCGCGCTCCATGAGCTCGTCGTCGTGCTCGACGACGACAAGGGTGTTTCCCTTGTCGCGCAGGGCAAGAAGCGTCGAGATCAGGCGTTGGTTGTCGCGGGCGTGAAGGCCGATGCTCGGCTCGTCGAGGACGTAAAGCACCCCGGCGAGGTTCGTCCCCAGCTGCGCGGCGAGCCGGATCCGCTGGGCCTCGCCGCCGGAGAGGGTCTTTGTCGGGCGGTCGAGGGACAGGTAGCCGAGCCCGACGTGGTCCATGAACCTGAGGCGCTCGCGGATCTGCGGGACGATGTCCCTCGTCACAAGGCGGCCGCGCTCGTCCAGCCGCAGGTGCTCGAGGTTCGAGAGCAGCTCGGCCGGCGGGCAGGCGAGGAGGGCGGGGAGCGAGAGCGGGGGGCGCTTCCCCTTCATGTGAAGCTTGACCGCCCGCGACACCCGGTTGAGGCGCTCGCCCTTGCAGTCCGGGCACGGCACGCCCTCTTCATCCTCCTCGCCGGTCAGGCCGAGCTGTCGCAGCCGCTCGGCGTTCTCGTCCTCGTCGTCGTCATCGGGCTTGACCATCCAGGGATAGATCCGCCCGTAGCCGCGGCAGGTGGGGCACCAGCCCCGCGCGGAGTTGAAGGAGAAGTCCTTCGGGTCCAGTTCAGGGAAGGACTCCCCTGTCTCGACGTCGGTGCGGGTCGTGGAGAACCAGGAGAGCACGTCCCCCGCGGGGGTTGCGACGAAGCAGGAGCCCTTCCCGACGCCGAGGGCGCTCTCGAGGGCGGGGCCCGGCTTGCCCGACTCCCTGAGGTCGGCGACGACCACCTCGAGGTCGTGCTCCTTGTAGCGGTCGAGCTTCTGGAACGCGTCGACGCGGATGACCTTCCCGTCCGTGCGCATCAGGGCGAAACCCTGCCTGCCGATCCAGTCGGCGATCGGCTGATGGTGCCCCTTGCGGCCGCGTATGAGCGGCGCGCAGAGGTAGAGGTGCCGCGCCCTCCTGGCCCTTGGGCTCGCGAGCACCTTCTGGAGAAGTTTCTTCAGCGCGCCCGGCGAGAGGGGAGTGACCGCGCGGTCCGTGTCCGGGTGGTGCTGCGTGCCGATCCGCGCGTAGAGCAGCCGGAGGTACTGGGCCACCTCGGTGATCGTCGCGACGGTCGACTTGAGGGATCCCCTCGTGACGCGCTGCTCGATGGCGACTGCCGGCGGTATCCCGGTGAGCCGGTCTATGGACGGCCTCGGCAACTGCTCGACGAACTGCCGCGCATACGGCGACATCGACTCCATGAAGCGCCTCTGCCCCTCGGCGAAGATGATGTCGAAGGCGAGTGTCGACTTCCCCGAGCCCGACACGCCGGTGATCACGGTGAGCTCCCGGTGCGGTATAGAGACGGAAAGGTTCTTCAGGTTGTTCTCGCGGGCCCCGAAGAGCTCGATGGACGCGCCCTGTACGGGTCTCCACGCGGGCCGCGCGGGCTCGGCGGCGGCCGGCGCCTCGTCGGGCGGCCGTGCGTCATCGTCGAGCGCCGCCAGGAGAAACGGCGACGTCGCCACTCCGGCCCGCGCGACCTCCTCCGGCGTGCCCTCCGCGACAATGCGGCCGCCCCCGGCGCCCGCCTCGGGCCCGACCTCCACGATCCAGTCCGCGGACTTCAGGACGTCCGCGTTGTGCTCGATCACGACGAGGCTGTGGCCGCGCTCCACGAGGGCGTGGAGCACCTCGAGGAGCTTGCCGACGTCGTGGCGGTGGAGCCCGGTGGTGGGCTCGTCAAGGAGCAGCAGGGCGCCCGGGCCCCCCGAGAGGGCGCCCAGGTAGCGGACGAGCTTGAGCCTCTGCGACTCGCCGCCGCTCAGGGTGTTCAGCGGCTGGCCGAGCGACAGGTAGCCGAGGCCCACCGACTCCAGGGACGCGAGGCGGTGGCGGATCTGCGCCTGATCCCTGAAGAGCTCCACGGCCTCGGTGACGCTGGTCTGCAGGACCTGGGCCACGGTGACGCCGCCCCACTCGACGGCGAGGACCTCCGGCTTGAACCGCTTGCCCTCGCAGACGGGGCACGGCACGAAGACGTCCGAGAGGAACTGCATCTCGACGCGCTCGTAGCCGAGGCCCTGGCAGTGGTCGCACCGCCCGTCCCCGCTGTTGAACGAGAAGCTGGAGGGGCCCATCCCGGCCTCCTGGGCCCCCGGGGTCGACGCGAAGAGGACCCGGATGAGGTCCCACGCCTCCACGTAGAGCGCCGGGTTGGACCGCGGCGTGCGCGACACGGGGCCCTGGTCCACCAGCACCGCCTCCGAGATGGCCTCCGAGCCTCGGATTGACGTGAATTGCGCGGCGTCCTCGGTGGGCCTGCCGCGGTGGGCCTGCAGGCCCTGGTGGATCACGTTGTCGAGGAGGGTGGACTTGCCCGACCCCGAGACGCCGCTCAGGCAGACGAAGCGCCGGAGCGGGATCCTGATGTCCGCCGAGATCACGTTGTGCTTCGTCGCGCCGGTGATCTCGAGCGCCGGGTCCCCCTTGGACACAGGCCTCCTCGCCGGGGGCGCCGCGATGCGCCTCCTCCCCGAGAAATACGCCCCCGTGATGCTGCGGGCGTCCCCGAGCATCGCCGCGACCGTTCCCTCGAAGACCACGTGGCCGCCGCGCGCGCCCGGTTCCGGGCCGATCTCGATCACGTGGTCGGCGGCCCGTATCATGGACTCGTCGTGCTCGACGACGACCACCGTGTTTCCGGCGGCGACGAGCGTGCGGATGATCCTGACGAGCCGGTCGATGTCCCTCGGGTGCAGGCCAACGCTCGGCTCGTCCATCACGAACAGCGTGTCGACGAGGGACGTGCCGAGGCACCCGGTCAGGTTCACTCGCTCCACCTCGCCGCCCGAGAGGGTCCGCGAGGGCCGGTCGGGCGTGAGGTATCCGAGACCCACCTCGCGCAGATAGCGCAGGCGCGTGAGGATCGAGTCGTAGGCGAGCTCCGCCTGGCGCTCGCCTTCCGGCGGCCGCGAATCCGAAAGGAGCGCGTACAGCGCGTCGACCGGCTGCGCGTAGAGCTCGGGCAGCGACGAGCCGCGCCACCTCCAGCAGAGGGCCTCGGGCTGGAGGCGCGCCCCGCGGCACGCGGGGCAGGTGTTGTACGCGCGGTAGCGCGACAGGAACACGCGCACGTGCATCTTGTAGGTCGTCTTCTCGAGCCAGCGGAAGAACCCCTTAACGCCGTACCAGTACTTCGGCCATTCCTTCCCGTTCTCCGCCCCGTACCCGGGCTCCCCGTCGACGACGAAGGACCGCTGCTCTTCGGTCAGCCTCTCGAAGGGTATGTTCGTGGGAATCCTGCGCTTGCGCGCGAAGACGCGCAGGTCGTCCTTCGACGAGCTGTAGACCGCGCCCTCCCAGCAGCGGATGGCGCCCTCGTCGATCGACAGGGCGGGGTCAGGAATCGCGAGGCGGTAGTCGATCTCGATTATCCGTCCGAAGCCGCGGCACGCCGGGCACGCGCCGAGCGGCGAGTTGAAAGAGAAGAGGGCGGGGGTCGCGGGCCGGAACTTCCTGCCGGTCTTCGGCGAGTGAAGGCCGCGCGAGTAGTGGCCGAGCTCGGCGAGGGTGGCCGCGTCGAACACGCGGGCCTCGCCGCGCCCGAAGTGCATGGCCGTCTCCACGGCCTCCGTGAACCTGGCCATCGACGCGGGCTCGACCTGAATCCGGTCCTGCACGACATGGAGCCGGGCGGCCCCCGAGAGCGCGCCCCGGTCCGCGAGGAGGTCGTCGACCCTGTGCAGGGCGTGGTCGGAGTCGATCGACCGCGACGCAAGCACGCGGACGTACGCCTGGTTCTTGAGGCTCGCGAGAATCTCCGTCCACGCCATGTTCTCCGGGCGGGCGACCTCGAAGGTGACGAGCACGGAGGCGCCGGCGCTCGAGGCGAGGGTCTTCCGCCAGACCGTCTGCGGGTTGTCGTCCTCGACCTTGTCCCCGGTGTCGGGGTCGAAGCACTTCGCCGCGTGGCTGAACCACACCTTGAAGAAGTCGGTGAGCTCGGTCATCGTGCCGACCGTGGAGCGCGAAGACTTGACGGTGTTCGTCTGCTCGATCGCGATCGACGGCCGGATGTTCTCGATTGAGTCGACGCGCGGCTTGTCCAGGAGCTCGAGGAACTGGCGAGTGTAGGCGCTGAACGTCTCCACGTAGCGCCTCC
>Ga0181537_10005376_pt1 | contig 10359 bp, 7 predicted proteins | sample PEATcosm2014_Bin_39_FD_119765 | JGI IMG/M metagenome (GOLD analysis project Ga0181537, IMG submission 119765) | Peatland microbial communities from MTU Mesocosm Facility, Houghton, MI, USA - PEATcosm2014_Bin23_10_metaG | ecosystem: Environmental > Terrestrial > Soil > Wetlands > Peat | place... | reverse complement strand
CTGCTCGAACTGGCCGTAGAATGACATCACCGCGGTTTGAATCTGCCCGACCGTCGCCGCTTCAATGCCGGGAATTGCTTCCAGTTCTTCCGGCGTCATCGAACCCAGCCGCTCCACCGTCCCCACCCCGGCTCCCACCAGCAACTCCGCGATCGCTTCGCTCAGGCCGTGATCCATCAGCACCGATATGGGCGCCCCTGAAATCACCAGGTCCTGCATCTGCGTTTCCACCTCGCGGCGCTTCTCTTCCTCGCTCTTGATATCGATCTTCCATCCCGTCAGCTTCGCGGCCAGGCGTACATTCTGCCCGCGCTTCCCGATGGCGAGCGACAACTGCAGATCGTCCACTACCACTTCCATCTGCCGCTCCGCCATGTCCACGATCGTCACACGCGCTATTTTCGCCGGGCTTAAGGCCTTGGTCGCGTATGCCACCGGATCGTCGGAGTATTCGATAATGTCGATCTTCTCTCCGCGCAGCTCGCGAATGATGGATTGCACGCGCATGCCCTTCATTCCCACGCACGCGCCGACGCTATCCACGTCCCGATCGCGGCTGGCCACCGCGATTTTGGTCCGCTCGCCCGCTTCGCGCGCGCACGCTTTTATCTGCACGGTGTTGTCGTAAATCTCCGGCACTTCCTGTTCGAACAGCCGCGTTACCAATTCAGCCGCCGCGCGCGATACCACCACGCCCGCATTCTTTCCGCCGCGCTCGACCCCCTTGATCACGCAGCGCAGCCGGTCGCCTACGCTGAAGCTCTCCACTCGCGACTGCTCCTTCTTAGGCAGCCGGGCCTCGGTCTTCCCCATGTCCACAACGTAATCCTGGCCTTCGACGCGCTTCACAATGCAGTTCACCAGCTCGCCCTGCCGGCCCTGGAATTCCGTATACACGCTGTCGCGTTCGGCCTCCCGCACTTTCTGCAGAATCACCTGCTTGGCCGTCTGCGCGGAAATACGCCCCAGGACATCCGTCGGCTTCGTTTCCCGAATCTCGCTGCCGATCTGAGCTTCCGGATCTATCTTCCGCGCCGCCTCGAGCGTTATTTCCTTCGTCGCGTCGGCCACCGCCTCAACCACCGTGCTCACGCTGTAGATCTGGATGTTGCCCTTGTCGTCGAAATCGGCTACGAGATTCTCCTGCGAACGGAAATGCTTCCGCGCCGCCGCCAGCATGGCGTCCTTCACCGCGTCGAACACGATCTGCGGATCGATGCCCTTTTCCTTGCTCAGTATCTCCACCGACTGAAATATGGAAGCCACATTAACCTCTTCTGCCTATCTGAAACTTTGGGCTGGAATCTTATGAGCTCGAAGCCGTTCGGCTCACCACTCGAACTTCAGGCTTGCCTTCTGGACCGACTTGAGTGGAATCTGCGTCAACTTTCCCGGCGCCGTTTCCACTTCCAGCGTGTCGCCTGTGAAGGCCGCCAGCTTCCCTTCGAGCAGCCGCCGCGTCTCCATCGGCTCGCGCAGGGAAACCCGGATCTTCTGGCCCAGCGCCCGCTCGAAGTCCCGTGGCCTGTGAAGCTTTCGCTCCACCCCCGGCGAGCTCACCTCCAGCGTGTAAGCTTCTTCCCCGGGCACCGCGTCCTGCTCATCCAGCAGCGCGCTCAGCCGCCCGGAAATGTATTCGCAGTCGCCATGCTGCACGCCGCCGGGTTTGTCGATATACACCCGCAACAGTCGCGCTTTGCCGCTGCCGCGCAGATCGACCTCGACGATCTCGACATTGCTGCCGGCCGCCGCTTCCTCACTTAACTCCGTGATTCGCTTGATGAGCCCTTCGTCTTTCATTCCCACAAACCACAACAAAAAAGTGGGCTTTCGCCCACTCCATTGGTTCGACGCTTCTCTTTTATTAGACCATTCTTACCCATCCCCTGGCAAATCCGGGACGCCGGCCCCCCAAAGCCTGGTTGTGGCGCGGGCATTCGTGCCTGCCGCGCTGCCGTTTTTTGTCGCCCCCAAAAAGAATTTCCCAACGCAGCGCACCCCATCTTCGTATTCATACTGAGACTGTCTATGGGAACGCCGAAGACTGACCTTATATATGGCACGCTCGACATGCTCATTCTTAAGACCTTGACCCGTGGGCACTTGCACGGCTATGCCATTGCTCAGCTCATCAAACAGCTTTCCGACCAGGTTCTGCGCGTCGACGAAGGCTCACTTTATCCGGCACTGCAGCGCTGCGAGCTGAATGGTTGGATCGAGGGCGAGTGGGGCCTCTCCGCCAATAACCGCCGAGCCCGCTTTTACCATCTGACGCCCGAAGGCCGCAAACAACTCAGCGCGGAAGCCGAGCGTTACCGGCAGGTCACTTTCGCCATCGCCCGCGTGATGGATCTGGCCTAGACGATGCCGACGAAGACTAAAACACGAATGGCCGCTGATGAGGGCCGATCAACGCTGATTGAAAACAATTGGCCTATCCGCGTTCATCGGCGTTTGTCAGCGGCTAAAGACTTTGTTTCCGGGCTCCTCAGTCGTCCGGTAGAGGAGCTCGCTGACTATGCCGCCTAAACTCCAGCGTTGGAAACGCCGGCTGCGGTATTGGCTCCGCCGCGGCGAACGCCAGCGCCTGCTCGCCGAAGAGATGGAGTTCCATGTCGGGTCATATGCGAACGACCTCATGGAAGAAGGAATGTCCCCGGAAGACGCCCGCTACGAAGCCAGAAGGAGATTTGGAAATATGACGCAACAATCCGAAAACGCCCGAGGCATCTGGATCGCCCGATGGCTCTCTGACGCCGCCCAGGACCTCCGCTACACCTTCCGCACGCTCCGCCGCGAAGCCAGCTTTACCACCTTCGCAATCCTGATTATTGGGCTCGGCATCGGCGCCAGTTCCACTGTCTTCAGCGCGGTCAACGCACTGCTCCTTCGTCCCCTGCCTTTCGCCGATCCCAGCCGTCTCATCTGGATCGCCAACCAATCCATCGATAACGACCTCTCCGGCCAGACTGTCCAGGTGGGGCACATGCTCGACTTCCGCGCGCAAAGCAAGTCCTATACCGATGTGGCCGCCTACTTTGCGTTCTACGGCGTTGGTGACAACAAGCTTACTGGCGCCGGCGAGCCGGAGCGCCTTAGCGGTGTGCCCGTCTCTCAGAACTTCTTCCCGCTGCTCGGAGTCAAGCCGCTCATCGGCCGCCTCTTCAACGACGATGAATGCAAATGGAATGGCCCGAAAGCTGTGCTGCTAAGCTACGGTCTCTGGACGCGCCGCTTTGCCTCCGATCAATCCATTGTTGGCCGGTCGCTCACCATCGACGATGCTCCCGTTACGGTCGTCGGCGTCCTTCCTCCCTCCTTTGATTTCTCCAGCGTCTTCGCCCCTGCCAGCCACATCGATCTGTATTCCCCGTTCCCGCTAACTCCGGAGACCAATCGCTGGGGCAACACGCTCGCCATCATCGGGCGGCTGAAACCGGGTGTTAGCATCGCCAGCGCGCGCAGTGAAGCCACTGTTCTGGGCAGGCTGATCCACAAGGCCCACCCCGAGCGCAATGACTTCGACCCTCGCGTGACTTTCCTCGAAGAACACGTCGCCGGGCGCTTCCGTCCCGCCCTGTTCGTGCTGGTCTGCGCCGTAGTGGTGGTTATGTTGATCGTCTGCGCCAACCTCTCGAATCTTCAGCTTGCCCGCACCGCCGCCCGCCAGAAGGAAATGGCCATTCGCGCCGCCGTCGGCGCGGGCCGCAGCCGCCTCATTCGCCAATTGTTGACGGAGAGCCTTGTTCTATCGATTTGCGGCGCGCTGCTGGGTTTGATTCTCGCTATCGCCGGAACGCACATCCTCGCTCATCTCGATGGCGTCAGCATTCCGCTTCTCGATCGCGTGCGGGTGGATGGCTTCGCGCTCGGCTTCACCTTGCTGGTTGCTTTTCTGGCCGGCGCCATCTTTGGCCTTCTGCCCGCGCTTCACATACCCGCCCTTTCGGTTCACGACACCCTGAAAGAGAGTAATCGCGGCTCAAGCACCGGCAAAGGCCACGCCTGGATCCGCAGCGGGCTGGTAGTCTCTGAGATCGCTTTTGCGTGCGTACTGCTCGTGGGCGCCGGCTTGTTAATTCGCAGCTTCTTGCGCGTGCTCGATGTGAACCTCGGCTTTCAGCCGGCCCGCGGCGTTACGATGCGCATTGACCCAAGTTCGCGATACCGCACCCAGGACCAAAAAAACGCCTATTTCACTGAAGCCCTGCGCCTGGTTAAAGGCATCGAGGGCGTCGAGGGCGCCGGATTGACCGACGCTCTGCCTCTTGGCCACAATCGCACGTGGGGCGTCGGCGCCAAGGGAGTGGTCTACAGCCGCGACAACTATCCGGAAGCCTTCGTCCGCATCATCAGTGACGGTTATTTCCGCGCCATGGGTATCCCCATGCTGGAAGGCCGCGACTTGACTGCGCGCGACCTGCCCACCACCGAAAAGGTGATCGTAATCAATGCGACCCTCGCGCACCGCCTCTGGCCAGGCCGCGACGCCATTGGCCAAATCGTGAACGCCGATGTCGACCGCCGCGTCGTCGGCGTCGTTGGTGACGTGCGCCATCTGGCCCTCGAACAGGCATCCGGCTCCGAAATGTATCTACCCATGCGTCAGACCCAGGATTACGGCTCGGTGGATCTCGTCGTGCGGACTTCGCTTCCCGCCGCGCCGCTCGCCGCCTCGGTGCGGGTTGCTCTCGCGCCCATCGAGCCCAACCTCCCCGCGCATGAGTTCCGCACCCTGCAGCAACTGGTCGACAAAGCCGTTTCGCCCCGGCGCCTGGTCGTGCTTCTGCTGACCGGCTTCTCGGCTTTCGCGCTGATTCTCGCCTCGCTCGGAATTTACGGCGTGGTCTCGTACTCGGTCGGCCAGCGCACACAGGAAATCGGTATTCGCATGGCGCTAGGGGCCTCTGCCAGCGATCTCCAGGCCCGCATTATCTTTCAAACCCTCGGGTTAGCCGCGGTCGGCATGTTGATCGGAGCCGTCGCTTCCTGGGCCCTTGCCCGCACGCTCACTGGCCTCTTGTACGAGGTAACTTCCACCGATCCGCTCACCTTTGGTGTCATGCTGATCGTGCTGACGGTTGTGGCTGCCGTGGCCGGCTATCTGCCCGCCCGCCGCGCTTCGCGAATCGATCCGATGATTGCCCTTCGCGCCGAGTAACCGCAGCGCCGCTTGAATCTCGGGAGCTTCCGGTGGCGGCGCGTTGACAGTTTCGCCACCCGTCTGTTATCAAAGGCTGTGTACGGGGCTGGTGTACGGCGCCGACCAGTGGATTGTCTGGGGCCTTTGGCAGGCGCCAAGATCGCCTGCCCCACACGGCGCCAGAACGGCTCTTTTGGCTGCGGCTATGTCGCGCTTTGCGCTTGCTTTATTGTTCGCCTTCTCGCTTCGCGCGGCGCCGCCGCAAACGCCCGTCATTCTGATCTCCATTGATACGCTGCGTGCGGACCGTGTCGCGGCTTACGGCGGCCGTCATGTAGCCACCGCTGGCATCGATTCTTTCGCCCAAGGCGGGACTCTCTTCACGGCGGCAGAGACGCAAGTGCCCTTGACGCTGCCGTCGCACACATCGCTGCTGACTTCCACTTATCCGTTCCAGAACGGCGTCGAAGAGAACGCCGAGCGCGTGCCGCCAAATCTGGTTACCCTCGCCCGGGTGCTGCATGACCACGGATACCAGACCGCGGCATTCATCGGCAGCGTATTCCTCGAGCGCCAGCTCGGCCTCGATCAGGGCTTCGATTTCTACGACAGCCCCTTCGGCTTCGAAGCCTTTTCTCCCCTTTCCGGCGAAATCTTCTTCGTCAGAGCCCAACGCAACCGTTTCGCGGTTCGCGACCGACGCGACGGACACCTGGTGACCCATGCAGCCGAGAATTGGCTGAGCGAAAAGCGTGATCAGCCCGTCTTCGCGTTTGTCCACCTTTTCGATTTGCACTCGCCGTGTGAACTGCCGCCGAGCTTCCATCGCCCGCCCGGTGTGTCCGACTATGACGCGCAACTGGTTTACATCGATCAGATCGTCGCTTCATTCCGCCAGTCGCTGATACGCAGCGGCTGGTGGGACCGGTCTCTCGTGATTCTGGTTTCCGATCACGGCGAGGGTCTCGGCGACCACGGCGAGGATACCCACGGCTATTTCGCGTATGAGAGCACGCTGCACGTTCCCCTGATCCTGCACTGGCCCTCGACTTCGGCGGCGCCGCTCGGCCCGCGCGACCCACGACCAGTGGGCCTGATTGACGTCGCACCGACGGTTCTCGATTTCCTGCATATCCCGCGCCCGGCATCGTTTGCCGGCATCAGCCTGCTCGATCCGGGGCAGCGGCCGGTTTTCAGCGAGAGCGTTTACGTGCGCGATGCATTCGGCTGGGCTGCGCTGCGGGCTTTGCGAAGCGGAGCATTCAAATACATCGATGCGCCGCGAGGCGAGCTATATGACCTGGAACATGACCCGCAGGAGGCGCATAATCTGATCTCTGCCCACGCCGCCCAGGCGCAGGCGCTGCGCGCGGAAATGTCAAAGCTGCTGGCGCGCTATCCCGCCGCTCCACGCGATTCGCGTGACGACCCCGCCTCGCCACAGAAGGATGCGCTGCTGCGCTCACTCGGCTATCTTTCGCGCGGGCCGCAACGCGACGCCGCTGGACCCGCGCCCGATCCCAAAGACCGGCTCGCCGAGCTGCACCTCTATGAGAAGGCCGGAGCAGCAATGGATGCGGGACGAATGAGCGATGCTGCGATTTTGCTGACTCGAGTGCTCGCCACCGATCCTCAAAATACCCTCGCCCGCCGCGATCTGGGAGTGGTCTACATGGAGAGCGACCTGTATGCCAAGGCTGGCGCCTGTTTTGAGAAAGTGCTCGCCGTTTCCGGAAGCGATTACGTCTCGCATTACGAACTAGGCATCGTCTATCAACACCTTGGCAAGCCGAAAGAAGCGCTCGATCACATGCAAATCGCCTGCGGGCTCGCGCCAGGCTCCGAGCAATGCCGCGTCGAGCTGGAGAAACTCAAGCACCCGCCCAACTAAACAGGCGCGGCTATTTCGCTTCTTTCTTCAAATCCAGAATTGTTCGCTTGATTAAAGCTCCGATGTCTTGTTTACTTAAACCCGCCGTTTCAAAATGCTTTCCGAACAACAGCTTGACCTCGTGGCCGGTTTCCCAGGAATCAGCGCCTTGAAGATAGCTGGGGACTATCGGCAAATGGCATTTGAGAGCCATGGCAGCCGCGCCATCCTTCATTTCTATGTCGTCGTTGAAGTCCTTAGTCCAATACAGCCCCTGAGGAAAAATTAGAATTGGATTTCCAGCTTCCGTCTCTGTCTCAAAAGCCTCAACAAAATCCCGGTTGTAACTCCCGGGGTTAATTCTTACCGGAATGAAGCCCATTGCCTTTTTCAGGCCCTGCCCAAAAGGCTGCTGAAAAATTCTTTGCAAAGGCCGGATGACCCACTGCCCCTTATCCGACTTGGCCACAACTTTTAACTGCCTGCCTGTGTGCTCGTGGATTATTCTTTCTAAGATGAGCGCATCCGGGGCGAGGCCGGAAGAAGTTAGGATTGCGCCTCTTGGCTTGGTGTGATTGGCCACCAGCAAATAAGAGTGCCCAGCCAACTCGCGCACATTCTCAATACCGGAAACGTCAACACGAAGGTGCTCGGCCTTACTTCTGAAGTAACCTAATAGCGTCTTGCCTAAAGTTTCGCCGGTGAATGTTCCTAAAGCTTCTATTGCATTCATTTGCACAAAAACGAGACGCCGCGTGGGCGCCTCCGAGGCAGATAGTCGCTTTAGAGGATAACGTAAACGTCGCCATCATTAAGGGCTTCGCTTCTCGGGCATCACCGGCAAACCATACTTCAGTGTAAGAGTGATCATCGGTTGAGGCACAATCTTCGCTTCCGGAGCGAGCCGAAACCGCCATTTCTGCCCGATTCTCGCCAGCAGCAGCACGCCCTCCATCCATGCGAATCTTTCGCCGACGCAGAGGCGAGAGCCGGCGCCAAACGGGATGTACGTCATTTTGGGACGGTCGGGGCTCGGCGTCATCCAGCGCTCGGGCGCAAATTCCGCCGGCTTATCCCAAAAGCGCGCATCGCGGTGCATGATCCACGGGGAAACGAAGAATATCGAATTAGCCGGAAAGCGCTTGCCACCCATCTCAAACTTCTTGATGCTGGCGCGCGCGATCAGCCAGACCGGCGGGTATAGCCGCATCGATTCGGCAAACACCGCATAGGTATAGGGCAGCGAATCGAAATCGTCAGCAGACGGCGCGCGGTCGCCCAGCACGCGGTCCAGCTCATCGAATAAAGCCCGCTCAGATTCCGGGTGTGTCGCGAGCAAGTACCAGGTCCACGCCAGCGCATTCGCGGTCGTTTGATGGCCGGCGAGAAACAAGGTGATGATCTCGTCACGAATCTGGAGGTCAGTCATTTTTGCTCCGCCGCTCTCTGTATCCTGAGCGGCCAGCAACATGGAGAGGAGATCGCCGAAATCGCCACCGGAGGCACGCCGCTCGGCGATCAGGCTGTAAACCCGCCGATCCAATTGTTCTTTGGCGACGTGCAGCTTGAGTAAGTCGCCGGCAAACGGCGAGATTATCAGCCGGAACATGCGCATGAGAGCTGAAGATTCTTCGCCGTTCGACTTCGGGTCGCTGCGCACATCAGAGTTATAGAGCGACTTGGAAACGATCGACATAGTGAGCTCGACCAGTTCGTGGTGCAGATTCACCACCTGGCCTGGCTTCCAATTGATGCCCCAACGGGAAAGCCACGCGTCGGCCACCGAAACCATGATCTCGCCATAGCCTCGCAGATGTTCGCGGTGAAACGCCGGCTGCACCAGCCGCCGCTGCCGCATATGCAACGGCTCCTCGCTGGTCAGCAGTCCTTCGCCAAGCAGCACTTTCGCGCGCTTCAGGCCGAAACTCTTCGTGAAATTGGCGCTTCCCCTTATCAGCACTTCGTGAATCAGCGCCGGATCCGAAATCAGGTATCCGCGAGTGTGGAAGAAGCGGAATGGCGCAACATCGCGATGGCGCTGATGCAGCTCTTCCAACACCCCGAGCGAGTCGCGCTGGAAGCGGCGCACAATCCCGAAAGGCGAGAAAAAGGCGGGGAGTGGCGATTCGTCTGGAGCGACGTTCATGGCGTTCGCTACGGCCAATCCCAGCGCCGATAACGAGTCGGGCCCGGATTCGGTACTGGCACTTTCGAATGGGTGCATCAGTCTTTGGTATCAGGTTACGACTTAATCGCGATGCAGCCCCGAATGCGAGTGCGAGTGAGGCGCCCTCGAGTGGCGATGCGCGTGGATGAGATTTGCCCGTTCCAGCAGACTGCGGTCCTCGAGGATCTGAGCCGGCGGTCCTGAAGCAATCAGACGGCCCTGCTCCAACACGGCGCAGCTTTCGGCCAGGTCCTCGAGCATGTGCAGGTCGTGCGTGGCGGTGACGATTGTTTTGGCGGGATCCTTCCAGCCATCCAGAATTTCGATCAACTGCGTTTGGCTGCGCGGATCGAGTCCGGCGGTTGGCTCGTCGAGCAGCAGCACATCCGGCTCGAGGACGAGCACCGAAGCGAGGGCCACCTTTTTCTTCTCACCGCCGGAAAGCCGGTGCGGCGGGCGCGACGCCAGATGTCCGATCTCTAGCCGCGCCAGCGCGTGATGGACACGGTCGGCCACCTCGTCTTGCCCGAGTTGCAACTGCAGAAGCCCGAAGGCAACTTCTTCGAAAGCGGTTGGGCAAAACAGTTGTGCGTCGGAATTCTGAAAGACGAAGCCTACCTGCCGGCGGAACGAATAGGCGAAATTATCGTCGGCAAAGCGGTCTTCAGTTAGAATTTGATCCCGAAAACGGATCGAACCGGAAGACGGGAACAACAGCGCGTCCAGGATCCGCAGGAGTGTGCTTTTGCCGGATCCATTCGCACCTACTAAAGCAAGCCGCTGGCCGGGGTAGATCGGCAAACAGACACCGTTGAGCGCATCCGCCTCTGCGTATCGATATTTGACGCCCTCCAGCGAGAACAGCGGCGCGCGGGATGAGCCAACGGCACCATCCATCGGGTTTGAGGGCAGGTTTGAAGGCGAAGTCATTGTCGTGAGTGTCATTGTCCGGAGTCTGAATGTGTTGAGTGTCAATGCGCCATCACCAGCCCGACTGCGGCGCCGAGCGAAACCAAAACCACCAGCACGTCGTCCCAACCGGCGGCCTCGACCTTCAGCAAATGCACACGGCCCCGAAACCCGCGAGATTGCATCGCCGAATGGACTTCCTGGCTGAGCGCTGCCGTTTTGTCAAGCAACGTTCCGGCGGTCGAGGCCATTAGGCGGCGCCTCGCAGCG
>Ga0181537_10005375_pt1 | contig 10360 bp, 8 predicted proteins | sample PEATcosm2014_Bin_39_FD_119765 | JGI IMG/M metagenome (GOLD analysis project Ga0181537, IMG submission 119765) | Peatland microbial communities from MTU Mesocosm Facility, Houghton, MI, USA - PEATcosm2014_Bin23_10_metaG | ecosystem: Environmental > Terrestrial > Soil > Wetlands > Peat | place... | reverse complement strand
CTCGATGCCGTCAGCGACGGCGTACGGCAAGCCAACAAAGATCAGCAAGATGCCGCGAAGGAAACCGAGCGGAAGGAAATAACGAGTTTGAAGGCCGAGTATGAAGCGGCCCGCGACTTCGACAAAGCCGCGAGGATGACGTATGCGCAAGATCGCAAATACGCTGCTGGGCTCTCTGACCCATCGTGGGCTAGTGACGCTAATCTGGTTGGCTCATTCATTGATATAATGACGAGCTTCCTCTACGCGCAGAACCCGGACGTGAGCTGCGACGCGGCGGAGCAAGTCGGCCAACAACCCGACACGGACAACACCGCGTTCGCCGAGACGATGGAAATCATCGTGTCTCGACTTTGGAAAAAGGCAAAAATCAAAAAGTCTGTGAAGAAGGCGGTTCGCTCGACGCTAAGCGTCGGCGTCGGCTGGGTAAAAGTGCTGATGTGGAGCGAGAAGCGCCCGCAGCCGCAAGTCGAGAAGGAATTGCACGACGCCGAGGCGCAGGCCGCGCGCCTCGTCGCGGCCATCACAGAAGCCAGGGAGGACGAGCATGCTGATCTGGACTTACAGAAGGCTAAGATCTCCGAGCTGATCGCCGGTCTTCGCGCGAAGCTCGAACTCGCGAAAGAGTTCGGCCTCAACGTGGACTTTGTTCGCGCCGAGGACATGCAAGTCTCGCTCGACGTGTCCGACATCTCGGATTACGCATCGGCCGACTGGGTTTCCGAGGATATGTACATCCCGCAATCTTCGTTGCGCGTCCGCTTCCCGCGATTGGAGCAGGAAGACTGCGAACGGGCGATCGTGTACTACCAGAAGAATATTCCGGCGAACGCCAAGGGCGACGTGCTGCAAGCAGCGACCGGCGAGGAAGCATCAGACGGCACCTACTCGAAGTCGGCGCCGTCGCTCATCATGGGTGGCAGCAAGCCGGTCCAATTCGTCAAGATTGTGGAGTTCTGGGACCGCCGCGACGGTAATATCAAGACCTTCTGCGACGGCGTGACCCGCTGGTGCGTGCCGCCGTTCACCCCGCCGCAGGCGACGAACAACTACTACCCCTATTTCATGCTGCAATTCTTCCCGGTAGACGGCCACCGTCACCCGCAATCACTCTCCTGGCGGCTGCGCAAGTTGCAGGATGAGTACAACGCCTGTCGTTCGAACCAGCGCTTGACGCGCGAGCGCAGCATTCCCGGTTTGATCTTCAATAAAGGGCTCGTGTCGGTCGAAGATGCGAAGCGCCTCGAAGATAGCGTGATTGCAGAGATGGTGGGTATTCAACCGACCGACATCACGATGCCGATCCAGAATATCGTCATGGTCAAACCGCTGCCCACGATAGACGTGCGGTTATGGGATACCAACTCGATTCGCCAGGACATGGAATCCCTGAGCGGCGTGCAGGAGGCCATGCAGCAGAACGTCTCGCAGCAGCCGAAGACGGCGACCGAAGCACAGATTCAGCAGACGGGATTCGCGTCGCGCACCAGTGCCGACCGCGACGGTCTCGAAGACATGCTTGGCGACATAGCGTGGTACACAGGTGAGTGCGCTATCCAAGAGATGCCGCCCAACGCCGCTACCCGGCTTGCCGGCCCGATGGCGTTTTGGCCGTTCGGGATGGACGTGCAAGACTTACTCACAATGGTCAGCATCGACATCGAGGCTGGCACGACCGGCAAGCCGAATCTTGCGGCCGAGAAGGCGAACTGGGCTGCGATCCTACCGCTGTTGCAAAAGCTCATCGTACAGATCCGCCAGGTGCAGTCTACGGACCCCGCGCTCGCTACATCGTTGCAGAACCTCTTGCAGGAGTCGCTCAAGCGCATGGACGATCGGCTCGACATTTCGCAGTTCATCCCGACCACGCCGCCGCCTCCGCAGCCGAAGCCTGCCCCGCCGCCGCCGAACGTCAGCGTGGCGCTCAAAGGGGTGCTACCGGCGATCGACGCGGCAGCCATTGGCGCCGCCGCAGCGGGCCTACCGCCGGAGACATCGCTACTCCCTGGCGGAGCCCCGCCGGCTGTCCAGCAGGGCGCTCCAGATCACCCAGGCGCGCACGTGGCTGATGGCGACATACCGTTGCATCCCATGATGCCGACCCCCTTACCCGCAGCGAAAGAGACGCCTGAACAGGGCGGCGAAACTCAAAAACCTAAATGATGGAGATCACCCGTGGCCGACGAGAACGAAGAAGTGACCGTAGAGACGACCGACGATCAGACAACGTCTTCTACCGAGGGCGAAGGCTCTACCTCTGCGCCTGCGGGCGAGGGTGCGGCGCCCCAGAAGGAAACGCCGAAAGAGAAGACAGCTCTCGACGTGATTTCGGAAGCGGTCACGGAGTCGTCGGCGCCCCGCCGCATTCAGCCGAAAGCTGAGGAGCAGAGCCAGCAGGACACGCGCCCGCGAAACGCGGATGGCACGTTCAAGTCTGAGACGCCGGAAGAAAAGGCAGCCCGCGAGGCCGCCGAGGAAGACGCCAAGCTAGCGGCCGAGACGCCGGAGCAAAAAGCCGAGCGCCTGAAAAACGAGACGCCCGAGCAGAAGGCAGCACGCGAGGCCAAAGAAGCAGCAGCGAAGAAGCCAGATCACGTCAATGATCCCATCCCGAAAGAGTTGAAGCAGGCGACGCAGGATCGCATCCGCTCGCTGATCGACACCGTCAAGGCGCAGAATGCGCTCGTCGAGCAGCACGGTCAATTGTTCGGCGCGATTCAAGCGACGGGCGCGACGCCGAATGAGTTCGCAGCGATGGTGAACTACATGAAGGCGGTTCACAGCACGGACCCGGTGCAGTTGCGCGCCGCGTACTCGATGATCCAGGCGGAGCTGAAAGGTATCGCGATCAAGCTCGGCGAGCCGCTCTACGAAGTCAATCTGTTGCGCGACCCCGCGAACAAAGATCTGGTTGATGAGATCCAGGCCGGCAAGCTCACGACGAACCGCGCCCATGAGATAGCTCTGGCCCGCGAACAGAAGAAGGTCGGCGCTACAGCGCGCGAGACGCAGACGACTCAACAGACTGCGGAGAGTGAGCGGCAGGCCGGCATCGCGGACTTGAACAAGCTGGAGGATGAGCTGGTGGCCCGCGACGGTCGCGGGGTATATGACGCCAAATATGCGATTCTCGTGCCGATGTTTCAGGAGACTATCAAGACTTCTGGCCTCAAGCCGAGCACATGGCGGGCAACCTTCACGAAGGCATATGAGAATTTGAAGCTACCGGCCGCCGCAGCAGCGCCGCCCGCTCCCGCTGCGAAGCAGCAGCCGCTCCGCACGAAGACGCCGGCTGGAGCTGGCGCCGCGCCGGCTGCGCCGAAGTCAGCGCTCGAAGCAATCAACGCCGCTCTGGACATGTAAATGGGGTGCGTGCGATGTCAAAAGGTGCGCGAGGGATTGATCCGTACTGCCAAGCAGTTTATACCTGGGAAGACTCGTGGCCAGGCTGGGGCCGCAACTCGATCACCCTTGCGGCGTGCCGTCGCCTTATTCGTACCGCGTGCGCAAGGTACAAAACGCTAGCGCCGACAGTCGTCAAGCATGAAAAAGAATCGTTCTCGTGGTCCATGCCGCGCATTGGGCGGATCAGCATTCGGGGCGGTCCGCACAACGGGCGCGGCGGCCTGAATGTGGCGACAGCACTTCACGAAGCTGCGCACTGCATTGCATGGCATCTGCACGGCGAGCGCATCCAAGATCACGGTCCCACCTTCCTGCGCATTTATTTGGATTTGCTTGTGCGTGCTCGCGTCGCCCCGGAGTTGGCGCTCAAAGCCACCGCGCGATCATTTGGACTGAAATGCTGAAACTACTTTCCGATCTCGTCGGGCCATTCAATGGTAGACCCATACTGGTTATCGGTGGCGGCCCGAGCACGGCCATCAACTTGAAGCATATCCCGGCCGACTATCCGGCATGCGTGATTTCCGCGAACGGCCACGGCTTCAAGCAGGACAAATTCAAAGTTGATTTTATCGTCAACGTCGATTTCACGTATGCGAGCACCCGCACGCCCATGCAGGAATATCTCGCGCAGTTCGGGAAGCCTACGATCAATCGTTGGAGCTGGGCCGACTACAGGATTCCCGAATGGACTTTCAACGGCGACTCGGGACTCACCGCAATTGCCGTCGCCGTCATGCTCGGCGGTCACCCGGTCGTCCCTCTCGGCATGGATCGGTATACGGGTCCGAAGCGATACTTCTGGGAACCAGAGCCCGAAAAAGGATGGGATCGGCGCAAGGCGCCGAATATCGACAACGTTCGCGAACACACACGCCAATGCGTCCACTTCTGCCACGCCGCGCAAGTGCGGATGTTTGACGGGCCTATGCGTGCGTACTGGCCCGTTTTCAACCATCCGGTTGAGGAGTTGCCGGCTTGGCAACCGTGTCGGGCTGCACAGTGTACGCTCGAAGGTAAGGTCTACATGGTCCAGCAATCGATCTTCCTGCACCCAACAGATCGAGTCGAGGGTGGCACCCAGATCCGGCTGACAGACAAAGAAGCGCATCCGCATCTCCGGCAAAAGAAGGTAACTCTACTCGAAGTTGCATAAACGTCGAGGCCTATGTAACATAATGCTACCTGACTAGATTGCGCGTGATGTCCAACATCACTTAGACCCCGGTAGGGGAGGCAGCAATAGACGTATCCCCGGTGCCGTCGCCCGAAGCCAGTAGTGAACATTCATTACAACTTTGGAGGAACGGACAATGCCTTTCAATAGCGAACAGCTTGCGTACGCAGGCAACGCCGCGATCAACTACTTCTTGAAGAATGACCCGATTGACAACTACAACATCAATCGGCCGCTCATCAAGAAACTGATGGCGGAGAAGAAGGAATACACGGGCGGCTTGCAGTACGTTGTGGAGCAATTGCGCTACCAGAACGACTCGAATTTCCAGTCGTACTTCGGCGACAGCCAAGTCACGTACAACCGCAAGCGCACTCTGCAACAGGCGAAGTTCGTCTGGGGCGCTTTCCACGACGGTTTCGGCCTGAACGAGGACGAGCTGACTCAGAACGGCATCGTCATGACCGACGATCGCAATGCCGTGCCGACCGACGCGGAGAAGGTGCAGCTCACCAATCTGCTCGAAGAGAACATGGAGACCCTGAAACTGGGATTCCTGGAAAACTTCGACTACATGGCGCACGAGGACGGCACCGCTTCGACGACCAACATCCCCGGCTTGGATTTGCTGATCTCGACCGCGAGCGGCACGTCGCAGACTGTCGGCACGATTCAGACCAACACGACCACGAACACCTGGTGGCAGAACTACGTCAGCACGGGCATCAACAGCTCGACTGCCGGCAATGTGACCAACGGGCTCGAAAAGGCGTGGCGGGCTTGCATCAAGGTTGGCGGACAGGCTCCGAACTACATCCTCGCGGGTGAACTGTTCATCGACGCCTACCGTGCGGACGCCGGCAGCAATGCGGGCTACGCGACGAAGCAGGTTTTCGTCGAGGCCGGCAACAAGAAGGCGATCACGCTGGACAACGGTACGGGCGAAGGCACTTCGACCGGGCTGTACTTCAAAGGCGTGGAAGTCATCTGGGACCCCGTACTCGATGTATTGCAGGCGAACTTGTCCCCGAGCATAAACTGGGAAAAGCGCTGCTACATGATCAACACGAAGCACTTCAAACTTCGTCCAATCAAGGGGCATTGGATGATCGCTCGTCGCCCGCCTCGGGTGTACGACCGTTACGTCCATTACTGGGCGCTGACTGCAAAGGCGGCGATCACGACCGGCAAGCGCAACGCGCACGCGGTTATCTCGATCGCGTAACCCAGAACCGAACAGACATACAGGAGCAAACAGACAATGCGATCTTTACTTTTGGCACTCGGTGCATCGGTCACGGCAAACTCGACCGCCAATAGCACCCCCATCCTTCTGGTGGCGGCACCTGTCGGCAGCGTGTTCGCTGGCGACGAGGCTGTCCCCGGCGAGGATATGGGTTTTCCGTCCTCCGGCAACGCGGTTGTGGCGGTCGCGCTTGAGGGCGCCACGTTCGGCGCGGGCGACTCGATCAACATTCAAGTCTCGAACAACTACTACGCAGATTCGGGTAGCGGCGAGACGTTCACGACTGTTGCCACGATCTCTCCCGGCGCGCTCACCACGTCCAACCGTGAGTATTACCTTGACCGAGTGTCGCTCGGCGAGGCAATGCGGGTCCAGGTGATCAGCACCCATACCTCCGGTACGGGCAAGGTCACTGCGTATCTGCTGAACAACTAAGCAGCTCTGGCGGCCGGCGAAAGTCGGCCGCCCTTTTCTTGATTCCACACCCCAGGAGAATACCGATGAAATTGCGATACAAGAAAATTGAAGTCCGCATGCAGCAGGGAGCTTCGATCGTCCAGATCGATGTCCCCGAGTGGACTGTCCCCGTGATTCAAGCCATCCATCCCGAAGTGACTGAGATCAGTGACGTTGTGGTCGATATGCCAACCCCTTCCGTGAGCCGCGAGATGAACCGCATGAAGGTCACTTACGGCGCGGAGCGCGAGGAAGGTGGATTCACTGGAATAGCTTACGTCGAGGCCGTGTACGGCCAGAACGCGCTCGGCCTTGCTGCGCTAAAGCGCGCCATGCAGGCTGCGGTTCTGCCTGACTCTACGCCGGTAACGCCGCAGGCCCTGTCGCCCGTATTGCGCCAGGATCTACTCCAGGCGATTTCCGACACGTCATCGGAAGTGAGCGATCTGATCGGCGCCGACGCTGACGCGGACGAACTCGAAACAGCTTGATTGCGGGTGGTGGAACCTTGCCGGCGGTAACCCCGCCGGCCTTTTTCGGAGAGCGTAAATGCCGTTGGAAATGACAGTCGTCGCGGGAGTCACAGACACAAGCGGCGGCCCGTTTCCTCCGACCTACCCCGTGGGCGCCAGCGGCTATATCGCCGCCGGGTCTAACCCGACAGGCGACAGCGCGGGATCGAGCACGGTGACGGCGTACTACGGCTCGACGATTCTTGCGATAGCGAACGACGCGGCCGGCGCGGCGGCTACACAGCTCCTCGTGGCCATCGCAGGAAGCCATGACGTGGATTTCCTCGGGCCGGTGACTATTGCGCAGGGAGACCCGGATTGGGCCGACGTGGTGCTCTTGCTTCCGTTTGACGGTGCGAACGGCGCCACGGCGACGACCGACATATCCCCCCTGGCGAACGCGGTCACTATCACGGGCGCTCTTGCTTCCCTGTCCACAAGCGCGCCGCAGTTCGGCACGGCAGCGCTCAGCGTCGGCGCACTTGACCCCATTGCAGTGACTGGCCCGTGCTACGTGCCGTTCGCGAAGGGAGGCCCGCTCGATATTTTCAAAGAGGCCGCGTGGACCATAGAGTTTTGGGTAAAGTCCCCGGCGGCCGGCGCGGATCAGTTTTTCTATGCCATGAACTACGGCGGCGGCGTCAGCATCGGCTCGAACTCGTCCCCCGGACTTATATTTTATTGCGGTGGAAATTCAGACGGGACGTTCTCCGTCAGTGTGGAGGATAACGGGCTATTCGGGGGCCAGACCCTTTCAGGCGCTACGGGCTCCGGGTTCGCCAGCGCATGGAATCACATCGCGCTCGTCAACAACGGATCAGTGACTAACCTTTACGTGAACGGCGTCTCTATAGCGTCCACGGCGCTCTGGAACGCGGCGAACTATAACAACAACATGACCGTTAGCAGCACGTCACCGAACGTCGTCATCGGCAGCTTCTCCGGTTACAGCGGCTCGATGCGCGCCGGTAGCGTGGACGAAGTGCGGGTGACCGGCGGCGTTGCAAGGTACACGGCTAACTTCACGCCAGCGACTTCGGCATTCCCTGACTTCGCGCCGCCCGCGCCACTGCCGTTATCGGCCGCGAATTTCATCGAGACGACGATCAACGAGAACGCCGTCTCGGTTTGGATTTGGCAGCTAGCCGGAACCGGAGTCTCGGGGCTCGCGGAGAGTAACCTGGTGACGTTCGGCGACACGGGCGACGTGATGGTCGAGCTGCAAGGCGAGTCGCCCAACAGCGATACGATCGTCTTGAACTGGACGAATACCAACACCGCGCTCCTGACTGAGTATGTGATCTACCGGGGAACAAACTCTAGCTTGGATAACCCGGTTGAGTATCAGATTCTGGGTCCGGTGAACACCTTCACCGATACCGGTTTGACGGCGGGCCAGGAGTACTCATACTACGTGTCCGCTGGGTACTCCGATGGCACCTACGCCTCAAGCGTTTTGATTCAACTGTCTCCGCCGGCTACTCCAGGTCTCAGCGACTCGTTCAACTGCAACTGCGAGAGCGTGCCGCTGCCTGCGGACGGCTGGCAGATAGACTCACTGGCAAACCTGCGCAAGCGGATGCTGATTCGGGCAGGTTACGCGGCGCAGGCGAATAACCCGCCGCCGGGGATGATTCTGCTCTGCAACGAATTCTTGCGCGAGGCGCAGAACCAGCTCTACCGCCAGCACTGGGAAAACCGCACGCTGCGCATGTACGCGTGGCAAATGGAAATCAATCAGCGGTACTACGGTTTCTCGAACGACGAAAGCGACTGCCGCCGGCTCGACCCGCTGAGTGTTGATTGGGTTGGCTTTGAGGACTTGAATCAGGCGTGGTATCCGCTGATTGAGGGTATTGACCCGGTGCTCTACACCCGCGCGCAGATCAGTACGGGCTGGCCGACGCACTATGAGATTCGCTCGTGCATCGAGATCTTCCCGGCGCCGCGCGCCGCGTACACTCTTTGGATCAAAGGGCGATTCGGCCTCGATCCGTTCGTGGCGGACACAGACAACACGACTATCGACGCGGAATCGATATTCCTCCTGGCTACCGGCTTGCTCAAGATGCACTATAGCCAGCCGGACGGGCAATCAATGGTAACGCAAGCGCTCAACTACACGAAGTATCTGGTTTCCGGCCGTCACGGGACTCGCCGCTACGTCCCCCGAACCCGAGTGCAGACGCCGATGACGCCGCCGCGCTTCCTCCCGATGGAGGAATGATATGACAGCTCCCGGTCAGACCACGCCGATCGCCCTATCTACGATAGGCGGCGGCATCAATCGCTTGCGCACGAAGGCGCTGGCGGACAAGACATCTCTGTATGATTTGCTCAATGGCTACGTAACGCAATCGAACACGGTGAAGGTGCGCCCCGGCACATTTCGCAACGCAGACATCGCGACGTATAGCGGGGCGGGCGCCACGAAAGGTCTATTGTCTTATCAGGGGCAGTTTCACGTGTTCGCGACGAGCGTTGTGTCTGTACCACCCGGCTACACGGTGCACGTTCTCAGCGACCCGAACAGCCTTGGCACGCCTATAGCGCTCAAGGAAATACACTTTGCAGCGCCGTACCTCGGTGGCATCTACGTCGTTGCAGAGTTCGTCAACGGCGACGTGTTCCACTACTGGATACAGGCGAGTCAGTCTGAGGATGATGGCAACGAGTGGTCAGCGCTCACCGATTATCAGATCGGAGACGTGGTTATCCCGACGAGCCCAAACGGCTATCAATACGTGGCGTCTCGACGCTACCCGGCTAACCCCACTTGGACCGCTAACACGCTTGAGGAAGAAGGGAACATTGTCGAGCCGACCACGGCGAACGGCTTCCTATATGTTTGCACGTCCGCAGTCGGCAGCAATCCGTCTACAGGCGCGACGGAGCCAACGTGGCCCACGTCGGACGGCTCAACCGTGGTTGAGAGTAGCACGCTCGCCAACGATCAAACGGTGACGCTCGCCACGGCGGCGGACGCTACTCCGACAGTGAAGCAGGTTGCGGCTCGCTACGCCGGGTTGTACCCGACATGAGCACGCCCGCATGGCAGCCGGCCACACAGTATCTCAACGGCGCAATCGTCGCGCCGCGCTCAAACAACGTTGTCGTCACTGAGCAGCCCTACAACAACTCGTTTGAAGACGGCTTGACGCATTGGACTGTGACGGGAGTGGCTTGCACGAACAGCCAGGCGATAAATAACACAATCTCGTCCACGTCGGAGGCGTACGACGGTACGCAGAGCGTGGAAGTGCAGCCGTTTGGAGGGGACGGTACTTACCCCATTCCGCACGGTTCGTACCCTGTTGCGCTCGTGCTGCTCACGAACAGTTTCATGGCGCCCGTCAAGCCGGGAGATGTCATCAATTTCGAGGCCCGTTTTTGGCGCAACGAGACGAACGTCGCCGACTCGTTCAACAGCGGCGGCTGCCGCATTGCGTGGTTCGACGACACGCATACGCTTATCAGCTATAGCTACGCGACGAACCCGCCTTTCGGCATCGACAACGGCGGCGAGGGGCTCTACAGCGGCAACCAGCAGGTTTGGATCGCCGT
>Ga0181537_10005374_pt1 | contig 10362 bp, 8 predicted proteins | sample PEATcosm2014_Bin_39_FD_119765 | JGI IMG/M metagenome (GOLD analysis project Ga0181537, IMG submission 119765) | Peatland microbial communities from MTU Mesocosm Facility, Houghton, MI, USA - PEATcosm2014_Bin23_10_metaG | ecosystem: Environmental > Terrestrial > Soil > Wetlands > Peat | place... | reverse complement strand
CTTGCGCCAGTTCTGTTCGCGCAAGAAAAGGCGCAAGAGAAAAAGGCAGAAGAACAGCCTGATGCGGACGTACGTTTCTCGGTGGACATGCTCGACAAGACCGTTGATCCTTGCAATGATTTCTATGCCTACGCCTGCGGCAAGTGGCTGGCAAGAAATCCTATACCGGCCGACCGCTCCTCATGGGGGCGCTTCAACGAACTGGCGCAACGCGGTGAATTTATTGTCCGCGACATTCTGGAAAAGGCCGCTGTCGATCGGCCGGGTCGCAGCGTCGGCGAGCAAAAAATCGGGGATTACTATGCCAGCTGTATCGACGAAAGCGCAATCGAAAAAGCCGGTACCAAACCCCTTGAACAGGATTTCCAAAGCATCGACGGGCTTCGTTCCAAAGACGACATTCCGAAGGAGATCGCTCGTTTGCACCGCGAAGGAACGGACGTGCTATTCGGTTTCGACTCCGAGTCCGACTTCAAGAACGCGAGTTTGATTATCGCCCAAGTCGACCGGGGAGGCCTGGGCCTTCCCGACCGCGACTACTACTTCGAGGACGATCCCAAGTCGGTCGAACTGCGCTCGAAGTACGTGGCTCACGTGCAAAAAATGTTTCAGCGGCTGGGCGACGATCCCTCCAAAGCAGCCACCGAGGCTAAGGCCGTAATGGAGATCGAGACAGCGCTGGCAAAGGCCGCGTTAGACCAGACCAGTCGTCGCGATCCGCAGAAGATTTATCACAAGATGACCTACCAGGAACTTACCGCCATGGCTCCATCGTTTGATTGGAATGCCTACTTTGAGGGTGTTGGCGCGCCAAAGTTCGACTCTTTAAACGTGGTTGAACCGGATTTCATCAAGAACCTGCAGGATGTACTCACCGCGCATCCGCTCGATGAATGGAAGATGTATCTCCGCTGGCATGTAGTCCATTCCAACGCGCCAATGTTGCCCCTGGCATTCGTCAACGAAAACTTCGATTTCTTCAGTAAGACCTTGCAGGGCACCAAGGAACTCCGTCCGCGCTGGAAGCGTTGCGTAAGCTACGCCGATAACGATCTCGGCGATTTGGTGGGACAGATCTATGTGCAGCAGACCTTTGGCGCGGAAGGCAAAGAGCGCACGCTTGCCATGGTGCACGATCTCGAAAAGGCGCTGGGCGAAGACATCAAGCATTTGCCCTGGATGGGGGACGAAACCAAAAAGCAAGCACTCGTCAAGTTGGCAGCCATCACCAATCGTATCGGATATCCCGACAAGTGGTGGGATTACTCGAAGCTTGAGATCGTGCGCGGGGACGCTCTGGCCAATTCGCAGCGCGCCAATCAGAACGACCTGCAACGCCGCCTAGATAAGATCGGCAAGCCGCTCGATAAGCGGGACTGGCCATATCCGCCGATGACAGTGAATGCCAGCTACAATCCACTCGAAAACAACATCACATTCCCCGCAGGAATTCTTGAGCCGCCGTTCTATGATAAACAGGCGGACGACGCGATGAACTTCGGCGCCATCGGTGCCGTGATCGGCCATGAACTGACTCATGGTTTTGACGACCAGGGTAGCCAATTCGACGCTGATGGCAATCTCCGTGACTGGTGGACTGCAAGCGACAAGAAGCAATTCGAGGAACGCACAGCTTGCATTCAAAACCAATACGGCAGCATGATCGCCGTCGATGACCTGAAGTTGAACGGCAAATTGACGTTGGGAGAGAACACGGCCGACAACGGCGGCATGCGAATAGCATTCATGGCAATGCTCGCGACTTTTGGCGGAAAAGAGCCCGTCCCCATCGACGGCCTTACCGCAGAGCAGCGCTTCTTCCTGGGATGGGCTAATGTCTGGTGTCAAAACCGCACGAAGGCGATTTCGCGCATGATGGTCACTGTCGATCCCCACTCCCCGCCAAGAGATCGGGTGAACGAAACGATTTCGAATATGCCGGAGTTCCGCGAAGCCTATCACTGTGCGACGACAGCCCCGATGGTAAATCAGAATGCCTGCAGGGTTTGGTAGCGATTGAGGGCATCAGCAGAGGAGTGAGGTTCGGTAGCGACTGCAAGCTAGCGTGTTGCGACGTCTGCTTGTTCGTGCGCGTGGTAGCTTGACCGTACGAGCGGTCCCGATTCGACGTGTTTGAATCCGAACTGCAGAGCTGCTTCCTTCAGCGCGACAAATTCGTCTGGCGAATAATATCGAGTCATGGGCAAGTGATCTTTCGACGGACGCAGATATTGCCCGATTGTCAGAATATCCACGCCTCGCACCCCCAAGTCGCGGAAAACGTCGATCAATTCGCTGGTCTCTTCGCCGATTCCCACCATGACGCCGCTCTTGGTCACGGTCGCAGGGTCCCACTTTTTGGCGTTCTCCAAGAGATCGAGAGTGCGCTGATAGCGAGCCCCGGAACGCACAGCACGATACAGACGCGGAACTGTCTCTGTGTTGTGATTCAACACGTCGGGCTTCGCTTCTAGCACGACGCGAAGCGGCCCCTCTAAACCCTGAAAATCAGGAATCAGCACTTCGACACGGCACCCTGGAACCATCGCTCGAATCTGCTCGATCGTCGCGGCAAAAATCTTCGCGCCAGCTAGGTTATCGTCATCGCGATTTACGCTGGTGACGACCGCATGACGCAGTCCAAGTGTGGCCACTGCCTCGGCCACCCGCCGCGGTTCGTCCCAGTCAATGGCTTGAGGACGGCCCTTCGGTACCGCGCAAAATCCGCAGCGTCGCGTGCAGATGTCTCCCAGCAACATGAAAGTCGCGGTGTGGTGGTGCCAGCACTCCCCGATATTCGGGCACTGTGCCGATTCGCACACTGTATGCAGGCCGAGCCCGCGAGCCAGCTTTTTCAGGTTATGGAAGTTGTCGCCCATAGGAGCTTTCGCCTTAAGCCAGGCGGGCTTCGGGCTCGGAATTCTGGGGGCGAGATCAATCTGGATCAGCTGGGAAGAAGCGGACATGGGCAATTCATTTTACCAGCGCAGGAGCTAGTAACGGCGTTATCGCTGTCTGGTAGTCGGATTGGCGAGCATCCCCTGCAACCGCGTCTTTGCGTCGGGCCACTCCGCGGCGATGATCGAAAAACGGTATGAATCGCGAGCGATGTAATCGGCCGCCATGCGGTGAGAGCGGAGTATGCCTTCAAACTTCCCACCAATACGTTCGATGGCGGCGCGAGAGCGCTCATTTCGGGCGTCGGTGTGAAAGCAAACGCGGAGCGCGTCCCAGGATTCGAAGGCGTGCGTAAGCATCAACAGCTTGGCCTCGGTATTAGCGGCCGTTCGAATTGCCGACTTCGTTAGCCAGGTGTAGCCAATTTCGCAGGCATCCGGAGCCGGACGAGCATGCCGCGAATGCCCGTCCGGCCACGCCCATCGCTCTATCTGAAAGAAGCGCGTCGACCCGATAATGACTCCATCCGCCGCCCGAACCGTGGCGAACGCTAACGCCGTGCCAGCCTGGCGCCAAGCCTGTGCAGTCTCGATGTATGTAATTACCTCATCCTTGCCCTGCGGAATCGGGCTCCATTGATAATGAGAACGATCAGCGCCCGCGGCCTCCACCAGTCCATCGATATGCTGCGGACCGAGCGGTTCGAGGCGCACATGCGCTCCGCGAAGCACAATGCTTCCGATTTCCATCCTCTCCAGTATGCCGGGATTCGCAGGAACACCGCAATCGAAGCGAAGCCGCGGGTCAGGGCGCAGTGGGAGCGGACACAACTTTATTGCTGCTGTTGCTCGTAATCCTGGCGCGGATGGGCGCGCATCAACACTGGGCGCGATTGGATGACAATACTGGGAGCGGGTTGCTCCGGTGTAGGGGCATCGGACGGGCTCACCGTCACGGCTACCCTCAGTTCACTTTGCGCCTCACCTTTATACACACCACGAGTCGGAGGTACGTCGGCATAATCGCGGCCGATTGCCACTCGAATATGGCGGTTGCCGCCGATCAGATTATTGGTGGGATCGAATGCGATCCAACCCATTCTTGGGAGCAGGGCCTCCACCCAGGCGTGGGAAGCTCCTTCCAGCGATCGGTCTTTGTGGTCGTTCTCTTCACGGTGAAACAGGTAGCCACTCACATACCGGCAGGGGATACGCAACGGTCGCAGCAAAGCAATCATGATGTGCGCAAAATCCTGGCAAACCCCTTGCCGGCTGTCGAGCGCCTCGTCGATCGGAGAATCCACCTTCGTGCTGTTCGGCACATACGCAAACAATCGATAAATACCTTCGTTAACTTCAGTCAGCAATTCCAAGGGGGAGCCGCGGCGCTCACAGTGAAGTTCCTTTGCCAACTGGTCGAGTGCTTGGCTTGATTGGACAAACTCGCTCGGCAACATCATTTCCCAGTAGTCGTTGCCGGCTGTCAGCGCGTCGAGGTCGGCCCAATCTCCAGCTTCGGAAGGACGCGGCGTCGATGTATCTTCCACCTGCACAGTCGATTGCGCCGCGACTTTCACTTGCTTGTGGGAGCCAGCGATGTCGAAATGATGGACGGCATTCCCGGCGAAATCGTGGTATAGCGTGATGTTGGCCGCAGGGCTCACGTCGAGAGCGAAACTGAGGCAACGCTGATTGCCTTCACTGCGTGGCTGCATCCGCACTTCCATGACACTCTCGCGCACGGCGGGCTCATACTTAAAAATCGTTGTATGCCGGACCGTGTAAATCAATGGCGTGCTCCTTGACTCGTCCAGACTCAACTTGGCTCGTCCCCAGGGGGTTCTCGTTCTCAGTATGCCAATTCGGCTTCGACCGGATAATCGAAGTAAATCTGATGAATTGCCGTGTGCGCCTGGCTGCATTGGTGGCGGACACTCTCAACGTAGGCGCTCGCTCCGGAAGCCATGACCTCATCGATTTGGCTGAAGCTGAGCGTGGCGCGGAGCCGTCCCGCAAGGCGAACCGGTTGCTCCGCCTTGCGCTCCGTCAGTTCTGCGATCGCGCGCAACGCCGCATGAACCTTGTCTACAGAAAAGCGTACCGAATGCGGGAACTCCGGGTTCAGCAGTAAAAACTCCGCAACCCGCAGCGGGCGCAGTTCGGCAGTGTACTTCTTGCAATATGCCTCAAACGCCGCGCACGATTTCAGCAATCCGATCCACTCGAGGTACTCTTCGCTCTCGACTGCCTGGTCCGGCGAATCGGGTAACCGGCACAGATAGGCGCCGATCAATCGTGCTACCGCATCGGTTCGCTCGACATAGCGACCGAGTTGAATATATTGCCATCCTTCGCCGTGCGACATGGTTGAGTCGGTGATTCCCTGGAACAAATGTGCCCCGTCGCGGACTGCCCGAAAGAAGACGTACGAGTGCAGCAGCCATGCCTCGCCTGATGCCGTACTGTTCACTTGAAGATAGAGCCGATTGAGCTGCTCCCACATTTCGGTGCTGCACTGCTCGCGCACCTGGCGAAGGTTCTCGCGGGCGGCGCCAACGCAGGAAATAATCGAAGAAGAGTTTGACTTGTCGAGGGTGAGGATGTGCGTGAGCGTCGTTGCATCGATCAGACTATTTTCCGGCCGAGGTGCTTGCAGAGCTTCGAGGAGGCGCCACCAGCGTCCCGATCCAGCTTCCGGCGACTGATCAAGACGCAACTGCAGATCGACATCGATCAGGCGTGCCGTGTGTTCGGCGCGCTCGAGATACCGACTCATCCAGTACAGGCTGTCTGCCACTCGCGAGAGCATGGTGGTTCCCCGCCGTTCATTCATGCGCGCAGCACCCACGTATCTTTGCTGCCACCGCCTTGCGACGAGTTGACCACCAGCGACCCGCGACGCAACGCGACGCGTGTCAGCCCTCCAGGGACGAGGGTGACATTTTCGCCGTACAGAATGTAGGGGCGCAGGTCCACATGCCGCGCCTGGGCTTCACCCTCCAGAAAGCATGGTGCCCGTGACAAACTCAGAGTCGGTTGCGCAATGTAATTGCGGGGCTCGGCTTGAATCCGCTGCCGGAATTCTTCTCTTTGTTCCGCCGTGCTGTGCGGACCGATCAGCATACCGTATCCACCTGACTCACCGACCGCTTTAACGACTAACTCCGCGAGATTTTCCAGGACAAAATTGCGTTGTGAGCGATCGGTCAGAAGGTAAGTCTCGACATTCGGCAAGATTGGTTCTTCGCCGAGATAGTAGCGGATGATCGCGGGGACGTAGGCGTAGAGCGCCTTATCATCGGCGACCCCGGTTCCGACGGCATTGGCGAGCACGACGTTGCCTGCACGATAGGCGTTGAACAATCCAGGTACGCCGAGGCTCGAATCGCGACGGAAGGTAAGAGGGTCAAGAAAGTCGTCGTCCACTCGCCGATAGATCACATCGACGCGCTTGAGCCCTGCAGTAGTGCGCATGTACACGACGTTGTCGTGGACGAGCAAATCGCGACCCTCGACCAGTTCAATGCCCATCTGCTGCGCGAGAAAAGTGTGTTCAAAGTATGCCGAATTGAAAACTCCGGGAGTCAGGAGCACAACCGTCGGCTCGTGGCGAGAGCTGGTGTGGAGCGGACTCAAAGCGCGCAAGGTCGCGAGAAGCGCATGCGGATAGTGATCAATCGGGCTGACGCCATAGTCGCGGAAAAGCGTCGGGAAAACTTTTTTTAGGACCTTCCGGTTCGCCAGCATGTAGGAAACACCGCTTGGAACCCGCAGGTTGTCTTCCAAAACCGCGAATGTTCCGTCTGGCAGACGCACGAGGTCAGTGCCGCAGATGCTGACGTAGATGCCACGCGGGACTGTCAGATTGCGCATTTCACGACGAAAATGGCGACAGCTGTAAACCAGCTCTCGAGGCACCACACCATCCGCCAGGATTCGTCCGCGGTGGTAAACGTCCTCGAGGAACAAGTTCATAGCGGCGATTCTTTGCGTCAGTCCACTCTCAATTTTGCGCCATTCCTGATGGGGGATGATCCGCGGCAGCAGGTCGTTCGGGAACACCCGCTCCGTGCCCTCGTCGTTGCCATAAACGGTAAATGTGATCCCCTGGTGAAGGAACGACAGGTCTGCAGCCTGCTGGCTCTTGCGCATGTCTTCCGGAGGCAATTCAAGCAAGGTTTGAAAGAGCGCCTGGTAGTGGGGGCGCGGCAGGCCAGGCGCTTCGAACATCTCGTCGTAAGTCAAATCAAACTGGTAATTGCGAAAGGGCGGCCGGAATAGCGACCGGGCCGGTTCCGGTAACGGTACCGGCCTCAAGAATCCACGGCTTCGCGGGACACTACGCGGCACCTGTAAGACTTTAGGTTTCAGCTGGGCGCAAGTCCAATCGAAATTCTTTATGCCCGTGATTCGCTTTTCGGTGAAGCATGCTCTCTAGGGTCAGCGTTGACACACGATTTTGCACTTCTTCTAGTGCAGTTTCTTTATAACGCGACTCGTTCCAAAGCGACCATCGAACCCAATCTCCCGCACCGCGTGGAGCGATGCGGATAGCTCCACGTCATGCCGCGTTGCCGAATATTCGATTCACGACCTGTGTCCGATAGGCGAAGATGGTTTCGACGTCCCTTCTCACCTTCAACATATGAGCGATCGATCCCAGCGGGCCAAACGGCAATCGATACTGAACTCGGTCCGAAATAACGGTAGAGGTTCCTTCGGCCTTGAACCTATGTTCGTGACGCCATAGTTTGTAAGGGCCTTTCAGTTGCACGTCGACGAAACTATAAGGTGGGTCCCATTCCAGGATCTCAGTCGTCCAGTGGATCGGGAAAATTCTCCATCGCAGCGAATAGCGGATGAGCGTGCCTTTGCGCACAGGCGCCGGATCAACGCTCAAGATGTGAAAGTGAAGCCAAGGTGGAGTCAGTTCCTGTAGATTTTCGGCTTTCGAGAAAAATGCGAATACTTCGTCGACTGGCCGCGGAACCGTTTGCTCGGCGCGAAAAATAACCGGAGGCATTTACTTCAGATGCACTGGCGCATCGGATCGCTTCTGCGCAGAACGATTCGGTCCGCGATTTTCGTTCGCGGCTGGGTTGGGCGTCGCATATTTCGGCCGGACAGGATGGCATCCTTCCTCGCAGTAGACCCCGCCGGCCGCTGATTCAGCTGCGGGCATTGGAGAATTGACGGCGATTTCGCGGTCCGTCTCCAGTTGCCGTTCAACGCCGGTCACGAGATCGGCATTTTCGGCTGCGGACAGCCACTTCTTCTTGCGGACAACGTAATCTTCGAGCCGTGCAACTGGGTCGCGCTTTTTCCAATATTCAAACAGAGGCTTGGGAACGTATTCGGCCGCATCGTGAATGGCGTGTCCCTTCATGCGCATCATCTTCGCTTCGATCAGTGTAGGCCCTTCACCCCGCCGCGCCCGCTCACAGGCTTCGTGACAGGCGTCGTATACCTGGCAGGCGTCAGTGCCATCGACGATCACACCCGGAATCCCATAAGCAATCGCGCGCTCTGCCAAGTCTTTCACCCGAAACTGCATGTCGGCTGGAGTCGAATATCCCCAAAGATTGTTTTCGACAATCAGCACGAGTCCAAGATTCTGCACTGCGGCGAAATTCAGTCCTTCGTAGGTTACCCCCGTCGATTGGCCGCCGTCGCCGATGTAAGTCATCACGGCGATGCTCTTGCCCTGTAAGCGCGCGCCAAGCGCGACACCCGCCAGCACCGGGATCAAATCGCCCAGTGTGGAAATCGGCGAGACGACATTGCGCTTCTCAATATCACCGAAGTGAGAGGAGGCGTCGCGGCCCTTGGTTGGCGAACCCGCCTTCGCCATGTATTGCATCATGATGTCCGCGGGAGAAAAGCCGCGCACCAGCAAGGCGCCCTGGTTGCGTATCATCGGCCCAAGCCACTCGTCCGGCGCTAGCGCATAAGCCGAGGCGCAAGAACACGCCTCTTGACCGAGGCCGAAGTAAACGCCGCCCACCACTTTTCCCTGTTTGTAGAGATTTTCGAGCGCAGTTTCCATGCGCCGGTTCAGCAGCATCCAGCGATAGATTTCAATGACTTGTTGCTTGTCCAGGTATTTCGACTCACGGATCGTCGGCGCGGGCGCTGAGAGATCGCCGCCCTCGACCTCATACCGCACATTATCGCCCGTTCGGACTTGACGCAGCGTAAACGAGGGTTTTTCGAGGCGACAGTCGAGGATTCTGTAAGAACGGACGTCCTTGTTCAAAGGAGCCTGAGGAGAGCCGGCGGGTTTCTTTTTCGCCACTCGCTTCGTGGCGGCGCGCTTCTTAGGCATTGCAGTCCGGCAACATGCTAGCGCAAAATGCTGCCGAGCGGAGATTCCTGTCGGCTCGACCCATCAAACAACGATGCATCTTCAGCTAACGAGAAAATCATCCTTGGCTCGCAGCTTGCGCAATTCTTCGGGTACTTTCAACGGCACACCCAGGGCGTTGCCCAGCAGTTCATCGATCGTCTCGACCGAAAGCATCTGGCTCCCAAAGACGACTCCGAAGTTGCGAGAGACGGCGTGTGCTACGTCATTCAAGTCGATCTGGCGATGAAGTTCCTTCTGCATCGATGTCACCGGTTTCGCAGCAATTCCGCAGGGGATGATCAGGTTGAAGTAATTGAGATTCGTATTTACGTTGAGAGCGAAACCGTGGGAGGTGACGGAACGTGAAATGTGGACACCGAGGGCTGCGATCTTCGCCGACGTTTCAGTTTCTGTCCACACTCCAGTCAGACCGGTAATCCGCGTTGTGGGAATACCAAATCCTCCGCAGGTGCGAATCAACACTTCCTCGAGGCGGCGCAGATAATCGACCGCTCCGAGTGTCTTCCGATTGGTTGTGGTCCCCATGCTTCTACCCGCGACACTTTGCGAACGCAAGCCACCGTCAAGCGTGAGCAATTCATGAGCGCGTAAATCCAATATCGGGTAGCCCACGAGTTGTCCAGGGCCGTGAAACGTCACATCTCCGCCGCGATCGCACTCGTGAGCCTCAACCCCGCGCGCGGCTAGTTCTTCGGTTGATGCCAGAATGTTCCCGGCTTTCGCATTGCGTCCGAGCGTGACCACCGGGGTGTGCTCGAGCAGAAGCAGCACGTCGCCGATTCGTCCGGCCTTGCGGAGATCGACCAGCTTTTTCTGCAAGCGTAGACCTTCTTCGTAGTCGAGCAGCCCGAGTTGAACAACCGAAATCACTGAGATCATTATAGAGAAGCCGATGACGAACCGCCTTTCTTGTCTTTTCCGATCGCGTTCTGGGGGGAGGGGGATGTCCCGGCGAAGCTCCAGGTAACTTTTTTGATTCTACCCTTGCATAAACGAGCAGGGTTTGGTATAAAAGATCGAGTCGAGGACAAGTGAACACGTGTCTGAGCTGCCTGCTGAATCCTCGCGGTGGCTTTCGGCATCTAATTCAGAAAGCCT
>Ga0181537_10005372_pt1 | contig 10363 bp, 10 predicted proteins | sample PEATcosm2014_Bin_39_FD_119765 | JGI IMG/M metagenome (GOLD analysis project Ga0181537, IMG submission 119765) | Peatland microbial communities from MTU Mesocosm Facility, Houghton, MI, USA - PEATcosm2014_Bin23_10_metaG | ecosystem: Environmental > Terrestrial > Soil > Wetlands > Peat | place... | reverse complement strand
TGTCAATGGGCGTGATCCAACACTCCGGCGTACTGTCAGCGAGTTCGCCTACGAGCTTCGCGAAGGCGGGATCGCCCTTGACGTCGTAGGGAACGCTGGACATGCCACGGGGCAGTTCCTCTGAGGTGAAATATCCGAGGCGGCGCTCGGCCGACGTGATCACGAACTCCACGGTGGTGAACCAGTGGCTGTCGAAGACGATGACGAGATCGGGCTTGAGAACGTCGAACACCTCGCGACGCAGTTGGTGAAGGCCGCTGTACAGGGTGCTCTCGCGGCCGTGATTCAGTTCGCGACGGACGTCGTCGGGAAGAACGATGGTCGGCACGTGAGCCAAGAAGCCGGCGCCGACGATCTCACCCATTGGTCGTGTCCTCTTTTACCTGATAGGTCTTCAGGTCGCTGTAGAAGTCGAGGGCGTAGTCGCCACCTTCTCGACCGACACCGCTGATGCCGGTACCGCCGAACGGTGCGGAGAGGTCACGCACCAAGAAACAGTTGACCCAGATCGTTCCGGCCCGCACGGCCGCACCGAATCGGTCGGCCTTCTTTTGGTCGGAGGTAAAGACCATGGCCGAAAGACCGTAGGCCGTCGAATTCGCTAAGGCGATGGCTTCTTCTTCGCGGTCAAACGTTTGAATCGTCAGGACGGGTCCGAAGACCTCATTTTGGACGATCTCGGCGTCGTTGGATCGAGGCTCAATCAAGGTCGGTTCGAACCACAGTCCGTCGCGACGAAGTCTCTCGCCACCGAACACCAACGTGTCACCACCGGAGAGGGAGCGCTCCACGAATCCCTGCACTCGCGCGAGGTGATCGGGGTGAATAAGGGGGGAGATCGTGGTGACGAGATCGCGGCTGTCGCCGAGGACGTGTTGTTCCGTGGCGCTGGTAAAGCGATCAAGGAACTCGTCGCGGACGCTCTCTTCGACAATCAGTCGGGTGCCCGCGAGACAGACCTGTCCCGCGTCATCGAACATGGTCGAAGCTTTTTCGGCGGCCAGATCCAAATCGGCGTCGGCGTAGACGACAAAGGGGCCTTTGCCCCCAAGTTCCGCCGTAAAGGGAACCAAGTTCTTCGCCGCAGCCACACCAATTAAGCGACCCGTGGAGGGAGACCCCGTGAAAGAGATACGTCGAACCCTGGGATCACTCACGAGAGCGGCACCCGCTTCGTCGCCGAAGCCTTGCACGAGATTGAACACGCCCGGTGGGAAGTCGGCCTCGAGAACGAGGTCCATCAACAATGAGCAGCTCAGCGGCGACCACTCGGCGGGTTTCAAGATCACCGTGTTGCCGGCCGCCAGCGCAGGCGCGCACTTCCACGTCGACAACATGAAAGGGGCGTTCCAAGGAGTAATGACCACGGTGGGGCCGGCCGGCATCCGCAGCACGGTGTTGTGCGTGCCGTTCGACGCCCATCGGCGAGGTTCGTATCGTTCGGCGAGATCGGCGTACGCGCGAAAGTTTCTTGCGCCGCGAGCAATCACGCGCTCGCGAAGGCTCGTCTCTAACATCGCCATGTCGAGGCACTCGACGATCGCGAGACGTTCGACGTTGTCTTCAATGAGATCGGCCAGGCGCCGGAGGTAGTGACCGCGCTCCTTCACGTGTCGCGCGGACCAGTCAGGAAAGGCGTCGCGGGCCGCGGTGATGGCGAGGTCGGCTTCGAGGGACGTTCCCCGTGACACGTCGGCGAGTTTGAGACTCCACTCGGGGGGCGAGCGGTCTTCAAAGGTCGTCGCCGACGAGACGCGTTCGTTGTTGATGAAGTGACCGGTGGCTACCTCGATGCCGCCCACGTTGGTGCGCTCTTCACTCATGACTCGTACCTCGGGTGGACGTTGGGATAGGGGAGGGCTGTTCGCTCGGTGGGTACCGGGCGACGTTGGCCCCGGAACTCCCAGTCGCCGCCCAAGGCTGTCGATAGTACTTCTTCGCTCTCCGTGGGCTGCGCCCCGACCTCATCGCTCACCGGATCGGGTGAAGCAACCACGTGATTGGTCAAGGCGCCGAGTCCCTCGACTTCAACGGTCACGACGTCACCGGGCTCTACGGGGCGCGAGTAAGCCGGAGTTCCCGACAGTATGACGTCACCGGGCACGAGGGTGACAAGACGCGCCACGTCGGTGACGAGGTAGTGCATGTCCCAGGCCATCTCTTCGGTCGAGCCGTCTTGACGCACCACGCCATTGACGGTCGTGCGCATGGCCTTGTCGTGAAAGTCCCACGCCGTGACCAGTCCCGGTCCTAGGGGACAGAGTGTGTCCGCACCCTTCACGCGCAGCATGGAACCGGCGTCGGTGTCACGAAAGTCGTGTAGGCCAAAATCATTGGCGATGGTGTAGCCAGCGATGTAATACGGGGCGTCAGCCATCTTGATATTGCGAGTGGTTCGACCGATCACAATGGCGATCTCGCCTTCGTAGTTCAGGTAGTGGCAGTTCGCCGGGCGCACCACGGCGCCTCCGTGTGAGTTGAGCGCCGACACGGGCTTTTGAAACCACGTCGGCGCGGGGGGAAGCTCAATCTGAAACTCCCGGACACGAGAGACGTGATTGAGGTGGCAACAAAGAATTTTGGTAGGCGAGACGGGGGGCAGATGGACGGCCTCGGAGGCGTCGACCTGACGTCCATCAGCGGCCACTAAGAAGTCGCCATCGCGAACGACGTCCACGACGTTGCCGTCGAGGAGAATACGGCGATACTCCACGGGGCCTCCGAAAGTCGTTTGTAATCAAATGATCAACTCACTTTACAAACGTTGCCGGGTGGGGCGTGCTACTTTCACCAAAGCCGGCCAAGGAGACAAAGTGGCAAGTTCGTTCGACCGTGTTCGCGTCCTGTGGCCGGATCATTTGGGCCTCGCCCGAGGGAAGTACATCCCGGCCAGCCCCTCGGCCAAGGGGACTCGCCACTGCACCGGCACCTGGGCTCTGGCCTACGACCGGTCTATGACGCCCGAGACTCCCGGGAGTTTTTGGAATGAGGGACTTCCCGACTTCGACGCCGTGTACGACGTGACCGACCTTCGTCCGGGATGGGAAGAGAACACCCAGGTCGTAGTGGCCAACCTAGAGCGTGAGGGAAAGCCCTTTGCGGTCTCGCCGAGAAACGCCCTTCGCCGAGCGATCGAGGACTGGCGTTCGCTGGGTTACGACGCTCAGGTCGGCATTGAGTTGGAGGCCTACGTTTTCGTTCCCGACAGCCACGGCGGTTGGCGCCCTATGGACACTCCCGGAGCTTTCGTCTACGGCACGGGACCGGCGGTCGATCCCCACGGTCTGATTGACGCCATCTGGGCAGCGTGCGCCCAGGCCGAGATACCTCTCGAGTCCGTGAACTCTGAGTACGACACGCCGCAGTTCGAGTTCACGTTGCACTACCGCGACGCTCTCACCGCTGCTGACGACACCTTCTTGTTCAAGGTCCTAGCGCGTGAAGTGGCTCATCGCCTCGGACTGCTCTTGACGTTCATGGGAAAGCCCATGACTGATCGGGGTGGATCAGGGTTACACGTCAATTTCTCGTTCACCGACAGCAAAGGAAAGAACGCCGTCAACGACGAGGCGGCGGACGACGGCATCTCCGTTCTCGCCAAGCACTCGATCGGCGGTCTGATGCAGCACCATCGTTCGCTCGCGGGACTGCTCGCACCAACGGTCAACGCGTACAAGCGACTTCGCCCGGCGTCGTTATCGGGTTACTGGGCGAACTGGGGTTACGACCACCGCGGCTCAACCGTGCGCATCCCGGGAGAACGCGGGGCTGGCGCCAGGCTCGAACACCGACTCAGCGATGGCGCGGTGGTCGTGCACACCGCGGTGGCCGCCGTTCTCCAAGCGTCGCGACTCGGCGTGGCGGACAAAGCTGACCCCGGTCCCGCCGAAGGCGGCAACGGACTCGATACGATCGACGCCACCGTCGGCGTTCCGTCGTCTCTCGCCGAAGCCCTCGATGCCCTAGAAGCAGACGGGCCTCTCGTGGAGGCCGTCGGCAGCGAGTTGGTGGCTCAGCACGTGGCGGTCAAAAGGTCCGAGTGGGAACGCTATAGCTCGGCCACGACGGACTGGGAGATCCGCGAGTACCTCCCTTTCCTCTAGCGCCAGGTCACCCGTATCGGCAACGTCTTCATGCCACTGATGAAGTTGGAGCGAAGTAGCTCCGGTTCCGAGACCAACTCCACGTGACTCCAGCGGCGAGCCATCTCTTCGAACAGCACACGAATCTCCAGCCTCGCGAGATGCGCACCCAAGCAGAGGTGCGGGCTGTGAAGACCGAAGGCCACGTGGTCGTTGGGAGATCGAGTGGGGTCAAAGACATCGGGGTTCTCGAAGTGCTCGTCGTCAAAGTTGGCCGAGGCGTACCACAGCACCACTTTGTCTCCTGCGTGAAGCAACTTCCCACGAAGTTCTGTGTCAACCGTCAAGGTTCGTCGAAAGTGCATGGTGACCGTGGTCCAGCGAAGCATCTCTTCCACCAGACCCTTGCGCTCCTCGAGTGTCATGCTCGGGATTAGGGAAAACAGTTCGGGCCGCTCAATCAGAGCGAGCAGTCCACCGGTCATGGTGTAACGAGTGGTGTCATTGCCCGCGGCCACCATCAAGGTGAAGAAATTCTTCAGCGCCAAGTCGTCCAGCGTCTCGCCGTCCGCGGTGGGCTCTAGAAGAGCGCTCAGAATGTCGTGCGTCGGTGTGAGGCGACGCTCTTCGAGCGCCAGAGAGGCGTACTCAAAGAGTTCGAGCGCGACGGGGGAGCGGAAGGGGAGGAGTCGGTACGCCGAGGTATCGACTAGATCGACCACGTAGTCCGTGAAGTCGGGGTCAGAGTTGCCGATAAGTGCATCGCCCCGGAGTACGAGCCAATCAAGGTCCTCGTCAGGAAGTCCGAGCAGGCGGCCCAGCATGCGCATGGGCAGCTCTCGGGCAATGAGTTGGACAAAGTTGAACTCTCGTTGGCCCTCGAGGGAGTCAAGGACCTCTACGGCGAGGGTGCGGACGGCCTCCTCGTACTCATTCACAGTTTTGGGCGCGAATGGCCGACTGACGAGCCGTCGAAGACGTGTGTGATCGGGCGCGTCCATCTCCATCATCGTGCGTCGCGCCTCAGTTTCCTCCGGATCCATATCCTCGAGTCGGATTCCCAGTCGACTAGAGAAAACGTCGGTGTTGCGACTGGCGAAGAGAACATCGTCGTACTTGGTAAGACTCCAGAATCCTCGGCCGCCGTCGGGTTCTTCGGTCCAGTGAACTGGGTCGTTCTCGCGAAGATAACGAAACGTGTCGCGCGGCACTCCTTCGACGTAAGTGTCGTGTGACGCAATATCGACGTCTGGTTTCGCCACTGAACCTCCGAGAATTGTTCGTTACCGAACGGTTTTCAAATTAGAGCACACTTCAGATGCCTGCTTAGAATGACGGTATGGCTCGACCCTTAATCGGCATCTCAGGGCGTCGTTGGCCCGCCACTGCGCTCGGCACCAACGTTCCAGCTGCCATGAACGACTTGGAGTTTGATCTTCATTTCACCGACTACCCACGCTCGGTGGCGCTCGCGGGGGGATTGCCGGTGGAGCTCACGCGCGACGCTGACGCCCAGGAGATGGTCGATCACCTCGATGGACTGGTACTCACCGGCGGCGCGGACGTTGAGCCCGAGCGCTATGACCAGGAACCTGACGAGAATCTCGGCGCCACCGAACCTGACCGAGACGCGTGGGAGATGGCCCTTCTCGCCGCCGCTCGCGCGAAAGAGATCCCCGTTCTGGCCATCTGTCGAGGCTTACAGCTCGTCAACGTCGTGTTCGGTGGAACGCTGCGCCAACACATCGAACTCGAGGAAGGCGCGGGTCATCCGCAGTGGGACGTCGATGGTCACCAAACGACCCATCAAGTGAACTTGGTTGAAGGAACTCTCACCTCTGCTCTCTTCCCCCACGAAATCGGTGTGAACTCACTCCACCACCAGGTCGTAGAAGAAGTGGGGGAGGGACTCATCGTCTCAGCGAAAGCGAGCGACGGAGAAGTCGAGGGTCTGGAGACTCCGGACGGCAAGATTCTCGCGGTGCAGTGGCACCCAGAGTTATTGAAGAAGCCCGATCCAACGTTTGTGTGGCTCGTCGGAGAAGCCAGGAAGCGACTCGTTCACTAACTCATCGAACGTAGGTCGAACGTTCCTTAATGGGCGAGCGACATACCCAGTACGAAAAGTGCGGCACAGGCCAGTGGGGTAGTGGTGACCAACGCCAGTGAGTATCCCCAGTGGTGTTCACGTTGAAGAATCGCGGGGATAGCGAAGGCCGAAGAGAACGTGGTCAGTCCCCCGCAGAATCCAGTGAGAACGATCTCGCGAACGTGCGCGTCGGCGCTGCCCACGAGCCGATAGGCAAAGTATCCGGCAACGCCGCATCCAAGAGCGTTCGCCGCAACTGTCGCCCAGGGTCGACTGGTCGGGTGGCGAAGCCTGACCGCGTACTCCATGAGATAGCGGACCAGGCAACCCCCGGCGCCGACCAGGGAAGTCAAGAAAAGAGTCATCGCGCGTGCCTGACGAGTCCGAGCCAAGCCGCAAATACTCCGCTCAGGATCGCTCCTAAGGCGATAAAAACGCATCCGCGAGGGCTGACATGCCAGATTGCGGCGAGATCGACGAAGAGCCCTGAGTACGAAGTGAAGCCACCGAAGAATCCGGTGATGACGAGCACCCGAGTGCGATCGTTCGGATCGCGTCGACGGAGCGGCCCTCGAAGGAGTCGCGTGGCGAAGAGAACACCCACAAAATTGATGGCCAGTAACACCCAGGGAATCTCATGTGGCCAAAAAACATTGCTGGTTGGAGCGGGTAAATGCTGCCATCCAGTGAACAACGCGCGTAGAAAACAGCCAACAAAACCGCCAACTACGCAAGATGACAATGCCATTACAAATTCGCGCGGTTTTAGGGTAGTGTTCGCGCTCATCGGTGATTAAAAACTATCGAACGCAAGCTGAAGAGCAGGGAATTACAGGGAAATTGAGGTCGGATGCCCGTTGTGGGACGTTTCATACTAACTTTACATAACGAACATTATCGGCGTTAGTGATCCTTAATCCTGTTATAGTTATTTCGTGCGTCGGGTCCTAGCAGCTGCGGTTTTTGTGGCGGTGAGTCTTGGATTCTTCACGCTCCCATCAGGGGCGGACCCGATTGTTCCCCAAAACGTCGTTCTTTCTTTTGACTTCTCAGACAACTCTTTGCCGGCCTCAATGAGCACCGGGGTGAATAATGAGAATCCTTTCAATGTCATCGCGGACGTCGTTCCCCAGAACACCGGCGGCGTGATTCGGATGGTGGCTATCGCCCCGGCGAACTCCACGGTGAACAATTTGGTCTGTGGATTCCGACCTGTGCAGCAAGGTGAAGTTGAGTGCGCGTTTGACTTCACCGCGGATGGCGTCTGGACGGTCAAGGCTCAGTACGCCACAGACACGCAATCCTCAGTGTCGTCCGTTTCGAGTACATCATTGCGAGTGTCTAACTAAACGAGCCTCTACGGAGCCGGTTCGTTTTCGAGTCGTCTGGGGTGACTTTTCTCACGGCATGATTCAGGAGTTGGTCGACGCCCACGACGTTGATGAGGCTCTGGTAATTGCTCACGAGCGTCGACCGGATCTCGAACGACCTCGGACGGCTTTCATCGTCAATGACACCGACTGACGTACACTCGCCCCATGACTTCCCTCTTTGACGTGTCCAACAAGATTGTCCTGGTGACCGGCGGCTCTCGCGGGATCGGCGAAATGATCGCCCGTGGCTTTGTAGAGGCTGGCGCCGTGGTGTACATATCGTCTCGCAAAGCCGAGGTCGGTGCCGCTTTGGCGAAAGAACTGTCGAAGATCGGCCCCTGCACGTCGATTCCGGCCGACCTTTCCCAGGAGTCCGAGTGCCGACGACTGGCCGACGAACTCATCGCACGTGAAGCGCATCTCAACGTGCTCGTCAACAACGCCGGAGCCACCTGGGGCGCGCCGATGGACGAGTACGACGAAGCCGCTTTCGAGCGAGTCTTGGCTCTCAATGTGAAGGGGGTCTTTCACATGACGAAGTTCCTTCGACCTCTTTTGGAAGTGACCGGTACGGAAGAGAGTCCGTCGCGCGTGATCAACATCGGATCTATCGACGGAATTCACGTCCCCGGGATGGAGACGTACGCGTACTCTGCCTCCAAAGCCGCGGTCCATCAGTTGACCCGACACTTGGCAAAGTACCTCGCGCCGAAGATTACGGTGAACGCCATCGCACCGGGACCCTTTGAGTCCAAGATGATGCACGCCACTCTTGAAGCATTCGGCGACCAGATCGCCTCTGCAGCGCCGATGAAGCGCATTGGCAAGCCGTCCGACATGGGCGGTGCCGCGATCTTCTTGGCCTCGCCCGCGGCCAGCTACATCACCGGTGTGATCTTGCCCGTCGACGGCGGCATCGCCACGTTGGCTTAGCTAGAGGGTTCGTGGCCTAACGTCACCTGGAGCGTGAGGTGCTTCGTCCCTCTAACCAGGTGAACAGTGATCTCTTGGCCTGGGTGTAGCTCAGAGATCACCTGGGTGACGTCTTGGCCACTTTCAATTGTCGTCGTATTTATGCCGACGATGATGTCGCCCTGTTTAATACCGGCCGCCGCCGCACCGGTGCCGGAGATGACACTGATAACGACGGCTCCCGTGGAGATGGAGAAGTTGTACTCCTGTTGCAGTGACGGGGTATTCGACTCGATCTCGACGCCAATGAAGGCGCCGTGGTTGACGACACTCTCCCCCGCCATCAACGTGGGCAGCAGCGACTCGATCGTGGCCACGGGAATGGCGAAGCCGATGTTCTGCGTGTTTTCGCCGTCTGAGAGCGTGCCAGCGACAGCCGTGTCCATTCCGATGACATCGCCGCTCGAATCCAAAAGCGGACCGCCCGAGTTTCCCGGATTGATGGCGGCGTCAGTCTGAATCATGTTCTCTAACGTCTCGGTGGACGTGTCAGTGCCGGCGGTCACCGTGCGACCAAGGGCAGAGACGATACCTTGCGTGACGGTCGGTGTTCCCGCCGCGAGTCCCAGTGCGTTGCCAATGGCCACGACCGCATCTCCCGTCTCAAGGCGATTGGAGTTACCAAACGTTACCGGTGTGAGATTGGAGGCGTTATCAATACGAAGGAGAGCTACGTCATCCACGGGATTCGTGCCGATCAAGGTGGCGGGAAGGCTCTTCGTCGTGCCACTGCGCGTCACCGTGATGGTCCCACCGTGAACGGCCGCCGCGATGACGTGGTTGTTGGTGACGACCAGTCCTTTTTTCGAGATGATCATGCCCGTGCCCTGGTCCTCTTCGCCGTCACCTTTGACGTCGATACTCACAATGGACGGCAAGGAGCGTTGAACCAGCTTGGGAATGCTCACGCCATTGGGGAGTATGGCGGCACCCGGACCAGTGCCTACTTCGTTGATCGTCAGCGATCCATGGTTTTTCGAACTCGGCGCGGCGTAGTGCCCCGCGAGCGCTCCGACGAGGGCGGCCACCAACAACAACGAGAGTCGATTGGTCCACAGCGAACGAGTAGCGCGCGACTGTGATGAGAGCGGCGCTTCATCCACGTGCGGTGAAGGTGACGACGAAGCGATAACCGGCGGCGCTTCGTCCGTAGTGTGAGTCGACGTAACACTGGTGGACGATGGCTCGGAGCTAACCGACTCGTTCGTTTCGTGGGGCTCTGTCGACGTTTCTTCTGGCGAGGGAATAACGGGATCGTCGCTGGGCGTGTCGAAAGGCGTGTCACTCACGGAGCCATGCTACGCAAAGGAAATTAAAGTTGATCTAAATACCATCAAAATGTTCATACTTGCCTGAGCGAGTAGATTAGAGCCCTATGTCTCGACGCATTGAGATCGAAATAACCAGTTTGAATGGCGATGTGGCGACCTGGCGTGCTGCGGGCGCAAAGTTGCCGAAGGGCGTTTTGCAGACCTCTCTTGTGCCGGGTGGACCCGTCATCGGCAGCGTCTATCGCGCCGACATCGAGCAGTACATGGAAGGCATCGAAGTCCTCTCCGTCATGGCGCCCAAGTCAGCGTCACCTCTCGATCCGAAGAACGAGCGTCTTGAACTGATCACCGAACCGAAAAAGGGTCCCGACGTCGTCGTCACCTACGCGTCAAAGGGCCGAGGCCCGCGCCGCGACAGCGACGAGCGCGGACCGGGCGCGCGTCCTGGCACCAAGCGACCGACCACGCGAAGGGACCCCAAGGACGCTGGCGCCAAGGGAGAACGGCCTTCACGAGGCCCTCGAACCGAACGAAGTGAGTCGTCGCCACGGCCCGAGCGCCCAAGTCGTGGCCCGC
>Ga0181537_10005371_pt1 | contig 10363 bp, 9 predicted proteins | sample PEATcosm2014_Bin_39_FD_119765 | JGI IMG/M metagenome (GOLD analysis project Ga0181537, IMG submission 119765) | Peatland microbial communities from MTU Mesocosm Facility, Houghton, MI, USA - PEATcosm2014_Bin23_10_metaG | ecosystem: Environmental > Terrestrial > Soil > Wetlands > Peat | place... | reverse complement strand
TCGATGGCGTAGACGCGCTTGATGCCGTAGGCCCGGATCGCGTATTCGACGAGCAGGACGAATGGATAATTCACCACGCAAAGCAGAAGCAATACACCAATCTGGTCGGGGGTCATGAAGCGTTTTCAGGTGATGAAGGCGCGGTCCACGCCCATGGCAAGGGTCAAATTTTAGTGAAATTTGCGTTCCCGTCGCGGCACCATGCAAAATGGGCCGCGCGGGCTCGGCAAACCAGCCTGGCGATCCCCACGGCGAGGTGCTCCGGACGATGAACAGCGCATGATGGACGCAAAGGGAGACCCGGCGCTGGACGACCTGCCGGTGCAGCAGGACTACGCTGCCCAGGTACGGTTGCAGGAGCGCCAGCAAGAGCTTCCGCGGATTCAACGGCGCGTGGGGGCGGACGGGATTTCGCGTATTCGCCTTTCGGGCGCATGGGTCCTGCGCTCCCTTTTGCCCCTTGCGCCCCGACTGCGCCGCCAGTTGCTGGCACATGCTCGCGAGACGCGTGCCCAATGGGACATGCGCGAAGTCGACACGCTCGACGCGGCCGGTGCCCTGTTCCTCTGGCGCTGCTGGGGGCGCCGGCGGCCCGCCTTGCAGCTTCGTCCCGAACACGAGGCCGCATTCGAGAATCTGTCCGCAACGCCGATCCCATTGCCGATGCGCGCACCGGCAGACCTGCTGCGTCCCCTGGAAGCGTTGGGTTCGCGCGTGTTTTCCCTCGGCGTACAGATCGCGCAGGTCGTGCTGCTGGCCGGCCAGCTGCTGTTGGACCTGATTGCGCTCGTGCGCAATCCGGCGCGGATCCCGTGGCGCGAGATCTCGGCCAATATTCATCGCACCGGCGGCCAGGCACTGCCCATCGTGGCGCTCGTCGGTTTCCTGGTGGGTGTCGTGCTGAGTTACCTCTCGGCACGCCAGCTCCAGGCCTACGGTGCCAATATCTACATCATCAACATCCTGGGTGTGGGCATCGTGCGGGAGCTCGGACCCATGCTGGCCGCCATTCTCGTCGCGGGACGCTCGGGTTCGTCGATGACCGCGCAGCTCGGCGTCATGCGCGTAACCGAGGAGCTCGACGCGCTTTCGGTGATGGGCATCTCGCAGACGCAGCGCCTGGTACTGCCCAAGGTCATTGCGCTTTCCATTACGCTGCCCCTGCTTGTGCTCTGGTGCAACGCCATCGCGCTCGTCGGTGGCATGCTGGCAGCAAGTTACGAATTGGGTATCGGCTTTCGCCAGTTCCTGCATACTTTGCCAGCCACGGTCCCCATCGACAATCTCTGGTTGGGCGTCGGCAAAGGGGTCCTTTTCGGCGCGCTGATCGCGCTCATCGCCTGCCATTACGGGTTGCGTATTCGTCCCAACACCGAAAGCCTTGGCGCGGGCACGACGGATTCCGTCGTGACGTCGATCACGGTGGTGATCCTGGCCGACGCCGCGATCGCCGTGCTGTTCTCCTCGGTGGGAGTCTGAAATGCCCGAATCCAGAACCACCCATACCTGCATCGTCGAGGCGCGCGGCATCTGGACCCAGATGGGCGCGGCCATCGTGCATCGGGATATCGACCTGTGCGTTCACGCCAACGAGGTGATGGCGATCATCGGCGAATCGGGCAGCGGCAAGACGACCTTGCTGCGACTTTTGCTGGGCCTGGAGCGACCGGTACGCGGAACAATCGGCGTGTTCGGCTGCCCCCTGCTGGACGGGAACCCGGGAGAGATCAAGCGCACGCGGCGGCGCTGGGGCGTGCTTTTCCAGGAAGGCGCGCTTTTCACGGCGTTGAACGTTTTCGAGAACGTAGCCCTGCCCTTGCGCGAACTGCGCGTGCTACCCGAGGACGTCGTGCGCGAGCTCGTCATGCTCAAACTTGCGTTGGTCGAGATCGACGCCGACAGCGCGAGCAAGCTTCCTTCCGAGTTGTCCGGAGGCATGGTGAAGCGGGTCGCTCTCGCGCGCGCCCTCGCACTGGATCCGGAATTGCTGTTTCTCGATGAACCCACGGCGGGCCTGGACCCTGAGCGCAGCACGGGCTTCGTGCAGCTCGTCCAGCGCCTGCGCCAGGAATTGCGCCTCACGGTCGTCATGGTCACGCACGATGTCAATACACTGTTGGCGCTTGCGGACCGGGTCGCAGTGCTCGCGGATCAGCGCCTGGTTTCGGTGGGCCCCTTGTGGGATGTCGTCAAGATTCCGCATCCGTTCATCCGGAGTTTTTTCCAGGGGCACCAGGCGCGGTGCGAGCAGGAGAGCGTCGACGATTTCCGGCGCAAGCTCGCGCAGTCGCGACAGGCGGCATAAGCCGCCGCAACAAGGCAAGCGGGTACAACCGAGCAATCGAGGCCCGGAGGGAGAACCACGATGGAAAGCCGTTCGAATGCAATTGCAGCCGGCGTGTTTGTCGTTGCCCTGCTCGTCGGGCTGATCGGCGCATCCTTGTACCTGACGAGCGACAGCCTCGACCAGGTGCGCTACCTCGTCGAGTCCAAAGTCCCGGTCACCGGCCTGCATGCCAAGGCGGCAGTGCGCCTGCGTGGCGTGGACGTCGGCCGCGTCGACGACATCGTTTTCGATGCGAAGGACCCCCGTGTCATCGTCGTGACAATCGCCGTCGACCGCAAGGCGCCCGTCACTCGCGGAACCTACGGTCAGCTCGGTTACCAGGGCGTGACGGGGCTGACTTTCATCTCGCTCGACGACGACGGCAGCGACTTGCGTCCACTGCCCCCTGGCGGCAAGGACGGACGCATCGAGTTGCGGCCCTCGATGATCGATACGCTTGGCGCGAACGGCCAGGATCTCCTGCGCGATGCGGCGCTTGCGGCCAAGCGCCTGGCTGCGGTCTTGAGCGATGATAATGTCGGGCACATTTCGGGCGCACTGCGCAATGCGGAGCATGCGGCGCAGGAGTTCGGCAAGCTTGCCGCCAACCTGCAGCCGGCGGCAAAGTCGCTGCAGGCACTCGAGACGCAGACACAAGACGCGCTCGGCCATCTCGACTTGCTGGTCGGCGACATGCGTGGAATCGCAAAGGATGTCGGCCCACGCGTTTCTGCGCTCGACCAGGTCGGTCAGGGCGCGCAGGCCCTGGGCAACGCCAGTCGCGCTGTGCAATCGGCGCTGGTCGAAGGCACGCTGCCGCGGCTCAACGTCGCAATCGATGACTTTGAACGCACGGCGCGCCGGCTTGATGGCGTGTTGACGCAACTCGAGCGGCGCCCCCAGAGCCTAGTATTTGGCAGCGGCGATGCGCCGCCCGGTCCCGGCGAGCCCGGCTTCACCCCGGCACCGCGGGGACACTGATGCGCGCGCTGCCTGCATGGCTGGTCGTGATGGGTGCCTTGTACCTAGGCGGCTGCAGCGCACCGATGCGCGACGATCCCGCGCGCTACGACTTCGGTCCCGACCTTGCGCCTGGCCAGGACGCGCCGGCGAGCACGCAGTCGCTGGCGATCGTCGTTTCGGCGCCGCCCTGGCTGGACTCGACGGCGATGCTGTATCGCCTTGCCTACGACAACCCGGAGCGTGTGCAGGCTTACGCACGCAGTGAATGGCTCGCACCTCCCCCCATGTTGCTGGGTCAGGCCATTCGCGAGCGCATGTTTCGCCTCGACGTAGGGGCGCCCAAACCCGCGCCATCCGACGGTGCGGCCAATGGCGCAATCGATTCGCAAGCTTCGGCGCCCATCCTGCAAATCGACCTCGACGATTTCACGCAGATCTTCGACTCGGCGCAACAAAGCCACGTCCTGCTGCGCGCGCGCGCCCGCTTGCTGGATGGTCGCAAGCAAGGCGCTTCGCTCCAACAGGTTTTTGTGATCTCGAGTCCCGCACCGACGCCGGATGCCCTGGGCGCGGTGCATGCATCGCGCGATGCCGCCCTGCAGCTAAGCGACGCATTGGCGCGTTGGATTCAAGGCGCGCAAGCAAGTGCGCCAGGCGGCGCGCAGGACACGAATTCGCACGCGAACCCGCAAGCAAACCGCTGAATGATCACTAAGGTTGCTTGCGGTGAAGGCCGTAGCGAAGGAACGTGCGCGTTCGCCCATTCCACATCGCTTGCATTCCCTCTCGCTGCGCGTCGCGCGCATAGGTATTTCGCGACGCGCAACATCCCTCGCCCGTAACGTGTCTTTCTCGAATCTTGACTGTGGTCAAGAGAATTTGTCGCGAAGTGATCGACATTGTTGAATGCTGGAATCGATCGACGCCGCAGAAGTCTAATAAATACCTATACTGGATGCGGCAACGACAAGTCGAAACGACAACAGGAGACCCGACTGCAGGCAGGTCGCGGACGTCACGCCCGAATATGCGGCAAATGACATCAAATTCGCGTTTTGCCGCAATGCAGCGATTTGAGCATAAACGCAAGGAGGCAAGGCAAGATGAACACCCGACAGGAATCTATCCCGATCGCGGCGCAGGGCTCCGCGGTCGCCGTGTCACAAGCTCCCTGGTTCCGATGGGGGCAGCTCGGCATGGGAGTCGTATGCATGGCCCTGGTCGCAAACCTGCAATACGGCTGGACATTGTTTGTCAATCCGATCGACGCGAAGAATCACTGGGGATTGGCCGCCATTCAAGTGTCCTTCTCGATATTCGTCCTCGTGGAGACCTGGCTCGTACCGGTTGAGGGTTGGCTCGTAGACAAGTTTGGCCCGCGCCCAGTGGTGGCGGCGGGCGCAGTCATGGCGGGCCTGGGCTGGGTCATCAATTCGATGGCTTCGGAACTGTGGCAGCTGTACGCGGCGGCCGTAGTTTCGGGCCTGGGTGCCGGTTGCGTTTACGGCACATGCGTCGGCAATGCGTTGAAATGGTTCCCGGACAAGCGTGGCTTGGCGGCAGGATTGACAGCGGCAGGCTTCGGCGCCGGATCGGCGCTGACCGTCATTCCCATCGCCGACATGATCCTGTCCTCTGGCTATGAGCAGACTTTCCTGTACTTCGGGATCGGACAAGGTGTCGTGATCTTCATCCTTTCGCTGCTGCTGGTGAAACCCGTACCGCCTGCGGGCGTAGTCGCCAAACCACGCATTGTCACGACGAAGGTCGACTACACCGTCTGGGGCATGCTGATGACACCTGTGTTCTGGGTCACCTATGTCCTGTTTGTCGCGGTTGCGCTCGGTGGATTGATGGCGACGGCGCAAATCGGGCCGATCGCGAAGGAATACGGCCTGGCAAAAATGCCGATGACGATCTTCCTGTGGACCCAGCCTCTGCTTGCGTTCACCTTGATGATCGACAACCTGGCCAATGGCTTCACGCGCCCACTGTGCGGTTTCATCTCTGACCGAATCGGACGCGAAAACACAATGCTGCTTGTGTTCGTCGGTGAGGGAATTTCGCTACTGGGGCTGATGAAATTCGGCCACGACCCGGTCCTGTTCATGACTTTCGCGGCGCTGACCTTCCTGTTCTGGGGCGAGATCTTCTCGATCTTCCCGGCTCTATGCGCCGACACCTTCGGCGCGAAGAACGCCGCCGGCAATGCCGGTGCCTTGTACACGGCGAAAGGAACGGCGTCGTTGTTCGTACCGATTGCATCGTGGCTGTCGGCAGGGGGCAATTGGGATCGCGTCTTTCTGCTTTCTGCGGCAATTTCAATCGTTGCCGGGATCCTGGCGCGCGTCGTTCTCGCGCCCATGCGCAAGAGGACCATCGAAGAGGCAAACGCTGCGGCCGGCTAGCGCGACCGGCGTACCGATTCGGAGTAGTGTTCTACAAGGGGAAATGGCATTTGCCATTTCCCCTTTTTTATCCCCCACTTTGATCATTGGATTCAGGGATGCCGTATCCAATTCGGTTTGAATCTTGACCGAGGTCAAAGGCAAAACGCGAACGGATCGGTCATCATGACCGATGCCCCTTGAGAAAGGAAAGGAAGGAACATGTCTTCCGTCTTGGATAGCCGTACCGCTAGCACGACCGCCGACGACACGCTCAAAGCCAAGAGTCGCGACGCGAACGTAATTTCCGGGGGCCACCTGGTCGCCCGCGCCCTGAAAAACGAGGGGGTCGACACGATCTTTACGCTGTGCGGCGGTCATATCATCGACATTTACGACGGCTGCGTCGATGAGGGCATCCGCATCATCGACGTGCGCCACGAGCAGGTCGCCGCCCACGCCGCCGATGGCTACGCGCGCCAGACCGGCAAGCTGGGCGTTTGCGTCACGACCGCCGGCCCGGGCTGTACCAACGCCGTGACCGGCGTGGCCACGGCATTCCGCTCCGAGACCCCGATGCTGCACATCGGTGGCCAGGGTGGCATGACCCAGCACATGATGGGATCGCTGCAGGACCTGCCGCACGTCGACATGATGCGGCCGATCACCAAGTTCGCCGCGGGTGTGCGCTCGACGGAGCGCGTTGCCGACATGGTTTCGATGGCGATCCGCGAGGCATACAACGGTGCCCCCGGACCTTCCTACCTCGAGATTCCGCGCGACATCCTGGACCGCGAAATCGACTTGAAGACGGCTGTCATTCCGGAGCCCGGCCGCTATCGCGCCTCCATCCGCTCGGCGGGCGATCCCGCGGACATCGAAAAGCTTGCCGACCTGCTGGTCAATGCCGAGCGCCCGGCCATCCTGTACGGGCAGCAAGTATGGATCTCGCGCGGCCACGAGGAAGCGGTCGCGCTCCTGCGCGGACTGGACATTCCGGGCTATTTCAACGGCGCCAGCCGCGGCTTGCTGCCGCCCAACGACCCGCATCATTTCGATCGGACACGTTCGCAGGCATTCGCCAAGGCGGACGTCATCGTCATCGTCGGTACGCCCTTCGACTTCCGCATGGGCTACGGCAAGCGCATCGGCAAGAACCTCAAGCTCGTGCAGATCGACCAGAACTACGGCACGGTCGCCAAGAATCGGGACATCGACCTGGGCCTGGTCGGGCATCCGGGAGCAATCCTCGGCGCTGTACTGCAGGCGGCGTCGGGCCGGATCAAGAACGACAAGCGCGCCGCGCGCAAGGAATGGATGAAGGAGCTCACGGCCGGCGAAGCGGCCGCCACCGAAAAGCTGATGCCCTTGTTCAAGTCGACCAATGCGCTGATCCACCCGTACCGCGTTGCTTACGAGATCAACGAATTCCTCGCCGATAACACGGTGTACATCGGCGACGGCGGCGACGTCGTCACGATCTCGGCGCAGGCGGTACGCCCGCGCCGGCCCGGCCAGTGGATGGACCCGGGTGCCCTGGGCTCGCTGGGTGTCGGCACGGGCTTTGCCATCGCGGCGGGCCTGGCGAACCCCGAGAAGGAGATCCTCTGCTACTACGGCGACGGCGCCTTCAGCATGACTTCGTTCGACATGGAAACCGCCAACCGCTTCAAGGTGCCTTACATCGCGGTGGTGGGCAACAACTCCGCCATGAACCAGATCCGCTACGGGCAGCTCGCGAAGTACGGCCCGGAGCGGGGCAACGTGGGCAACCTGCTGGGCGACGTGCCCTTCGGCAAGTTCGCCGAAATGCTCGGTGGCTATGGCGAGGAAGTGCGCGATCCGGCGCAGATCCTGCCGGCGCTGCGCCGTGCGCGCGAGTCCGTACAGAAGACGCGCATGTCCGCCGTGATCAATATCTGGGTAGATCCGTCCGTGTACGCGCCGGGAACGATGGCGCAGACCATGTACAAGTAATCCAACCGAAAAGAGGGAATGCTTCAACCATGAGTAAACCGCTGAGCGGCATCCGCATCATCGACTTCACCCACGTGCAGGCGGGACCCGCCTGCACGCAATTGCTGGCCTGGTTCGGAGCCGACGTGATCAAGGTCGAGCGTCCTGGTTCCGGCGATGTCACGCGCTCGCAATTGCGCGACATCCCGGAAGTCGATGCGCTCTACTTCACGATGCTCAACAGCAACAAGAGGTCGCTCACGCTCGACACCAAGACGCCGGAAGGCAAGGAAGTCCTGGAAAAGCTGATCCAGAACAGCGACGTCCTGGTCGAGAACTTCGGTCCGGGCGCGCTCGACCGCATGGGTTTCTCGTGGGAGCGGATCAACGAATTGAACCCGCGCCTGATCGTCGCCTCGGTCAAAGGCTTCAGCGACGGCCACCACTACTCGGACCTGAAGGTCTATGAGAACGTGGCGCAATGCGCCGGCGGCGCGGCCTCGACCACCGGCTGGTGGGACGGCCCGCCGACGATCAGCGCGGCAGCGCTGGGCGACAGCAATACGGGCATGCACCTGGCGATCGGCATCCTCACCGCCCTCATTTCGCGCAACCAGACGGGCAAGGGACAAAAGGTCGCCGTGTCGATGCAGGACAGCGTGTTGAACCTGTGCCGCGTCAAGCTGCGCGACCAGCAGCGCCTGGACCGTATCGGCTTTCTTGAGGAGTATCCGCAATATCCACACGGTTCCTTCAGCGACGTCGTCCCGCGCGGCGGCAACGCGGGCGGCGGGGGCCAGCCGGGCTGGATCCTGAAGTGCAAGGGCTGGGAGACCGACCCGAACGCCTATATCTACTTCACCATCCAGGGTCACGCCTGGGAACCGATCTGCAAAGCGATCGGCAAGCCTGAATGGATCAACGATCCGGCCTACACGACGGCGCAAGCGCGACAGCCGCACATCGAGAGCATTTTCGCGACCATCGAGGCGTGGCTGGCGGACAAGACCAAATTCGAAGCGGTCGACATCCTGCGCAAGTTCGACATCCCGTGCGCGCCGGTGCTGACGATGAAGGAATTGGCCAACGATCCCTCGCTGCGCGCCAGTGGCACGATCGTCGAAGTCGATCACAAGGAACGCGGCAAGTACCTCACCGTGGGCAGCCCAATCAAGTTCTCCGACCTGAAGCCCGAAATCAAGGGCTCGCCCCTGCTCGGGGAGCATACGCAGGAGGTCCTGGCCGAGCTCGGCTACGACCAAGGCCAGATCGCGGCCATGCAAGCCGCGAAGGCGGTCTGACCGGCGATCGAGCTCGATGAGCAATTCCGTTGCGGTGGACACCGCGCAACTCGTGGCAGCGGTCGGCGACGCCGTCGTTGTCTGCGACCCGAGCGGTGCAATCATCCTTTGGAATCCGGCGGCCACGCGCATCTTCGGTTTTACGGAGCAAGATGCGCTGGGCCAGTCGATGGGCATCATCATTCCGGAGCGACTTCGCAAGCGCCACTGGGATGGTTATCACGAGACGATGCGCACGGGCATTACGAAGTACGGCGCGGACCTGCTGCGCGTGCCGGCCACTGGCAAGGACGGCCGTCAGCTGTCGATCGCGTTCACGGTGGCGCTGCTGCCGGGCGCCGACGGCAAGCCTGCCGCCATCGCCTCGGTGATTCGCGATGAGACCACGCGTTTCGCGGAAGAGCGTGCCTTGCGCAAGCGGCTGACAGAGCTAGAAGCCCAGGTGGAGAAGGAAAAGAAGTGAGCGGGGCGGGAAAAGGTAAAGGGCGCCGGAAGGCGCCCTTTTTTATCCGGGATTCCCTGCGCCCTACTTGCGCTGCATCGATGTGCGCAGGACCGCGGGTCCTTCCACGCTGCTGCGGAAAGCGGCCTTCGAGACCGCGACCGACAAATAGTGGGCGCGATCGGCGGGCGCGCAATCGATCAGGCGCGTCACCCAGGTCGACGGAATTTCGCGGTAGCGGCGGCGGTCGGGGCGAAACATGTTTTCGCGCCAGCCGGCATCCTGCAGCCAGTTCCAAAGCTCTTCGCTCATGCCCGCCTGCATCGACATGCGCACGTCTCCCAGGATGATCTGCGAGCCGATGCGCGGCTTGGAGCGGCGTGAAGTTACTTTCCGATTACGGCGAATGCCCAGCAGGGATCGCGTTCGATCGCTCAAAAGTTTGACCGGGTTCGCCTTGCTGCGCATCGAATCTCTCCAAACATCAGCGCCTTGCCGCTGCGCCAAACCATCGCGCCTGGCCTGAGACCATCTCGACCGGAACCGGCGCGTTGGAACGATTCAAGAATACGAAGATTCGGCGTGGCGCCCTCCCTCTAGTTAAGCCGGAATCGCCGGGTAATTTACATTTTGTTGGAATTCACAAGGTATTCGGAAGTCAGCGCGAGGCAGCGCAGAAGACGGCGCCTGCCCCCTCAAGAGACCGGATTGACGGCGAAATCAAGGCGTTGGCAGCTGGTTTACGTCCCACCCGCCGCCCAGAGCGGCGATCAGGCCAATGCAGGCCAGCAGGCGGTTTTCCTGGATCGCCAGGGCGTTTTGCTCATCGGCGATTTCGGTCTGGCGCGCCTGGCTGACGGTCGTGTAGGCCACCGTGCCGGCATCGAATTCATTGCGGGCGACCTCGGTAGCCTGGTGCGCCGCGCGCACCGCCAAATCCTGCAACTGTGCCTGGCGCTCGTACACGCGCATCGCGAGCAGTTCGTCC
>Ga0181537_10005370_pt1 | contig 10364 bp, 11 predicted proteins | sample PEATcosm2014_Bin_39_FD_119765 | JGI IMG/M metagenome (GOLD analysis project Ga0181537, IMG submission 119765) | Peatland microbial communities from MTU Mesocosm Facility, Houghton, MI, USA - PEATcosm2014_Bin23_10_metaG | ecosystem: Environmental > Terrestrial > Soil > Wetlands > Peat | place... | reverse complement strand
CGGTTGATTGTTCTTCAAATCCTCGGCCTGGAGTAGCTTCGAGATATCAATCTTATTGACCCACGCTTCATAGAAGGTGTTGTTGGTCTTCGACGCGTCTGGAACGGTAATGTGTTCAAATTTGCCCTGGATCATTACGGAGGCGATGGCGGCGCACATTCCTCCGGCGGAGGCGCCCGAAAAGGCTTCAATCGAGACTTTATGCAGTGGAACTGGATTCTGGTACGGAGCGGCGCCCGGGGCGGGGTTTGCGAGATGAGTCCGAAAGTCTGACTTGGCCTGTTCCCACTCCTCAAGCGCCTGTACCAGGAAGTCAAGGACGCCGGCGGTATAGGCGCCGGCGGAGATGGCACCGGCCATGTTGACCGCGACTTTGAATTCATTCGCCTTCCATGGAGTACTCATAAGCGGCCGTCCGACGGGATGTATGGGCTTTCAGGTGCTATGAGGGCTATGCGAGCTGCAAGGCGCCGATCTGATAGGCCTCGCTGAAGCGGTCCAAGCCATTGCTGCCGCCATTGACGAGCCGGCGCGCGCCAGCTAAATCATTGGCCGCGAGGGCCGTGCTGATGGCCGTTTGCTTTGACGCTATAAAGGCAGCAAGCAGCTTCGCAGCAATATCCGGGTCGTTGGCCTGTTCGGGGCTGGTAACAAGATTGTTGACCCCGACGATTCGACCAAATTTGGTGTAGTTAGCCCTCCCGGTGAGCTGCACATACCCTCGGCCCTTGAAATCGGCGCCATCCGGTGGCCCTTGGTTGCCGAGATCCTTTCGATTGTCATAAAGATCGAAAGGGTGTCCGCCGGGGCTTGTGTTGAATCTGGACAAAAACTCGCTTATCGGCGCAAAGCCCTCCGTTTCAGCGCGGATGGTCGCAAGGGCCGTCAGGACAAGACCCGTCGCGGTCAATCGGCTTTCCACCAAGGCGGTTAGGATATGCGGCAGATTGATCTTGATATGGTCAAGCGGAGTCGCCGGAAACATCTTCGAAACCAAGCTGACCGTAATGGCAGGCATCGGTGGCGGCGCCGGAAGGGTGGGCGACGCAAATCCAAGGGCTTGCGCGGTTAGGATGCCCACAGTACCGTCCGGCACTAGTCCTTCGCTCTTCTGAAAGGCGATCACCGCTGCCTGAGTGCCCGGGCCAAAGCTGCCGTCAACGGCACCCGGCGAGAATCCGCTGGCCTGCAACCGAGTCTGCAACTCGACCACGTCCTTGCCAGACATGCCCTCTTGAAGAGTATCCATTCGCGTGCCGCAGCTTTTTACGTCTATCCAGAGCGGCGAGGCCTGGCGCTCGTCTACACGCGACCGCCTCCCCGTTGCGCCGTGTTTGCCAGTAGACGTGTACCTCAACTCACTGCCCTACAACACCTGTAAGAAGTGACAGGTGCCGGCCCATCGCTATTCCCCGATACTTGGACAGCTCCTACGGGCGAGGGTCTCGGCACGCTGACCGGTCTTTCACAACAAAGCCTCAAGGATAACCCTATGACGGCGACGGCGTGCGTCGCCTCTCACAACACGACAGGGGCAGGAGGGGCGATAGCGACTCAACGCCGCCGCCGTCACGGCCACCCCCGCCCCCACGGCCGCTACCCTAAGGAGCGGAGCGCCTAGCTTCACTGGAGCGGACCGCATGGATGCGCAAAAATCACGATCGTCTCAGTACTGGCGGTCTCGGCTATCGCCGCGGTACTGCTTCCATTCTGGCATTACTTCATAGTCGGGTGGCGCGCGAAGCGCAAAGACATCATGGACGGCTTGAACGACGATGCACGTCTGGCCTATTTCGAGATGTTTAGTCGAAGCGAAGACCTGCCATTCGCTGCGACCGCATCTGCGCAGTTCGAACAACTGTATTCCAGCTGGTACGGGCGGCGATTCTTCATCATGCCGGGCGTGCTGCTGTTTGTGGTCAGTGCAAGTGCCGTCACGCCAGTAGTGTTGAGCGGCTTGGCGCGTCTGCAGTATCTCGCAAATCCGCTCATCCAGGTGCCGGATACCGCGATGGCGGCTATCGCCGGCGCTTATCTTTGGGTGGTCGACGACTTCATATCGCGTGCACGCCGCCTCGATTTCGCCCCCTCAGATGTCATCTGGGGAGTGCTGCGTCTGATCATATCGGTACCCATGGGCTATGCGTTCGCCACGATCGCGGCTGCGTCGGTCGGGCCGTTCGTGGCGTTTGCCCTAGGGGCATTTCCGCTGACCACATTGACTTCGATGCTGCAACGTCTGGCCAACAAGAACCTGCAGCTCCAGACCGAACCGGAGGAGGCGGCGGACGACATCGTGAAGCTGCAGGGCATCAACCGAGCGATCGTCGAGCGTCTTTCCAACGAAGACATTACGAGCATCACGCAGATTGCCTACTGTGATCCCGTGCGGCTGATAATGCGTTCAAACCCGAGTTTCAACTTTGTAACCGATTGCATGAATCAGGCGTTGGCCTGGATGTATCTCCAAGACGATCTGAACACCATTCGGTCGCTGGGAATGCGGGGTGCAGTGGAGATTCACCAACTCATTAGTGACTATGATGGTGCCGATGTCGAGCAGACCGGCGGTAAGGACGCACACGACCGTGCAATGGCCGCTATGCCGTTAATCGCCACCGCCATTAAGCAAGATGTTGCGACGCTGCAGCTTGTCTTTCGGCAAATTGCGGACGACCCCTACACGATCTTTCTTGACCGGGTGTGGACATGAATACCGGCTCGTTGAGGGCTTCTCCTATGCCATCGGTACTTCGGTATCGCCGGAAAGAAGGTGCGGGAAGAGCTGGCGGAACGCCCAGGGTGCGCCCGGGGCGCTTTGGTCAAAGCGCAGAACCACATCGAACCGCGTGCCGTCCCATTTGGCGGGCAATCCCGGAAGACTTTGGCCACCGGCTATTGCTGGCAGGATCACCTTGGCGATTGCTTTGTGTTCCCAGCAGAGCAGCACGACGCCAGTTTGGCCCACCAGCTCGTTCACAAGCTGCGCCTCCTGTCCCAGTGCATAGGTCAGCACCGGCAACACATTCAGCCGCGCCGCGAGGGGAGAGATGGTTTCGAATGGTCGCTGGCTAGGATCATCACCGGTGGTGGCTTTGGGGTCGGCAGCGTAGATGATGGCCGGTCGCGGATACTCATCGCCGCCCAGGTCACCCCCAAACAGCGCGCACCAGCTGCCAGAACGCTGCCAGCCGCGGATCACCAGGGATTTCTTATCCGTGACCCCATCGGGCGTTAGACCCGGCCCCGGCCAGGATTCACCTGGCTTCTCTGCGTGACGAATGACAAGAATGCTGAGCGATGGCATTGTAATGATCTTCAAAAGTCCCGAGTTGATGAATCTGCGGGGGCATCCCTATCGGGTATGGCGCAGCTTTACGGAATCCGATAGAACGGGTTCGGCAGAAGAAATGCCCGGCCGGCATGTCCTCCCGCCAGATCGCTGGGTTGATCGCCGACATTCACCACAATGTGGTAACCGTGCGCTTCGATCTTCGCGCGTTCAGGAGCCTTGAAGTCCGCGGCAGACACCGGCTTTAGGCCATCGGGTTCCATAATGAGGGCATTCCAGTCGCCATAGCCTGCCAGGCGAAGGGTTTTTTCGGTCGCCGCGCGTTCGACCTCATGCCTTCCGGTGATGAAGAATACCGCGACATGACGCGCTTTGGCGTCGTTGTAGAGCGCCAGTATCGGTGCGATTGCCGTGGCCTGTCCCAGTTTGTCCCACGCCAGCGCGCCGCAAGGCCCGTCCGGCAAATGCGAACAATCGCCTCCGGGAATGAAGCCAAAATCATCCGCCTCGATTTCGATCCAGTTCGAGAGCGAGGTCTCGTCGACGTCCAGGACCATCGCGGCCTGTGCGACATCGGCGGCATGGGCATCCAGGTAGGCCTGGGCCTCGCTGGCAACCGCGGCCAGATCCCGCTCGTAGCCGCCGTAGCGCTGATATGCCAGCAGGTCGATCTTGAGATCGCCGAGATTGGGGGGCTGCGCAAGCGCATCGCGGGGCATCGCAACCGCCATCACTGTAAGCGCGAACACGGCGCCAAGACAGCGCGCAAGCCATGGTCGCCTGGTGCAGAAGTTCATGGCTAACGCTCCGTCTATGGTTAGCGCAGATTCGTATTGATGAGATTGGCCAGTCGTGCGCCCGCCAGCTCGACCCGTTTTCTCGCCTCTGTACGGGCGCCCTGCTTGTAGGCCGAGTCCAACACAAAGGGGCCGGCGCCCGCGCCCACTGGCGGGGCGTAGGCGTATTCCTTGGCCGCTGCGAAACTCTCTTGGATCCAGACTTTTTCATCTGTGATGGCCGCTTGAGCCGCCGGCGCCGCGGCCAGGTGTCCGGCCGCCGTAATGGCGATCGTCGGACTTCTGCTGGTACCGAGCACGTTGTCCCAGAAGGCATGCAGTTCGTCGTGGCAGGGGGCGGCACACAGCGTGACGAGGTTGCCGCCCTGATCGCCGTTGGGGAGTTGCTGCGAGAAGCGCGATGTGGCATGCAATGGCTGGTGCAAATCGCCCACCAGATGTTCCAGCCATACCAGGTCGTAGGACTTGACGTCGTCGCTGACGCTAGCCGAGCCGATCGCCGTCTCAAAAAGCTCGATCTGTGTTTCGGCGTTGGGCGGAATGGGCTGGATCAACGGGGTATTGTCCGTCGACAGCGGTATGTCGATGAAATGCCAGTAGCGATGCTGCAAATGATCGCTGTAGCCGATGTTCTGAGCCGCTTCAGGCCCAGACGGCCGGTCGCCATCGAATGTATAGCCCTTCTCAGACTTGATCGCATCGGGCCAAGTCGCGGCGGTGACAAAAGCAATCTGATCCTCCTTTCCAGGCGCGGCGCCCTTGATCCAGGTGGCATAGTCCGGATTGAGCTTCAGCAGCTGCGATACTCGAACTAGGCTCGCATCGCTTAGATCGTTCCAGGCGATCGCGGCAACGATCATATGTCCTTCGCTGTCCCACGCCTGGGCGCCTTGCGCGAACATCGCGGTTCCAATCACCAAGGCGATCGCCATCATGCTTCCTTTCATACCGTCTCTTCCTTCCTGCCGCGGGGCCGGCGTGGTTACAGCTCAGGTGTGCAGATCGCTGCGCAGTATCGCGTCTGCAGTGCGCAGGGCCAGTGCGGTCAGGGTCAGCGTGGGATTGCCCGTAGCAATGGTCGGGAACGAGCCGCTGCCGGTTAGAAACAGATTCGAGTGATCCCAGGAGCGTTGCAAGGAGTCGACCACGGACTGCAGTCTATCGGTCCCCATCCGGTGCGTGCCGGCGATATGGCCGGAACCAAAGTACTTGATTCGGGAAGCTTTGCCGTCGACCGTGACCGGAAAACTCGACGGATCGTCGGCGCTCGGCGGCACAGTGAATTCCGTCGCACGCATACCGGCGAAGATCTGACTCGCCGCCTTGCTGGCCGCGATCAGGCCGTCTTTCGTGTATTGAGACAGGTCGTATTGCACCGCGGGCCGCGGTAGGCCCAGGTTGTCGACCTGCGTCGCCAATGTGACGCAATTGCGCTCTTCAGGACTTTGTTCGACCAGAACGCCAAGACGAAATTGACGACTGAGTTTCGAATTATAGGCATTGATCAACGCACTGCCGAATAGCGGCGATTTACCGGGATTTAAGCGACTGCGATTCGTGCCATTGATGAAGTCAATAGTTGTCGCGTCGGGGTCGCCGATCGGAAAATTCCAGCCCTCGTTGCCGATCTCGATGCGAAATGCCGCCCGTTGCCGCCGGAAATCCCCGTCCCGAAGATTTTCGATGCCGGCGGTCGATAGCGGGCCACGATAGGGAAAGACCGGATTTTCGGCGAGCGCCCACGCCAGATAGAGCGGATGGTCCATCAGGTTCTTGCCCACCATGCCGCTGCTGTTGCCAACGCCGCGCGGGGTGCGCCCGGCGTTGGTCGACATGAGCAACAGCCGGGGCGTCTCGATGGCGTGCGCGGCAAGGATAAAGACCCGCGCCTGCACCGAGCCGGTCGCGGTTCTGGGCCCGAAGGCGTCTTCGTACTGCAGGTAATTCAGGCTCGCGATGCGCCCATTGGCATCGACGACCAGCTCGCTGGCGACGGCGCGATAGCGGATTTCGACATTCCCGGTCGCCAGCGCATCATTAATAGTGACGCTGGGATCGTATTTTGCCTGGATCGGGCAGATCGGGATGCAATTGGTGTTTCCGGCGCACACTCTTCGGTGCTGGTAGGGCTGCGAATTGCGGCCGGCTGGTGTGCTGGTCACGGTCAGTCCGACGCCGTCGACTTGCGTTCCGGCAATGCCCGCGGCTACTGCTGCGTCGACCAGCGATGGCGGTATCGGCAACATCGGATAGGCATACCCGGGTGGAAAGGCAATGCTGTGATACCCCTGGTCGGCGACATCCGCCGACACGCCTATTTCTGATTCTGCGGTGCCATACCAGGGTTCCAGGTCGGCGTAGCTGATCGGCCAGTCCGCCAGCTGGCCATAGACCGTTCTGGTCTTGAAGTCATTGGGCACGAATCTGAGGCTGGTGCCAAGCCAATGACGGGCGGTGCCACCCCCAATGCGCTCATACGTGCTTGCGAAGGCCAGCGGCCCTTTTTGAATCAGATAGCTCTGCCTCGGGTCCTTCCAGTTTGCGGCATCCAGTGTCAGGACCGTGGGACGCGGCGCATTCATCGTTGTGGGATCGTTGAGCTTGCCATTGGCGTCGAACAGCGGCGGTGTGTACGGGATTTCCGGCACTTTCGCGCTCGCGGTATAAAACCGCTCCATGAAGTCGTTGACGTTCACCGGAATATCGGCGCCAGCCTCGAGGATCAAAACACGCTTGTCGGCCTGTGCGAGTTGTTTTGCGATCATGGCGCCGGAGAATCCGGCGCCGACGATCACTGCATCGAAGATGGGGGTGCTCATCGGCTACGGTCCTATGAAAGCGTTGAGCGGCGGGGGCGGATCCTTCCAGTATCCGAAACGCCATTCGCTGTACCCCATCGGGTGAGCTTGCGCCAGCTTCCAGATCCAGCCTTGCGTATATGCCTTGGATGAAATCACCGTGGAAGGGATCGGCGCCGTCGGCGGATTTGGCAGCGCATAACGCTTCAGATCGCCCGGTGCGATCCATTGCCCGAGCAGCCACAGCAGCATGATGCTGCGGCAGAGAAAGCGCATGTCCTCACCCGAGCCATTGAGCAAAACGCCACCGAGAGTAGCCGCGGGGGTACTTGCAGCGATCCCCAGCGCTTGTGTGAAGATGGCGCCGCCTTCGGTCTGCGCCTTGTCGAACAACTCCTGCTTGACGTTGATGGGATCAACGCCCGGGGCCAGCTTCCCCGGATCGATGCCGGTGAGGGCCGCCGATAGCTTTACAAAATTGTCCATGTCGCTCATCGCGCTGGTCCCTCGGAATACGTCGCTGTGAGAGCTGCCTTAGTGAGCATTTTCGAGGATGTAGGTGAAATCCGAGAACTTTCCGGTCGTCGTCGTGGCGTTGTTGTGGCACTCGATGCAATTGGAGGAGGCTTGCGGCGCATTGCCCTGAATGTAGGTCTCAGCGGTCGTGTTCGCGAGAAATGTCGGGGCCGGCCGGCCGGTCGGGTCGGTCTTGCTGGCTGCGTCCGTCGGCCATTGGGTGCTCACGAGCATGTAGTTCTCCCACACGGTTCCCTTGAGGATCGCCTGAAAACTTCTGGTAATTCCAACAGCTTCCGGGGTCAATGGAATAACGCGAGTGATTTGGCTCTTAAAGCCGCCTGGAAAAGGCTGCAGATTGGGATCCCACGGCCGTGGGGGCGGTTCGTTCACCTTGCACGCTTTGCAGCGCAGGTCAAAGTAGTTGTAGTGGGGATTAAGATGACCCGCATTGACGTCGGCTTGCGACGGCACGTTGTCGACCTGTTCAAAGCTCGACCAGATCCACTGCGGGTCGCCATCGATCTTGTGCGCGATATGTATGCCCACCAGACCCAGGGTCGCCTTGCGGCAGCTTTCGTGGGTATTTGGGCTCGTGCCGGCGACCGGTTTGGTGTAAACGAGTGCCGCAAGCGTATGGAAGCGCGCGGGCGAGTCCGCCGGTCCCATGATCTTCCAGGCGAGCTTGATCATGATCGAGCCGATCGTGCCGGGTGTCAGGTTAGTGGGAAAGGGCCCTTTGGATGCGAGCGACCCCGCCGGAAAGCTGATCTCGCCTGTGAAGCTCTGCTGACCGACTTTGCTATAGAGCTTATCGGCGACAATGTGGTCGAACATCGTCTTGTTCACCAGGATGTCGAAACGCGTGTAATTGCCGTTCTGATCGATCAGCGGCCCGGTCTTGAACGGCTCACTGATGGCGCTGAGCACGTTCGGTGTTTTTCCGACCATGCTCACAACCGCCAGGCCGGGTGCGAACAGGTCCTTGCAGGGCGCTGGAACGGGCGTCGGAGTATCCCATGGCATCGGCGGGGTCCCGTCGGCTCGCATTATCGAGTCGATATCCTTCCACGCCTCCCAAACCGTCGGTGCATCGCCCGCCGCTCCCGGACCTTTGCCGATCACAGTCTTGCCGTCACCGGGCGAGTTCAGAGCTACAAATGTCAGCCATGAGTAGAAATCGAACCCGTGCTGCAGAGTCTCCAGGTTGAAAGGTGCTACGAACTGCGCCTTGCACGGCAGACCGCTCGTCAATAAACCGGGCGTGACAGCCGTATTTGGCTGCGTCACATTGCAATTGTCCGGCGCGGTTGGTGCCGGTGCGGCGGCAGCACCCTTACTAACCAACCAGCAAACCATCGCCACCGAGCCAGCAGCCGAGAGCGCCTTCAATATTCCGGGGTAGTTAGTGCGCATAGCCATGAACTCCTGCCGCACCCGACCTTGCGGCCGCGTCCGGCGGGATGGCCGTCAGACACGGACGTCTCAATCGTCGCGACCGAAACCCTTCGCCACATGATCGCTCCAGTAGGCTTTCGCCGCATCGACATACTGCGTCCAGTCCTGCGCGATTCCGCGCTGAGCTTCCGCTAAGTCAATCTGGCGCTTACGAACCTGCACCGCGAGGTAATTCTCGACGCTGTCCTTGATCTTGAAATATCGCTCCGCCAGCTCGACACCGTCGGGACCACATTGCGGCCAAATGTTATCCACCGTATCGGCGCCCCCTAGTTCGAGTGACACAAGGTGATCCAGCTCGCAGATCTGATTCTTCCCTGTGTTGCCCTTCGGATGAGGAATAGTGTACTCAGCATAGGTCGCGTTCTTGGCCGCCATGCTGCTCGCCTTGTTCCGCTCGCAGCCCGTTTTGAAAGCCCCGCTTTGCAGGACTTTCAGCGTAACGGTAGGATTGATTGCACCTGGGGTGCACGTGGGATCAGGAATAGGGAAATCATGACTGGTCTTCGGCGAGCAGTTCTCCTGTGCGGTTTTCTCTGTCAGCGGAGTCGATTCGGTGGGATTCACACCGGGCGGGCATGCGGTGGGTGATTGGGCCGATTGAGCAACCCCCGCCGTGCATAGACAAACCACCACAATGCCGACCAGTAAGTAGCTGAACATAGTGCGGCTTTCGACCAGCGACTTCAGACGCGTCAGGATGTTGCCCGCTCGCGAGAACGTGTATCGGATAAGTTCGGAGCGCTTAAGCCCGACAGAATGTCGCTCTAGCTTATTCTCCGGTATGAGCACCATATAACACTCCCCTTGGAAGCTCGAAGCCACGAATCCCCGGCTTTCGCGAACCGGTTATTCCATCTGCGCCGCTGCGGCTCTCGATATAGACAATATGGCGATTTGAAAAAGCGCGCACCTGTAACTTATTACAGGCTGCCAACGACGCTAGCGTCCGGGCGTCTTCGGACTTCATGACAATGACCCTCTAACGAGACTAGCGGAAGCATTTGCGCTTTGGCGCGTCAGCTGAATGATTGCCGACGATAGCGTCGATCTTGTTTAGAAGGTGCCTTCCTTCAGCGCGGACCGACCCACTCACTTTCACGGTAGCGTCAAGTCGATGGCTACGACAACTGTATCTTCTTGCAGTGTTTGCAGGTAAACGTCAGCCCTTGGTGGCTATAGATCTCTTGGAGCGGTGCGCGTATGTCGCGCGTTGATCAGGAGGTGAAAACCCTTCATGGGAATGTGAGCGCGTCACAGTCGCTGGTACGAGACTTACTTGTACGACTCGCCCATTGCGATGCAAGGCTACGGTTAGACATTTCGCGATTTTGCCTCCTCGAGGGCCCGATTTGATCGAAGAATGGCGTCGCTATACCTGCCTGGATGGATTAGGGCCTGTTAACACTAACGAACATATTTGATATGCTCGCTCGATGGAAATCAACGCCGAACAGTTCGCTCGAATCGAGCAACACCTGCCTCGTCAGCGCGGCAATGTCT
>Ga0181537_10005368_pt1 | contig 10366 bp, 7 predicted proteins | sample PEATcosm2014_Bin_39_FD_119765 | JGI IMG/M metagenome (GOLD analysis project Ga0181537, IMG submission 119765) | Peatland microbial communities from MTU Mesocosm Facility, Houghton, MI, USA - PEATcosm2014_Bin23_10_metaG | ecosystem: Environmental > Terrestrial > Soil > Wetlands > Peat | place... | reverse complement strand
TACTAGATAAGAAAGACGAGAAGACCGGCAAAGTTAAACTGCGCGAGATTGTGGTGCTGATGCGCGGCGATCATCAACTGAACGAAGCCAAGCTGAACGGCGCTGTAGGCGGGGCGACGCGGCCGATGGATGAGAACGAGATCAGGGCGCTGTTCAAGTCTCCGGCAGGATATCTGGGCCCGGTAGGAATTGAGTGGGCGCGCGACCGGAAAAAAGATGCCGACAAGCCAGTGCTGTTCGTCGATAAGGCGCTGGAAGGTCGCGTGAATCTGATCGGCGGCGCAAATAAAGAGGACTATCACCTGAAGAACATCACCCCAGGGAAAGATTTTCATCCGACGGCGTATGTGGACTTGCGCGCAGTGACGGCTGGCGAGGCCTGTCCGAACTGCGGCGCGCCGCTGCGCATTGATACCGCGGTCGAAATCGGTCACATCTTCAAACTCGGCTACCGGTATTCGGAATCGATGGGAGCGCGCGTGCTCGACAAGAACGGCAAGGAAGTGATGCCGATCATGGGCAGCTACGGGATTGGAATTGAGCGCATCCTGACGGCGGCGGTGGAGCAGTCGGCCCTGGAGTCTAAAGACGAAAACGGGTTTTGGCTACCGGCGGCGATTGCTCCGTTTGAAATTGTCGTGTCGCCGGTGAACGTGAAAGACGAAGCGGTGCGGGCCGCGGCCGAGGACATTGCGGCCAAGCTCGAAGCAGCCGGGCATGACGTGATTCTCGATGATCGCGACGAGCGCCCCGGAGTCAAGTTCAAGGATGCCGATTTAGTGGGTATCCCCTTTAGAATCACGGTGGGAAAGAAGGTTACCGAAGGTACCGTGGAAGTCGTTCTGCGCTCGACCCGGGAAGTTCGCGATGTTAGCATCTCAGAGATCGTCGAATCTTTTCGGGAGTTGCTCGGCCGGACCGGCTGAACGCCCTACTTCTCGCGCCAACGATCATGACGCGCGAGACTTGGGCACCCTGGTCCCGGCGGAGCGGATTGCGGGACATGGGAACAGTTAAAGCGATTGTCGGGTTTCTGGTCATCATCGGCTGCGTGTATGCCGGGTTTCAGATCGCGCCGCCGGAGATGAATAATTATTCGTTTGAAGATGATTTGAAGACTGTGGCCATGACGGGCGGAGCCAATCCGCACACCACCGACGACGAACTGGTCGCCATGGTGATCAAGAAAGCGCAGGATCGCCAGATTACGCTGGCCCCCGAGAACGTAACCGTGACCCGCGTAGGAACGGTAGGAGCCCCGGCGGTATATCTGGCGGCCGACTACAGCGTTCCGGTGAGTCTGCCAGGCTATACCCTCAACTTGCACTTCACTCCATCGAGCGGGAATAAGACGTTCTAAGCGCTGGGCCTGCGCTTCCTCCGACGTCTAAAGTCAAAATTCCGTAGCGTGCCAATTTCAAAATTATTCAGCCCGATGTCATTCTGACCGCGGCGACAGCTGGGCGAGGGACCTTACCACAGCCGACGCTGTGAACGGCGGTGGATGGGAGAGCCTCCGCTTACTGCAGCAGCAGGCTGCCTCCTCGCGTCAGCACAAGCGATGCCTGGGTTTCGTAAGGTCCCTCCAGAGCGCGGGGGCGCGCTCCTGCGGGATGACATCGGCCGTGAAGCCGTAGATCTCAACATTAGATTGAGCACGACCCAAAATCCCGATCTCTTCGGGCTTCGGTCAGGGCCTTCTCGCGCAGAGAGCCGCGCGAGAAGGGTGGGGCACCCGGACAAAAGCAAAAAGTGCAGCCCGCGGAGGAGCTGCACTTTTGGGATGCGAAGAAACTCTGTAATTGCCGGTTCGACTACGAGGGGCCGCAACCGCCGATGGGAGAATTGTTGCTGGTTTGCGATCCTACGCCGACGCCGACGGGTTGCGAAGTGAAGTTGCGGTAAGTCGCGGTGACCTGGTAGTAGCCGGTGTACGCCCAGACCGGCGGGTTGGCCGGCGTAGGCACCGGGGGTGTGCCGACGGGTTCGTCGACGTCAGTCCATGTGCAAATGTCTATTTCGGTCGTCATCAGGCCGGTCCCATTGATGGGCACGGTCGTGGGACCGTAAGGCGGCAGCGCTACCCCATTCTGGTCGGAGCCCACCGTCGTCACATTCCAGGTGGAGGCGTTGGTTACGTCGAGGGTTTTGCCGCTGTTGTAGTTGGCGATGACCTGAAGCTGAAGGGTGGAATCAACGCCGGCGAGGTTGTATGTGCCTCCGGCGGTGCCGCCGCTGGAGCTGAGCGTGAGCGACTTCACGTAGTCCGAGGTGCCGCAGCTGATCGACAAGAGCGAAATAGCGGCGACAAACAAAGCCAAAACTGCTGATGTACGTTTCATACAGGGAAAACTCCTCCGCGAGATTTCAATTGGCATGTTGTCAGGTTGCAAATTCGCAAGCAAGGAACGACAGTGCACGTACGATGGTCACCAAAGCCCATTACCGCCGGAGCTGGATGTGCGCCAAGGCGCATGAATGCTGGGTGAAACGCAGATCGGTGCGTGGGGCTGGAAGATTTTTCGCGGGAGTTACGTTGGGGTGACGGCGGCGCGCTAGGCCACGCTTTCGGCGAAGCCGATCTGGGGTGCCCAATCTGGGGTGCCCAATCTGGATGTCCGGTTTGGGGTGCCCGATTCTGGAGATGGCCGACTTTGGGTGGTGCAGCGCGGTTTGAATTTTCCTGATCGAAAAAGCCGTGGCGTCATTCCGAGCGGAGCCGTTTTTCAGGCGAAGCGAGGGATCTCCCGCGTCTCGACACTCGCGTTTCGACGATACCGCCGATTCTGGAGGCAGCTGATTTTGGGTGGCGCAGGGTTTTCAGCCGTGCGATAAGGCCATCCTTGTCCCATCGGCTTTAGCCGCTGACGGAACGGGTGCCCGTTCGACTGGGTCAATGACATTCGTAACGTTGCCATTGCATTACCTTCCTCCTACTATCGCGACTGGGTGAGAGGTTTTTCACCGCTCGTGGCGCAGGGCTGGCGCGAGCGACGGGGAATCTGCAAGGGCCAGAGTTTTTAATTATTCCCTGATGTGTGCCCAGATGCGCGCGGCAGGACAGCCGGCACAGGCAATGCTCAGGTGGAGGCAGTTCATGAAGAATTGGTATCGGTTGCTGGTGAGTCTGCTGGTGATGCTGGCGCTGTTTCTGCTGGTGGGCTGCAGCGGTGTGCTGAATTGCCCGCAAGCTGGGTTCGGCTCCTCGCAGGCATGCACGACCGGGGGATCAGGGAACCTGGGCGGCGGTGGTACGGGTGGTGGCGGCACCGGCGGTGGCGGTGGCGGCGGTGGTGGTGGCGGCGGGACCGCGGCTGCCTATGTTTACGAGACCTTTGAATCGGATATCTTGGGCTACGAACTGGATGCGACCGCGGGCACGCTGCCGGTCAATTCCAGCTTCACCACCATTGGCGGACTGCCGCTCGGCAATGAGAACGTGGCCGTGGCCGGAACCCAGTACTACTACGAATTGGTGTCGCAGGCCGGCGAGATTTACGGCTGGTCGATCAACACCAACGGAAGTTTGACGGCCATCAGCGGCAGCCCGTTTGCTGCGTCCTACCTGCTGGCCAATCCGCAGGGACTCGGGCAGAACATGATTACAAATCCTGCCGGTACCTTGTTGTTCGTCGTGAGCCAGGTGCCGAACGAAATCTACATCTACCAGATCGGCACCGGAGGGGCGCTATCGGCGGCCAGTGGATCGCCGTTTTCGATGCCCACCGGATTTGTGCCGGGGAACATGACTACCGATGGGCTGGGGAAATATCTGTACGTCAGCAACGTGGTATCGCCGGGCGATGCCAGCACTGAAGTCGCGGCGTACTCGATCGGCAGCGGCGGCGTGCTCACGGCGGTTACGGGCAGTCCGTTTGTGTATCCCATGTGGCAGTTGCAGGGGGATGAGACCGGGCAATACCTGATCGGAACGAGCGCGAATCCTACCGGCGATACGCACCTGTATGTCTTCAGCATTGCGCCGTTAGGTTCGACTGCGCCCGGAGCGATTGCCCCGGTCACGGGTTCGCCGTTCCTGACCACTTATACGCCGAGTCAAGTTGTGGTGCAGCCCGGCGGCAGCGGCACTCTGGTCTACACCGTCAACGTCGACCCGGTGAGTCTCAGCGAGAACCCGATCGAGGGTTACACGCTCAGCCCATCCACGGGTGCGCTGACTGCGATTTCCGGTTCGCCCTTTGGACTGGTGGGCAGCTACGCGGTGTTTGACCAGAGCGGAACTTACCTCTTCCTGTTCGACAGCGGGACGGCTGACTTGTCGGCGTTCGACGTGGTCACCAAGTCCACGCTGGCCACGCCGCTGGCTACGGCCGGATCGTTTCTGGAGCCGTTCGCCATCACCGACGTGCCCTAGGCGGCACGGAGTTGGCAGATGTTGATGGTTCAGAGACCCGCGAGTATGGCGGGTCTCTTTTTGTTTGTGAGAGCGGCGGTACAATGAGCAGAGAGAGGGTGCGGTTGCTCGATTCTCGGCTCCGTGGCGGGTGATGAGGTCCGCTCTCAGCCGCGAAGCGGCGCAAGAATAAAGCCCACGGCGTAAGCCGTGGGTGCGAAGTGCGAAGAGCGAAGAGCGAAGAGAGCAAGCCCCAAAGGGGGCGAAAGAGTAGTTCTCACGCGCGCTCAAGGAGACCACGATTTTGCAGGCGTCGGCAGTTCCCACTTCCCGCGTCAAGGACGCGCGAGAAATGGGGCACCCGTCAAACCTTTTGGCTTGCCAAGCCGTCTGATTATTGTCCGGGAGCAGAGTCGAGGCCAGATTCGAAACAAGTGACCATCAAGATCAAAATTCCGAAGGCGGGCGGGGAAGCGGGGAAGATCCGCGGGCTGCCGCGCGACCCATTGCTCCGGGCGGCGCTGGCGGTGTTTCTGATTCTGGCGGTCACGTGCACGATTGCGTTTTCGTATTTCTACATCAAGTACGACCGCATCATCGAGAAGCGCTTCCGCTCGCCCGTGTTCGCGAACTCGGCGAAGATTTACGCGCTGCCCAAGGCGGTGCGGACCGGGGAACAGATTTCGGCGGCGGAGATTGCCACGGAACTGCTGCGCGCGGGCTATGCGGAGAAGGCTGGCCAGTCGGCGCTGGGCAGTTTCCGTCGGACCAAGGATGGCATCGAGATCACGCCGGGCCCGGAGTCTTACCATAGCCCGGAGGCGGCGCACATCAGCATTCACGACGGGCAGGTGGACCAGATCAGCAGCAACGGCAACGAGCTTTCGGCCTACGAACTCGAGCCGCAGCTGGTGACCGCGCTGTTCGATTCCGAGCAGCGCTCCAAGCGGCAACTGGTGAAGTACGACGAGATTCCTCCGCGAATGGTTCAGGCCGTCCTGGCCATTGAAGACCGAAGTTTCTTCGAGCACAGCGGAGTGAATTTCGTGCGCTTCTTCGGGGCCGTGCTGGCGGACCTGACCCGGCGGGTGGGGCTGAGCCACCAGAAATTCGACCAGGGCGGCTCGACGCTGACCATGCAGCTTTCGCGCGGATTCTTCCTGAATCCCGAGGATAAGACGGTCAAGCGGAAGCTGACGGAGATGCTGATTTCGGAAGAACTGGAGCGGAAGTTCACCAAACAGCAAATTTTCGAGATCTATGCCGACTGGGTGCCGCTGGGGCAAAGAGGCTCGTTCGCCATCAGCGGGCTGGCGGAGGCCTCACAATCCTATTTCAATAAAGAGCTGAAGGATGTGAACCTGCCGGAAGCCGCGCTGCTGGCGGGAATTATTCAGCGGCCAAGTTATCTTTCGCCCTACCGGCATCCCGAGCGGGCGCTGGACCGGCGGAATCTGGTGCTGGAAGCGATGGTCGAGACGCACGCCATCACGCGCGAAGAAGCGGACAAGGCCAAGGCCACGCCGCTGAAACTGGCTCCGCCGAACGTGGAGGCCAGCGACGCACCCTATTTTGTGGACATGGTGCGCGACCAGCTGATCAGCCGGTTCAACGAGAGCGAGCTGAATGACCAGTCCTACCGGATTTATACGACGCTCGACCCCGACCTGCAGAAGGCGGCGGCGCAGGCCGTGGAAACGGGCATAAAGCTGGTGGATGAGCAGGTCAAGAAGTTGCGGACCAAGCGGGTGAAGGTGGGGAAGAAGTTTGAGACCACTGTGGCGCCGGGTCCGCAGGCGCAGGTCGCGATGGTGGTGCTCGATCCGCACTCGGGCGCGGTGCTAGCCCTGGTGGGCGGGCGCGACTACGGCTTCAGCCAGTTGAATCACGCGGTGTCGAAGCGACCGACGGGATCGATCTTCAAGCCGTTTGTGTATGCGGCGGCGATGAACTCGGCGCTGGATGGATCGCCGACGGTGCTCACTCCGGCCTCGACGGTGACCGACGAGGCCTCGACCTTTGCCTACGGCGATCAGATTTATGAGCCGCGCAATTATAAAGAGGAATATCACGGCGAAGTTTCGCTGCGCTACGCCCTGGCCATGTCGCTGAACAATGCGACGGTGAAAGTGGCGGAGCAGGTGGGCTACGACAAAGTCGCCGACCTGGCGCGCTCGGCGGGCATCGCGTCGGTGAAGGCGACGCCGGCGATGGCGCTGGGCTCCTACGATGCGTCGCCGCTGGACATGACGGGCGCCTACACGGCGTTCGCCAACAGCGGGATGCGGCTGTCGCCCATTGTGGTGCGCTCGGTGCGGAACGGCAAGGGCGACGTGATTGCGAACTATACGGCGGACCAGCGCCAGGTGCTCGATCCGCGGATTGCCTACGTCATGACCAACATGATGGAGGGCGTGATCAACAACGGGCTGGGATTTTCGGCGGTGCGCGGGCGGGGGTTTGCGCCTCCGGCAGCGGGCAAGACGGGGAGTTCGCACGACGGGTGGTTCGCAGGATACACCTCGAACCTGCTGTGCATTGTTTGGGTGGGATACGACGATTACAGCGATCTGCGGCTGACCGGCGCCATGACTGCAGGGCCGATCTGGGCGGAATTCATGAAGAAGGCGGCGACCCTGCCACAGTATGCCGACATGAAGGCCTTCCCGCAGCCCTCCGGCGTCGTGGACGTGCAACTGGACAAGGTGACCAACCGGCTGGCCACGCCCAACTGCACCGATGATTATGTTTCCGCATTTGTCGCGGGCACGGAACCCCGCGAGACCTGCGACGCGCAACAGGGCATGAACGGAGTCCTGTCGCGCATGTTTGGCGCGGACAAGGCAGCCCAGCCCCAGCCCCAGCTGGCGAGCGCGCAGGACGCGAACAATCCCGACCCCAAGAAAAAGAAGGGCTTCTTCGGCAAGATCGCAGGAATATTTAAGGACGACAAAGCGGCCCCCCCGGTGTCTAAACCACCAGATAGCGGGCAGACGGCGCCGCATTAAAGGGTTGAGACCTGAGATCTAACTTAGGACTCGGGACTCAGGACTTAAGACTCCACCCCAAAATTCTTCGCCGGCGGCTCAAAACTGTGCCAGAATAGCTGCGCTAGCTTGGGGGTGGTATATGTTGTCCTGCCCGAAGGTTTGGCTGGTTCCCGTTTCGCTTCTTACCTTTTGTGTTTGTGGCCTGTCGAGTGGCTCGTGGGCGCAGGCTGCGCATTCCGAACAAGTTCAGGTAAAACCGCCGCTGCTGCGGATGGTGGACCCTCCCGCGCCGCAAGACTCGGCCGCGGATTTGGAGGCCCGGGCGGATGATCTGCGCTCGTCGAAGCTTTACCTGGACGCGCTGGACTACTACCACGCCGCGCTGCTCAAGCAGCCGAAATCGGCCAGTGTGATGAACAAGATCGGGATCACCGACCTCATGATGCAGCGCTATCACGAGGCCCGGAAGTGGTTCGATCAGGCCATCAAGGCCGACCGCAATTATGCCGACGCCTACAACAATCTCGGCGTTGTGTTTTACGAGGGGCAGCATTATGGCGCGGCCGTGAAGCAGTACCGGCGGGCGATCGCGCTGGATGGCAGTTCGGCTTCGTTCTTCAGCAATCTGGGCGCGGCGCTTTTTTCGAAGAAGGATTTCGATGGCGCCGTGCTGGCCTATGATCGCGCGATGGCGCTCGATCCTGATGTGTTTGAGCGAACGTCCCACGCCGGAGTGCAGGCGCAGCTGCCCAGTCCCGAAGATCGCGCGCGCTATGACTTCACCGTGGCGAAACTCTACGCCAAGATGGGCTACTCCGACCGGTCGCTGGAGTATTTGAGGAAGGCGATGGAGGAAGGCTACAAAGACTTGAAAAAAGATGTCTATAAGTACACGGAATTCGCGGAAGTGCGAAAAGATAAGCGCTTTACGGAGCTGATGGCCGCAAAAAACGTGGCGCTGCCGGAATGAGACAGGGCGGGACGCGACGTCGACCGCGCCGTTTCGCGGGAATCTTCCAAGGCGACAGCCGAAACTTTTACAAACGTTTACACAATTAGACGGAACTAAGCCGGGTTCCGGTGTTTAATCTGGATACATACTCCTGAAAACAACAGGGTGAGTAGGGAGAAACGGTAGCCCATCGGATGCTGACCCGAGCACGCCCCAAGCAAGCATCCGATGGGTTTTTCTTCAGCTGTCGGTAGTCGGCCAACAGCCCTCACTAAAATCGACTCTCTTCATGTTTGCTGTCAACAAGAACTTGGCTTTGGTCCGCACATTGCACGTGTGCTACCACCACTGCCATCAGATATGATGGAGAGACTGATAGTAGAATATGCTATAATCAGAGCATTCACCCTGGAGAGCGTATGCCGGTAACAGCCGCCAAGCGATATCAGAACACTACGGTGCGACTGCCCCGGCATGTGTACGAACAGGCTAAGACCGTTGCGGTCCAGTCCCAGGCTTCCAGCTTCAATGAATTTGTGGTGCAGGCGATCGAAGAAAAGGTCCGGCGGCTGACTGAAGCGGAGATCGATGCGGCGTTTGCCCACATGGCGAACGATGCCGACTATCAGCGCCATTCGATCGCGCTGTCCAGCGAGTTCGAGAAGAGCGACTGGGAAGCCCTCCAGTCCGGCACCAGGGACGAGCAACCCCGGCATGAGCAGCCCCGCCATGAGCACAAGACCCGCGCTTCCAAAACCCGTTCGCGGTGACGTCTTCAGCGCGCGCCTTGACCCCGGCGAAGGCAGCGAGCAGGCGGGCACAAGGCCAGTCGTGGTCATGAGCCGCGACTCCATCAACTCCAACAGCCCGGTGGTGGTCGTCGTTCCCGTAACCGACGCAGCCAATGTGAAGCGGGAGTATCCCAGTCACGCGCACCTTCCCCAGGGTGCGGGTGGGTTGAGGATGGACAGCGTTGCGAAAGCCGAACAGATTCGGGCGATTCAGATCTCGCGATTTGTTGGCTATTATGGCCGGATTGATCGGGACGCCCTGGCGCGGATAGAAGAGGCGATCCGGATCACGCTGGCGCTGAAGTAATCTCCCACGGCGAACATTTTACGAAACTCCGCTTTCGGGCTAGAATACCCGAATGCCGTCCCTTCCGGAATCCCTGGCCTGGGCTCACCCGCTCGTGGCGGAGTGGTTTGTGGGCAAGTTTGGCACGCCCACCGAGCCTCAGGAGCAGGGCTGGCCGCACATTCTGGCGGGGCGGACTACGCTGATTTCAGCGCCGACCGGGTCGGGCAAAACTCTTGCCGCATTTCTGGCTTGCATTGACCGGCTGGTGCGCAAGGCGCTGGCGGGCGATCTCGCTGACCGCACCGAAGTCCTCTATGTCTCGCCCCTCAAGGCGCTGGGCAACGACATTCAAAAAAATCTGGAAGGGCCGCTGAGCGAGATTCTGGCGCTCGCCGGCGAGCGCGGCCTGCTGATGCCGGAGATTCGCACCGCGGTGCGCACCGGCGACACGCTGCCGGCGGAACGGCGGGCCATGCTGAAGCGGCCTCCGCACATTCTGGTGACCACGCCGGAGTCGCTCTACATTCTTCTTACTGCGGACAGGAGTCGCGCGATTCTGCGCGATGTGGAGACGGTGATTGTCGACGAGATTCACGCCGTCGCGGACGACAAACGCGGGGCGCATCTCACGCTCTCGCTGGAGCGGCTGGAAGCGCTGTGCCACCGACCGCCTGTTCGCATTGGGCTGTCGGCGACGCAGAAGCCGATCGAGGAAGTCGCACATTTTCTGACAGGGAGCTCCGAGAAACATGAGCTGCGCCCCAATCCCGTCATCGTCGACATCGGGCACAAGCGCAAGCTCGATCTTGCGATTGAAGTGCCACCCATGCCGCTGGGGCCGGTGGCGTCAAATGAGTTGTGGGACACGATTTACGACCGGCTGGTCGCGCTGGTGAGCGAGCACCGGTCAACGCTGGTGTTTGTGAATACGCGGCGGATGGCGGAGCGCCTGTGTCACGAACTGGGCACGCGCATGGGCGAAGAGAATGT
>Ga0181537_10005367_pt1 | contig 10367 bp, 12 predicted proteins | sample PEATcosm2014_Bin_39_FD_119765 | JGI IMG/M metagenome (GOLD analysis project Ga0181537, IMG submission 119765) | Peatland microbial communities from MTU Mesocosm Facility, Houghton, MI, USA - PEATcosm2014_Bin23_10_metaG | ecosystem: Environmental > Terrestrial > Soil > Wetlands > Peat | place... | reverse complement strand
TCGGCGATCGTCGACCGGCCGCCGCTGCAGCTGCCGGACGGCGCGCGCCTGGTGTTCTGGACCATCGTCAATCTCGAAGTCTGGGATATCGGAAAGCCGATGGCGCGTCAGGTGTTGTCGCCGCCCACCGGGCAAGTCCTGTTACCGGACGTGCCGAACTGGAGCTGGCACGAATACGGCATGCGGGTTGGCGTGTGGCGCTTCTTCGATCTGTTCAAGCGCCAGAACATCAGACCGACGCTGGCCATCAATGCGCGGGTTTGCGAGGATTACGCACGGGTCGCCGAGGAAGCCAAGAAGGACGCTTGGGAATTCATGGGGCACTCCTACGAGCAGGGACCGATTCACAAGGAGCCCAATGAAAAAGCCATGATCAAGCGCTCGCTCGACGTGCTTGAAAACTTTTGCGGCAAACGGCCGGTCGGCTGGCTCGGACCCGGTCTGACCGAAACGCTCAAAACGCCGGAACTGTTGGCGCAAGCCGGCATAAAATATATCGGGGACTGGCTCTATGACGACGAGCCGACCGTGATCCGCACCGCCCAGGGTCCGCTGGTGACCTTGCCTTATACCGCCGAACTCAACGATATACCGATGATGATCATCCAATATCACGAGAGCGATTATCTTCTGCGCCGCGCCATCGACCAGTTCGACCGACTCTACGCCGAGGGCGAGAAGCGCGCCAAAATATTCGCGCTCGCCATCCATCCCTATCTCAGCGGCCAACCGCACCGGATCAAATATCTCGAGGCGATTTACGACTATGCCCGAAAATTCGACGGCGTGTTGTATTGGACCGGCGAACAGATATTGGATTGGTATGTGAGATCTGCACGACCGTCAGCGTGAGGTGGATCCCGCTAGTGTTTTGAATTTCCAATTCTGGCGGTTATCTCTTGAACCAGGGTAACGCTTGTGTTACCCTCATAAATGCCTCAAATCCGCTATTACTTCGTCTCAGCAGGCCGGCAGCCGTTTGCCGAATGGTTTGCGGATTTAGAGGCGGCGGCACGAGCGAAAGTCACGCGCGCGATCGTTCAATTGGGGCACGGCAATTTCTCCAACGTGAAGTCGGTCGGCGAAGGCGTGTTTGAATATCGGATCGATTTCGGACCGGGCTATCGCGTGTATTTCGGTCAAGATGGCGAGACCTGGTGATCCTGTTGACCGGCGGAACGAAGAAGCGCCAGCGGCGTGATATCGATGTCGCTCACGTTTATTGGCGAGACTACAAGGCAACCAAGCGCGCCCGGCGCTAAACGGAGACACAAATGGCAAAAACAAAGAGTTTTAAAGACTTGGTGGAGCGCCACGTCAAAGCCGACAGGAAATTTGCCGAAGCCCTGTTGCGCGAAGGGATCGATGCCATGCTGAGCGGTGACCTCGATACCGGCAAGACCATCATGCGCGATTACATCAAGGCAACCGTCGGCTTTGAGAAGCTTGGCGCGGCGACTGGCGCCCCGCCGAAAAGTCTCATCCGTATGTTCGGCCCCCGCGGCAATCCGCAGGCACGAAATCTTTTCAGCGTCATCGGTTACCTGCAAAAGCGCGCCGGCGTGCGCCTGCACGTTGCAGGTTAGGACAGTGGCCGTATCGTCGCCGGCTATCTCGGGCAAAAGGGGCCAATGATGAATCGGCGCGGAATCGCCCTAACGATCCCGCTGTTCGCGAGCCTCGTCGCCACCACCGCCGCCCAAGCCGCGCCCTGCCGCAGCGGCGGCCCCTACGACAAATGGCTCGCCGATTTCGAACGTGAGGCGATGGCACAGGGCGTTTCGCAGGCGACCATCGCCGCCGCGGCGCCTTATCTCACCTACGACCAGCGCATCGTCTATATCGACCGCGGCCAGCGCGTCTTTACGCAGACTTTCCTGGAGTTTTCCGACCGCATGGCGGCCGGGTATCGCATTCAGACCGGCGCGGCGAAGATTAAAACCTATGCTTCGGTATTCGCCCGCATCGATCAGCAATATGGCGTACCGGCACCGGTCATCGTCGCGTTCTGGGCGCTGGAAAGCGATTTCGGCGCCAATATGGGCAATTACCATTCGCTGAGCTCGATCGCCTCGCTGGCTTACGATTGCCGCCGCGCCGACCGGTTTCGTGGACAACTGCTCGACGCGATGCACCTGATCGAACGCGGCGATTTGCGGCCGGAAGACATGATCGGCTCGTGGGCCGGTGAACTCGGCCAGACTCAGATGATGCCGTCGGAATACTACCACTATGCCGTCGATTATGACGGCGACGGCAAGCGCAATCTGCTGCGCAGCGCCCCCGACGTGCTCGGCTCGACCGCGAATTATCTACTCGGCCTGGGCTGGCGGCGCGGTGAACCATGGCTCACCGAAGTGCGCGTGCCGGCGAACGGGGCGTCAAGCTTTCCGTGGGACCAAGCGGACCTCGACATAAAACTGCCGCGCGGCAAATGGGCAGCGTTCGGTGTCACGCTCGCCGACGGGCGGCCGCTGCCGGCCGACAATCTTCCGGCGTCGCTTTTGTTGCCGATGGGCCGGTTTGGTCCGGCATTTCTGGTCTATCAGAATTTCCAAGTTTATTTGCAGTGGAACAATTCGCTGGTCTATTCGACCACGGCCGCATATCTCGCCAGCCGCATCGCCGGCGCAGCGCCGCTCCATCGCGGCAATTCGCCGCCGGCGCTGTCCTTCGAAGACGTCAAGGCGATGCAAACCATGCTGGTGCATGCCGGCTTCGATGTCGGCGCGGTGGATGGTTTTCTCGGCCTTAAAACCCGGCAAGCGGTCAAAGCCATGCAGCTGAAATACGGCCTGCCCGCGGATTCTTATCCGACAGCGGAATTGCTGACGCGAATGCGCGGGGGGCGGTAACGCGGCGGGCCGCCGTCATTAAGTTGACGCGTGAAATCGAAGTGCGCACATTTGCCGCCACACCAGCGGGTAGACGCGCAGCAAAACATGGTGCTAGACGACGCCCGGCAATCGCGGCCGAGCCGGGGGCGACATCCTGTCTTGGGACCGGAATCGAAGTGCTTTTTGGCGGGCTTCGATCTCAGCGCTTGACCGCGCCCAGCGCGGCGACGGAAGATACTGAGAAATCAGCAGTTTTTCTTTATTCTAAAGTAAAACACGGCGTCAGTTCGCGACGCTTGCGGATTGGAGCGCGGTCTGGGCTAGTGTTACATTATTACGCCAAATTTCGCCGCCACCGTGAAAGCCGCGTCGAAAAATTGAGAATGGGAAGCCTTGAGATGCAGCATACTCCCCGCAGCCGGCGATCGGGCCAGATAGGCGCTTTACGGCGATGTCATTTCCACGCGCTCGCGCTTCTCGCCGCGGCTATTGTGATCGCGATGGCGTCTACGCATTCGGCGCTGGCCCAGACTAACCCGCCGGCCGCGGCCCCGGCCGCGGCGCCAGCCGCAGCTGTTGCTCCTGCAACACCGTCAGATGCCGCACCGCTGCCGAGCGCGGCGCCCGCGGCTAATCCGGCGCCACCGCCCAGTGCAACCGCGGCGCCGTTGCCGGGCGGGCCTACCGTCAGCAGCGCGCAACTGCCGCAGGATCTGTCGCCCTGGGGCATGTTTCAGGATGCCGATCTGCTGGTAAAGGCGGTCCTGATCGGACTCGCCTTTGCGTCGCTGGTAACGTGGACGGTGTGGCTCGCCAAGACGCTCGAGCTGCGCCGCGCGCGCAAGGAAGTGCGGGCTAATCTGCGCGTCCTCAACGCCGCGGCGACACTTGCCCAGGCGCACGAGCAATTGCGCGACGGCACCAGCGCGGTGTCGCTGTTGATGCAAGCGGCCGGGCAGGAAATCCGGATGTCCGCCAATCTTCGTGCCGATGGCCTCAAAGAGCGCATCGCCTGGCAGCTCGAGCGCATCGAGTTGGCGGTCAGCCGCAAGATCTCGCGCGGCACCGGCGTGCTCGCCACCATCGGCTCGACCGCGCCGTTTGTTGGACTGTTCGGCACGGTGTGGGGCATCATGAACAGCTTTATCGGTATTTCGAACTCCCACACCACCAATCTCGCGGTAGTGGCGCCGGGCATCGCGCAAGCCTTGCTGGCGACCGCGCTCGGCCTTGTCGCCGCGATCCCGGCGGTCATGATCTATAACGTGCTGGCGCGCCAGACGACGCATTACCGCGCACTGCTCGGCGATGCTTCGGTGCAGGTGATGCGGCTGGTCAGCCGCGACCTCGACCGTGCCCGCATGCCGATGACGCAAGCCGCGGAATAGGTCGTGGAATAGATTCTGAGCTTACGTCCACAGGTCACGTCTTATGGCAATTCGTCTCGATCACGGCACCGACGAACTCAACGAAGTGCACGAAATCAACGTCGTGCCCTTCATCGACGTCATGCTGGTGCTATTGATCATCTTCATGGTCGCGGCGCCGCTGGCAACCGTCGATGTGCCGGTCGATCTGCCAGGCTCCACCGCGCAGCCGCAGCAGCGGCCGAATAAACCGGTCTATCTCACGCTCAAGGCCGACGGCAGCCTCGCGGTCGGCGACAATCCGGTACCGCGCGATCAACTCCCCGGCGTGCTCTCCACCGCAACCGCGGGCAACAAGGACGAACGCATTTTCCTGCGCGGCGACCGCACGGTGCCCTATGGCGACGTCATGCAGTTGATGAACGATTTGCGCGGCGCCGGTTATTTGAAAATCGCGTTGGTCGGGATGGAAACCCGCGAGGCGAAATGAACGCGCTGGCGGCAACCTGGTTCGAAGACGAAGACCGCCGCGATTTGCGGCGCTGGGGGATCGCCGCCGCGGTCGTGGTCGGCGTCCACCTCGCCGCCATCGCCGGCTATCTTTACGTCCACCAGCCCGACGAAATCGGCGACGAGTCCTCGGTGGTTTCGGTCGAGCTGTCGCCGATCGACAGCGACGTCGATCAACCGGAAGTCGCCCCGGTGCCCGAAGTGCAGCAAAAGCAGGTCGAACAGCCGCCGCCGGACTTGGCGCCCGCCGTGGTGGCGGCGCCGGAACAAAAGCCGGTCGAGAAAGTCGAAGAGCAGAAGCCGCCGACACCGGCCATGCCGGCGCGGGTCAAGAGCGGGGCGCCGCATGTGGAGTCGTCATGGCAAACCGGGTTGGTGCGGCACCTGCAACAATACAAGCGCTACCCGAGCGAAGCGCAGTCGCGCGGCGACGAAGGCGTGGTGCTATTGAGCTTCAGCGTCGATCGCAGCGGCCATGTGCTCGCCCATCAAATCCTGCACAGTTCCGGTTATGCCGAACTCGACGCCGAAGTCATGTCGATGATCGAACGGGCCCAGCCATTGCCGCCGTTCCCGCCGAGCATGCCGGAGGCCAAACTCGACCTGACCGTCCCGATCCGCTTTTCGTTGCGCTGAACTGTCCTCGCCTGTGGCGACAGGCGAAGATTAAGAGCCCAAGGAGCATTTATGCGCACCAAGCCAAGCCTGACATTGCCGGACGTTAAGAAAATGATGGCCGCGTGCGAGGCCGAAGCCGAGAAAAACAAATGGGCGGTCGCCATCGCGATCGTCGACGAGGGCGGCTTTCTGCTCGGCTTCGAGCGCCTGGACGGCGCGCCGGCGATCTCGGCCGAAGTATCCGTGGGCAAGGCTCGCACCTCGGCCATGACCAAGCGGCCGAGCAAATTCTTCGAGGACCGCGTCAAGGAACGTCCGGCCTTCGCGACTTTTCCCGCCGGCATTTTGATTCAGGGCGGCGTTCCGGTGATCTATCAGAACGAGTGTGTCGGCGCCATTGGGGTCTCGGGCGTGCAATCGCACGAGGACGAGCAAATCGCGCAAGCCGGCGCCAGCGTCTTGGCGTAAAAACTCGGCGGCCTGTCGCGCTCGCCGAACCGATGCGGTCCCCGCAGCGGATTAGCCGCGACCGCGAGAACGGCCGACGAGCTGACCACACCCGCGACAATGCCGACGGCGAACCAAAAGCCGAACGGCCGCGGCGGCGAAGTCATCGACGCAACAGATGCCGGACGGCCGAAAGACGCTCGCTCGGCCGGCGCCGCTATGGCGGCTATGAGCCGCCATCCATTGACCGGTAGCAGCGCCACGTGGAGCAAGAAGACCGGATAAATGTGCTGGCAATAGGCAAAGGCGACAAACAAGATATTGCTGAGGATGGCGATCGAACGCAGCGGAACCATTGTTCGCATCACAAACGTCGCCAGCACGGCGCAGGACGCTGCATAGCCGAGTAAATCGATCATCGCCGGTTTTTCCAAGCCTGCGCGCCGCGGCGGCTACCGCCAACAAGTTGGCTTGCAAATTGGCTTGGATTTCGCGGCTTGAACAAAGACAGCGCCAAGTGGCGAAATCGAATTGACCGTCATGGTGATCTCCCGTGAGAGCAGCGGCTTTGACGGGCGATTCCACCCCTCGCTTTTCTAAAGGTCTCACCTTCCAGCGCGACGGCGCCGACAGGTCAGCAAAGAACCGAACCCTCGGGCGACGATAGCTCCGGTCAGGCCGGCAGCCATCCAGAAAACGCCAGCGACAGCGTGAGGCCGAGCAGGGAAAACAACAATACCGGTTCGAATGATCGGTCGGCGTCCCCGCCAACGACGGCCCCGGCAGTCTTGCGTATGTCATTCAACATGCTCAGGGCCTCCAAAACGGTTTTGCTTTTTCCGCCGCCGTCGCGGCGGGATAGCCGATGTCGCGGAGTTCAATCTCCGATAATCCGTGAAGCTCGCGGCGCTCGCGAATACGCCTCCGCCACTCGCGCAACGTGTCCATGAGTCGCTTTCGCGACTGCGTTCGAACTTGAGCCGGTACAAATGGACTGACGCCAACCGAGGCCGATTCCGTCGTCATGGCGATCTCCCGTAATAGCGATCCAACGTACGGGCGATTCCACTCCCTCGATTTGTCGTCATTGTTGCTGTCCGCCGTGAAATGGCGATGACGGATCAGTAACAGACGTCAGGCAACAGGATTGAACTCACACTGAGTCGAAAATTTGTTCGAGCGCCGGCAATTACTCGATTACCTTGCCACTCGCGCGGGACTTACGCGCTCCGATCCGAACACCTGATAAGGTTACAGCAAGATGTGTGCCAGCGCCCTGGTGAGCAGTGGATAAGCGGTCGGACTGACACGTGTTGAAATTTACGATATCAAACAGGCGATTATGTCATGTCGCGATTGTGGGCAGAATGACCTAAAATGAGTCAGCACGAAATCGGCCGCAATTTGCATGCGGTTTTTTGAGCAACATGATTCAATAGCTGTCAAATCCGGTTCGTCGCCGTTCACCTGCCGACAGCCAGGCCGGCGACATGGCATCGCCCCAGGATTTTTTGTAGCTTGGCGCGGGGCCGGAACGACGCCGGTGGGCAACCGGCCCGCAAACCGGGATGGAACACCATGATTGCCGTCGTTGGCGCGACCGGAAATACCGGACGCGCGGTCGTCAAAGAACTCAAGCAATTGGGCCATGACCCGATCTGCATCGTGCGCAATGCCGACAAGGCGCGCGAGGTTTTGGGTCCGCAGGCGAGGACGGCGGTCGCCGAATTGACCGACCGCGCCGCGCTCGGCGAAGCGCTCAAGGCCGTGACCAGCGTCTTCGTGGTCACCGGCCACAATCCGCAAATGACCGAGCAGCAGAACAATGTGCTCGATGCCGCGGTCGCGGCCGGCGCGCAATATTTGGTCCGCGTCAGCGGCGCCCGCGCGCTGGTCGCACCTGATTCGCAATCGGTCATTGGCCGCGGCCATGACGCGATCGAGAAAAAATTGCAGGACAGCGGCGTCAAATGGGTCATTCTGCGCCCCGGCTATTTCATGCAAAACACCTTGGCGCAGTCAGCTTTAGTCAAGAACGACGGCAAGCTCGTGCAGCCGTTTGCCGCCGACTTTCCGCTCGCCTTCGTCGATGTGCGCGACACCGGCGCCGTCGCTGCCCGCATCCTCGTCGATCCGGCTCCGCATGCCGGCAAGACCTATGAGTTCACCGGCGCTCAGACCACTTACGGCGAATTTGCCGAAGTCTTTTCAAAACTGCTCGGCCGCCGGATCGCTTACGTCGCGATAACGCCGGAACAGAACGAGCAAGCGATGAAAGCGCGCGGCATGCCGGATTGGCTGATCGCCCACGTCCGCACCATCACCGGCATTGCCTTGGCGGGCGGACTTTCCACGGCGAAAACCGGGCCGATCCAAGATCTCGTCAACCGCGCGCCGCGCACCACCCAGCAATTCGTCGAGGATCACAAGGCGGCGTTCGCCTAAGGGCGGTGTCAGATCAGCCCGCTGGCCCGGGCCTGATCCTTCGCCATCACCGCCCAATCGTTCTCGCCCTCGCCATGGGCGACGGCGCCGACCAGACGGTCGCGCCAGACGTTGCCGCTGGGCAGCGGCACGCCCTTGGCACCGCCGGCCTCAAGCGCGAAATTGGCATCCTTCAAGCCCAAGATGGCGCGCTGGCCGGCCGGCAGATAGCGTTCCTCGGCGATGATCTTGCCGTAGATTTTATAGGCCGAGCAGGCGAACAGGCCGTCCGTCATCACGTCATAAAACGCCTCCGGCACCACGTCGTATTTGCGCACCAGCGCAAAACCTTCGCCCATGGCTTCGATGGCGCAGCCGAGCACGAAATTATTGGCGATCTTGATGGCGCAGGCCGCGACCGGGTCGTTGCCGGCTTCGAATGTACGCCGCGCGATCGCCGCGAACAGCGGCCGGCAGCGGTCGAGGCTGTCCTTGGCGCCGCCGAGCACCATGCCGGCCTGTGCAGCGGCGACGACTTCAGGCCGCCCCAGCATCGGCGTCGCGATCAAAACCTGGCCGGCCGCGCCGTGCAGCGCTTTGAGCTTCGTGATCGCGGCCACGCTATGCGTACCGGCGCAGATGTGAATGCCGCCCCGAGGCAGCGACTGCAATAAGCCGCCCGGACTGCCGACAACCTCCAGCACCGCGGCATCGTCGGCGAGCATGGTGAAGACGGCTTCGCCAAATGTCGACGCCGCCGCGATCGAGGCCACTGCTTTGGCGCCGAGATCGGTGAGCGGCTTCACCTTCGCGGCGGTGCGATTGTAAACGCCAACGTCGTGACCGCCGTCTAGCAAGCGGCGCACCATCGCATCGCCCATACGGCCAAGCCCGATAAATCCGACCTTCATTTTTTATCTCCTCGGTCTTGCTCCGTTACACAAGCTGGCCGCGCACCCATTCCAGCTCGCGGCAGATGTAATCGACGATGTCGCCCGATTTCAGGCTGTCGGGCAGCATGTCCCAAGTATAGGTCTCGACTTCAAGGTGGTGCGAGAGCGGATTGGCCTTGTGGAAGCGCAACGCATCTTCGATGGCAAAGCGTGTAGTACGGAATTGGCCGAGATCGTCGAGAAAGACCGGCACGTGAATGTGCGTGCGCCATTCCCGTGGGCTTGGATTCTTTTCAAACGCAGCGATCGCGTCGTCGACATTGAGGAATTTCGTCAGCTTGCCGTCCATATTCTGGATCGTCTGTGTCAGATAAATCGTCTTGGCGTAGCGCTTGAGCGTATCGACCACCGGCTGCGTCACTTCCGGAATATGCAACGCGGCGGCCTCCTGCAGCTTGAAGATCGGAATGCCGGCGTCGACCAGCTTTTGCAGCGATTGCCCGATATTTTCGTATTCGACCGCCTGATGGCAGATATCGTAGACGATGCCGAGATGGCGGCGCAGCGCCGCATTGGCCTCGGCAATCGGAACATGCGCCAGCTTGGCCAGCCGTTCGACGGCGGCCCCCGAATAAAGGTGATGGGTAAAATAGTCGATCGTCTCGTCGGTGGTCTCCAGAAAGCAGTAAGGCTCGGGCTCGAGCGCCAGTTGCACGGTGCGCCCGGTGCGGGCTTCGAGCGCGATCAGATGCGCGACCACGGCCAGCACGTGATCGGTGTAGCTTTTGACCACGCCGTCATCGGTCACCCGCGGCTTAAAACCAAGCGGCGCGCTCTGGATCGACGGCGCGATGCCGGCGGGACAGACCTCGGCCAGCACGTCGGCGACATTGATGGTGTAACGGGTGCGTTCTTCGGAACGCCAATCCGGTTCATAGACCTGCTCCTTGACCACGGTGCCTTTGAAAGCGCCGTAGGGAAAAGCATTGGCGGTATAGATATACATATCGTGATCGCCCAGAAATCGCTTGAGCTTGTCGCGCTCGGCCGAGCTTGCCGCGAGCGTCGCCGCCGTGCTCGCCGACAGGCGTATGCAAACTCCGAAGGATTTGTTGCCGGCGATCCGCGCTTTCACCTTGGGCAGATACGTCACCAGCGAATGATACAATTGCTCCCAATCGTCGGCGGGATGCACCAGTGTCGAATAAGTCAGATGGCCGAGGCCGTTGCCGAGATCCATATTGGGTTCCTGTTGTTAGATACTGCATCCT
>Ga0181537_10005365_pt1 | contig 10368 bp, 8 predicted proteins | sample PEATcosm2014_Bin_39_FD_119765 | JGI IMG/M metagenome (GOLD analysis project Ga0181537, IMG submission 119765) | Peatland microbial communities from MTU Mesocosm Facility, Houghton, MI, USA - PEATcosm2014_Bin23_10_metaG | ecosystem: Environmental > Terrestrial > Soil > Wetlands > Peat | place... | reverse complement strand
GTTCCAGCTGCTGGAGATACTGATCGACAGCGATGAGTTCCGATCGAGGTCCCGCCTGTTAGCTGCCCCCAACACCATCGGCTTCCCGTTTCGTTAGCGCGCATGTTCAAATCCGGAACAGCAGTGATATCCGTTCCGCCCGACGAGCTTAAGTGCGCGGAGCTGCCAGGCTCGCTGTTCGAGGCGGCGCAGCTGCACCGGATGCCGATCTCCGACGCGCTCAAGCGTGCGGCCGGACTGGTCGCCACCGCGTGCCGGCATCCGGTGTGCCTGGTGCGGCCGGAGATATTTACCCACGGTCAGGCGCGGCAGTGGTTGAATGCCCGACTCAATGGCACCCGCCATCATATCTGCCTGAGCGACGGCACCTCGGTCAAGGTCATCGAGGGCCTGGACAATCACGTGTTCTTTTATGGACTGGGACAGCGCAAAGGCAGCGCCGGGCTGCAAAATCTGTCCTCCTGGGCGCCGGAGATCTTTTCCCACGTCAGGTCGCAGATCAACAGCTTCCATGCCGTAGTACTTGCGGGTCGGCTGGTCCAGCCACCGACGAGGCTGTCATTGCCGCGCTCGCGCGTGCCCGCGGTACAACCTGAGATGTACCGCTATGTCTTCAATCCGCAATGCCCGCAGGAGTGCGCACGCCTGATGGTCGAGGCGGGATCGGATCCTAAGCCGACGCTGGATGAATTCAAGGAGCTGATCTACATCCCCTTAAGCGAGAGCGGCAGCCACGACGCAGCCTTCAGCAATCTCGCCGCCCGGATCATCGCCGCCGCTTATTTCGATCACTCCCAATGCGTGCTGCTGCGGCTGCCGGCAGCGAACGAGAACATGCCGGACCTGGCGCAGCAGATGATCAGGACACTCGAGGCAATCGGCGCCAGCGGCATCGTGGCCCCCAGGGTGGTGGCAAAGAATGTCTTCCTGCTGCGTTCCGACCCGCCCGAGAGCTTCTTCGACACCGATCGGCGCTGGTCGTTCGTGGTCGATCACACCTTCGACTTCTGGCGCTATACGCAACGGCTATATCCCCGGCTGCGCAGCGTGCGCTACCTGTACGATGGCGATCCGCGCCAGCTTCAGGGCGTCGTGCATGGACTGTCGAGCCTGCTCGGCAGGCCGCCGTGCGCTCGGGGCGAACCGTCAATGAGCCCTCCCAGGGTCCTGACCTGGGCCCAGGGCAGGCTCGCCATGGCGCGCAAGCGATGAGCGCTGGATGCAAGCTGACGCTCGACATCGGTCCGATGCTGGACGATCAGTGGACCGGTATTCCGGTGTTCACGCGCCGGCTGGCGCAGGCGCTGTTGCGGCACGGCGGCATCGAGGTGGATTTCTCGTATCAACTGACCCGAATTCCGCCATCCCTGGTGCTGGCCGCATTCAAGGCCGGGACCGGCACGTTCCTGCGCGAGGCGATCTTCAGCATCGACAGCAATGCCTACGATGCCGTCGACCGGGAAGCGCCGATGCTGTTTCCAACGGCCAAGAACACCTGCACGATCGGTGGACGGGAAGCCAGCACGGTGCATGATCTCAGCACGCTGCTCATGCCCGAATGCCATGAAGAAGCCAATGTCATCTACCACATGCGCCACCTCAAACAGGACCTGGACAGCGACGACGCCGTGTTCTGCGTGTCGGAGGCTACGCGCACCGCACTGGCGCTGCATTACCCATCCACCGCGCGCAAGGCACGGGTGCTGTATCAATATGTCGACTGGCCGGACAGCTTCGAGGCCATGGATCGAAATCTGCCGGCGCCACGCCTTGGGCGCTACGCGGTGATCCTGGGCACGCTGGAACCGCGCAAGAACCTCGGACTGCTGATTCGTGCGTTGCGGATGCCCGACTTCAAACGATCGGGAATCAAATTCGTCGTCATCGGCAAGAAGGGATGGAAGGTGGATCAATTCCTGGCAGAACTCACGCCGCAGGAGAATTCGAAACTCATGTTCTCAGGCTTCGTGTCGGAATTCGTGAAGTACCGGCTGCTGCGCCACGCCGAATTCCTGGTGTACCCCTCGGTGTACGAGGGGTTCGGCATCCCGGCGCTGGAGGCGATGAGCCTGGGAAAGCCGGTGCTGGCATCGCTGACGTCGAGCTTTCCGGAGATCATCGGAGAGGCCGGCGTGTACTTCGATCCGTTTTCGGTCGCGGATTTTGCGGCGGCTTTCAAGGAGATTTCCCACAAGAAGAGGCAGGCGCAGCTGGCCGCGAAAGCCGCGCCGACGGCCGCGCAGTTCACCTGGCAGCGCATGGCGGCGCCGGTGGTCGAGTGGGCCGCGGCGGCCTCCTGAGCATTACGGGACCCTGGCATGCTCACCTATGACAACTCCGTCCACTTTGCCAAGGGCAAAGTGCCGTCGGTCGCGCTGCGGAATTTCTATCCGCCGGAGGACGGCTTTGTGTGGTCCTCAGGCCACTGGAGCGAGATCAGCTTCGGTTTTTCATTTGCGCCGGGGCGGGGGAAGAAACTCGCCGATGTCATCCTGGATCTGGATGCCTTCAAGAAGGAGGGGCACACCGACGGACAAAACGTATTCGTATACCTGAACGGCCTTCGCGTGGGCTCGCACTACATCGACCGACGATCGACCATTGTGATATCGATCGACCCCGCTACGCTCAAGCTCAGCGATAATGTTCTGGTATTCGATACGCCGAACAGCAGGATGCCGTCGGAGTTCGGGATGGCAGACGGACGGCAATTGGGTATTCAACTGTTTTCGGTACAAATTCGTCCCGCAGGCTAGTCGCCTGCACAGGTCACAGGCATGCGTACCTATAGTCACCGCAAGAACGTGCTGGTTACCGGCGGCGCTGGTTTCCTGGGCTCGCACCTGATCGATCGTCTGCTGGCACGGGGCGATGAAGTCATCTGCGCGGATAATCTGTTTACCGGAGCCAAAGAGAACATCGAGCACTTGCATGGAAACCCTCGGTTTGAGTTTCTGCGCCACGACGTGACGTTTCCGCTGTTCCTCGAAGTCGACGAGATCTACAACCTCGCTTGTCCGGCAAGTCCCATCCACTACCAGCATGACCCGGTGCAGACTACCAAGACGTCCGTGCACGGAGCGATAAACATGCTGGGGCTCGCGAAACGCCTGAAGGCGAAAATCTTTCAAGCCAGCACCAGCGAAGTCTATGGCGACCCAGCGGTGCATCCGCAGCCCGAAAGTTACTGGGGCAACGTCAACCCGATCGGGAGCAGGAGCTGCTATGACGAGGGCAAGCGCTGCGCCGAAACCCTGTTCTTCGATTATTACCGTCAGCACAGGGTAGATATCCGGGTGGCCCGCATTTTCAACACCTATGGCCCCAGGATGCACCCGAACGACGGAAGGGTAGTGAGTAATTTCATCGTGCAAGCTCTGCAGAACCAAGACATTACGCTGTATGGCAACGGGCTGCAGACCCGCAGCTTCTGCTATGTCGATGATCTGGTCGAAGGCGCGATTCGGTTCATGGATATGCCGAGTGGCCAGGATGGTACGCCTGGTTTTCCCGGACCTCTGAACCTGGGTAATCCCGTTGAATTCACGATACGCGCACTTGCGGAACAGATCATCGAGATCACGGGCGCCGGGTCACGTATCGTGTATCAGCCGCTGCCCGCCGATGACCCAACACAGCGCAAACCGGACATCACGCTGGCCACGGAGCGCCTCGGCTGGACGCCAGCAGTGCAACTCAAGGAGGGGCTTCAGAAGACGATCGAGTACTTCGATCAAAGCCTCAAGGTCGTTCGAAAAACGGATCACATAAGGGACTCCTGACGATGTTCCTTTCACCCTGGTCGAACGGAGCGCCGGTCGTCTTTCTGAACAGCGTGACCATAGAGGCGGACGGTCAGGGCCGTCCGAGCATCCCGGAGCATCGGATCCAACAAGCGCGATCGGATGCCGAAATGATCCACGCTGCCGATAGCCACCCTGCCGATCGCGCCGGCGAAGCGCGAGTGTTATCGGCCGCGATCATCGACCCGCTGTTGCCGCATTACTTCCATTTCATGGAAACGCTGCTGATATTGTTCGCCGCCCAGCAGGAGTTCTTTCCGGACGCAAAGATCGACAGGATCTACTTCGGAGCGCTCGAGTGGAACAATCCCCTGCATGCAGATGTGCAGCGGCATCTGCTGGGGATCTTGTATCCTGAAGCTGCGATCATCACGGATCTCGGCTTGCATCCCATCCCGGTTGACAATCTGCTTTACATCAATCGGTGGTTAGCCCGTACCCATATCAACAAGATGATCGAGCCGGTGCTCGGTTTGGTCGCCAAGTGGGGACCGGTTCTGCGAGCGAAGATCTATGCTGCCTTGGGAATCGAATTACGTGGTACACCTTCAAGCGGCTCGTCGCGACGCAGCCTGTACGTGCCGCGAAAGCCACCGCGTACGCTGACTCCTGATGTTGAAGATAGCGTCATAAAATTGCTATCGGCCCACACGGAAATTTCAACAGTCGAATTCGCCGGAATGTCGTGGGCAGACCAAGTTCGTGCGTCGGCACAGAGCGACCTGATGCTCGGGGTGCACGGGAATGGATTGACCAACCTGTTATGGCTACCCCCGCACGCCATGGTCATCGAGTTCTTTCCGGAAGGCGCGCACCATTACGATTACCAGGTACTGTCGGAAATAATGCAGCTTGACTATTTCGGGTTAGTAGGCGATCGGATATTCCGGCAGTTTAGCAGGCACGGTGCCTCCTATGGCCATGACGGCGAAGCGAACCGGCCGGTGGATCGATTCCACTCCGACGCGCTGCAGCTGGCGTTATCCGTCGCCGCATTGTGAAAGCGAATCATGCCCCAACGATCTTTATGGTGCTCCGCCATTCAAAGCGCACGTGCTGAGGCCATCCTCTCGCAGAAGCGCCGAAGATTGCAGGCGGATGCCCTGAGGGCCGATTCCATATCAATCCCGACCGCCAGCTCGCGACCGCACGCAGCGATTTCGCGCGCCTGCGAGTCGTGTGCGGCAAACCATTGCACCGCGTCCGCGAGATCAGACAAATCGGATTGAATCGGGATAAAGTGATGCCAGGGATGCAGCTTAGGGTAATACCATTGTTGAAAACCTCGCGGAGAGGCGACCTTCAATACGCACGACGCGCCTAGCAGGGAACAGAATAGGCCGCTCCATGCATTTGCATTTCCATCGATGTCGAATGCGCCGCGGTATCGCATAGAGTGGTCTCGCGGCGTCCGATCCTTCATGAGGCCGGATGATGAAATGCGGTCGATCAGATGGGGTTCCTGTATCTGCGCGATCGCACTCACGCCGACCTCGCACAGTTCCCGCAGTTCCTCCGACTGAACCAATTTACAAAGACGCAATCGAGGCAGCCAACTCAAATCATCCGCCTCGCCCGGCGCTGGCGGCGCGCGCGTGCGGATGCCGGTCGTTGAACCTCGCCAGAAGACTTTTGGAATGCGCGCTTCCCAATCCACCATTGCCGAGGCACAAAGCGATCGGAAATCCGCGTATCCGTTGGACGCGGCAAACTGGTGGTCGAGAATCAGACAGGCCCCAGGATCGCTTGAATTGAAACTCACTTGGTCCAGGCTGCCGGTGTCTCCGATCTCGAACACGAACTCGGACTGCACATCCGGACTCTCGGCGATCATCTGGGCGATGACCATAAGTAACACCCAGGATTTGGCTACGAACACAAACCCGGCATTTGGATCGCGGAATTCGATAAGCTTGCTGTGAAACAGCAGTTCGCACCTGTTGCCTTTCAGGCGCACGTACGAAAGCTCGGTGTGAGATTGGCGGTTCATGAGCGCGTGGATATCACAGAACGATATCGCCACTTCGAGTCCGAGGCCGCCCGCTTGAACGAACTCAGTAATGTTGCTCGTTAAGTAACGCTCAATGTCCTCTGTGGCCATCTCCGCCTTCTTGACGTCGATGTCCATGACACGCTGGAAAAACGCATTGCCAGCGCGCACAACGTAGCTAAGCTTCATCAAACTTCGTCAATGCAGAGTCCCCCGAAAACCATCTGGTTCAGCGAACCAGTACTCGTATCAAGTAAGCCGGCCGTTCTCGCTCATGGCATTAGGTGCGGCAAACTGTCGCGAAGAAGCAGCGGGACGGCGAATGGGGCCGATGTGGGCAACCGTTTTAAGGCGGGGCCCCGGTTAAGACGTGTACGGTCACGTCGCCGAACTCAAGCTACTCGACATATTACTGATAGCATCGATGCGCCAGTCGCCTTGAATTATCCCTAGCTCGAAGATATTTGCAAATGTATCGATCGCAGGTCTCAGTTAGCATGTTGCCGAATATGACCAGTAATTCTGGTCGATGTCGATCGGCCATTACGTCGAGTAGGCGCGAATTATATCTCTTACGCTGCCCTGTCAGCTTCGGTCCACAGTTCCGGTCCGGCGGTGGCGGGTTCTCTTTTCGGCTATCTGCGCGCCCTGCGCGCATATGTCAGTTGCGAGATTGGCCCTCGTGCACCGAACGCCGGACGAGCTGCATTGCGAAACACTGACGGCCTCAACGCAGATGGCAGCCTAAGCGATGACCCTGCACCAGAAAGCCTCGGAGCGTCTGCCGCCCGCGGGCGCATGCTTCGTCACTGTTGTACAGCTGATAAAAGTCCATAAGGAACAAAAGGGCAGCATCGCCTCCTGCACAGCCAAACTCACCTATTCCGATAAGGAACCTGTCTTAAGAAGCGAAGCCACCAGTCTCCGTTAGAAGGTAAGCGGTGTTGAGACGTTTCGGAAGCTCGCACCGAGAACTATGTACCGGAAGTGATGTTTATCATGCATCGAACGCAGAATTGCGTTAAAAGTCTCCCAACCCGGTGTGTCAGTGGCAAGGACGGACATGAGCTGCTTCGATGAGGGAGTTTCGGTATCCCTTCCATACGCGATCGAACTCGACACCCTGCGCTTCGAGTTAATTGAGGCGGCGGGGAAATCGCTCTCCGGTACTTATACGTGCGAGAGAACTCATAATCGCTTCGAAGTTAGAGTCCAGTACGAAGACGGAAGTTCAGAATGGTTCTCAATTCTCGCCATCAGATCGCATAGTGGAGGAGCAACCAGGTCAGTAGAGAGGAATTGCTTCTTCTCAATTTCCCTAGAGAAGGACTATCGCTTGATCTCCTTTGAGTTCAAAACAGCACCTTCTCTGAACTTCACTCTAGAAAATCCAAGTATTAGCCGGCTCCTAATACCAGAGCGCAATCCAACTGAAGCTGACATGCTATTATTTGACGTGTCAGATCTTGTTTACTACATCGGTCACCATGACAATCTGACGGGCATCCAGCGGGTACAAGCATGCGTTCTGCTGGGTCTAATCGCGTCTCATCCTGACCAGGCTCGAAAATACATTACATACAACAATAGAACGGGCGACTTTCTCGTTGTCGACCGAATCTTCTTCGAATCGTTATTAGTGGATCTGTCGCTTCCGTCCAGAGCCCGAAAGATCAAGTACGACCGCCAGGAGGCCAGGTTGGGGATCTTGCCGAATGCTGAGCCAATAGCCAACGAATTAATACCGGACCATCGCTATCGTCTAGTGGTATTCCTGCTGGGCGCGGCGTGGGTGAATCGCGACTACTTCCATCGCATTCTGGAATTGAAGCGTGCTTACAATGCGTTATTCTGCATGACCATTCATGATTTGATCCCCATCTTCGCAAGGGAAACCTGCGATCAGGGCACTGCAACAGTATTCGAAGAGTTCATTCGCAAGTCGTTTCTCCTGACAGATCACTACTTTACGGTTTCTGAATACACTTGCTTTGATCTATTAAGGTTTGCCTCGTCTATAGGGCGACAAAATGTACCAGTATCTGTGATCGAGAACGGCCATTCGTTTGATGAGTTCTTCGCGTCACACGGTCGCGGGTTGCAGTCGCCTATAAAAGCGAACTATGTATTGTTTGTGTCAACGATCGAGGGTCGCAAGAACCACAGCTACATATTCGATGTATGGGCGCAACTAGAAAACATGGTGCCCAATCTCCCAATCCTGGTATGTGTCGGCCGTCTTGGCTGGCGAGCCGAAACATTTCTGGAGCGAATGCTTGTATCTGGGAATTTGAATAATAAAATACGGGTGATGAGCGAAGTGTCCGACTCTCAGCTTGAGGCCCTGTATGAGAACTGCATGTTTACCGTTTATCCGAGTACCTACGAAGGATGGGGATTGCCGGTAGGGGAGTCCCTATCAAAGGGAAAGCTGTGTGTGCATAGCGACAAGTCGTCGATTCCGGAAGTAGCTGGCTCGTACGGTATAACGATAGATGTCGAGTCGATAGAGGATGGTACGAAGAAGATTCGGCGATTGATCGAAGATACTGCATATCGAATCGAACTAGAAGAACGTTTGAAAGCAGAGTTTGTGCCTAAAACGTGGAAAAAAGTTGCGTCAGAACTGATAGCGTCCGTGGCAAAGATTCCTACGCGCGGATTGGAAAGAATTCCGACAGTTCATCTCGGCCGCGAATATAAGCTCGCTCAATTGCCTCCTAGAAATATTTCAGCCCTTGGCTACGATATGGTCGCTCAAGTAGAGGGCGCTAGAAAGGGACTGATCACCGGTTATATCAATAGGGACGAGGATTTGCTTAATGCTCAAGCAATGCGGTTAGGCGCGAATTGGTGTTCTCCGGAGGACTGGGGCACTTGGTCTCGATACCCGGAGTGCGAGAAGCTTTTCTACGTAGAATCGGATGCGAATATTAGCGAAGTTGTCATCTACGAAAAGCTCCGCGTCGTAGGGCCAGTTGTCGGGCACACGTTGCGTGTAATAATCAACGACGGTGCCCTGCAAGAATTTGACATCGAGGACGAGCAAAGGCTTATCCGAATCGCAGGGCCCGTCCGTATGGATTCAGATGGCAGAGCCGAGGTTCGGATTAGATATGAGCTCAAGGGAAGATCCGACGTCATACCGGAACTCGATAAGATAGATGGGCGACGCCTTGGCCTCGGATTTGAATCGACCCTTATTGTCGATGACTTTGACCTGGGAGTGCGTGTGGCGATGCTTGAGCGCATGCTATTTGGTGGCGCTATGGGCGGCATGCAATTGCGAGGGAGCGCCGGTATCGCTCGACCGTTGGAATCCCGAAATCGCTTGAGACGAGCTAATATTTCGCGGGGCGGACTTCCAAGCAAACCGAAAGCCGTCCTATACATGGGCGGTACAGTCGATCAGCGGTCTCTCAATGCCCCTAGAGTTGATATAGGACAAAGTATTCCATTAAGTCTCGATAATGTCCGCGATCCGTTAGGTCGGCTGTTAGGCCGCGGCTGGTTCCCGATAGAGTCGTCTGGTGTCTGGACAAATGGCCCCGAGGCTACGATAACTTTCCGGCTAAATCGCACTTCCGAACCAGCCTTTGTGTTGAGCCTTGACATGCGGTGCCTGGCAACTTCGGATCGCGAAGTCATCGTATCCGTCACAATCAATAATGTGCTGCTCGGAACGGAGGCATTTCGAAACGGAGATTTTAGGCGGTCACGGCACGTCGTAGACTCAAATATCTGCCCTGAGGACCGCGCCTTTGTATTATTAATTCAATGCGACAAAACTAGTTCCCCAGGAAGCGTGGGAATGGAAACGGACCTCCGTGATCTGGGCGTCCAACTTCGGACGCTAAGCATAGAGGCGTTGCCGACTGTGAGCCTCAATCAAAACTATAAAGTATCTGAGAGCAGTGAGATTATTGCCGCTCTGGCTAGTGGCTGGTATCCCGTTGAACCCGCTGGTGTGTGGAGCGGCGAAGAGGGCGGCCGACTTGTCGCCGCGGTGAATTTGCCAAGCGGAAACAATCAAAGAAATGTGCGCATGTCGGTCGTAGGGCGCATCTTTGGAGCGATCGATAATTGCTTTGCTAAAGTAGATCTAATGGTGCAAGGACACGCAACGACGTCTTGGTCTTTTGACGACTCTAATACCACGTCAAGGTCAGCCATCGTGCCTCTAATGACGTTAGGTAGTCGAAGCCTATTGGACGTACGATTTTTGCGACGCGGCGATATTCCTTCGCCGGCGGATGTTGAACTAAGCGAGGACCGTCGGAGACTGAGCCTCTTGATATCTGAGATTTCCTTCGTAGCTGTCGATTTAGAAGCGAACTCGACGGATATTGCTATCCAATAGGTGAATCAGTACGGCGAGTTCTCTTAGGTAATATTTCTTTACGGGGTAGACGACCAAGAGACAACGGCCAACGTCCGCGGCTAGACAAGCTTTGCTTCGAATATAGGTAAGCTTCGCTCCGCTTCGGAAATTAACGTCATGCCGAGGGCTAACCTCTGTCCCGCGAGCGCGATGCGCTGAGCACGGTCTTGATGCGCAAAAATCCACTTGGCTAC
>Ga0181537_10005364_pt1 | contig 10369 bp, 10 predicted proteins | sample PEATcosm2014_Bin_39_FD_119765 | JGI IMG/M metagenome (GOLD analysis project Ga0181537, IMG submission 119765) | Peatland microbial communities from MTU Mesocosm Facility, Houghton, MI, USA - PEATcosm2014_Bin23_10_metaG | ecosystem: Environmental > Terrestrial > Soil > Wetlands > Peat | place... | reverse complement strand
TGCCAGGCCGGGGAACGGCCGAAGTGACGCGCAGGGACTGGCGAGATCAGGCTCGGCATGGGCTTACCCGGTGCGCCAGGAGGCACTGCGAATCGAGGCAACTGAGCGCTGGCGCAGGATCGCCAGCGGCTGGTGTAGGCCGCGAATTCCAATCAGGCGGATTCGAGCAGCGCCTCGATCTGCTCGACCGACGGAAATTCACCCGAGTGACCGACCGGCGTGCGCGCCGCGGGCCGGTGTATGCCGATCACCTGGCCGATGCCGGCGGCGCGCGCCGCGCGCAACACCGCCAGATTGTCATCGACGAACAGGCAGCGGGCGGGCTGGTGCGGTTCAACATCGTGCAGTTTGCTCCAGAAGCGCTGATCCTCCTTGGGCGCTCCGAAGCCGTGCGATGTGAAACTGGCGTCGAACAACCCGAGTACCTGCGTGCGCTGATCCTTGATCGCCAGCGCCTGCGGTGGTGAATTGGTCAGCAGCACCAGCCGTTTGCCAAGACTGCGGATCCGCAGCAGGAACTGGCGCGCGCCGGGAAGCCAGCGGATCCGGTCGGCCTCACCGCGCGTGAGCTCGGCGATGTCCAGCCCAAGCTCGCGGCTCCAGTAGTCCTCGCAGTACCAATCGAGCGTCCCCTCGCGGGCGCTGAAGCGCGGTGCCAGCAGCGCACGGGCCTGCTGCAGATCGAGCCCGCGCTGCACGCCCCAGACCTCGGGCACGCGGGTCTGCCAGAAATGATTGTCGAACTCCAGATCGAGCAGTGTGCCATCCAGATCCAGCAGGACCGTGTCGATGCGGTCCCAGGCGGCGTTGGCAGGCAGGGCGCAGGGCATTGCGTTGGGCGCTATCATGGCGATCGGGACGCTGCCAGGCGCAGCAGTGCTATTTTAGTACGTTTCGCACGCACGGATAACGCCAGTGGATCCAGGCCCCTTCGAGCGCATCGACCTGCACACGCACAGTACCTGCTCGGATGGGACGCTGGCGCCGGCCGCGCTGGTGGCGCTGGCTGCAACGCGCCAGGTGCAGCTGCTGGCGCTCACTGACCACGATACGACCGCCGGCTGCGCTGAAGCGCGCGCGGCCTGCCACACGCTTGGCATCGAGTTCCTCGAGGGCATGGAACTGACCGCGCTCTGGGGCGAATGCGAAGTGCACATCGTGGCCCTTGCTATCCGCAGGGAGGATCCCGGGCTGCAGCAGCATGCGGCCACGGTGCGCGCGCTGCGCGCCGAGCGCGTGCACCGGATCGCGGCACGACTGACCGAGGCCGGCCTCGATGGCGAATCGCTGGCCGCGGGAGCTTTCGGGCTCTCGACGGTGCCCACGCGCACACACCTGGCCCGTGCGCTGCTCGCGGCCGGACACGCGAAGGATCTGCAGGCTGCCTTCGACCAATGGCTGGGCCGCGCACGCCCCGGCTACGTGGCGCCCGAGTGGCCGGATGTCGCGACGAGCGTCGCGGCGGTGCTGGGCGCAGGCGGCACCGCGGTACTGGCGCACCCACACCGTTACAAGCTCTCGAACACGGCGCTGCGGGAACTGTGCGCACAGTTCAAGGCGGCCGGCGGCGCAGCGCTCGAAGTCAGCATCGCCGGCATGAGCCCGGACTCGCAGGCCCGTATGGCGCAGCTCGCGCGCCGCTTCGATCTGGCAGGCTCCATCGGCTCGGATTTTCACGAACCGGGCCTCCCGTGGCGCCCGCTTGGCCGCTTCGCTAAGCTACCCGAGGCGGTGAGGTCAGTCACCGCGCGCCTGGGTCTGGGGCCTGCAAACGTCGAAAAGCAATGAATGATTACGGGAACAACGTCGATCGGGAGCTGTTTCGCAATATTGAAAAGTTGCGGGCGCTGCGCATCGAGCACCGCGATCTCGACGAGATCATTTCCCGCCTGTCGCTGGACTTCAATGTCGATGAGCTGCAGCTCAAGCGCCTCAAGAAGCGCAAACTGCAGCTCAAGGACCAGATCACGCATCTGGAGAGCCAGATGATTCCTGACCTGAACGCCTAGGAAAACTGCTGCGGATGAATGCTGCCGCCCTGGTCTTGAGCAGTCTGCTGCAGAATCTCGGCAGGCCCGACCTGCCGTGGCTCACCGGTGGCGCCCTGCTGTGCGCGGCGCTCGGGCTGTTTGCGGCCCTGCGGCTGCGTGACTGGCGCGCGGCCGCCGGCCGACCCGGACTGATCATTGCAATAGCTGCCGCGCAGCTGCCGTGGGTGATCGCATTGCTCGGGTGGCTCGCGGTACGCGCGCTGCTGGCGGCTGCCGGGCTATCGACGCTGCTCGCGGATACGGTCACGGTGCTGCTGGGCGCGCTGATACTGGTGCGCGTAGGGATCCAGCTGCTGCTGCAGATCCTCGGACCCCATTCCACGTGGCTGCGCGGCTGGCGCCATCAGCTGGCCGCCGCGATCTGGATTGGCGTCGCCTTGCAATACGTGGGCTGGCTGGGCGTCATGGAGCGGGCGCTCGATGAGGTCCCACTGCTGCCGGGCAAGACGCGCTTTACGCTGTGGACGCTGCTCAAGGGGATCGTCGTCATCAGCGTCTGCGTGGTTGCGGCCACCGTCGTGGCGCGCGCGATTGAACGGCGCGTGATGCGCATCAGCAACGTTGCGCCCTCGACGCTGGTCGGCATTTCCAAGTTCACAATGTTCTTCCTCATCAGCCTGGGCGCACTGCTCGGGATCAATGCCGCCGGTGTCGACCTGACGGCGCTCACGGTGCTGACCGGCGCCATCGGCCTGGGCCTCGGCTTTGGCCTGCAGTCGATTGCCAGCAACTTTGTCAGTGGCTTCGTGCTGCTGATGGACAAGTCGATCAAGCCCGGTGATGTCATCAGCATCAGTGGCGTGACCGGTACCACTTCCGAGGGTTTCGGCTGGGTGCAGGAGCTGCGCGGGCGCTACGTCGTCGTGCGCGACCGCGATGGCGTCGAGACCCTGGTGCCTAACCAGAGCCTGATCACGAGTCCGGTCATCAACTGGAGCTACTCGGATCGCAAGATCCGCCTCAAGCTTCCGGTGCGCATCAGTTACGAGGATGATCCGGAGGTCGCCCTCGCCGTCCTGCAGCGCGCGACCGAGGGCAACAATCGCGTGCTTGCCGAACCACCGCCGGTCGTACGGCTGATCCAGTTTGCCGACTACGGCATGGATCTGGAGCTGCGCTTCTGGATTTCCGATCCGCAGAACGGCGTCAACAACGTGCGCTCGGACGTCAATCGCGTGATCTGGCGGCTGTTCAAGGAAGCGGGAATCAAGATTCCGGTCGCTCAGCGGGAGTACCGACTCCTCGAGCGTCCGGACCACCGGCCATGAGGCGTATCGAGCTCGGTGCGGGCGATGTCAGCTTCACCTTCATCCGTGCCACCGGCCCCGGAGGCCAGAACGTCAACAAGGTTGCCAGCGCGGCGCTGATGCGCTTTGATCTGACGAACTCGGGCGCGCTCAGCATGGTGGTCAAGCAACGGCTGCGGGCGCTGGCCGGTCACCGCCTGACGGCCGACGGCTCGATCCAGATTCTGGCCCGCAACCACCGCACGCAGGAAGGCAACAAGCGCGAGGCGCTCGAGCGTCTGCACGAGCTGATCGGGCGCGCGCTCATCGAGCCCAAGATCCGCCACAAGACGCGCCCGACACGGGGCTCGGTGCAACGGCGCCTTGAAGGCAAGGGCCATCGCCGGCAGACCAAGCGCCTGCGCGGCCGGGTCAGCGACAGCGACTGAGCGCGGCGCCGATGGCCAGCGCATCCGGAGGCTTGCGCGAGCGCAAACGCAGGCGCCAGCCCGCGACAGCTGCCATCGCGCGAGCCGCAGCGCGGGTCGCGAGCTTCGCGCCGCTGGCGGCAGCCGATGCCCGGGTGCTGATACTCGGCACGATGCCCGGCGTGGCATCGCTGGCGGCCGATGCGTACTACGCTCATCCGCGCAACCAGTTCTGGAGGCTGATGGGCGAGCTGTGTGGAGCACGATTCGAGCTGCCCTACGCGCAACGCTGCCGCATACTGCTCGAGCGCGGCGTGGCTCTGTGGGACGTGTTTGGCAGCTGCGTGCGCCGCGGCAGCGCCGACAGCGCCATCGAACTTGCCGATGCACAACGCAATGATCTGGCCGCCTTCATCGATGCGCACCCGGCGCTGGAGCGGATACTGTGCAACGGCCGGCTGGCGTACGAGAGCTATCAGCGCAACAGTGCCGCGCAGGTGGCGGCAAAGTTTCCGCTGCTGCGGGTCGTGGCGGTGCCTTCCACCAGCCCGGCCCACGCGGGCATGCACCTGGCGCAGAAACTCGTGCTGTGGCGCGCGGCGTGGCCCCATCCCAAGGGGCACCAGCCGACTTAGCGCGACGCTGAACCCGCGGGTCGGATGGATTCGGCCTGCAGCTGCGCCATGCTGCACGGACCAGCGCGGGTTCAGCCGTGGGTCACCTGCAGGATGCTGTGCCGGATCTGCTCCGAGAGCACTACCTGGGCATCGGCCGCAACGCGCATCAGGACATCATCGAAGCGCAACCGACCCTGCTCGTCCGCCATCAGTACGCCGCGTGCGCGCAGCAGATCGATGAAGCTCTCAAACAGCGGCCGGTCGAAGAACTCGGGTGAATTCAGTCCATAGAGCAGTGTCATGCGTTGCGCCATCAGCTGACAACGCTCCTCGAGCGTCTTCTGGGTGATTTCACCGCTGCCGGCACGGATCAGGAGCGCGATTGCGAGGTAGTAACGCTCGATGGTCTGCACCGTTGATTGCGCCAGGGAGGAGAGCTGGATTGCGGCGGCCGAAGTGGGCTCGGGCCTCCGCCACAGCTGCCCAGCCGGGTCGCTTTGCAGCAATCCCAGCTCGCTCAGCGCCGCCAGCGTCTGCTCGACGACGGTCGGGATCTCCGCCTCCGACCACTGCAGGAACAGCTCCGCGGCAATGTACGGATAGATGCGCAGCGCCAGGCGCTGCAGATCCTCGACACGCATCGCCGGATTGGAGAGGAAGCCGCAGGCGATCAGCGAGGGCATCGCCATCAGATGCAGCACGTTGTTGCGATAGTACGTGGCCAGCACCGCCGCCTCGGCACTCATGCGTACGAACTCGCCGGCGCGCTGGGACTCGCGCGTGACAATCTTCAGGGCAATACCGTATTCAATGATTTCGGCCGGATTGAGGGTCGTGATCGTGACGCGCGGACCATAGGAGACCACGCGCAGCACCTTGAGCAGCACCTCGAGCTGGCGGATCAGATCCGGGTACAGCATCGACTGGCGCGGTGTCGCCAGCAGCGCGAGTGCCAGCAGATTGATGGGTGTCACGGCCGCGGCGCTGTTGATGTTGCGCATGATCTGTGCGGCCAGATCATCGACCACCTCGCCGACCCAACGTGGCCGCTCCTGCTCGCTAAAACTGCTGTGCCGCCACTCCGGGGCATGGCGGTCCAGCAGCGTGTTGAGCCGTATCGGTTCTCCCAGATTGACGTGCACGCGCCCGTAGTTCTCGCGCAGGTTGCGCAGCACGCCGCGGATCAGGCCTGGAACCGATTCCTTCTCCTTGGGCTTGCCAGAGAGCTCGGCCAGGTAGCTTGAACCCTCCATGATGCGCTCGTAGCCAAAATAGACCGGCACGAACACCACCGGGCGGCGCGGCTCGCGGATGTAGCTGCGCACGGTCATCGAGAGCATGCCGGTCTTGGGCACCAGCAGCCGCCCGGTGCGGCTGCGGCCGCCTTCGATGAAGTATTCGATCGAATGTCCCCGCGCCATGATGGCGGCGAGGTATTTCATGAACACCACGGTGTACAGGCTGCTGCCGCGGAAACTGCGGCGGATGAAAAACCCACCACCCTTGCGCAGGAACCGCCCCACCACCGGCAGGTTCAGATTCACGCCAGCGGCGGTATGCGGCACGGCATAGCCATGCTGGTAGATTGCATAGCCCAGCAGCAAATAGTCCATGTGGCTGCGGTGGCAGGGCACATAGATCACTTCATTGCCATCACTGACAGTCTGCAGGGTTTCAACGTGCGCCACTTCGACGCCGCCATACAGGCGCGTCCACAGCCACGCCAGCAGCCGCGACATGAAGCTGACGAAGGCATGTGAGTAGTTGGCCGCGATCTCATCAGCGTAGCGGCGCGCCTCGAGCAGCAGCTCGCGCCGGGTCTTGCGCGAGCTCGTGTCGCGCAGCTGCGCGGCGACTGCGGCGCGCACCGCACGCGTGCGCAGCACCTCGGCGACGATCGTGTGGCGGTGGGAAAGATCCGGCCCGATGCGCGCGGCGCGCGCGTGGGCGAGCTGCGTGCGCAGCGCGCGCAGCACGCGCCGCGCCGCCACGGTGGCGTCCCCGGCGTCCCCGGCGAGCGCGCGCAGCGAGAACGGGCCGCCCATCTGCACCATCGTATTGCGGCCGTTGATCAGCACCCGGAACCAATCGCGCAGGCGGCTGCCAATGGTCCAGTTCTCGGCCAGCGCCAGCCGCAGGATCGAGCGCTCTTTTTGCGGAGCACGGCCCCAGTAGACCGCAACCGGCACCAGCCCCACATCGAGCTCCGGATCCTGGCGCAGCGCCTGCACCAATTTCATCAGCTGCTCGGGAATGCGCCGATCGACGCGGCGGCGCCACAGACCCACAGTGCGCTCGAGTGCAAAGGCGGCGCGGCGGCCACCCAGATAGGCGCTCAGCAGGCGGCGCGAGGGTCGTGGCAGCCGCTCGGTGGCGCAGAGGTTCTTGAGCAGCGCCAGGTCGGCACTGCTCTGGCGCTCGAGCACGTAGCAGATCGGCGCGCTCTGGGCCCGGATCCGCTCGCCGATCTCCTGTGGCTGCACGCTGACGCGCGACCACAGGCTGAGGAAACGACGCAGCATCAGCGCGCCTGGCCCGCCGGGCTGATCTCGGGCAGCTGAGGTAGCGGGCCGTGCATCAGCTCAGCGCAGCTCCGGCGTCAGATCCAGCGCGATCAGGAAATGCTCGAACAGGTACTTGATCATGCGCATCTGATCCAGCAGGTTATGATCGCTCTCGACCAGGTGCAGCACAGCGTGGTGCTGCTGCGCGAAGCGCACGCTCTGTTCATAGGGCACCACGGTATCCGACCAGCCATGCACCAGCGTCGCCGGGCAATCGAGGGCCCCGGGCCGCAGCGGCGGCAGACCCTCCATGATCAGTGCCGGGGCCAGCAGGAATACGCCGCGGGCGTGCAGCAGCGAGGCTGCGGAGACCGATACGTAGGCGCCCAGGCTTGATCCACACAGCACCAGCTCGCCCTGGATGTTCTTGCACACCTCGACCAGTTTCTCGATGCGCCCGCGCACCGTGTCGATGCCGCGATAATCCACCGACTCGACGCCATAGCCCTCGCTGCGCGCGGTCTCGGCCAGCGAAGTGATCTTCGGCCCCCACGGCTCCCCGTCCTTGCCGTGGGAGAAAACTACGTAACGCTCAACCATCGGTCCATCCTTCAAAGTTATCTGCTAGCACCGGTACGCCACCAACTGCACCAACTGGGTAACGCCGCGAGGCGATAATACCGCGAGTGTCAAGTCCTTGAGCGATTACGCATACTCGCTTAGAGTCGCCTCATGCCTGTGGCTATCGGCAGCGGGCGACACAATTCTAAGGGTGGGATCATTTCCGATTCAGGCTCCATGCGTCCGCAACTGGACTGGCTGGCCTTCACGCCGACGGCGCCGGCCAGCACGGTACTGCGGGATTTTGAACGCCTCGGCAGCTCGCGTCGCGGACGGCGGCGTATTGCCCGCAATGGCCGCGCCGTTTCGCCCTACCGCGCGGCGCTCGAACCCGAAGTGCTGGAACTGCGCCCCGGCTTGAGCCGGGTCGGCATCAACGCCTCGCGCGCACTACGCTCCAGCGATGGCCTGATCGATGGCGCGGCGGTCGCCGCATTGTGCCAGCTGGCTGCGGAGCTGGTCCTCGATGCTGGAATGCCAGAGGGCGTACGTGCCTGCCTCCATGGCCTGAGCCTGGCCTGCCTGCACGAGACGCGCCTCGACCTGAGCGCGCTGGCGCGACTCGACAAAAAGGAATGGCTGCGCTCGGAACTGGTCAGCGTGCCGGTTACCGTGTCTGACAGCGCACAGGTCGAGGTGGCGCGGGCCGTGATCAGCTTCCGCGTGACGCCCGAGGCGCAGCGCAGAGCTTCCTAGTCGGCACCTGCCAGGCGGCGCGCCTGGGCGATGGCCGCCTCGATTTCCTCCCCGACCCGATCCCCCGAGGTCGCCAGTCGATTCACCGTTACCGGCCGGATGCGGCTGCCGCCCGGCAGGTGTGTCACCAGGCAGGCATGAAAATCCCCGCCGTTGACCAGTGCCACGCCGAACAGGAAGCGCAGCCCGGTCTTGAGCGCGCCGGGCGGTCCGTTGAGTCGCTCATCGCAGATCACAAAGTAACGCTCTTCGCTGCTGTGCCCCACGAAGGCCCCTTCGGCATCGAGCGCCCCGAGGAATTGCTCGACCTGCGCACTCAGTCGCTTCCACAGCGCGCGCCCCGGCGGCTCAAGCACTGTCCAGCGCGTGCCTTGCAGGATCGAGGCCATCACAAACAGCGCGCAGCGGCGCGTCACCAGGTACTGGGCATCCAGCCGCGTGCTGCCCTCGGCCACCAGCGTACGTGCACTGAGGCGCCGACCGGCCGGCACGCGCACCGCATGGAGGGTGTTGACCCCGTAGTGAATCAGGCGCAGGCGCTCGGCCGGTGTCATCTCGAATGCCGGGCGAAAGGCGGGCCGCAATACCGGCTCTTCGCTGGCGGTAGCGAACCACAGGGGCTGCGCCTCATCGGCCCGTGCCAGCAGGCCCGCCGCTGCGCCACTCGGGGCAAACACTTCGGTACGCCCGCGCAGGCGGTCCGGAGCGAGCAGCCGCGGGAAATACATCACGGCATCGCTACTGTGGAACGGCCAGCCACGCAGCTCGCGAATTGCCACATCGGCACTCTGCCAGCGCGCCGGCGGATCCATCAGCAGCAGCGCCTGGCGCGCGCGGCAAATGCGCGCCGCCACCAGCAGCGTGGCCAGGCCCACATCGCGTTCGCGACTCAACGGCGGAATACACAGCAGATTGAAGCGGGGCAACTGCTCGAGGGCGAACAGGCCGGTGCCGGCGCTCGCCGAACCGATCAGATCGTAGTCGGTCAGCTCCGCGCCATCATCGGCATCAGTGGCGCCGTCGGCGTAGCCGATCAGGCTCCCGGGCTGGCGGCCGGTCGTGCGCCGCGGCCGGATCGAGGGCACCGGACCGGCGACGCGTACCAGCATCGAGCGCGCCAGCACGTCGGAGACAAAGCGCGGCGAGGCCGGTCGCACCGAGACCGCGGTGAAGATTTCCTGCGATTCGATCAGCTCGGTGCCCGGCGCGCGCAGGCGCTGCACCACCAGATTGAAGTGCTCGCTCGAGGCGATATCAATGCCATCGTAGTCGACCGCCGCGCGCAGGTATTCGCGCGTGCCCGGCGCGATGCCGCGCAGGCACAGGCTCGAGGAGCCGGCGGGCAGCGTGACGGTCGGCGGCTGGCCGCCGTTGACGACGCGCACGACGATCGCCTCGCGGCCGCCGTTCTCGAAGTACTGCTCGATGGCGTAGGAGAGCATCGCGGGCTGCCACAGGCCACCAAAGAGCTGCTGGAATTCGCTGAAACTCCGGATATGCGTCGGCGTGGCCACCGGGCCCTTGAGCGTGCGACCGACAAAGGCCGTCAGGGTTGTTCCGAGCCGCGCAATCACCGGCAGCGCTGCCGGGGCGGTCAGGCCGAGCCCGGGAGCGCTCTGGAGTTCAATCATGCATTCGGCCTAGGTCGATCCAGCGGGCTTGAGCCCCGCTGCCGTGGCGGGTTTTGGCGTCGCGGCCGGTTCACGCTCGGAGAGCAGCTGCTTGTAGCTTTGCTGATCCGAATCCTGCTCATCGGAGCCGTCCCAGTTGGAGCCGGCAGGAATTCGATTCTCGACCAGACGCGCCGTGGCGATCACGCTCTCGGTTGTACCGGCGTCCCCGGAAACAGCAACCACCAGCCCGAGTGGCGTGTGCGTCACCTGGGACACGCTCGACCAGATGATCTGCGAGCTGCTGTCCTTGAGCTCTTTGCTCAGGCGCGGCGAGAGCGACTTGGCCAGCAGCGTGCGCTGGGCGCTTTGCCAGTTGCGCGGATCATCCTCGAGCACCGTGTAGGCCTGCAGATAGGCCTGGCCATGGTGCCAGCCAAATACGAAGGGCTGATTGACGACCCGCACTGGGGTGCCGAGCGGCAGCGCGTTGAAGAGTTTCTCGATGTCCTCGGGGTAGAGCCGGATGCAACCGTGGCTCGAGCGCAGGCCCACACCATAGGGTTTGTTGGTGCCATGAATCAGATACTCGGGCCAGCCAAGCGTGAACTTGTAC
>Ga0181537_10005363_pt1 | contig 10374 bp, 10 predicted proteins | sample PEATcosm2014_Bin_39_FD_119765 | JGI IMG/M metagenome (GOLD analysis project Ga0181537, IMG submission 119765) | Peatland microbial communities from MTU Mesocosm Facility, Houghton, MI, USA - PEATcosm2014_Bin23_10_metaG | ecosystem: Environmental > Terrestrial > Soil > Wetlands > Peat | place... | reverse complement strand
TTCGCCGACGCATCGCGTCGTGTTTCTCTATTATCTCATCCTCGCGCTGGCGCTCGTGACCAACTGGGTGACGCTGCGGCTGCGGCGGCTGCCGATCGGCCGCGCCTGGGAGGCCTTGCGCGAGGACGAGGTCGCCTGCCGCGCGCTCGGCATCAATACCACGACGACGAAGCTCACCGCGTTTGCCATGGGCGCGATGTTCGGCGGCTTTGCCGGAGCGTTCTTCGCCACCCGGCAAGGATTCATCAGCCCGGAGTCCTTCACCTTCGCGGAATCGGCCCTGGTGCTGGCGATCGTCGTGCTCGGCGGCATGGGCTCGCAGCTTGGCGTCGCCATCGCCGCTACCATGATGATCGGCGGCTTCGAATTGTTCCGCGAATTCGATCAATACCGCATGCTCGTATTCGGCGCCGCCATGGTCGCGATCGTGATCTACCGGCCGCGCGGGCTTATCGCCACGCGCACCCCTTCGCTGTCGCTGCACGACCACAAAGACATCCCCGCCGCTATCGTCCGTGAGGCGCGCACCGAGACCCCGGCATGAGCGCCGCAATCCTCACCGTCGAGCATTTGACTATGCGCTTCGGCGGATTGACCGCCGTCAGCGATCTCTCCTTCACCGCGCGCGCGGGCGAAATCACCGCCCTGATCGGACCGAATGGCGCCGGAAAAACCACGTTGTTCAACTGCATTACCGGCTTCTACAAGCCGACGGTCGGCAGGTTGCGCCTCGACAATCCCGAACGCGACGCCACGTTCTTGCTTGAGCGTTTGCCGGAATTCCGCATTGCGCGCGAGGCTCGTGTCGCGCGGACATTTCAAAACGTGCGGCTGTTTGCCGGGATGACGCTCCTGGAGAATCTCCTGGTCGCCCAGCACAACGCGCTTATGGCCGCCTCCGGTTATACACTGCTCGGCCTGTTCGGCTCGCCCACCTACGCCCGCGCGCAAGCGAGCGCCGTCGGCAAAGCGCGCTATTGGCTCGATCTCGTCGGGCTGGTCGATCGCGCCGACGATCCCGCCGGCGCGCTGCCTTACGGAGCGCAGCGCCGGCTGGAAATCGCCCGCGCCATGTGCACCGACCCGGTGCTGCTCTGTCTCGACGAGCCGGCGGCCGGGCTCAACAATCGCGAAAGCGAAGAGCTCAACGCGTTCCTGCGCGCTATCCGCGACGAGCACCGCGTGTCGATTCTGTTGATCGAGCACGACATGGGCGTGGTGATGGAGATTTCCGATCGCATCGTCGTGCTCGATTACGGCGTGAAGATCGCCGAAGGCGCGCCGCGCGAGATCCGCAGCGATCCGAAGGTGATCGCCGCCTATCTCGGGGTTCCCGACGACGACGTCGCGCAGGTCGAGGCGGAGGTGGGGCGATGACGGAGCAAGGCGAGCCCCTGCTCTCGCTGCGCGGCGTCAAAGCCTCTTATGGCAACGTCATCGCGCTTAAAGGCGTCGACGTCGATGTTCATGAGGGTGAAATCGTTGCGCTCATCGGCGCCAACGGTGCCGGAAAATCGACGCTGATGATGACGGTATTCGGCAGTCCGCGCGCCCGCGACGGCAGTATTCGTTTCGCCGGGCGCGACATCACCGCTTTGCCGACGCACGAAGTCGCCAAACTCCGCATCGCGCAATCACCCGAGGGCCGCCGCATTTTTTCGCGCATGACGGTGATGGAGAATTTGCAGATCGGCGCGACCGTGACCGACGGCGGCGATTTCACGGCCGATCTTGAGCGGGTGTTCACGCTGTTTCCGCGGCTGCGCGATCGCCGACGCCAGCGCGGCGGTACGCTTTCGGGCGGCGAGCAGCAGATGCTGGCGATCGGGCGTGCCCTGATGAGCCGGCCGCGGCTGATTTTGCTCGACGAGCCCTCGCTCGGGCTGGCGCCACTCCTGGTGCAGCAGATCTTTGCCGCCATCCGCGCGCTCAACGAACGCGACAAGCTCACAGTATTCCTGGTCGAACAGAACGCCTATCACGCGCTCAAGCTCGCGCATCGCGGCTACGTCATGGTCAACGGCGAGATCACGCTGCAAGGCAGCGGGCGCGATTTGTTGCAGCGGCCGGAAATCCGCGCGGCGTACCTGGAAGGCGGCAAGCGCTGAACACGCTCATGGGCACATTCTATTCCGGCGAAAGCATTACCGCCGTCATCCTCGTCACCTTCATCCTCGGCGGCGGCGCGGCGTGGCTATCCGGCCGCGCCGTCGCCAACGCCTGGCAGCCAATTCGGCAAGTGATCATCACCGCGTGCCTCCTTGGCGCCGCTGCCCGTTTTATTCATTACGCCTTGTTCGACGGCACGCTGCTCTCGGGGGCGTCCTATGGCTGCGACACATTGATCTTTCTTGTTGTCGGCGCGCTGGCCTGGCGGGCGACGCGCGCGGCGCAGATGGCGCGGCAATATCCGTGGCTTTACGTACGCAACGGACCGTTCGGCTGGCGCGAAATCGGGCAGGAAACCGGCCCCTAGCGGTGCTATCGTCGCCGGTGTCACATTTCCTCGCGGCATGGCGCCAAGAAAGACAGAGATGAACAAGCTGCGGCTCGGCGCTTTCGCGCTCCTTTGCATCGCCTTCGCCGCTCCGGCGATGGCGCAGGACATTTCGGTAGCCGCCGCGGGCCCGATGACCGGCGGTCAGGCGACTTTCGGCCGGCAGATGCGCAACGGCGCCGAACAGGCGATCGCCGATTTCAACGCCACGGGCGGCGTGCTGGGCAAGAAGCTCAAGCTCGAAATCGGCGACGATGCCTGCGATCCCAAGCAGGCGCGCTCGGTCGCCGAAAAGCTCTCCGGCATGGGCGTCGCGGTCGTCGTCGGGCATTATTGCTCGTCGTCGTCGATCCCAGCCTCCGACGCCTATCTTGACGGCGGCATTCTGCAGATCACGCCGGCCTCGACCAATCCGCTGTTTACCGATCGCGGGATGTGGAACACGTTCCGCACTTGCGGCCGCGACGATCAGCAGGGCAGCTTTGCCGCCAATTATCTTGCGCAACATTTCAAGGACAAAAATATCGCCATCATCAACGACAAGACCACCTACGGCAAAGGCCTCGCCGACGAGGTGAAGAAGGCGCTCAACGCCGCCGGCGTGAAGGAGAAACTCAACGAGGCGTACAATCAGGGCGACAAGGATTTCACCGCGCTGGTTTCCAAGCTCAAGCTCAACGGCATCGATGTCGTTTACGACGGCGGCTACCACCAGGAAGCCGGATTGATCGTCCGGCAGATGCGCGACCAAGGCGTTCACACCGTCCTGATGGCGGGTGACGCGCTCGCCGACCGCGAGTTCGCCTCGATCGCCGGCCCGGCGGCGGAAGGCGTGCTCTTCACCTTCGGCCCCGATCCGCGCAAGCGCGACGCAGCCGCCGCCATTGCCAAGGAATTCACGGCGAAGGGCGTCGATCCCGAGGGCTACACGCTCTACACCTACGCCGCGTTCCAAGTCTGGGCGCAGGCCGCCGCCAAGGCCGGCACGGTCGATCCGCAGAAAGTCGCCGCAGCCATCCACACCGGCAGTTTTGACACCGTTTTCGGTCCGTTGTCCTTCGACAAGAAGGGCGATATCACCGCCATCGGCTGGGCGGTTTATCGCTGGGACAAAGACGGCAATTACGAAGAGATCACCGACCCGTCGAAGAGCTGACGCGTCAATTCACCCGATCTTGCCGAGCATCGGAAACGCATCGAGCAGCCAGAAGCTCGCCTGCGTGACCGCACCGGTCAGAAACGCGATGCCGGTCAGAACAAGAAGACCGCCCATCGCCTTTTCGACCAGACCAAGATGCGCGCGGAAGCGGGCGATGAAGGCGGCGAATTGCTCGATCGCCAACGCCGCCACGATAAAGGGGATGCCGAGCCCAAGCGAATAGACCGCGAGCATGCCGGCACCTCTGGCAACGTTGTCTTCCGAGGCCGCCACCGCCAGGATCGCGGCGAGGATTGGGCCGATGCACGGCGTCCAACCAAGTGCAAAGGCGAGCCCCATCAGGTAGGCGCCCCATAAGCCGACGGGCTTCGCGACCTGCATGCGCTTCTCGCGCATCAACAACGCAACCGGCGTCAGCCCGAGGAAGTGCAACCCCATAATGATGATGGCAATGCCGGCGACGATTGCGAGCTCGCCGGAATAAGCGCGCAGCAGCGATCCTATGGCGCTGGCGCTGGCGCCGAGCGCAACAAAGACGGTCGTGAAGCCGAGCACGAAGAGCAGCGCCGCCGCGAGCGTCTCGCGCCGCACGTGCGGCTCGGTTTCGGGGTCGGCAAAACGCTCGAGCGAAGCGCCGGTAAGATAGACAAGATACGGCGGCACCAGCGGCAGCACGCAGGGCGAGAGAAAGCTGACAACACCGGCGGCGAGCGCGGCGGCGATGGTGACGTTCGGCATGGCGCACTCATGCCCGGCCGGTTCCCCTCGCGCAAGCACGGGAGCGTCGCACCCGCGAGGATGTGATCGTTGACGATTGCCCCAAAATCGTCTCCGCTGCCGGCGCAATACGAGAAAGTGTCTTGCGCAACCTCATCACCGACGTCCCCGGCATCAAGATCGGCCACGGCACGGACGCCCGTCTCGGCTCGGGCGCGACCGCGATCATTTTCGACGCGCCGGCGGTCGCATCGATCGATGTCCGCGGCGGCGGCCCGGGCACGCGGGAAACGGCGCTGCTCGATCCGGCGCAGACGGTTGAAGGTATCGACGCCATTACGTTGTCGGGCGGCTCGGCCTTTGGCCTCGATGCCGCCTCGGGCGTGCAAGCCTGGCTCAAGGAGCAAGGCCGCGGCTTTGCCATACGCAGCGCCCGCGTGCCGATCGTGCCCGCTGCCGTCCTGTTCGATCTCCTCAGCGGCGGCGACAAAGAGTGGGGTCGCTTCCCGCCCTATCGCGAGCTTGGCTATGCGGCAGCGGCGGCAGCCGGCGCCGATTTCGCCATCGGCAGTGTCGGCGCCGGTACCGGCGCGACCACCGTCAACTGCAAAGGCGGGATCGGCTCGGCGTCAGAGCAAACGAAAGAGGGTCACATCGTCGGCGCCATCGCCGCCGTCAACGCTGTTGGCAGCGTCATCGTCGATCGCGGACCGCATTTCTGGGCGGCGCCGTTCGAGCGCAACGGCGAATTCGGCGGATGCGGTTGGCCAAAGAGCTTCCCCGCCGCCGCGTTCGAAGCGACCGCCAAAGGCGGCCCGCAGGAAAACACGACTTTGGTGGTCGTCGCCACCGACGCGATCTTGAGCAAGGCGCAGGCGAAAAGGCTCGCGGTGATGGCGCAATCGGGCTTGTCGCGCGCGATCTATCCGGTGCACACGCCGCTCGACGGCGACGTGGTGTTCGCCGCCTCGACCGGCCGCCGGCCGCTTGCCGATCCGCTTTTCGGATTAACCACGCTTGGCACCATCGCGGCTAACGTGGTGGCGCGGGCGATCGCGCGAGGGGTTTTTGCTGCGGCCGCGCTCGACTTTCCCGGCGCGCTGCCGAGCTGGAAAGATCAATTCAGCCGGTAAAATGCGACCATTTGCGGCAGCATCTTAACTTTGTGACGTGCCGTGGAAACCACACTTGACATCTTTCCCTCGCCTTTCGGGGCGTATTATTGACTCGCCGGCCGATTGCGCCTTCACTTCACGGCAAGTGGTGCCAGTTTTGCCGAGGATGCGATGCGGCTCTTTGTTATTGTGATTGCAGGGTTATTGAGCCTGGGCCTCGCGGCTTTCGGGGTGGTTTCCGCGCAAAAAGCGGCAGCCCCGGTTGCATCAGCGCCATCGAAAGTGCGCGTCGCCTCTCTGGCCGAGCACCTGCCCCCGCTGCCGGTGCGCGCGCCCGTCACTCAAATCGCACAAGCCAAGACCGCCGAAGCTCCGGCCGCGGCAGTCACACCGCCCGTTACGCCCGCGCAACCGACCGCTGCGGCCCCCGCGCAAGCCGTCCAGGCTGCGCCCGCCGCGCCCGCCAACGCGAAACCCGGTACGAACCTGGCCGCCGCGACCCCGACCGCAGGGACGCAGCCGCCGACCAACGGAATTCCCGCCTGCGACAAGCCCGGCGGCATGGGGCTGGCGCGCATCGTCGAGATCGACACCACCGGGGGCCCCGGCTTCGGCTTCGAGCATTTCAAGCAGTATGATTTCCTTCGCGACAAGGAGGTCGTGCTCACCTTCGACGACGGCCCCTGGCCGGTGAATACGCCGGCCGTGCTGAAGGCGCTCACCGACAACTGCCTCAAGGCCACCTTCTTCGAGATCGGCGAACACGCGATGTGGCATCCGGAAATCACCAAACAAGTGATCGCCGCCGGCATGACGGTTGGCAGCCACACCTGGTCGCATAAGGATCTGGCGAGAAATCCGTATGCCAGCGATCTCGATTTGGCCAAGCAGGAGATCGAGATGGGCGTCAGCGCCGTGCATGCGGCAGCCGACACACCGATCGCGCCGTTCTTTCGCTTCCCAAACTTGCAGCATCCGCCGGAGCTGCTCTCTTATCTCGCCGAGCGTGGTATCGCCTCATTCTCGACCGATATCGATTCCTTCGACTTCAAGATGCACAAACCCGATCAGGTCATAAAATCGGTGATGTCCAAGCTGGAGAAGCACGGCAAAGGCATCATCTTGATGCACGATTTCCAGCGCGCGACAGCCGAAGCCATGCCGGAATTGCTGCGGCAATTAAAGGCGGGCGGTTACAAGGTAGTCCACGTCGTGGCGCACCAACCTCTGACCACGATCGCTAAATACGACGAAATGATCGTGCAGCAGGATAAGCTGTCGAGCAACAATACGCGGCCGGCGTCCAACGTGTTTCACACGATCGGCGAGTATAAGGGCTCTCCGGCGCCCACGTCCGCGACCAGCGAATAGCGCGCAACGACCTCTCGATCTTTAGTTCGTGAACCGCTCCGCGCTGTAAGGCTTCGGATCGCAAAACGGCGTCGTCCCGGTCATCATCTCGGCGATAAGCCGGCCCGTAACCGGGCCGAGCGTCAAGCCCCAATGGGCATGGCCATAAGCGAGCCAGAGGCCACGTTGTCGCGGCGCGCGCGCAATCACCGGCCGTGAATCGGCAAAGCAAGGCCGCGCGCCGAGCCAGGGCTTCGGTTCGACGGCTTCGCCGAGCGGAAATAATGCCCGCGCCGCCGGCAACAGCCGGCCGAATTGCACCGGCGTGGGTGAAGCATCGCGCGCGGCGAACTCGACGCCCGTGGTGAGGCGGATGCCCTGCTCCATCGGCGCCAGGACATAGCCGTTTTCAGTGTCGAGCACGGGACGGCTGAGCGTGGCGTTCCCCGCCGCGCGGTAATGGCGGTGATAGCCGCGCTTGACGGCGAGCGGCAGTTTGATGCCGAGCGGAGCGATCACGTCAGGGGTCCAGGGACCGAGTGCGATCACCACATCACGCCCATCGACCGGCCCGGCCGAGGTGTCAACGCGCCAATAGGGGTGCGCGCGGTGCAACGTGCGCGCGTCGCCGGCGAGCGACAGCCCACCGAGCGCGGCGAAACGCGCGGCATAAGCACGCGTTAGCGCCAGCGGATTGTTGACGCTCACCGCACCGGTCCAATGCACCGCATGGCGAAATACACCCGCCAGCGCGGGTTCGAGCGCCTGCGCACCGCCGCGATCGAGCGGCACATTAGCGATGCCGAAGCGCGCGGCAAGCTCGAGCTCAGGCGCCAGCGCCGCGAACGCCTTATCGGTACGGTAAAGCTTTAGCCAGCCGCGATGGCTCAGGTGGCTTTGCGCGCCGGCCTCGGCGGCCAGCGCTTCATGCTCGGCGACCGCACGCGCGAGCAGAGGCCGCATCAGCGTTGCCGTCTCGACCAAACGCGCCGGCTTCGAGGCGGCGCGAAAAGCGAGAAGCCACGGAGCGACCCACGGCAGCTGCGCCAGGTGATAATTGGCTACCGGCGAGCGCTTGAGCGCGATGCGCAAGAGTTCGCCGATGTCCGATGGGAAAGCCGCCGGGAAGACGGTGTTGCCTTCGATGATGCCGGCATTGCCGTAGGAGGTCTCCTCCCCCGGGTCGCGCCGGTCGATCAGCGCCACCGCCACGCCGCGCTTGGCAAGATGGACGGCAATTGAGGTGCCGACGATGCCGGCACCGAGCACGATGACATCGGTGTGCGCCAGGGAAAGGCCTCCGTGGCGGCTAGTTAATGCCTGCAAAGCCATTCCGCCAGATTGTCATAACTACGCGCGTTGCCCGCTTGGGCATGACGTGTTAGGCGAACGCTTAAGTCGGAGACCCCGGTGCAGCGTCAGCTTATTATCGCTCCGTCGATCCTCGCCGCCGATTTCGCCAAATTGGGCGAAGAAGTGCGCGCGGTCGATGGCGCGGGCGCCGACTGGATCCATGTCGACGTCATGGACGGCCATTTCGTGCCCAATATCTCAATCGGACCGGACGTGGTGAAAGCGGTGCGCGCGCACACCAAGAAAGTGCTCGACGTGCATCTGATGATCGCGCCATGCGATCCTTATCTGGAAGCCTTTGCCAAGGCGGGCGCCGATATCATCACCGTGCATGTCGAAGCGGGCCCGCATATTCACCGTTCGCTGCAAGCGATCCGGACGCTCGGCAAGAAAGCGGGCGTCACTCTCAATCCCGGCACACCGACCGATACGATCGAGCCGGTCGTCGGACTTGTCGACCTCATCCTCGTCATGTCGGTCAATCCCGGCTTCGGCGGCCAGAAATTCATCCCTGGCGCGCTGGAGAAACTCCGCAATCTTCGCGCGCTTGCGGGAGGCCGCCCGATCGATATCGAGATCGACGGCGGCATCACGCCGGAGGTGACGCCGGAGGCGGTGCGCGCCGGCGCCAACGTCCTTGTCGCCGGCTCTGCGGTATTCAAAGATCGCACGACGGATTCCTATCGTTCAAACATCGCGGCGATCCGCCACGCGGCGTCACTCGCTCGCGGGGAGGCAGCGTGATGGCAATGCTCGTGGACGGCCAATGGCGGGATAAGGATCCTCCGACGGAGATCGGCAAGGCCGGCAATTTTCAGCGCGTCGATAGCGTGTTTCGCGACCGCATCACCGCCGACGGGTCGTCGGGTTTCCCGGCCGAGGCCGGGCGTTATCATCTCTACGTCGCCTATACCTGTCCGTGGGCCCATCGCACGCAGATTTTTCTGGCGCTGAAAAAACTCAAAGGCGCGATCAGCGTCGCCATCGCCGTGCCGGGACTGCGCCAGGAAGGCTGGACCTTCGAGGACAATCCCGCGTTTCCCGATTGCCCGGCCGACCGCGTCAACGGCTTTCGCTACCTGCACCAAGCCTATACCGCGAGCAACCCGCACTATACCGGCAAGGTCACCGTGCCGACCTTATGGGACAAAAAGACCCGGCGGATCGTGAACAACGAATCCTCAGAGATCATCCGCATGCTCAATTCCGAGTTCGCGGGCATCGGCGCCGATCCGACGGATTATTATCCGAAAGCTTTGCGCGCCGAGATCGATCGCATCAATGAGACGATCTACAATAACGTCAACAATGGCGTTTACCGCTGCGGTTTCGCTCGTTCGCAAGCCGCCTATGACGAGGCCTATGACGCGCTGTTTGCTGCACTTGACGAAATTGAGGCGCGGCTCGGCCGTCAGCGCTATCTGGTCGGTAATCAAATCACCGAGGCCGACTGGCGGCTGTTCCCAACTTTGGTGCGCTTCGACGTCGCCTATTTTTCGTTGTTCAAGTGCAACCGCAACCGCATCGCCGATTTTCCGAACTTGCTGAACTATGTGCGCGAGCTTTATGCGGTGCCGGGCGTCGCCGAGACGGTCAAGCCGCGCTACTACGTCATGGGTTATTATTCAGTCACGCGCGTCAATCCGACCGGCATTATTCCCAAGGGCACGCCGGTCGATTTTCGCCAGCCCCACGATCGCGCGCGCTTCGCGGCCTAGGGCGTGTAATCACCAAGGACAGTCGTCCGCCGCTTTCCGGGAGAAACGCCAATGGCGACAATAAGCGACGTCTCAATCATCAATTGGCATACGGCCGAAGCCAAAGCCGTCGCATCCGGGCTTGAAAGAACGATCTGTAGCCAAGGTCTGAATGGTTCGAAGACCCTGACGGTCTCCCAGCGAACGGTGCTGGAAGGTCGCCACTTCGACGTCCAAGCAGGCAACGACTACCACCTTGTCTACGTCATCGCGGCGCCGAAAGAGGGGATCATCAGTTTCAACGGGAAGTCGCATGCAGCCGAGGAAGGTGCCGGCGTGCTTCTCGCGCCAGGCGAATCGGCGCGATTTGAAGCGTCCGGTTCGGCGCTCGATCTGCTTCACATGGTGACGCCCAAGCCTCCCGCCGCCGTCGAAGGGGGTTTGGCGGGAGGGCCGGGATATTTCTTCAATCGCAAGACGCTCCGC
>Ga0181537_10005361_pt1 | contig 10378 bp, 7 predicted proteins | sample PEATcosm2014_Bin_39_FD_119765 | JGI IMG/M metagenome (GOLD analysis project Ga0181537, IMG submission 119765) | Peatland microbial communities from MTU Mesocosm Facility, Houghton, MI, USA - PEATcosm2014_Bin23_10_metaG | ecosystem: Environmental > Terrestrial > Soil > Wetlands > Peat | place... | reverse complement strand
TCGTCATCTCCATCGTGCTCGTCGTGCTCGTTGTCTTCCTTTTCCTTCGGGAGTGGAGGTCGACGGTCATTCCCATCGTCGCCGTGCCCGTCTCGATAATCGGAACGCTCGGCGTCATGTACCTTTTTGGCTACAGCGTCGACAACCTGTCCCTGATGGCGCTGACGATCTCCACGGGGTTCGTCGTCGACGACGCCATCGTTGTCCTCGAGAACATTACCCGGCATGTCGAGAAGGGCCTCGCGCCGATGGAGGCCGCCCTCAAGGGCGCGGCCGAGATTGGGCCCACGGTCGTCTCTATGAGCATATCGCTCGTGGCGGTGTTCACCCCGATCCTGCTCATGGGCGGGATCGTCGGGAGGCTCTTCCGCGAATTCGCCATCGTGCTCTCGGTGACCATACTCGTTTCGCTGGCCGTTTCCCTGACGGCGACGCCGATGATGTGCTCGCGCCTCCTGCGCAATGACAGCAAGCACGGCAGGTTCTACGTCGCCAGCGAGGGCGCGTTCAAGCGGCTCCTCGGCTTCTACGAGCGGAGCCTCGCGTGGGTCCTCGGCCACTCGATGCTTGTCCTCCTTATAGCCTTCGGGACGCTGGCGCTGAACGTCGTCCTTTATATCGTGATCCCCAAGGATTTTTTCCCCCAGCAGGACACGGGCCGGCTCGTGGGCAGCATCATCGCGGACCAGGATACGTCCTTCCAATCGATGAAGCAGAAGATGCAGAAGCTCGTCGACATCGCGGACAAGGACAACGGGGTCGCGTCGGTGATCGGGTTCACCGGGGGCGGCGGCGGCACGACCACGAACACCGGCCGCGTCTTCATCGCCCTGAAGCCCGTCGGGGTGCGCCGGTCGACGGCCGACCAGATCATCGGCCGGCTGCGCCCGAAGCTGGCGACCGTGCCCGGGGCGACGCTCGTCCTCCAGGCGGTCCAGGACGTGAGGATCGGCGGGCGCCCGAGCGCCTCGCAGTACCAGTACACGATCACGAGTGACAGCCTGCCGGAGCTCAATGAGTGGGGCCCGAAGCTGCTGAAGACCATGAGGGGCATCCGCCAGCTGACCGATGTCACCAGCGACGCCCAGAACAACGGCCTGGCCGCGAACCTTGTAATCGACCGGCCGACAGCCTCGCGGCTCGGCATCACGCCCCAGGCCATCGACAACACCCTCTACGACGCCTTCGGCGAGCGCGAGATAGCGACCACCTACACCCCCATTAACCAGTACTATGTGGTCATGGAGGTCGAACCCAGCTTCTGGCAGAATCCGGACGCGCTCAGGGATGTCTATGTCACCGCCACGAGCGGCGGAATGGTGCCCCTCTCCGCGTTCACGCATTTCCGCTCCGAGACAGCCCCGCTTGCCGTGAACCACTCCGGCGTCTTCCCCTCGGTCACCATCTCGTTCAACCTCGCCCCGGGGGTCGCCCTCGGCGACGCCGAGACCCTGATCACCAATGCGGGCAGGGCTGCCGGGCTGCCGAGCACGATCTCGGGCTCGTTCAGCGGCGTGGCCCAGGCGTTCAAGGACTCGCTCGCGAACGAGCTGTACCTGATCCTGGCGGCGATCGCCGCGGTCTACGTGGTTCTCGGGATCCTTTACGAGAGCTATATCCACCCCGTCACGATCCTCTCGACACTGCCTTCGGCGGGGGTGGGCGCGCTCCTCGCCCTGCTCATCACGAACACGACGCTCAGCGTCATCGCGCTCATCGGGGTCATCCTCCTGATCGGCATCGTCAAGAAAAACGCGATCATGATGATCGACTTCGCGCTCGAGGTTGAGCGGCGCGAGCACACGAGCCCGAGGGATTCGGTCTTCCAGGCCTGCCTCCTGCGGTTCAGGCCGATCATGATGACCACCATGGCGGCGATGCTGGGCGGCCTGCCGCTTGCGATCGGCACCGGGATGGGCGCCGAGCTGCGGCGCCCGCTCGGCATCGCGATCGTCGGCGGCCTCCTGGTCAGCCAGGTGCTCACGCTCTACACGACGCCCGTCATCTACCTCTACATGGACCGGCTCAACAACTGGATCGCGAAGTTCGGGTTCGCTGGCCAGCCCGCCGAACCGGCGGGCGCCCCCGACCCGGCAATGACATGAGACCCCTCTTCAACCGGCACCTTCCCGCGGCATGCTGCGCCCTGGCACTCGCCGGCTGCAACCTGGCCCCGACCTACCAGCGGCCGCCCCTGGACGCATCGGCGCCCTTCAAGGAGGCCGTGCCCGACTCGTCCGTTCCCGTGCAGGGCTGGAAGCTCGCGGAGCCGAATGACCAGGCCCTCGGGGGGAGTTGGTGGGAGCAGTATCACGACGGCGAGCTGAGCGCGCTCGAGGAGAAGGTGGCGATATCCAACCAGACAGTGGTGGCCGCCGAGGCGAACTACCGGGTGGCGCGCGCCCTCCTCTCGGAGGCGCAATCGGCCTATTACCCGTCCGTGACCCTGGACCCCTCGGTGATCCGGTCGCGCTCGAGCGCTTCCATAGCGGCCGGCGGGGGATCGTCGGGCGGCTCGTCAACGTCCTCGACTTCGGGGTCCGGCGGGGGCGGGGGCGTCGGGCCGCGCACCGACTACACGCTTCCCTTTGAGGCCTCCTACGAGGTCGACCTCTGGGGCAGCGTGCGAAACACCGTTGCCCAGAGCGCATTCGAGGCGCAGGCGAGCGCCGCAGCCGTGGAGACCGCGCTCCTGAGCTCCCAGAGCGCCGTCGCCCAGGCGTATTTTTCGCTCCGGGCCTCGGACGAGCAGCGGCGAATCCTCGACACCACGCTGGCCGACTACGAGGCGAGCCTGCACCTCGTGCGCACGCTGTACAACAACGGCCTCGCCTCGGAGGAGGATCTCGCCGAGGCGGACACCCAACTCGACGGCGCGGAGGCGCAGGCCACCGACCTCGGGATCGCAAGGGCCCAGTATGAGCACGCCATAGCCGTGCTCATAGGTGTCTCCCCGGAGCGCTTCTCGATCGGTGTCAGCCCGTTCAGGCCCGAGCTGCCGGAAATCCCGGTCGGCCTGCCCTCGGCGCTGCTTGAGCGAAGGCCGGATATCGCCGCGGCGGAGCGGCAGGTCGAGGCCGCAAACGCGGGGATCGGCGTGGCGAGGGCCGCGTATTTTCCGAACATCACCGTGGGGGCGACCGCCGGATACGCGGCGACGAGCCTGAGCAAGCTGCTCGACTGGCCCGACCGCATTTGGTCGGTCGGCCCGACCCTTGTCATGCCCATATTTGAGGGAGGCCTCCGCCGCGCCGAGAACGCGCAGGCCCGCGCGGCGTACGATGCCGAGGTGGCCAGCTACCGCCAGACCGCGCTGGCCGCATTCCAGTCGGTGGAGGACAACATCGTGAACCTGCGGATCCTCTCAAAGGAGGTGGTCCAGCAGCACAGGGCGACGGCTGCCTCCCAGCGCCTGGTGCAGCTCTCGATCACCCGTTACCAGAACGGCCTGGACAGCTACGTGAACGTGATCACGGCCCAGAACACGTTTCTCACAAACCGCCTCGCGGAGCTCCAGGTCCAGCTCAGGCAGGTCACGGCAAGCATCGCCCTCGTCAACAACCTCGGGGGCGGATGGGACGCTTCGCAGCTGGGCCAGACGGAGAAGGCCGCGCTTCATCCCGCCGGCGGGGGTGCAGCGGCCGGGGCGCCTGCCGCGAACGCGGTCCCCGCGGTCCCCAATCCGCCGCCGCTGCCGCAGAGCGTCAAGCGCCCGGAGGATATCCTGCAGCAGAACGCTGCCGACATGGCGCCCGAGCCGCGGCCCTAGGCGGCGTTCCGGCTATTCCTTGGCTTTCGCCTTCTCCAGCTGGGCGACCAAGGCCTCGGAATTCTCCAGCTTTCCCTGCAAATCGGCCACCTGCGCTTGGAGCTGGCCCACATCAGCCGTGGCCTTGTTCAGCTGGATCTGCATCACGCCCATCTGGGCCTGCGCGATATCCACCTCACCCTGATGCCTGATCGAGGCCACCTTGGCGTCCTCCATCTGTGACTGAAAATCGGTGGCTATGATCCGGGTCTTGTCCAGGGTCTTCTGAAGATCCGCGGCATCGGCGTTGGCCCTGTCCGAATCCGCCTTGTCCTTGACCGATTCCGCCTGTGCGGCGTCCACGTTTTTCTGGAGCGTTTCCGCGGCCGCCTTGTCCTCGTCGACCTGTGACCGCAGCTGGAGCGCGTCGGCCTGAAGCTGGTCCGACCGGTTCTTCAATTGCGTGATGGCTTCGTCGCGGGATCCGACACGCCCCCACAGAAGGAAAATGACCACGAGGAGAACCGCAGAAAGCACCCCAAATACGATGGCGAGGACCGGGCTTCTTGCCGGCACGGGCGCCGGGACGGCGGCCGGCTCGCGGGCCTCGGCCCTGGGCCTGTTCGTAAATGGGGAGGCAATCTCGGGTCCGGACACGGCTGAAGTGGGCATAGTGCATCTATGGTACATCGCGTGGCGAAGGGGTTCCATGGGGTGTTAACCCGACACCTGGAGACGACCTCCACCGGGATTCCATGATTGCGGCGCGCCTTGGGCGAATTCAGGAATGTGCCGTGGATACCGGAGAAAAGCGGGGGCTTTCCGAGAGCGACGCGGCGCTCTACGAGCGCTTGCGCAGGGTCGGCACCGTCATCCTGGCCGCCGGCCTGCCGGCCGCCGCGCTGGTGGCCTTGACCGCCGCGCCGGTCGACGAGGGCGTTGCCGCGGATTCCAAGCGCTACGAGTATGAAATGGAGCTCGTCGGCGGCAAATCCAACGTGTTTGCAGCCGAGGTCAACGGGTGGATCGCGGGGCTCTGGCATGGAAGGGGCCTGGCCCACCTGCTTGCATTCGTCGCCGTCGCCGGATCCTTCATGTGCTTCTTCCTCGCCCACCGCCTGAAACACCACGGCCCGCGCGCCGCGCCGGTCGGCAGGAACCCGTGAAGGGGGCCGCCGCCCCTTGCCGGGTCAGGCGAAGGGCGCGGGCAGCGGTCCCGGGAAGGAGACGCCCATCTCCCTCGTGAAGATCGGCACCGACTCCTCGGTCAGGCTTGAGGCGTCGTAGTCGAGGTAGGACTCCAGGAGCATCCCATAGTAGAGGGCGGTGAAGCCCCAGAAACGGGTCTGGCCGAGGCCCTCCCCGGTCTCGGCGTTGTAATACTCGCGCAGGTTCTGGTTCCTCGTGAGGGCCATGTCAAAAAGGCGCACGGCGAGGGCATTCGCCGTGTCCCTGAAGCCGTAGAGCGAGAGACCGTGGAAAATCATGTAGTTGGTGGGCGCCCACGTGGACCCGCGCCAGTTGCACTCCCTGTGGTGGGAGCCCTGGTAGTAGTCGGGCTCGGTCCGGGCGTAGCTGGCCACCGGGTAGGCGGTCCAGAACTCGTTCTCGTTGAGAAGGTGCTCGCGCACCAGGCGGCCCGCGCGCTCCGGGGTCGAGGCCCCCGCGAACAAGGGCATGAAGTTTGTGGCCGACTTGACCCTGACCCGCTGCCCCGTCTTCTCGTTGCGGTCGTAGTACATGCCTTCGTCCTCGTCCCAGAACGTCGTGTTGATCAGCCGGGCGACCTCGTCGGCGTGCTGGTTGAAGGCTTTGACGTCGTCATCCCTACCGAGGCGCGCGGCGATGACCGCCATGGCCCGGAGTTCGCGGATCAAGTAGGATGCCAGGTCGACGCCCTCCACGGAGAAGGACCCGAGCGCCCCGGCCCGGCTCCACTGGTTGTCGGTCCCGGCCGCGTCGCACGAGTTCCAGACGGGCAGGCCGTTGTGGTCGAAGTCGTATGAAAACCACTTGTCGATGTACTTGCGAAGCCGGTCGTAATAGTTGCCCCGGACCCACTCGTAGTCGTTCTGGCTCTGCCTCGCGCCCAGGACGACAAGCTGGGCGAGGAACGGCTTAAAATGCTGCCGGTCGCGCTGCTTGATCAGGCTGCGGTTGATGTAGCCGTCGGGCTGCTGGCGGTCCAGGAACTCCCTCAGGTTCGTGAAGCAGTAGGGCCAGACGTTGAAGTACGAGAGGTAGAGGTTCTCGAAATAGAGGTCCCAGTCGTAGAACTCGTTGTAGGGATAGCCGGTGAGGAGCGTGCCCCTGATGCCGGGCATCCTGCGCAGGCCGTGGGCCAGTATGTCGTTGTTCACCGTCGCAAGGCGGCTCGACAGCAGCTCAAAGTTCGTCGCCCCGATGGCCCGCGCGAAGTCGCGTCCTCCCGGGCTCACCGGGAACGCAGGCGCGGCAGGGGCCGCGTTCTGCGCGATCGTCTGGGCCAGTCCGGCGCCGCCGAAGGCGGTGAGGCCGGCCAATGCTCCTGAGCCCTGAAGAAAGTCTCTTCGAGTCATCATTTCGGGGTGGGGTACCCCATCGGGAATAGGGAACGCCCCGCTGCGGTCAAGCTCTCGGCGGCCGGCGCCGCGCCCCGGGCGAGGCCCGCGTTGACACGTGCGGGCTCGTCGGGCAGTCGATTGCGCTCGATGACCAATAAGCCGATTCGATGGGGAATTCTCGGGACGGCGCAGATAGCGAGGAAGAACTGGCATGCCATCTACAATACCGGCGATGCAACCGTCACGGCGGTTGCGAGCCGGGACATGGCGCGCAGCAGGCAGTTCATCGCCGACTGCCAGGGGGCCAAGCCCATGGCGTCCGTTCCCGAGGCCTACGGCAGCTACGAGGAGCTGCTCGCCGCCAGGAACGTCGACGCGGTCTACATCCCGCTTCCCACCTCGGTCCGGAAGCCCTGGGTCATCCGGGCCGCAGAGGCGGGAAAGCACGTGCTTTGCGAGAAGCCCTGCGCGGTCACAGCCCCGGACCTCGAGGAGATGCTGGAGGCCTGCCGCAAGGGCGGCGTCCAGTTCATGGACGGCGTCATGTTCGACCACAGCCTGCGGATGCCCGCCATGCGCAAGGTCCTTGACGACGGCACCAGCGTGGGCGCGATCCGCCGCATCACATCGGCCTTCGCGTTCCGCGGCCAGGGCTCGTTCGTCGAGACGAACATACGCGCCGACGGCGCGCTCGAGCCCCTGGGATGCCTGGGCGACCTGGGATGGTACTGCATCCGGCTCAGCCTGTGGGCGATGGGGTGGCAGGTGCCGAGGGTGGCCTCCGCCCAGCTTATTTCCCACACCGGGCGCGCGGGCTCCCGGCCGGTGCCGATGGACCTGACGGCCGAGCTCATGTTCGATGGCGGGGTGTCGGCGGGCTTCAGCTGCTCCTTCACGACCGCGCTCCAGCAGTGGGCGATCGTCAGCGGCACGCAGGGCCAGCTGATGGTGCCCGATTTCGTCCTGCCGAGCGCGGGCGCGGAGCTGGAGTTTGACGTCGTCGGGACGAGGGGCCTCGGCGACGCGCTGGACCCGAGCTTCGTGATGGATTCGAAGCGCATCACGGTGGCCGAGCACGGGGAATGCCACCCCACGGCGCAGGAGACCCGTATGTTCCGGGACTTCGGGGACCAGATCCGCAGAGGCACGCTCAATGCATTCTGGCCGGAGATCTCCCTGAAGACGCAGCGCATTGCGGACGAGTGCTACGCCGCAGCCACCTCGGGGCTTGCCTGAAGAACGCGCGGGGTCGACCTGCGCCCCTAAAGCCAGAACCAGAGGACACAAGCCCGCGGGCCTCTTGCCGTCGGCCCCCCTCAGAGAGACGCTCCGCCGCTGGCCTCGATCCGCTGGCCCGTGATCCACCGGCTGTCGGGCCCGGCGAGGAACGAAATCGCGTCGGCAATCTCGGGCGCGGCCGCCACCCTCTTAAGGGCTTGGCGCGCCACCAGCTGCGTGCGCGCGGCCTCCGAGCGGATCCAGCCCGCCGTCAAGTCCGTGTCTACCGCGCCGGGCGCGATCGCATTCACGGTGATGCCCCGGGAGCCCAGATCCTGGGCCAACACGCGGGTCATGACATCGACCGCTCCCTTCGTTGCCGAATACGCGGTGTAGAGCGGATTCGAATAGCGGCTCAGCCCAGAGCTGAGCGTGACGATACGGCCGCCGTCGCGGATCCGCGGAAGCGCCTTCTGGATCAGGAAGAAGACGCCCTTGACGTTGGTGTCGAAGACCGAATCGAAATCCGCCTCGGTCATCTCGGTGAACGGCTTGGAGACCGCGACTCCCGCGTTGGCGACAAGGACGTCGATCAACGCGGGGAGTCCGGCCGCCTTGAGCGCGGCGTCGACCCCCTCGAAAAAGGTCCGAATCCCGTCGAGGGTCGCGACGTCGCCCTGGACGAGCGCCCCCTTTCCCGCCGCATCCTCAATATCCCGAAGGACCTCCTCGCCGTCCCTCCTCGACCTCATGTAGTTAACGACCACAAAGAAGCCGTCGCTCGCGAGGCGCTTGGCCGTCGCCGCGCCGAGGCCCCTGCTGGAGCCAGTGACCACCGCGACCCTTGTTCCTGCGTTCGATGAAACGGACATGGTTCCGAGATAAGAGGTGTTTTCAGGAAATCGCAAGGGAACCGGCCCCGCACGGCGGCGACGCGTCGCCCGGGGGGCTCATTCCGGCGGGGGCAGAGGAGAGGAGGGCGCGGGCTTTCCGTCGATCGTCTCCGCCTCCATGATCTCGACCCGGGTGCCGTCGGGATCGAAGGCGCGGATCTGGCGCTTCCTGTTCCTGCCCACGGCAATCTTGGTGGAAAGGACCGCCCCGGCGGGAAGCGGGCGCTGGGCCAGGATCTTCCCCGCCTTGGCCACATCGGGCACCTCCAGGCAAAAATGGTGGCTGACGCCGAGGTGGGCGAGGTCGGGCATCTTCTCGTAGAGCATGAGCTCGATCCAGTCCGAGCCGTCGGGGACCCTCACGGTCACCCAGCTGAGCCGCCGGCCGTCGCCGCTCCCGCGCCAGGTCTCCGTGCAGCCGAGCACGTCGCGGTAGAATGCCAACGCGGCGTCGAGATGCCTGACGATGACGCCTGCATGCGAGATGTGCGGGGAGAGACGCGTGCCGGGCAGGTGCTGGCCGTAGTCGCGGGTCGTCAAACTGTCCGGCCCGTACTGGAGGAACTCGACCGCGTGGCCGTCCGGATCCTTGACCGAGAAATACGCCGCGGCGACCCGCCCCTTCGTGACGCGGTCGGGGACCGCGATTCCCCGGGACTTGAGGAAGAGGCGCATCGCCTCGGCGTCGTCGGTCTCGAGGCCGATGTGGACGAGCCGGTCGGTCGCCGGCGCCGCCTCGGGAATGAGCTCAACGGCCTGGTGGTCGCCGATCTTGATGAATGCCGCGCGCAGGCCGCCGTCCGGACCCTGCAGCGAGAACGGCTCGGCGTAGCCAAGGAAATCGCGGTAGAAAGCGCGGGAGGCGGCGATGTCGTGCACGTAGAGGGCCACCTGGGCGACCCCGAGCACGTGCGGCCGTCCGGCCGGCGCCCCGTCGGCGGAGCGCGCGGGGACGCGGCAGGCGAGGATGCAGGCGGCAATCGCAAGGGCGCTCCGGGTTTTCACGGTGATGGGGATCAGGCTAGGCTTGCCGCAGCACGAAATACGGCTGGCGGGCGAGCGCGCTGCCGAGGCCGGGAAAGAGCCACGCGCGGCCCGGGCCGTCCGTGGGCTCAAAGTAATACTGCAGGGGAAAGGCCGAGTCGGAGTAGGCCGCCGGGATCTCGGCCTTCCAGGCGCCCGCGACCACGGCCATGGGCGCCGCCTGCCATGCGACCGATTGGTTGACGCGGCGATAATGAAGGACGACGGAGGCCTGCGCCTGGTCCGGGGGAAACGAGAGGGACAGGGCGACCGCCTGCCCGCGTCGGAATCCCGGCGGGGGCACATGGGTCGCGTTCGCCGCAGGGCGCTGCGGATGGCCGGCCGCATCGCGAACGATCGCCGCAATCTTCTCGGGTCCGGCGGCCGGCGCGGCCGGCACCGGCGCGGCGTGCGCCTCCATGGCGGCAAGGTCGCGGTCGATGGCCTCCAGCCGGTCGGACCAGTTCCCGCGCTTGAAGGGCGCGTCGCCAAAGGAGACATCGGGAACATAGACGCCGCGCGTCACGGCGGCGATCCCCACCCAGGCATCCCGCGCGGAGCGGTAAAGGCGGAGGGCCTCGGACTTCGCCGCGTCGTCCCCGGTGCGCTCGTAGAGCGCGAAGAGGACCCCGGCGCGCAGCTTCTGGCCGAAGAAACGGCCGATGCCGCCCTGCACCTGGACGTCGACCGAAAACCGGCGAAATGACGGCGCGTCCCGGTCGGTGCAGGCCTTCTGCGCCTCGGCCAGGTGCTCGAAGGTCGAGTGCGAAAGGTCCTCGAGCAGCTGGGCCACCTCGACCGGCGAATACTTGCCGTCGGGGCGGCCCTTCAGCAGGGCGTCGACGTGGTCCTCAATCCGGGAGAAGAGCTGCGGGTCGAGCGGGCTGACGGTGCCGAAGCGCTTCGGGCTCGGCGTGTCCCCGTAGGGCCCCGGGTGGTCGTGGTCCGCGATC
>Ga0181537_10005360_pt1 | contig 10378 bp, 8 predicted proteins | sample PEATcosm2014_Bin_39_FD_119765 | JGI IMG/M metagenome (GOLD analysis project Ga0181537, IMG submission 119765) | Peatland microbial communities from MTU Mesocosm Facility, Houghton, MI, USA - PEATcosm2014_Bin23_10_metaG | ecosystem: Environmental > Terrestrial > Soil > Wetlands > Peat | place... | reverse complement strand
CCAAGTGGCGGCCGCTGTTTTTGGCCTATGGCGTGTTGCTGCCGGCGCTGGCGCTGGCCGGCTATGTCACCGGCGGCAATCAAGTGTTGCGCGAAGCCAAGGCGGATCCCAATTTCGCGAGCTCGTCGCTCGAAGATTCGAATATCACTCCAGAGACCACGGCCGCCGTGAACCACATGGTGCATATCGGCTGGGGGCTCGTGGTCGGCCTCACGCTCTTGCCGTTCGCCGCGCGCGGGTTTCGCGACTGGAATTTCCGCCGCCGGCGGCCGCCGATGCTGGCGCATGCGAACGGTCGCAACGTGCCGATGCGGCCCGGCGCCACCGTGCTCGAGACGCTGCGCGCCAACGGCATAGGCCACGCCGCGGTGTGCGGCGGCCGCGCGCGTTGCACGACGTGCCGGGTCGTCGTGACCAAGGGGCTCGATCTGCTGCCTGAACCGGGCCCTTTGGAAGCGAAAGCGCTCGCCCGCATCGGCGCGACGCCCGGCATGCGGCTCGCCTGCCAGATTCGTCCGACCACAGATATCGCGGTGATGCCCTTGCTCGCCGCCGATGCCGCCGCCGCGGACGGTGCGGTGCGTGGCGGGCTTGAGGGTAGCGAACGTTCGATCACGGTGGTCTTTGTCGACATGCGCGGCTCGACGACGTTGGGTGAGGCCAAGATGCCCTACGACGTGTTGTTCATTCTCAATCAGTTCTTCCACGAGATGACCAAGGCGCTTGTGGCCACCAACGGACATTATTCGCAATTCACCGGCGACGGGCTGATGGCGCTCTATGGCCTCTACGGCGCCGATCCCGCGGTGGGGGCGGTCGACGCCGTGCGCGGCGCGCAGGAAATGCTGCTGTATCTTGAGCAGTTGAACCAGCGGTTACGCGCGGATCTGCGCGAACCGTTGCGGATCGGCATCGGCATCCACTACGGCGAAGCCATCGTCGGCGCTATGGGCCCGCCGCGCTCGCAGATCATTACCGCCATCGGCGACACCGTAAACACCTGCGCACGGCTGGAAAGCCTGACCAAGGACTATGACTGCGTCGCGATCGTATCGCGCCAAGCAGCCGAAGCCGCCGGGTTGCGGCTCGTCGGCCACGAATTGCACGAAGCGCCGGTCAAAGGCCGGACGGAGCCGATGCAGTTCTATGCGCTCAAGTCGCTTGCCGATCTGGCGATTTAGGAGCCGCAGCTGAGCGAGCGGTCGGCCAAGCGGCATGTGTTGATCGCCTTGCCGTCGGCATCGAACAGCGTGCCCGACCAGTTATTGGTGTCGAGACGGTCCCAGACCATGTAGCCGAAACCGGAATAGGTCACGGCGCTCGCCGCTTTGGCGCCGTTGATATCGGCGCCGGTGACGCTTGCCTTGGGCATTCCTTCGAGATTGTCGCCGCCGGTGCCGACAACGAGCTGCGGCGGCCGCACGCCGGCGAAATCGACGGCCTGGAAGAAATGAATGTGGCCTGCGACGTACATACGCACGCTTGCCGGCATGTCGGCGCCGAGTGCAGCCTGCAGCACCTTGTTGGAGACGATATTGACGTCAGCGTCACCCGGCTTTGCGAGCATGGCGTTGATGGGCTTGTGTGTCGCGAGCCACGCATAATCCGGAATTTTGGCGGCCACCCCGAGAAATTGGCTGTGCAGGACCGGAACCTGGTCGCTGTCCTCGGCGGCATTGTCTTTCACCTTGGCGCTGTCGACGACAATGAGCGCGAAGTCACCCAGCTGCACGACGTAGTCGCCCGTGAGATCGCGGCATGACGCTTCCAGCGCGGCTGGATCGAGGAAGCGGAACCAGCCTTCGCCGGCGCGGCTGCAATCCTCATGATTGCCGCGCACCATCACCCAGGGCGCGGCGGCAAACAACGGCGCCGCCGGTTGAAAGAAGTCGGCAAACCAGGGATCCCAGCCATAGCCTGACGGGCTGCCGGCGCAGCCGGTATCGCCGGCCGGGCAGGGCGATTCGCGATATTCATAGTCGCCGACATGGATGACGAGGTCGGGGCGGGCGGCAGCCGCGTGCGCGGCCACCTTCGGGAACGGCCATGCGTTCGGGTCGTTGCAAGCCTGCGTGGCGTCGCCGTTGAGAAGGCGGCAACCGGTATCGCCGAATATCACGATGCGGCGCGGATTGGGCCGGGCGAGCGGCAGCGGCTTGCCGTCGAGCAGGGCGACCCCCGCGCCAGCGGGCACCGGGACCTCGCAGCCGCGTACCGGAAATTGTGCGGGTTTGATATTGCCGAACTTTTGCGTCGGGTCGGATCGGACGTTCATTTGAATCGCGACGCCGTCGAAACTCACCGTGGGGCATGTGTCATCGGTGATCGCGCGTATGCTGGAAGCGCCGTCCGGCTCTATTTCGGTCCATTGCGCGAGAATTTTGGCGTCCGCGCCCTGCCGCGCCGCCAATAAGGTCAGCGCCACGACGACGAGGGTGCATGAAGCGCGCCGCTGCCTCATCGTCTTCTCCCTGGCGGCAAGATGGGATGATCGCGCCGAGCGTGAGCCTGCCGTCTTCTCGCGAAACAATTATTACGGTGCGGCGATGTGCCAGACATTATTGACGCCGTCGCCGGTCGCGTCGCCGGGCTTGGCGTCCTTGCCGAAGGTGTAAAGCGGCTTGCCTTTATAGGCCCACTGTTTGCTCCCGTCCGCCCGCGTGACGATTGTCCAGTCGCCGGAGGCCGCCACGCCTGCGGCCGCGGGCAGCGGCGGCCAATTGGCGGCGCATTTGTCGTTGCAATTCGATGTGCCGGCGGTGTCGCGATCGAACACATAGAGCGTCATACCTTTGCCATCGACCAGCGCCTTGCCCTTGGCGGTGTCGGCGCTGGAGGCGGGGGCGGTCTGGGCCAAAGCGGCGCTCACAGCGAACGAAAGAAGACAGGAAGCGAAAAAAGCCGGGATGCACTTGCGCATGCGGAGTCTCCCTGAGCCAAGCATTCATCAAATCTAGAATCTATTCGACGCGCTCCCAACCCTCGGGCATCAGCCGCTCCTGCGGCAGGAAGCGGCTTTTATAATCCATCTTGCGCGAGCCACGCACCCAATAGCCGAGATAGACGTAAGACAGCCCCATGCGTTGCGCGCGCGCGATGTGGTCGAGCACCATGTAGGTGCCGAGCGAGCGCGTCGCCTCATCGGGCTCGAAAAACGAATAGACCATGGACAGCCCGTCGCCGAGTACGTCGGTGAGCGCGATCGCGACGAGATCGCCGTCGTCGCGCTTGGCTGTGTCGGCCGCAAGGGGAGGAGCATAGGGCGTATTCCCGCGCCGACGGTATTCGATGATGCGCGTCTCGATATGGCTGTCCTCGACCATCATGGCGTAGTCGAGCACCGTCATGTCGGCCATGCCGCCGTCGCGATGGCGGGAATCGAGATAGGCGCGGAACACGGAATATTGCTCGGATGTCGGTACCGCGATCCGCATGTCGCTCGCAATATCGGCGTTGCGCCGCACGATCCGGCGCATGCTTTGCGTCGGCCGGAAGTCTCGGGCGACAACACGAACCGACACGCAGGCGCGGCAACCTTCGCAGGCTGGCCGGTAGGCGATGGACTGGCTGCGGCGGAAACCGCCCTGGGTGAGGATGTTGTTGAGCTCGGCGGCGCGTTCCCCGACCAGATGCGTAAAGACCTTCCGCTCCTCCTTGCCCGCCAGATAGGGGCAAGGGGAAGGGGCGGTCAGGTAGAACTGCGGCGTATCGCGCGAGTGCTGGGTCACGACTGCTGGGTCACTTGTCGCTTTGGTTCGATGCTTTGGCGCATAGGATCGCCCGAGACTCATGCCACGTCAAAGGCCAATTGCGCCTCAGCGCGCCGCGTGGATCCGTAGCGAAGCCGCCCGCGGCGCGCTGTTGATAAGGACGGTGCCGATCAAAATGTCATGCAGAAGCCGCCGCCGCGCGTTGAAAAAGCCGATCAGGAGGACAAAGGGGCTCAGCACGCTGATGCTGATCCAAAAGACCACGGCATGGACGGCGCCGAGCACGAAATAGGCCGGCGCCCCGTACCAGGTGCGCATTTCGATCTCCATGGCGCGCATCCCGAGGGTGGCGGACGCCGGGCTGCCGAGCGTGAACCCGTAATAAAACAGCGCCCAGAGCACCGAGGCGGGCGACAACAGCCAGAACAGCGCCCAGCCGAAGCCGAATGTGACAAGGCCGAATACGAAGATGAATATTGAGGCTGCGACGAGCGGGATCGCTATGACGATCAGGTCTATGATGAAGGCGACGACGCGGCGGGCCAAAACGCCCTCGAACAGTTCCGGATTGGCCGCGGGGTCGTAAGCATGCGGTTTGACGTCGAAAGGCATGCCGGTTCGTCCGGGACCGGTTCCGGGACCAGCTGCGCCGCTTGGAGCAGAATCCGTCATGATCGACTTCGCAGTATAATCGCAACGCCGCCGCTCAACAACGACCGCCAAAGGCCTCAGCCCAAACCGCCATGCAAGAGCCGCCGCACATCACGCTCGCCGATATCGAGGCAGCCCGCCGCACGATTGCCGGTCACGTGTTACGCACGCCGATATTGGCGGCGCCGCCGCTTTCGGCGCTCACCGGCGCCGACGTCTATGTGAAATATGAGAATTTGCAGGTCACCAATTCGTTCAAAGAGCGCGGCGCTTGCGCCAAGCTCACGGCACTCGGTCCAGCCGAGCGCCGCCGCGGCGTGATCGCCATGTCGGCGGGCAATCACGCCCAAGCGGTGGCCTATCACGCCCGCCGGTTGGCGGTTCCGGCCACCATTGTCATGCCGATCACGACGCCGTTCGTGAAGGTGAAGGTGACCGAAGCGTTCGGCGCGACGGTGGTGTTGCACGGCGAGACCCTGGCGGAAGCGCAAGTGCGCGCCGCAGTGATCGCCGGTGAGAGAAATCTCGTCTGGGTCCATCCTTATGACGATGCGCATATCATCGCCGGCCAAGGCACCATTGCGCTGGAAATGCTGGAAGAGGTGCCGGAGCTCGACGTTATGATCGTTCCGATCGGCGGCGGCGGCCTCATTGCCGGCAACACAATCGCGGCGCACGCGATCAAGCCAGGAATTGAAGTCGTCGGCGTCGAATGCGCGCTCTATCCGTCAATGTGGAACGCGATCCACGGCGGCAAAAAACCGTGCGGCGGCGCGACACTGGCCGAGGGCATCGCCGTAAGCGCGGCCGGCGCCCTGACGCTGCCGATCGTGCGCGAGCATGTCCATGACATTATCCTGGTCGACGAACCTCAGATCGAGCGCGCCGTGAACGCCTTTCTGACTCTGCAAAAAACCATGGCTGAAGGCGCCGGCGCCGCCGGGCTTGCCGCGATGCTGGCCGCGCCGGACCGATTTGCCGGGCGTAAGGTCGGGCTGATCCTGTGCGGCGGCAATATCGATCCGCGCATCCTCGCCTCCATCATGGTGCGCGAGCTGGAGCGCGAAGATCGCATCGTGTCGTTCCGCCTGACGATTCCCGACCGGCCGGGAATTTTAGGACAAATTGCCAGCCGGCTCGGCGAACTCGGCGCCAATATTCTGAGCGTCGATCATCACCGTTTGTTCCTCGACGTCCCCGCCAAGGGCGCTAAGCTCGATGTAACCGTCGAGACACGCGATGGCGCCCACGCTGAACAGATTTTGCGCACGCTTTTGGCCGACGGCTATCAGCCGGTGCGGATGGAGGGCGGCGCCGCGCTGGAGTGAAAGTGAGAGCCTGTTACCAATGCTGCATCCCAGGTTCGTAGGCGTAGGGCGGGGCGGCGTCGGTGGTCGTTGCCGCGGCGGGAGCATCCGCCGGACGGGCGCGCGGTATTGGCACGGCGGTAATCTCGACCATTGCGAACACGTTCGGACGATGGCGCGGCAGCGGGATCCGTCCGGTGATCGGATCGGGGGCGGGAAGGTCGTCTGCACTGCCGTCGGATGAGGCCGAATGATCCTGGCCGCTTGATTGTTGGCCTGATGGCGCCGTTGCGGCGTCTGAAGCCGCATTGTTTGCCGGAGCCGGCCACGCGAAGGGCTGAGCGGATGCCGGTGGCGCTGCGGCTTTGTCGCTCTTGTCGGTGCTATCCTGCGGCGCGGGTGCCGGGCCGGCGGATACGCCCGATTCAGGCGTCATTGCCGCAACAGGGCCTGGCGAAGGCGTCATCGCCGTGGGTGGAGCAGTCGCCGGCGGCGGCGTCAACACGGCCTGACCGGCGGTGATCTGAGGCGCGGTTGCCGGCGCTGCCATGCTTGTTGTCTGCGGCTGACTGCCGGACGCGGCATTTGTGGTTGCGTCAGCCGTCACCTGGGGAGGGGAGGCGGATGTCTGGGCTTGCTGCGGAGCGGCTATCGCCGGAGCCTGGTTCGTGGCGGCGGCCGTATTGTCCGACGGCGGCGTTATCGCCATCGGTTGGAATATCGGCGCCCTGGCTGGCGCGATATAGCTGCGGATGAACGTGGTGATGGTCCACATCACCACCGGCACGGCGATGATCACCGCCACCAGGATAATGATCCGCTGCAGAACTGGCGTATAGAGCCGGATATTGTCGTCGTCGTAATCACGCATCACGTCCGCCTCGTGCTCGTATCCCGGCGGGGTGGGTCAGTGAGACAGCGCCATTCTTTAGATCGCGCCTGCCTTCAGTTTTTCCGCGACTGTCGCGGCAAAATAGGTCAGCACCCCGTCCGCTCCGGCCCGCTTAAACGCGATGAGGCTTTCGATCATGGCCTTGTCGCCGTCGAGCCAGCCGTTCCCAGCGGCTGCCATGATCATCGCATATTCGCCGGACACTTGGTAGGCGAAGGTCGGCATGCCGAAGGTGTCTTTGACCCGTTGCAGGATGTCGAGATAGGGCAGGCCCGGCTTGACCATGACCATGTCGGCGCCCTCGGCAATGTCGAGTTCCACCTCGCGCAAAGCCTCCTCGGCATTGCCCGGATCCATCTGGTAGGTGCGTTTGTCGCCAATGAGCGTGGCGTTGGAGCCGACGGCGTCGCGGAACGGCCCGTAGAAGGCTGAGGCATATTTGGCCGCATAGGCCATGATCTGCACGTCGGCAAAGCCTGCGCCATCGAGGCCCGCGCGGATGGCGCCGACGCGCCCGTCCATCATGTCCGACGGCGCGATAATGTCGCAGCCAGCTTCGGCCTCGACCAAAGCCTGGCGGACCAACACGCCCACGGTCTCGTCGTTGAGGATCACGCCGTCGCGCAGGAGGCCATCGTGGCCATGGCTGGTATAGGGATCGAGCGCAACATCGCAGAGCAAGCCGATATCCGGCACTTCTTTTTTGATGGCGCGGATGGCGCGGCAAACGAGATTATCGGGGTTGAGCGCTTCCGAGCCGGCATCGTCGCGCCGGCCGGGGTCGGTATAGGGAAACAGCGCCAGACAGGGGATGGTGAGCTTGGCGGCCCGTTCGGCGGCGCGGACCGCCTCATCGACCGAAAGGCGCTCGACGCCGGGCATGGAGGTCACGGGTGCCCGGATTTTTGCGCCATCGACAACGAACAGGGGCCAGATCAGATCGTCCGTCGTGAGCACGTTTTCGCGCACCATGCGACGGGACCATTCGGCGCGGCGATTACGGCGCGGACGGACGGCCAGATCGAGGCGCTCGGCCGGCGCTTTCGCCTCAACCGGCGTTAGCCGGCTCCTTTCCAGGGGGCGGCCGAATTTGATCGCCATCAGTCAGCTCCGTTCGGCACTCGGTCCGTCTTCTTTTAGCCCGTCCATGCCTAAGCCGCCACTAAGCGCGCCTGCGGTTTTTGGCGGCCGACGGAAGCCCCTCGGTAGCGTTGACGCCTTCTTGGAGCCGCTCTATCGCTCCCGCTCTCGGTTTGGCGAGCTTCGACCGGACCAAATCTTTTCGCGGCCGGCTTACGGAACAGCATGAGCGATCAATCGCAAAGGCGACCCACCCGGCCGAGCGATATCCTCGAACCGGTACTCATAGAAAATGCTGCCAGGCGAGGCACTTGGACAGACTATCTCGTCTTGTTTCTGCGCATTATGGCCGGCGTTTCGCTGATTAAGGGTCTTTATCACTGGTCGCAGGTGCTTGGCATCGGCGACGGCGCGGATGGCGGCTTTGAGACGCGGACCATCGCCTGGCAGACCTCGACGGTGTTTTTTGCCGTGCTTGATCTGGTCGCCGCGGTCGGGCTGTGGCTCGCCGCCGCCTGGGGCGCGGTGGTGTGGCTCACCTCGGTCGTGTCGATGGCGGCGGTGGAGATGTTCTTTCCGCAAGTCTACGGTGGCAGCCTATTCATCGTATTTATTGAGCTGACGCTGCTCGGGCTTTATCTCTATTTGGCGATCGTTTCGGCCCGCGAACATCATTGACCGGACGCGCGCAGCGCCATGCGGATGCGCTGCGGCGTTGCCGGGATTTCGTCGATCGAAGCCCCAAACGGCGCCAGCGCATCGTTGATGGCATTGACGATTGCGGCGGGCGCGCCGATGGCGCCGCCTTCGCCGAGGCCCTTGGCCCCGGTCACCGACGATGCCGCGGGCGTTTCGATGTGGTGCAATTCGATCGGCGGGATTTCGCAACTGGTCGGCGGCAGGTAATCGGCCAGCGTCGCGGTTTGGATATTGCCGAGCGCGTCGTAGACGATTTCCTCTAGCAGCGCGTTGCCGATGCCTTGCGCGATGCCGCCGTGGACCTGACCGTCGGCGATCATCGGATTGATGATGCGGCCGGCATCTTCCACGGCGAGAAATTTCTCGATCGCGACGCGGCCGGTTTCGACGTCGACCTCGACGATGGCGACGTGGCAGGCATTGGAGAAGGTCCCGGGCGGATCGTAGAACGCGCTTTCGTTCAGTCCCGGCGTGATCTCGCCTTTGAAGCGGTGGGTCTGATGATAGGCGGCGCGCGCCAGCGTCGCGATCGTCACGGCGCGGTCGGTGCCGGAGACTTTTGCGCTGCCGTTTTCCAATACGATGTCCTCGGGCGCGGCCTCGAGTTCATGGCATGCGATAATGCGCAGCTTGTCGCGGGTTTTGCGCGCCGCAAGCAGTGTCGCGCCGCCGGAAATCACCATCGACCGGCTGGCGAAGGTGCCCCAGCCGTAGGGCGTGCGGTCGGTGTCGCCGTGCACCACGCGGACGATTTGCGGCAGGACGCCGAGTTCGTCGGCGACGAGCTGCGCCAGCGTGGTTTCGAGCCCCTGGCCGTGCGGGCTCGCGCCGATGCGCGCTTCGACGAGGCCCGACGGATCCATGACGACGTCGACATTTTCCCAGCCCGGCGTGATCTCCATGCCGCGCGCGGCGAAAGCCGGACTGCCGTAGCCGGTGCGCTCGGAAAACGTCGCAAATCCGATGCCGAGAAAACACCCGCGCGATCGCGCTTCGGCTTGGCGGGCGCGAAACGCCGGCAGATCGATCGTGGCGGCGGCGATCTCCAGTGTTTCGAGATAGCTGCCTTCGTCGAACACCAGGCCGGTGGCGGAGGTGTAGGGAAATTGCGCGATCAGATTGCGCTTGCGGATCTCGACCGGGCTTAGCGAGAATGCGGCGGCGGCTTTGTCCATCAGCCGTTCGATGGCGAAAGTGATGACGGGGCGCGACACGCCGCGATAGGGCGCCATGGTGCAGGTGTTGGTCGCCACGCCGCGCGCGCGGCAGGAATAAGCCTGCACCTCGTAGGGTCCGGGCAGTTCGGCCATCGCCATCAGCGGCTCGACGCCGCAGGTCGTCGGGAAGCACGAATAGGCGCCGATATTGGCGGTCACGTCGCCCGACAGCGCTATAAGCTTGCCGTTGGCATCGAAGGCGCCTTCGAGCGCGACATGCTGGTCGCGGCTATGGAAGGCGGCGATCAGGTTTTCGCGCCGGTCCTCGTTCCAGGCGACGCTATCGCGCAGTTTCCGCGCCAGCCAGACCAGCAGGACATATTCGGCCGGCAGCGACATTTTCTGGCCGAAGCCGCCGCCGACGTCGGGCGCGACGACGCGCAAATCAGATTCCGCAAAGCCGAGAAGGTCGGAGATCGCGGTGCGCGTCAGATGCGGCATCTGGGTGGTGCAGGTCAGCGTGGTGCGGCCGGTGGCCGGATCGAATGCTGCATGCGCGGCGCGCGCCTCGAGCGGCGTTGCGTTCTGGCGGTGCGAGCGCGCATCGAGCCGGATGCGGCGGTGCGCGCCGGCGAACGCGGCGTCGAAGTCCTTGGTTTTGGTTTGACCTTCGACCACGACATTAGGCGTGTCGTGGACCCGCGGCGCAGCCGGCGACAGCGCCTCGCGGCCGCCGACCACCGCCGGCAATTCTGCGATATCGACCTCGACCCGATCGGCGATGTCCTCGGCTTCCGCGCCACTCGGCGCATACACGGCGGCGACCGGTTCGCCGACAAAGCGCACGACGTCTTTGGCCAGGATCGGCTGCGCGATCGGCTG
>Ga0181537_10005359_pt1 | contig 10379 bp, 10 predicted proteins | sample PEATcosm2014_Bin_39_FD_119765 | JGI IMG/M metagenome (GOLD analysis project Ga0181537, IMG submission 119765) | Peatland microbial communities from MTU Mesocosm Facility, Houghton, MI, USA - PEATcosm2014_Bin23_10_metaG | ecosystem: Environmental > Terrestrial > Soil > Wetlands > Peat | place... | reverse complement strand
GGCCGGCGGGATTGAACGGTCCATCGCGACGCCGGTGACCGACCCGGGCTGGTCGCGTGACGTGGCCGCGCAGGTTCAGATGATGGCGTCGGCCAAGGTGCAGAGCGCCACGCTGCGACTTTCGCCCGAGCACCTGGGTCCGGTGGAAGTCCACATCGACATGCAGGCGTCGCAGATCAACGTCAACTTCATTGCTGCGCATGCCGATACGCGAATCGCGCTCGAACAGAGCGTTCCGACGCTGCGCGCCATGCTGGCGCACGGCGGACTGACGCTCGGGCAGACCCAGGTCCAGGGCGAAGCGAGATCCGGTTCACAGTCGGGCGGACGTGCCCGCGATGACGCGGTGCCGGCTGCCGGTGAGGAGCCGGTCAAGATCGCAGCGGTTCGCAGTGCCGGGCTCATCGATGAGTACGCCTGAGTGCACGCCGCAGCAGCGACAATTTTCCGTCAGTGCCGACCGATTTGGCGCTGGCACAGCGTTTGCTCCATGAGCAGGCATTGCGTTTCAACATCTACGTAACAGAGCGATACCGACATGGCCACCGAAGCTGCAAGGGTTGAAGCCGCCACCAAGGAGGCGGGCGATGCCCCAAAAAAGAAAAAGGGCAAGCTGCTCTTCATCATCGTCGCCGTGATGCTGCTCGGCGGTGCGGGCGCCTGGTTTGCATTCAAGCCCAAGCCCGACGCGGCTGCCGCCGAGGCGCCGGCGGAGAAGGCCACCCCTAAGACCGCGGCCCTGTATTACAAGTTCGATCCGGCCTTTGTCGTCAATTTCGGCGGTGAGGGCAGCGCGCGGTACCTGCAGGTCATGGTGGAAGCCATGACGCGCGATCCGCCAACCCTGGAGATGATCAAGAACAACGAGCCGGCGGTGCGCAACGACCTGGTGCTGCTGTTCTCGAGCCAGGACAATGCCAGCCTGCTTTCGCCCGACGGCAAGGAAAAGCTGCGCAACGCGACCCTCGAGATCGTGCGAAAGATCGTCGCGGCCGAGGGCGGCGAGTCAAAGAATGTCGAAAACGTGTACTTCACCAGCTTCGTGATCCAGTAAATGAGCGCGGAGATTCTCAATCAGGATGAGATCGATGCGCTGCTGAAAGGCGTCGATGACGGCGCGGTTGCCACCGAACCGCCACCGGAGGAGCCTGGCAAGGCCAGGGCCTACGATCTGGCCACCCAGGTTCGCATCGTCCGCGGCCGCATGCCGACGCTAGAAATGATCAATGACCGCTTCGCGCGCCTGTTCCGTGTCGGGCTGTACAACATGCTCCGGCGCACGCCCGAGATCAGCGTAGCGCCGGTCAAGGTGCAGAAATTCACCGAGTACACGCAGAACCTGCGCGTGCCGTCGAGCCTGAATCTGATCAAGATCAACCCACTGCGCGGCACTGCACTGCTGACCCTCGATGCGACGCTGGTATTTGCGATCGTGGACAATTTCTTCGGCGGCAATGGCCGCTACGCCAAGATCGAAGGCCGGGAATTTACGCTCACGGAAGGACGCATCGTGCAGATGGTATTGCGCGAGGCGTTCGCGGATCTGACCGAAGCCTGGAGCGTCTGCACGCCGATCACCATCGAATATCTTAATTCGGAGATCAATCCGCATTTCGCCAATATCGTCAGCCCGTCGGAGATCGTGGTGGTCACCGCGTTTCGAATCGAGCTCGAGGGCGGCGGCGGCGAACTACACGTCACGCTTCCCTACGCGATGATCGAACCGATCCGCGATCTGCTCGACTCGGGCGTGCAGAGCGATCGCATGGAGCGCGACGAAAGCTGGAACCGGACGCTGCGGGCGGAGATCGAGGAAGCCGAAATTGAGCTCACCCCGGTGCTCGGTCACACCACCCTGACACTGGGCCGGCTGGTCGATTTGAAGCCGGGCGACATCATTCCCTGTGATTTCGATGGCGAAGTCACCTTGCTGGCTGAAGGCGTGCCGGTGCTCCGCGGTGGCTTCGGCGTATCGCGCGGCCAACAGGCCGTGAAGGTTTCCCAACGGATCGGACGGCGCAAGCAGCCGATATTAAGTAATGTGGCAGGCAGGTCATGAGTACACAAACCTCGAGAGCGATCGAACCGCAACCGGCCGAGATGAACGATTTGAAGCCCGATGCGCCCGACGCTGCTGCAAATCGTGAGTTGAATCTCGACGTGGTCCTGGACATTCCGGTCACACTATCCATGGAGGTGGGCCGCAGCCGGGTCAGCATCCGCAACCTGCTGCAGCTCAGCCAGGGGTCCGTCGTCGAGCTCGACCGTGCCACCGGAGAGCCGCTGGACGTGTACGTCAACGGCACCCTGATTGCGCACGGCGAAGTCGTCGTCGTGAATGACAAGTTCGGCATCCGGCTCACGGATGTGATCAGTCCCGCCGAACGGATCCGCAAGCTGAAATAAGCGGATTCAAGCGGATTCAAGACATGCCGTCGCCGGCCGATAGGACCACTCGACGGGAACGCATTCAGGAGAAATGTACTTTGCCACAGACGCTCCAGCCCGAGATCGCATCGACGCAGCAATTACTGTTCCAGTTCGTCAGCGAGCTCGCCAGGGAACTGTCGGTCGGGCATGTCGATCTGCCATCCTTTCCGGATGTTGCCGCGCGCGTGCAACAGATCCTGTCGGATGAGGCCGTCACCGGCGAACGCATCGCGCGCGTGGTCAGCTCCGATGCGGGCCTGGCCGCCCGCATCCTGACCATGGCGAATTCGACGCTGCTGCATCGTGGCGGCTCACGGGTGACGGACCTCAAGCTTGCGGTCACGCGGATCGGGCATGAAAATATCCGAACCGCGGCGCTGGCCTATGCCACGGCGCAGCTACGCCGCGCCGCGCAACTCGGTCACATTCGCGCCAAGCTCGACAATTGCTGGCACGAGGGCGTGCGGGTGGCGGCCTTGGCCCATGCGATGGCGAAGGAGTCCAAGTGTGTGCGTACCGATGAGGCGATGCTGGCGGGATTGCTGCACAACATCGGCAAGATCTACATCATCGCGCGCACGCCGCGCGAACAAATCGACTCCTTCAGCGATGACGGTGAGGAACTCCGTAGCTGGCACCCGAGCATCGGGCAGGCGCTGATCGAGAACTGGAAGCTCGGCGACGAGCTGGCCGCTGCCGTGGGCGGTCAGTACGAACTCGATCGCACCCACTCAGGGCCCGCGGATCTTCAGGATCTGCTTATCGTCGCCGTCAACGTCGCCACGCAGATGGCAAACAACAGCGCGGATGACTCCGCCCTGGCCAAGATACCGGCCGCCGCGGCACTAGGGTTGAACGACTCCGCACTGATTCGAATCATGCTCGAGTCGCAGGCGGATGTTGAAATGCTCGAAGCGGCACTCGGATAGCCCTCGATTCGACCCGCTTCAGTCCGCCGGCGCGGTATTGGTGAAGTAAGTGAGCACGTAGGCCTTCAACGTGCCATCGCTCTGCGGGATTCCCGACAGCTTCACCTTGGCGCCAATCGTCAACCCGGCGGTCAGAGTCGAAAGCCCTGATGCGGTCGTGATGTCCACCGGACTGATGGTCACGATGCCATTGCCATAGTCGACCTGGTAGACCAGCGTCGCCTCGCCGCTGCTGTTGCTGACATCGATAGTGACTGGTTGCGTACCACCGGTGGCCGTGGCCGTGAAACTATAGCCGCTGCTCGCAGCCGCCAGCGCCGTTGCCACGGAGGCGACCGGGACTGGGACCGGAAGCAGCACACTCGCGGCGGCACTCCAGCCCGTGGAGTTGGCAGGGTCGCCCCACTTGGCGTAACTCACGCCCCAGGCCGATATTGGCCCGGCGGCGCCGCCGAAATTGACGCTGCCATCGGTCGCCGCCACGAAATCGCCGATTGCCGGGTTGCCGGAATCGACGAGAGTTGGATAGGCGAAGTTCCACCACTCGTACCCCGTGAGAATGTAATCGAGCGTGACGACGTAATCATCGGCCGCGTGCGGGAAGTTGCGCGTGTACATGAAGTTGCTGGTGGTCGCCTGGGATATCGTGCCGGAATAGGCCGCGGTCTCGATATCGATGCTCTGCGCCACCATCGGCGTGGCGAGCGGATCGACCGCACTGGCATGCACCTTGAAGCCACGCACGAAATTGTTGCCGGCCAGAAAGGAGGGCCCGGTGCCGATCGGAGTGGCGTCCGCGACGGCATTGGCAGGCTGGCGGAAATAAAACTGCGTGTTGGCATCGACCTGCATCGGCACACCCACACCCGATTCGTTCTCAACGGTGATGATGTCGGTGGTCGTATCGACGTGCAGCACATGTCCTTCCGGACTCAGCCAGACGTTGTCGAAGTTGCTGCTCACCCAGATGCGTGTTGCAACCAGGGTGCCGTCCTCCTGGTAGCGGGCCGCGATGCGTACATAGCGACTATCGAGAGTGCTCTCACCGGCGAAGCTCTTGATCGTGGAGGTTGTTCCGGCATCGATGTCGTATAGGAGCGTGCCGTTGGCGGCATCGGCGAGAATCGACAGCGACTGTGAACTCATGACGGCGGTCTCCGGCGATACCACCGGCAGGGTCGGAAAGTCGCGGGTGATGGTGATGGCGGAGTTGTCGCTGGCAATCGCGGTCACCGTGCCGTACATATGCCGCAGCACCAGCTGCGCGATATCGGCGATGGGGTGATGACGCACCGGCCCGGTGAAATTGACGGCCCAGTGGGTGTCGGTCGCTCCGGGCGGCATGTGGCCGACGAGAAAGGCCGGGTGCGACAGGTCGAATTCCAGGTCGAGCGCATTGCTCGATGTCGTTGTGACGGTAAGCGGGGTGACGAAACTGATCGAGATGGGCACCACGAGGTTCGGAGCACTGCCCTCCGTGTGCTGGATCTCGATGTTGGACGAAGCAACCGATGCGCCGGCTGCGAGGCTGAAACCGGTTTCCGGGTCCGCGGACGCGGTCAGGATCACATCGCCTGGGTTGCCAGCCACGGTGATCACCGCGCCGGTGTAGGTGCCAACCGGCACCGAGACATTGCCGAGGATTTCACCGAGCTGATCAAGCTGCTCGAGATTGATGGTGGGCACCGTCGATGGGGCCGTGTACACCGTGACATTGGCGCCGGCATCCTGCGGCACCAGCGCGATGCTGATGATCTTGACGCCAATCGTCGCCCAATCATCGGATGATGCATCACTGACGATCAGCGGCACGGTGCCCGATTGCGGGCTGGCTGCCTGCAGGGAGCCCGAGGAACCGCCACTGCCACTGCCGCAAGCAGCAAGTGAGCCCGTGAGAACCGCGGAGACCGCAAAGCCAATCAGATTGTTGCGCATGACCATTCCTCGAGCCGTCGTTTGTTTGACGTTGAGTCACCAAGCGCCCGACCACGCTATCGGTTGACCCGCGGACTGTCGGCGAATCACGACCGCCAAATAACCGGCGCCCACCTACACAGGCTGACGCGTCGGCCGTTATGTGAACCGCGTCACGATCGGCCCGCGCCCGCAATTCAAACAGCCAGAATGACTTAGCTGCGTGCCCGCGACTCTGGCATGCGCGTTGCTCCATCGGCTGCGAACCTCCGTGTGGAGATCTGCGAGTCTTGAGAAGTCCCAAATTAAGCGCAGCCGCGAGCCGCGCGTGGCGATCGCTCGCCGCGTGCGCCATTGCCCTTGGTACGGGCGACTTCGCCAGTGCGGCCGAGTCGCTGCCCTTTGCTGCCGCTACGGCACAAACGGTACCCACACCGATGGCCGGCACGCTTCGAGTCACGCTAGCCATGCTGCTGGTTCTCGGCGCGCTGCTGACGGCGGCATGGTTTGCGCGACGCGTGCGTGGCGTAAGCGGTCCGAACGCCACTGGGCTGACAGTGCTGGCACAGGTATCCCTGGGAACACGCGAGCGCGCGGTGCTGCTGCGGGTCGGCGCCTTCCAGGTGCTGGTCGGCGTCGCGCCGGGCAACGTGCGCACATTGCATGTCATCGACGGCGTCGCCGCACCGGACGTCGCGGACGTCGCCGGTGTCGCAGGCTCATCGGAGACCGCACGTCCCACTTTCAAATCGATGCTGATGAAGAGCCTGGGCAAATGAACGCATCCATGCGCAATATCAAAACGATAGCTGCCCGCAAGCCCCCTGGCTTGATGATTTTCTGCCTGGCCGGCGGCCTGTTGCTGCTGCCCGTCGCCGCGAGCGCCGCGGCCGCGGTCGCCGCTCCGGGGATTCCTGCGGTCGCCGTACAGAGCAGCGGCGGCGGACAGACCTACACGCTGACTATCGAGCTGCTCGCATTGATGACCGCGGTGACGCTGCTGCCCGCGGCGCTGCTGATGATGACTGCATTTACGCGCATCGTGATCGTGCTGTCGATCCTGCGGCAGGCCATCGGCGCTGGCCAGACCCCGCCCAACCAGGTGCTGATCGGGCTGGCGCTGTTCCTCACCCTGTTCGTCATGTCGCCGGTCATCGACAAAGTCCGCACCGATGCCGTCGTGCCCTATATGGCCGGCAGCATCGACACCGCCACGGCGCTCGAGCAGGGGGTTGCCCCGCTGAAGACCTTCATGCTCGAGCAGACGCGCGAGAGTGACATCGCCACCTTCGCACACATTTCCGGCGGCAAGGGTTTTGCCAGTCCGCAGGATGTGCCGCTGACGATGCTGGTGCCCGCGTTCGTGACCAGCGAGCTCAAGACCGCCTTCCAGATCGGATTTCTGCTGTTCATCCCCTTTGTGATTATCGACCTGGTGGTGGCCAGTGTGCTGATGTCGATGGGCATGATGATGCTCTCGCCGGTGCTCATCTCACTGCCGTTCAAAATCATGCTGTTCGTGCTGGTTGACGGCTGGACGCTGGTCATGGGCTCGCTGGCGTCCAGTTTCTACCGTTAGTCCGAGGCACCCATGAGTCCCGAAACCGTCATGACCATCGGCCAGCACGCGCTGGAGATGACTCTCATGCTGGCCGCGCCCATGCTGCTGGTCGGACTTGCGATCGGCATCCTGGTCGGCATCTTCCAGGCCGCCACGCAGATCAACGAGATGACGCTCTCGTTCATACCCAAGCTGCTGGGCATCGCCACCACGCTGGTGCTGGCCGGACCCTGGATGCTCAAGCAGTTCGTCGGCTACACACGCATGCTGATCGAAAGTATTCCAAGCCTGATCGGCTAGCGACCCGTGCCGATCCTGACCTTTCCGCAGATCGAGAGCTGGATCGGCAGTGCCTTCTGGCCGTTCCTGCGCATCGGCGCCTGTCTGATGGTGGCGCCCGTGTTCGGCACGAGCTACGTGCCGCCGCGCGTCCGCATCGTGCTGGCTGGTGCCCTGACCCTGATTGCGCTGCCGTTGCTGCCCCCGCTCGAAGGCCTGACGGTGCTGTCGGCCGACGGCATCATCACCACCGTCGAGCAGATCATCGTCGGTGCCGCGCTGGGCTTTGCGCTCCAGCTGATGTTCGATGCGCTGACCCTGGGAGGTCAGATCATCGCCAACGGCATGGGACTGGGCTTCGCCTTCAACGTCGATCCGCTGCGCGGTGTGACGACCCCGGCACTCGGGCAGTTCTACTCTCTGCTCGGCGTGCTGGTGTTCCTCTCGCTCGACGGCCACATCGCGCTGATCGACACGCTGATCACGAGCTTTCGCGGTCTGCCGATTGGTCCTCACGGACTGAGCGTTTCGGCCACGCAATCGCTGGCCAATTGGGGCGATGAGCTCTTCATGGGTGCGCTGCGCGTGGCGCTGCCGGGCATGACCGCACTGATGGTGATCAACCTGGGCTTTGGCGTCATGGCGCGCGCCGCCCCGGCGCTCAATCTCTTTGCCGTGGGCTTTCCGATTACGCTGGTGTTCGGATTCGTGATCGTGCTGTTCGGACTGCCCGGCATCCAGACGGTGGTTGTCGATCTGGTGAACTCGGCTTTCACCTTCATGCGCACCATCGTCGGGAGCACCTGAGGCATGGCCGACGGCGATGACCGCGAGCGGACAGAAAGCCCGACACAAAAGCGGCTGGACGATGCGCGCGCCAAAGGCCAGGTGCCGCGATCGCGCGATCTCAGCGCCGCCGCCATCATACTCACCGGCGGAGTCGGCCTGTTAAGCCTGGGCTCGCTCATCGGCGGGCAGCTGCTGAATCTGATGCGCGACGGGCTCTCGATTCGCAGCAGCGAGGCTCTCGACAGCGGCTGGATGCTCATGCGATTCGGCCATGCGGCACTGGAGGCAGGCATCTCGGTTGCGCCGCTGCTGGGTTTGCTGCTGGCGGCGGCGGTCCTCACGCCGCTCGCGATCGGCGGCTGGACCTTCAGCTCCGAGGCACTGGTGCCGAATTTCGAACGCCTGAACCCGATCGCAGGATTCGGCCGAATGGTCTCGATTCGTGGCCTGATTGAACTCTCCAAGGCGCTGGCACGCGTATTCCTGGTGGCCACGGTCGCGGTTTTGGTGCTGCGCAAGCAGTTTAATCAGTATTCGGCCTTGAGCGTCGAGCCCGCCGCGGTGGCGATCTCACACGCGATGCGACTCGGCGGCGCGGCATTGATCGCACTTGGCGGTGCCCTGGCCGTCATCGCCATCATCGATGTGCCGCTGGCGCTGTGGCAGTTCCACAAGTCCATGCGCATGACACGGCAGGAGATTCGCGACGAGAGCAAGGAAAGCGAAGGCAGTCCGGAAATGAAATCGCGCATCAAGCGCATGCAGCAGGCACTCGCGCGCAAACGCATGATGCAGGAGATCCCGAAGGCCGACGTGGTGATCACCAACCCCACCCACTACGCCGTGGCACTGCGTTACGACGATCAACGGATGCGGGCCCCGGTAGTCGTTGCCAAGGGACAGGACCTGATCGCCGCCCGCATCCGCGAGATCGCGCTCGAGCACAAGGTGGCCATCGTCGAGGCGCCGCCGCTGGCGCGGGCGCTGCACGCGCTGTGCGATCTGGGCGACCCGATACCGACCCGGCTGTACGCAGCAGTCGCCAAGGTCCTGACATACGTCTACCAGTTGCGCACGGTGCGACGCCACGGCGGCCCGACCCCGCCGCCGCCGGACATCGAGGTAGCCGAGGAATGATGCGTAACGGCCCCGGTTCTGTGACGCGGTTCTCGGGCCGGCGCGCCGGTAATTTGTCGCCGCGGGGCGGCACGGGATTTGCTCCTCAAAGCCCACATGGCTGAACTCACCACCAACCAGGCTTTGTCCGGGGGGAGTACGCCGCTGCGGCTGCTGCTGCAGCGGGGTCTCGGCGCACCGCTGTTGCTGCTCGCCGTGCTGGCCATGGTGGTACTGCCGCTGCCGCCGCTGGCGCTCGATGTGCTGTTCACATTCAACATCGCGCTGTCAGTGCTGGTGGTGATGGCCGTCGTCAACGTCTCACGCCCGCTGGACTTCGGCATTTTCCCCACCGTGCTGCTGCTGGCAACCCTGCTGCGCCTGGCGCTCAATGTTGCCTCCACGCGCGTGGTGTTGCTGCACGGTCACGAGGGCACGGCTGCGGCGGGCCATGTGATCGAGGCCTTTGGCCAGTTCGTGGTCGGCGGAAACTACGCGGTCGGCATCGTCGTATTCGCGATCCTGACCATCATCAACTTCGTCGTCGTCACCAAGGGCGCGGGACGCATCTCCGAGGTCAGCGCGCGCTTTACCCTGGATGCCATGCCGGGCAAGCAGATGGCCATCGACGCCGACCTCAACGCCGGGCTCATCAATCAGGACGAGGCCCGCGTGCGCCGCACCGAAGTGCGCTCGGAAGCCGATTTCTACGGTTCCATGGACGGTGCCAGCAAGTTCGTGCGCGGTGATGCCACGGCCGGCATCCTGATCCTGATCATCAACATGGTCGGCGGCCTCGCCATCGGCACGCTGAGCCACGGCATGGGATTTTCCGATGCGGCGCGCGTCTACACACTGCTGACCATCGGCGATGGTCTGGTGGCGCAGATTCCGGCGCTGCTGCTGTCCACGGGCGTGGCGATCATCGTCACGCGCATGTCCAGGGCACAGGACCTCGGCAAGGAACTCTCCAGGCAGCTGCTGCGCGAGCCGCGCGGCCTCGCCATCGCCGGCACCGTACTGGGTGTCATGGGACTGATCCCGGGCATGCCCAATCTCGCCTTCCTGTGTTTCGCCGCCGCCTGCTGGGGTGGCGCGTGGTACCTGCGCCGCCGCGCGCTGCAGGCGGCCGCCGCACCGGCGGCTGCCCCCGTCAATGCGACGCCGGCTGTGCCGGTCGAGCAGCGCGAGCTCTCCTGGGATGATGTGAAGCCGGTGGATCTGATCGGCGTGGAGGTCGGATTCAGACTGGTCCCGCTGGTCGACAAGAGTCAGGGCGGGGAGTTGCTGGCGCGCATTCGCGGCGTACGCCGCAAGCTATCGCAGGATCTGGGTTTCCTGGTGCAGTCGGTGCACATCCG